>FWPU01005240.1_pt1 | contig 28574 bp, 27 predicted proteins | sample 2228361 | NCBI WGS metagenome assembly FWPU01 (sample SAMEA103939777, study PRJEB20133) | metagenome
TAGCGGTGTGTGGGGGAAAATGCCCCGGACCCCCTGGAGGACCTCGGCCTGATCGTATTGTTCGGTGGTGAAGAGGAGAAGGAAGTCGGGGGCAGTTCCCTGCAACTTTTCCTGTACCCGTTGGGCGATCTCGCGGCCGGCCGTCCGCGATTCCTCGATCACGCTCCTGGCTGTAACCATCCGCGTTTCCATGGGACACCTCCTGTCGTTCAACCAACCGCACCTGAGGCCAGTATATCCGATGAGGCAGAGTGTGTCAATACCCACTCCAGGGCCATGGCATCCCCGATTCAGGGCCGGTGCCCCACCGACACCGGGTTTTCGGGCAATGATTGAGTTTGACCCTGGAAGGGCACATTCGGGACCTGGCTTTCCCACCGCCACCGACAATGCGATTGCCTTGTACCTATTCAGTAGTCCAGTCCCAGGAAATGGGGCAAGGCACCGGTCAAAAAGACGCCCAGGACAGCAAGAAAGGTCAGCGTTCCCAGCACAGCCTGCCAGCGCAGCAGGTAGGGGAAGGCGTTGCTGATGAGCACTTTCAGGAGAAGGCCGGCCGTAGCGATTCCCCCCAGGATGGCGTGTGCGATCAAACGTTCCGTTCCCAGGATATAGCCCAGGCAGAATGCAGCGTACAGACAAAGGCCCAGGACGATCTGGGCGATCTCCAGGGCGATGATCCCTCCCAGGCGATGGAGGGTGATAACAACCTTTTTGTCGAGCCGGACGCGGACCTTTCCACGCCACACGGCCTGCTCAAGCGCCTGTAAGAGGGCCAGGGCCAGAAGCGCCGTGGTCAGGATGGCCTTCCACTGGGCCAGGATAAAGCCCGGATCGGTCGGTTCGTGTCCGAGGGGGGCGAAGGATTCCCCCCAGGAGGGCGTCGAGTTCAGCGCCAGGAGGGGCATGTGTTCGGTCATTCGGGTTTCCCCAGGCTGCCGATGATCCGGGGATCGGGGTTGGCCGGTCCACCGCACTCTGGGGTATAGCATGTGGTTTCGATGAACCGGCATTGCCTGGCGCAGGCAGGGCAGATCTCGGGCGGCTCCTTGGCCTGGAGGGTGTAGCGGCATTCAGAACAGGTCCACCAGCACAGAATTTCGGACATGCTTTTCCTCCACCGGCAAAATACGCGAGCCGGAAATCCCCGATCGTCTATTTGTCTATTAGGCTTTACGGATTGAATGTAACACTATGTCAAAAATTGTGCACAAGTTTTGCCACATTTCCCGGTCGGCTGTTCCTTTTGCCGCACGGATTTCAATAAGACATCGTGCCGACCCTCTCCTCGTCCAGCGCGCGAGCCCGCAAGAGGCCACCCGAAGCGACTTCCAGCATCCCGTCGTCAGGGATACGTGTGCTCAGGCGCTGCAGGAGCAGGGCCGGGGCCAGGAGGGCGCGCACCGCCGGCCGATGGGCGTATTCGGCTCCCAGGCGCATCACTTCGTAGGAGACGCCGGCCAGGACCGGGACGAGGGCCAGCCGGGCGAGGATTCCCCAGCCCAGCCCCAGTCCGCCCAGAGGAGCAAAGAGGGGAACGGCCAGCACGACCACCAGGAGAAGGAAGGCCGTTCCGCAACGGGTGTGGGCGGTAGAGAAAGGGCGAACCTCTTTTACATCCAGGGGTGCGCCGGCTTCCAAAGCGTTGACCACCTTGTGTTCGGCCCCATGGTAGGCAAAGAGGCGTTTCACATCGCGCATCTGGGCAATCGCCAGGAGGTATCCCAGGACCACACCCAGGCGAATCAACCCCTCCACCAGCGCCTGGAGCCAGCCGGCCGGAAGCCATCCGGCGACGAGGCGCATAAGGAACATCGGCAGGAGGAAAAAGAGCCCCACAGCCAGGACCAGCGCCACAACCACTACCCCGGCCATCTGCTTGGGACCGACCTGGTACTCGCTTTTTCCCAAGGCCACATTGGCCGAAAAGTTCAGCGCCCGTAGCCCTAGATTCAGCGTATCCCAGAGGATATAGAGGCCACGAAGGAAGGGACGGCGTGTCCAGGGCCGGGTTGGCCGGGAGAAACGCTCCTCATGGAGGATAATTTCCCCTGATGGAGCGCGCACCGCCACCGCCATCCCCCGCCGGCCGCGAATCATCACTCCCTCCAGCACCGCCTGCCCGCCGTAATGATGGTCGCGCTGCCCTCTTCCCTGGGAAAACGCCTTCATCCTTTCTCCTCCGGACTGTAACGCACCCAGGAATCGGGCGATTCGTAGACCTCCACATAGATCAGGCGCACGGCAGGCGCATCCAGGGCCTCCTGGAGCCAGCCGAAGATGACCCGGGCAAGGTTCTCGGTGGAGGCGTTGATCTGGTCGAAGGGGGGGACGTCGTTCAGGCAACGGTGATCCAGTCGGGAAAGCACCTTCTCCTGGAGGATGCGCTTCAGGGCGGTAAAGTCATAGACCAGGTCGAGTTCGTTCAACCGGTCGCTTTGTAGGGCCACCACCACTTCCCAGCGGTGGCCGTGGAGGGCCTCGCAGCGCCCCTCGTAGCCGCGCAGGTAGTGGGCGGCGTCGAAGTGATCACGCACATGGACGCGATACATCATTCCTCCCGGAGGAGTCCGTTCCGTCGGACGACTTCCGCATACCAGCGTCCGCTCTCCTTGATCGTGCGAGCCTGGGTCTCGTAATCCACATAGATCAGGCCAAAGCGCATCCGGTAGCCGTGTGCCCACTCAAAGTTATCCAGGAGCGACCAGACGAAATAGCCCTGCACCGGGACGCCTTCGGAGATGGCCCGATGGACCTGGAGCAGGTGGTTGCGAAGATAGAGGATGCGCTGGGGATCGTGCACCCGGCCGTCCGGACCCGGCGCGTCCGGGAAGGGGAAACCGTTCTCGGTGATCAGGATGCGGGCCGGCCGGTACTCGGAATAGACGCGGGTGAGCACCTCGTACATTCCGGTCGGGTAAATTTCCCACATCTCGGAGCGCTCGCTCCCCTCCACTTCGACCGGGGCAGCCTGGATAAAGGGCGTTCCAGGGTCATGACGGGCAACCACCCGGGTGTAGTAGTTGATACCCAGGAAGTCGATCGGCGCGGCGATACGCTTCATATCCTCTTGAGCAGGCCTGAAAAGGAGGCCAAAGGCCTTCTGCAGGTCGGAGGGGAAGCGGCCCCGCAGCACCGGCTCCAGGAACATCCGGTTGAGCAGCCCGTCGAGGCGTTTGGCGGCTTGCTTATCCTTCGGGGAATCGGAGGCCGGGTGGACCGGGCTGAGGTTAAGGACGATGCCGATCTGGGCCGAGGACGGAAGGGTAGCCCGCAGTGCCTCCGTGGCCAGCCCGTGGGAAAGCATGATATGCCGGTAGGCCCAGGCTGCGTCGAAGGGGTTTCTCTTGCCCGGGGCGTGCTCTCCGGTAAAGTGGCCAAAGATCGAGGAGACGAACGGTTCGTTGTGGGTGATCCAGTACGTCGCCCGATCGCCCAGCCGTTCGGCGACGATGCGGGCGTATTCGGCAAAGGCCTCGGCCGTCTCCCGCTTGGTCCAACCGCCGCGGTCCTGGAGGGCCTGAGGCAGGTCCCAATGGTAGAGGGTAACAAAAGGTTCAATGGAGGCTTCTTTCAGGCCGTCCACCAGGCGGTCGTAAAAGTCTAGTCCGGCCGGGTTGACCTTCCCTGTGCCTTCGGGCAGGATGCGTGGCCAGGCGATGGAGAAGCGATAGGCCGGCAGGCCCAATTCCTGCATCAGGCGGATGTCTGCCCTCCAGCGGTGGTAGTGGTCGGAAGCCACGTCGCCGGTCTGTCCCTGCCAGACCTTGCCCGGCTGGCGGCAGAAGGTATCCCAGATCGAAGGGCCGCGGCCGTCATCGTTCGTGGCCCCCTCGATTTGGTAAGCCGAAGTGGCCGTTCCCCAGATAAAGCCTTCCGGAAAGCGCAAAAAGTGCTCGGACATCCGACCTCCTTGTTGCCGTTTGCATGCGCACATATTTCGGTCAGATTCGTTCCACCTTTTCGGTGAAGTGGATGCCCAGTTGTTCCAGTTCGGCCAGTACCGGCTCATAGAGTTCGGGATGGGTAGGGATGAGCACGCCGGGGGTACGGACCTGGCCTTCCAGGATCAGGCGGGCACCGATGGCGGCCGGGAGGCCGACGGTGCGGTTCATACTGGTATCTCCGCCGGGGATGCCAAAGTCGATCATCGTGGAGGTGATGCGTTCCTTGTGATCGGGGTATTCGGCCAGGAACTGGTGTTGGAGGACGAGCATATCGCGTTCGCCGGGGGCATACTGCATCCGGGAGAGCATGGTAGCCGTGAGGACATCGAGGGGCGAGACACAGCCGGCCGGCAACTTTTCCTCGCTGAAGAGGCCCAGCCACTCCAGGTGGCCGAGGATAAAGTGTAGGGGGGGGAGGCCCAAGTAGGCGGCCACATCGGCCCGGGTGGCCCGGCCCGTTTTTCCGATGAGGGAAGCCATCAATTCGGCATAGGTCAGGCCGGCCAGATCGGTGCGCTCCGTCTCCTCCAGCAGACCCAGGTCCACGATGGCCTTCATCGTGGGGCACCAGCCCTGGTAGCGCAGGGTGCCGCGGAACATCGTCCGTGTATCGGCGATGCCATAGAGGGAGGCATAAGGCAGGCTGTCGCGGTTCGGATAACCCTCGAAGGGGATAACCCGTCCCTCCACCTCGATCGGTACGCTCCAGTAATGCAGGAAGAGGTCCGGACCTGGGATCTCAAAGAGTTCGCCGTCCCGGAGGTAGCGGGCGGGGTTCTTGCCGGCCAGGAGGACCCCACGGGGGCTCCAGGAAAACTTGTAGCCGAAGGGGTTATCGTTGGCCTCGGGGGCCGGAAGACCGCCACAATAGGAGGTGAAGCGGGTGATGTGCCCGCCGAAGGCCTGGACATGATGGATAACCTTCATCGCCGTCATATGGTCAATGCCCGGGTCCACCCCGATCTCGTTCAGGAGAATCAGGCCTTTTTCTTTTGCCTCGGCATCCAACGCCCGCATCTCATCCTTGACATAAGAAGTCGTCACCATATGCTTGCCCCGGCGCAGGCAGGAACGGGCCACCCGGGGGTGATAGACAAAGGGCAGAAGGCTTACCGCCAGGTCATGTTGGCCCACCAGTTCATCCAGGCGGACATCGCCTTCTTTTTCCAGGTCGAAGGCGACGGCTCGGCCGTTGGGATGTCCCTCGAGGACATCCTGGGCTTTGCTCATGGTGCGGCTGGCCACGGTGACCTGGTAGCCGTGTTTCAGGAGGTACTGGACGTGGGAATGGACGACCAGGCCGGCTCCGAAGACGATGACTTTCTTCACGTTTCCTCCTTTGGGCTTAGCGCATATCCGAAAGATGCCGTCGGGTCAGCGAAGGCCGTATCTTCACCTACCCCGATCGGAGAAACTTTTCCAGGTATCGGTAGTCGGGCGTGAGTTGCCCGTGGTAGACGATGACAGCACGTTTGATCTCCGGGGGCAGGTCGAGTTCTTCGAAAGGTACGGAGTAATCCGCGTTGGCGATGGCCGGGATAAAGGGCTCTAGGATGTCGCTAAAGTACTCGGATGCTTCGCGGGGCAATTCGCTGGGCAGGATGTCCACGGCCAGGATGACCGGACCGCGGCCGGCCACGCCCATCGTGATTTCCCCGGTCAAGGGATCGTAGACGTAAACCGGATCATCCGGCTCGGTACAGCGGACATTGCATTCGATGGCGCCCTCGACGTCGCAACCGACGTCGCCGATCACCCGGAGGCGGGGTGGCTGGGGCCGGCTATAGAGTTCGCGCAAAGCCGCCCGGGTGACCAGGCGGGGATAACGGGCATCCCAGTAGTTGGCGTTCATGAGGATGGTCAGGTAGGGAAGGTAGGGGTCAAAGGTGGGGTGGTACTTTTCCGGGTGGTGGTAATAGTCCTGCAGGTCAAATGGGGCCTGGGGGTCATTGGGGGCGACGATGTGTTCCTCCTTGAAGGTGGTCCAGTAGATCGCGTGGGCGGAGGCGTGAGGGTCACCGGCCACACGGGCTACTTCGGCCGGGGCGATCTCCACCGTAGGCAGATCGTTCCTCAGGATTTCCTGGATGCCCCGGCCGACGTTGCCGTAGCCGGCCACGCCGATGATGAGGGGGACGACCTGCGGCGGAAGCCCCTGGGTGCGGACTTGCTCCCCGGCGGCCCGCACACCGGCTCGGGCAGCCTCCAGGCGTTCGTAGGTATAGGTATGGCGGAGGAAGGAGAAGGGGTTGGCGATGCCTTCCCACTGCAAACGCTGCCCCAGGGCCCACAGGCTCTCGATCATCCCTACGACGCCGGCGTGCCAGCCGAAGAAGATCAGGCGACGGCCCCGTTCGTCGGTGACTTTTTCATAATCGATCAGATTGCAGCCCAATTCCATCAGGCGACGGAGCATCGGCATATTGAAGAGCTGGCCCTTGATCACGTGGGCGAAGAAAAGATAAGTCTTGCCCGGCTGCAGGAGATGCGGGGGAATTTCCTTGACGGCAAAGATGATCGGGGCCGACGAAAGGTCCTCCTGGATCCGGGCGCCGGCATGAGAAAACTCCTCTTCCCGAAAGATACGGATCGAAGAGGGCTGGACGATGAACTCGATCCCGTACTTTTCGCACAGTTTTTTCACCTTTTCGGGGGTAATAGGCACGCGGCGTTCCCATCGGCTTTTATCCTCACGGCGGATGCCTATCGTCGTTCCCATACGAACGTCTCCTGAAATTGCCCGAGGGCAAGAAGCCCCTGAGAGTTCCTTGGCGAAAGGGTTTTGGTCGGAATTATACAACAGGATGAGGGGAGGCGCAAACGGCTATTTGAAAAAACGGTGGAGGGCTGTTACACTATGGAGCGAAGATGATACATCGAGGAGGTGTGAAGATGGGCGAGCGAATCGAGATCGTGCTGGGGGACATTACCCGGCAGAAAGTGGATGCCATCGTCAACGCGGCCAACCCGACCCTCCTGGGGGGGGGAGGGGTGGATGGGGCCATCCACCGGGCGGCCGGCCCGGGCCTTTTGGAGGAATGCCGTCGCCTGGGCGGTTGTCCCACCGGGGAGGCCAGGATCACCGGGGGGTACAACCTGCCGGCCCGTTACGTTATCCACACCGTCGGTCCGGTCTGGCAGGGAGGTGCGGCCGGCGAAGACGAACTCCTGGCCCGCTGCTACCGCAACTCCTTGGCCCTGGCTGTCCAACACGGCATCCGTACCATCGCCTTCCCCGCCATCAGCACCGGTGCTTACGGTTTCCCTTTGGAACGGGCCACCCGCATCGCCCTCGGTGAAAGCAGGCGCTTCCTGGAGGAACACGACCTCCCGGAAAAGGTGACCTTTGTCTGCTTTGGTGAACAGGCTTACCGCTGTTATCAGGAGGTTGCCCGGGAAGTCTTGGGGTAGAGGGGGGCAGTTTGTCAAACGGACCCTGCAATTCCGCGCTGGACAAGGCGGCGAAAGATTGCTACAATCGGGGCGGGTGCAGGAGAGGCGCCCGTATGAAGAGAAGCGCAGCGGCGTTGTGTTCTTGTGAGAGGAGGGCAAGGCCATGGCGATGCTCAAGGAAAAGGACCGTCGAACGCTGGAGGAATGGTTCCAGAAACTCAAGGCTCCGGTGCGGCTGGTCGTCTTCACCCAGGAGAACGAATGCGAGTACTGCCAGGAGACCCGCCAACTCGCCGAGGAGGTGGCCTCGATCTCTGACCGCATTGCCGTCGAGGTACACGATTTTGTGGCTGAATCCGAACTGGCCCGTCAATACGGCGTGGACAAGATTCCCGCCGTCGCCGTCATCGGGGAAAAGGACTATGGCGTTCGCTACTACGGCTTTCCCGGCGGCTACGAGTTCACCTCCTTTGTCGAGGACATTATCGACGTCTCCACCGGCGAGCACGGGCTGAGCGAGCAAACGCTCCGGGAACTGGCCCGTCTGGACCGGCCGGTACATCTCCAGGTCTTTGTTACACCCACCTGACCGTACTGCCCGCACGGGGTCAGGCTGGCCCACAAACTCGCCATTGCCAGCGAGCACATCCGCGCCGACATGGTCGAGGCCATCGAGTTTCCGCATCTGGTCAACAGGTATCAGGTCTACGGTGTCCCCCTGACCGTGATCAACGAGACGATTCGGGTCGAGGGGGCCGTTCCGGAGGGCCGGCTGGTGCAGGAAGTGCTCAAGGTGCTGGGGAAACCCGGGGAGGAAGAAATTGCTTGGCATGGGTAAGTTGGGGAAATCCGGCCGTTTCGGCGTTCCCGGGACGAGGTGACAATTATTGGGCTTCACAGATTGAATGTAACACCGCGTCAAAAATTGTAAGTTTTTCCACATCTCCCGGCCGGATGTTCCTTTTGCCACACGGATTTCAATAGGAGGTCATCATACCCCCAGGTTGGCCAGGTACGGACACCGCGGGTGCAACGTTGCCGTGGCCGATCACTCCCTTGAAGAAACCCTGGACTTGACAAGCCAGAGGCACGCCGGAACGAGGAAGTCAACGGGATGCCCCTTCGGACCTATCCGAGGGATATGTGGAGGTACCAATGGCTATGATGGAGATCAGTGTGGTGCCCCTGGGGACGGGCTCGACCAGCCTGAGCCGTTATGTTGCCGAGGTCGTCCGCGTTCTGGAGCGGGCCGGCGTCGAGTACGAGATCGGCCCGATGAGCACGGTGGTCGTCGGCAACCTGGAGCGCCTCTTTGCCCTGGCGCAAGAGATGCATGAGAGGCCATTCGCTCTGGGTGTCCAGCGGGTGGCCACCACCATCCGCATTGACGATCGTCGGGACAAACCGTTCTCCATCCAGGGCAAGGTGCAGGCGGTGCGGGAAAAGTTGTAGCCCAGCAAGATGCCCGCCTACCCGGAATCTGGCGGTGCGGCCTGCCTGCCGCAGCCGTTCGATGTTGTGCTGCGCCAGGCTGTGGCCCGGCATGGTGTGTATATCCGGAAATCCCAGGAGGAGGAAGATGTACGAAGAGATGCAGCCGATCACGGTGGAAGAGGCCCTAGGGCGTATCCTGGCCCACTTTCGCCCGCTGGAATCCGAAGAGGTGCGTCTGGAGGAGGCACTGGAGCGGGTGCTGGCCGAGGACGTGGTGGCGGAGGAAGCCATCCCGCCCTTCCGGAACGCGGCGATGGACGGCTATGCGATTCGTGGAGAAGAGGTGACTCAGGCCCGGAAGGATGCGCCGGTGCGCCTGCGGGTGATCGGGGAGGTGGCTGCCGGAGGGGTGCCCACCGTAGCGGTGGGGCCTGGAACGGCGGTGCGCATTATGACCGGGGCTCCTCTCCCAGCCGGTGCCGATACGGTGGTTCCCTTCGAGCAGACCGACGAGGGGAGCCTGGAGATGACGATGGAACCGGGCTGGGTGCGCATCCTGGAGGCGGTGCGTCCCGGGAAGAACATCCGCCAGGCCGGCGAGGACGTGCATCGGGGCGAGCGAGTGCTGGAGCGGGGCATCCGATTACGTCCCCAGGAATTGGGGCTTTTGGCCTCGCTCGGCCGCACCCGGGTACGGGTGACCCGAAAGCCGCGGGTGGCCATCCTGGCCACCGGGAGCGAACTTGTGGAGCCGGGCCGGCCGCTTTCCCCGGGAAAGATCCGCAACAGCAACGCCTACTCTAACTACGCACAGGTTCTGGCCTGCGGCGGCCAGCCACTCCGGTTGCCCATTGCCCGCGACCGCATCCCGGAGATTTCCGCCCGCCTGGACCGAGGCCTGGCCTGGGGGGCCGACCTTTTCATCACCTCGGGGGGTGTTTCGGCCGGGGAGTACGACCTGGTGAAGAAGGTGCTGGCCAGACGGGGCAACATCTCCTTCTGGCGGGTACGGATGCAGCCCGGCCGGCCGATGGCCTTTGGCCAGATCGAGGGCGTGCCCATCCTGGGACTACCGGGGAACCCCGTCTCCTCGATGGTTGCCTTCATCCTCTTCGCCCGGCCGGCCATCTTGAAGATGCTGGGCCAGCGTGCCATCCGCAAGCCGGAGGTGGAGGCCGTCATTCTGGAAGACGCTTCGGCCTATCCGGACCGCCGGCGTTACCTGCGGGCCATCGTCGAACAGACGGAGGACGGTCGCTACACTGCCCGTTTGACCGGGCCGCAGGGTTCCGGCATCCTGAGTTCCATGGTCCGGGCCAACGGGCTGGCCATCATCCCCGAAAACGCCTACCCGGCGGCCCGGGCCGGGACAACCATCCGCGTGATGATGCTGGACTGGCCGGAAATCGAGTAGGAGCGAGAGCGCGTGCGCCTTTGGGGCGCCGTTCCATCATCAGCCCCGGCCGGAAATTCGGCGGGCGGGAGGTTTGGCCTATCCTGCTGGAGGAAGCGATGCTGAAAACCGTTTCCATCCCCACCCATCAGCGCAGCCAGATGGTCGAAATCACCGCCGAGGTCCAGCGCCTAGTCCGGGAGAGCGGGGTGGACGAAGGAATGGTGCTGGTGTATTGCCCTCACACCACGGCCGGCCTGACCCTCAACGAGAACGCCGACCCCTCGGTTTGTCAGGACATCCTGGAGACACTGGATCGGCTGGTGCCCTGGCGGGCCGCTTATCGCCACACCGAAGGCAACGCTGCTGCCCATGTCCAATCGAGCCTGGTCGGACATTCCCTCCTCGTGCCGGTCGAAGGAGGTCGGCTACTGCTGGGCACCTGGCAGGGTCTTTTCCTCTGCGAATTCGACGGTCCCCGTACCCGGCGGGTGGTGGTGAGGGTATTCGGTTGATCCCGGAAAGGCTTCTTAGAGGAAGGGCTTGATCCGTCGGGCCGCCCTTTGGCAGGCCTCGCCCAGAAAGACGACGTCCTCTTCCGTATGGGCCGTGCTGAGCGCTCCTCCCCCATGGACGGTATGCACGTCCTCCAGAAGCAGGGCCAGCCGTAGCGTCTTCTCGGCCAGCACGTCATCGTAGAGGTCCGGATTGTGCACCTCGTCGGGGCTTTCCAGAGGCGTGTCCTCCCGATAGGGGAAATGGAGTTTGACCAAGGAACTTCCGGGAAGGGCTTCCGAAGCACCGCTGCAGCGGGCGTAGATGCCCTCCTCGGCAAAGGCTGCTTCCATTGCCCGACGGGCCTTTTCGCCCAGTTCGGCCAGGCGGGGGTAAATTTCGCTCCCGTGTTCCACCAGGTAGGTCATCATCACCTTGGCCGCCAGCATGGAGGCCGGATGCGCACTGTAGGTCCCGCCGGAGAAGCGTACCCGGCCGCTTTCCCGTCCGGCCAGTTCCAGGATGTCGGCCCGGCCGGCCACGGCGGCCACCGGCATCCCACCTCCCATCACCTTGCCAAAGGTGGCCAGGTCCGGACGAAGGCCGTAGAGCGCCCCGGCATCGCCGGCCCGGAAGCGGAAGCCGGAGATGATCTCGTCGAAGATGAGGATGGCCCCGTGATGCTCCGTGAGCCGACGGGCTTCCTGAAGGTACTCGCGCCGGGCCGGGATAAAGCCGCCGGCCCCGACGAACGGCTCGACGATGAAGCAGGCCAGACGATCTCCATACCGGCGAAAGGCCTGCTGTAACGCTTCCACATCGTTGAAACGGGTCACGCAGACATCGGCGATCTGGTCGGGGGAGAGGCCCTCGCTGTCGGGTTGCTCATAGCCATGGCGAAACTCCACGCCTTTAAGCCCCCAGGGGTGGGCACCGTGCCATCCGCCACCCACCTTGAGCACCAGCCTTCGGCCGGTGAAGGCGCGGGCCAGCAGGATGGCGTACATCGTGGCCAGAGAACCGCTGGTGGTGAAGCGAGCCCGTTCGCTTCCGGTCTGCCGGCAAAGGATCTCGGCCACCTCGATCTGGAGGGCGTCGGTCATGCCGCCTAACAACCCCCAGCCGGAGCGAAAGGCTTCGGCCAGGGCTGCGGTGACCACTTCCGGATTGTGGCCCAGGACGTTGGCAAAGTGCCCCTGCCAGAGGTCTAGGATGTCGTGCCCATCTTCGTCCCGAAGCCAGGCCCCCCGGGCGCGTACAATGCGTGGCGGAAAGGGCCAGAGCAGGCGGGGGTTGTGGCTGCCACCGTCCACCATGACCTTCCGGGCCCGTTCCTGAAGGGTCGCAGAACGGGGTAAGCGGCGGGCGTAATCTTCGGCCAGGGCCTGCATCAGATGGGTGTGGTCTCTTTTCATCGAACCTCCTCTCGGTCCAGACACTCTACTCCAGGGCTTCATCCGTCCGATTTGCATTCTAAACTGGGGGTTGACCTCGCTCGCCTGCGGACAAAAGACCTACTACAGGGCTTCATCCGTCCGATTTGCATTCTAAAGGGTTTTGTGGTAAAATACAAATAGAACCCTGCTGTGCCCGTAATTGCCGGCAAAAGTTCTGAGCCAACACATGCGACATTGGGAGACAGTCCCTGACGGGGCTGCGTAGACTGGGCAGGCGGGGCCTGGCTCGGGGACGCAAAACCGTTATACCGGCTCCCACCTGGGTGAGAACTCAGGTTTAGAACTCAACCGGCATACGGCATGGCGGGGTTTTCGTATGCCCACAGGACAAGAGGACGGCCGGTATGGTTTACCTCTTCCATGGAGAAGACCTCGTCGCTGCCGAGGAAGCCCTGGATCGTCTGCTGCGTGAGAAGATTCCGCCGGAAGCCTGGGAACCGGCCATAAGCCGCCTGGAGGGAGAGGCGTTGTCCCCGGGTCTCCTGATCGAGCATTGCCGGACCTTGCCCTTTCTTTCTCCCTGCCGCGCCGTGATCGTGGAGGGGATGGGAAAGCGCCTGGAACAGAAGGAGGGGGAGGCCTTTCTATCCTCCCTGCGGGATTTCCTCCCGCACCTGCCCTCTACGACACTGCTTATCTTCCGGGAACGGCTGCGCCTGGCTGCTACCCATCCCCTGATGGTCCTGGTTCGGTCGGTGGGTGAGGTACGCGAGTTTATGCCGCCCAGGGGCCACGACCTTTCGCTCTGGATCGCCCGGGAAGTGCGGCGGCAGGGTGCCGAGATCACCCCGGCTGCCTGCGACCTTCTGGCCGCGACCGTCGGGACGGATACGGCCGTCCTGCGCCGCGAGGTAGAGAAACTGACCATCTACGTCGGCCCGCAGGGGACCATTGACGAACGCCTGGTGGCCGAACTGGCCAGTGAGGCCTGTCTGAGCGACATCTTTGCTCTGGTGGATGCCATCGGCCAGCGGCGCCGGGCCCGGGCGATGCTCGAACTGCGTCGTCTTCTCCAGGCCGGACAGCATCCCCTCTACATCCTGAGCATGATCGTGCGGCAGTTTCGCCTTCTCCTGGAGGTCAAAGGCCTACCGGCCGGCGAGCGCCGTCCCGAACAGGTGGCCCGCGTTCTGGGCCTTCACCCTTTTGTGGCCGAGAAGGTGGTTAACCAGGCCCAGAGGCTGCAGCGCGGAGAGTTGCAGCGGATTTACAGCCGCCTGGTCGAGGTGGACCGAGAGATCAAGACGGGCCGGCGCGACGGCGAGGTGGCCCTGGAACTGGCGGTCGTGGAGGTAGCAGGACCGTAGGCTCCGGAGGCATAGTCTCATTTCCGGGCAAAGAACATTCTGGGACGGGTGTTCGTGGAGATAGCCGTCCCGTAAGAGCGGGAGTACCTCGCTCTGCAGCCCGGATGACGGGGTCGAGGAGAAGCCTTCCCCTGGGGAGGCAAGAAGCCCAAAGGGGATCAGGCGGCCGGCGGGATGGAACGGAAGACGCTATTGTAGCGGCGAACCAGGCGGGATTTGCGCCGGGCGGCGTTGTTGCGGTGCAAAATGCCCTTTTCGGCTGCCTTGTCCAAGGCACTGATGGCGTTACCGACGGCCTGGCTGGCCAGTTCCGCATTCCCGGCCTCGATCAGGGCCCGGGCCTTTTTGATGAGCGTTTTGAGCCGGGATCGAACCATCTGATTGCGCCGTCGTCGGTGCTCCGCCTGGCGAATTTTTTTCACGGCAGAACGGGTATGGGCCATTGAGTTGGTATCCTCCTCAGGTGTGTTCAGATGAAAAAGCAGGACGGATTATACCAGGAAACGGCAAAAAGTGCAAATCGCCGTCGCCGGGTCGGGGGTGTGCTGGGGTTGCTTCTGACCCTGGTGGCCGGCCTTTTCCTTTATTTCTTCCTGCGTCCTACCGAGCCTCCCTACGTCGTGGTTCGCCGGGGAGCCATCCGGGGTACGGTAAGCGCTTCGGGCGAGGTGGTCTCGGCCCGCCAGGCGATCCTGGCCAGCCGCATCAGCGGGCTTGTGGAGGAGGTGCCGGTAAAGGCCGGGCAGGAGGTAGTTAGCGGGACCCTCCTGGTCCGCCTGTCCACCGAAGGGCTCGAGGTACGGGTCAAGGAGGCCCAACTGCGGTTGGAAATTGCCCAGTTGCGGCTGGAGAAGGCCCGCCAGGGGGCCTCTCCGGAGGAGGTTTTCGCCGCCCAGGCGGAACTGGAGGCAGGGGAGGCCTGGCTGGCCCGGCTGCAGGCCGGTGCCCGGGCCGAAGAGGTGGCCATAGCCCGACAAGAGGTGGTAGAGGCCGAAGCGGCTCTGGAAGAAAGCCGGGCATCCTCGGCTGTGGCGGTGGAAAGTGCCCGGTTGAACTGGGAAATCTCCGCCAACGCCCTGCGTAACGCCCAGGACATTTACAGCCGTACCTACTGGGAGAACGAACGTCTGCGGCGGTTGGGCATTCCCCTCTCCCAGACCCAGCAGGATGCCGAGACGCAGGCCTGGCGAGGGGTGGAGGATGCCGAAGACATGATGGAACAGGCCCGGCTGGCTTATGAGCGGGCCCTACGGGCGCAGGAGACGGCGATGACCTCGGCCCAGGCCCGTCTCGCTGCGGCCCGGACCCGCCTGCAGAGCCTGCTGGCCGGCCCGAATGAAGCCGAGCGGGCCGAGGCAAAAGCGCGGGTGGCCCGGGCCCAGGCCACCCTGGCCCGACTCCAGGCCGAACCGGACTCGGTTGAAGTACAGATTCTGGAACGGGAACTTTTTCTGGCCCGACTGGCGCTGGAGGAAGCCCGGTCCGAACTGGACAAGGCCAGTCTCCGGGCCCCCTTTGCCGGTACGGTCGTCGAGGTGGCGGCGAAGGAGGGAGAGATGGTCGGTGCCTACGCTTCCCTGGTCCGGCTGGCCGATCTGCGCCAACTCCAGGTTCGGGCACGTATTGATGAAATTGACGTGGGTTGGGTGTCCCCAGGTCAGCCGGTGACCGTGACGCTGGATGCCTTCCCCGGCCGGCCGTTGCGCGGAACGGTCCAGGAAATCGCTCCGGCAGTGACGATAGAACGGGGCAGCGCCTTCTATATGGCGACCGTTGCCCTGCAAACGCCGGTCACGGTCACCCTGCGCCTCGGCATGGCTGCCAATCTGACCATCGTCACGGTGGAAAAAAGCGATGCGCTGCTCGTTCCCCGGCAGGCCGTAGAGCGCGTCGGCGAGGGCTATTACGTGACGGTGGTACGGGAGGGAAAGAGCGAGCGCGTGCGGATTACCCTGGGCGTGGCCGATCCGCAGCATTATGAGGTGCTTTCCGGCCTGGCCGAGGGGGATCGGGTAGTGTTGCCCTGATCGTCCTACCGAGAGGATTTCTTTTCTCTCTACGTCGAGAGAGGATCGCCCCGGCTCATCTTTCCATAAGGAAGCGGTGGATATCGGCGGCGGCGCGCTTGCCGGCCCCCATAGCGCTGATGACGGTCGCCGCTCCGGTAACAATGTCCCCGCCGGCCCAGACGCGTTCCTTGGTGGTCTTGCCGGTGGCCTCATCGGCCACGACGGTGCCGTGACGGGTGCGCTCCAGGCCTTCCACGCCCTGGAAGATGAGCGGGTTGGGGCTGGTGCCGATGGCGATGATGACGAGGTCGAATTCCAGTGTGAACTCGGAGCCCGGGACGGGGATCGGCCGGCGACGGCCGGAGGCATCCGGTTCGCCCAGTTCCATGCGGATGCACTCCATCGCCCGGACCCAGTTATGCTCGTCGCCCAGGATGCGCACCGGATTGGTTAGGAGGTCGAAGACGATGCCTTCCTCCTCGGCGTTTTCCACCTCCTCGGCCCGGGCCGGAAGTTCGGCCCGCGAGCGTCGGTAGACGATATGCACCTCCTCCGCCCCCAGGCGCAGGGCGCAGCGGGCCGCATCCATGGCCACGTTTCCGCCGCCGATCACGGCCACGCGGGACTTGCGCTTGATCGGGGTGGCGTACTCCGGGAAGAGGTAGGCCTTCATCAGGTTAATGCGGGTGAGGAACTCGTTGGCCGAATAGACCCCGTTCAGGTTCTCCCCCGGGATGCCCAGAAACTGCGGCAGGCCGGCCCCGGTGCCCAGAAAGACGGCGTCGTAGCGGGCGAGAAGTTCGTCCAGGGAGTACAGTTTGCCGATGACCGTGTCCAGGCGGATTTCCACCCCCAGTTTTTTGACATAATCCACCTCGGCCAGGACGATGCGTTTGGGAAGACGGAACTCGGGGATGCCGTACATGAGGACGCCGCCGGGGGCATGAAGCGATTCGAAGATGGTGACGGCGTAGCCCAGGCGGGACAGGTCGGCGGCGCAGGTCAAGCCGGCCGGTCCGCAGCCGACGACGGCCACCTTCTTCCCCATCGGCGGGGGAATCTCCGGGATGCTCACCCCGTGGGCCAGTTCCCAGTCGGCCACGAAACGTTCCAGCCGGCCGATGGCCACCGGCTGCTGCTTCTTCCCCAGCACGCAGGTCATCTCGCACTGTGTCTCCTGGGGACAGACCCGCCCGCAGATGGCCGGCAGGTTATTTTTTTCCTTGAGTTCGCGTACGGCCCGTGGCAGGTCCCCCTCCTGAAGGGCCAGGATGAACTCGGGTATCTTGACCTCCACCGGGCAGCCCTGGACGCAGAGCGCTTTTTTGCACTGCAGACAACGCTCGGCTTCGGCCAGGGCCAACTCCATCGAATAGCCCAGGGCCACTTCGTCAAAGTTGTGCGCCCGCACTTTGGGGTCCTGGCGGGGCATTTCCTGACGTTCGCGTTTCACGGCCATCGTCAGCTCCTTACTTGGAATACATCTCATTCTCCTCCCAGGAGCCTGTGGATCGGCAGGAGCATCGCCTTGAGGTTGGCGGCGAAGGTGCCTACCTGGGTATCTTTGAGCGGAATGGCGACGGGGATGGACAGACGCACGGGGATGGTGGTGGTCATGACGACGTCCTGGGTGAAGGTGATGGGCAGTTCCATGCCTTCCGGCAGGACGATGTCGGCGATGCCGCTGATGTAGCCGCCCTGCAGGTACATCGTGACGGCCGCCTGGGAGACCGGTGCGCTCGAGGTTGTGCGGACCTGTACCGGCCCACGGAGGTGGATGGCTACCCCTCGCACGGCCATAGACTGGTCCACCGGGACGACCGTTTCGATAACGGCGTTCTCCAGCCTATCCAGTTCGGCCATCACCTGGCCCAGAACGGGGCGCAGGACAAAGGGCAGGGCAATCAGGACGGCGATGGTGACGAGGTTAAAAAGGAAGGAGAAGATAACGGCGATACGGTAGAAGCGTGGCATTTGGGGCTTGTCCATCCCGACCTCCTTTCGGCCGGCGGGGTCACGAGGCGGCACAGGCGTTCTCGTGTTCCCACTTCTCCAGGGCAATCCTTTCTTCTTCCAGATACTGCCGCTGCCGCTCCAGGAGGAGGTCCCAATCCACCTGGTGGCCGTCGAAGTCGGGGCCGTCCACGCAAGCGAAGCGGGTCTTGCCGTCCACGGAGATGCGGCATGCGCCACACATGCCGGTGCCGTCCACCATAATGGAGTTGATGCTGACGATGGTTTTCACCCCGAACGGTCGGGTGGTCAGGCTGGCAAACTTCATCATGATGGCCGGCCCGATGGCAAAGACCAGGTCCACATGGCGGCCGCTTTCCAGAACCTCCTTGAGCGGGGCTGTTACCAGGGCATAGCGCCCGTAGGAGCCGTCGTCGGTGCAGACGATCAGTTCGTCGCTTACGGCGTGCATCTTCTCCTCCCAGAAGAGGAGGTTCTGGCTGCGGGCGCCGATGATGGAGATAACCGTGTTCCCTGCCTCATGCAGAGCGCGGGCGATAGGGTAGATCGGGGCAATGCCCACACCTCCGCCAACACAGATAACGGTGCCGTAACGTTCGATTTCGGAAGGCCGGCCAAGCGGTCCTACCAGGTCCAGGATGCTTTCCCCGGCCTGCATCTTTCCCATCTGTTTCGTCGAGGCTCCGACTTCCTGGACGACCAGTGTGATCGTCCCCTTTCCCCGGTCATAGTCGGCGATCGTCAGGGGGATACGTTCTCCATATTCATCCAGGCGGACGATAACAAATTGCCCCGGCTGCGCTTTGCGGGCAATCTCGGGGGCTTCCATCTCAAAGAGTCGCAGGACCGGGGTGAGGTCCTCCTTGTATAGGATTCGGAACATCTTTTCCTCCTCTTTGAGCGCGATGCTCGCCGCCCCCTCGTTGGGTCGGCACTGGGCGGATGCTATCATAACATAGGGTTGGGGAAAAGACAAATTGGATCCGATTTTTGCCTTCCGGCCGGCCCTATGGTACAATGCACCCCGTCGGGACATGATGGAGGTTCGGGTGGACATTGTTCGTGCGTTCTGTGGAAGTCTGCTTTTGGCCGCGCCGGCCGGCTTGAACCCCTATCTGCCCCTGCTTTTTCTCTCGGTGATGTCCCGCCCGGGAGGTTTCTTCCGGCCGACCTCTCCCTTCGAGTTTCTTGGCGAAAGCTGGTGTATCGTCCTCCTGGCCCTGCTTGTGCTGTTGTACATCTTTTCGGACAAGGTCTTTATCCCCGGAGATTCGCTGGTTTCTCCTCTCCACGGACGCACCCGACACGTCTGGGTGGGCTTTTTTCATGACCTGGGGCAGATCGCACTGGGACTGCTGGGGGCGGTCCTGGTGATGCTGGCGAGCAACCCGGCTTTTCCTTCGTCCTGGTTTCTGCTGCCCCCGATGTTGGGGGTGCTTCTGGCAGCCCTTCTCTATGCCGGGAAGCGGACGCTCCGGCATCGTCTGGCCGGCCGCTGGGGGCCTTTGACGAATATTCTGCTGAGCCTGGTGGAGGACGTTCTGGTCGTCCTTTCCTGTCTGGCCGGCCTGCTCCTGTTGCGCTAACGGGGTGTTCCTGTCATCCCGTTGTAATCTTTCCGTCCATGGCCTTCCGGGCGGTCCTTTATACTTTTTTATACTCCTGTTACGATGGAAAGGCGGCGATGGAACCGTCCGATCTGGCAACCGAGTTTATCCTTTTTTGTCTGAAGCGACGTCCGGCCCGCTGGCCCGAGATTTACGACGAGATGTGCTGGGTAGCCGGCCGGCGCCTCTTTCGTGGCCTGGGTTATGAAGACCTCTCCCGTGAGGGCCTTTCCCTCGGCCTGGCCGGTCTCTCTCAGGTCCGCCGCCTGGTGGAAGAAGTCGCGACCCGCTTCAGTGCGTAGATCCTCCTGGGGTATCCGGTTCGGTCTTGAAGCAGCCCGGTTTCTCATCTCTTCCTGCGAGGGCGAGGTTGCAGCGGGGCCGGGCGGTTTTTTGCCGTCCGAACCGGCGTCTCTTCGCCCGGGCTTTTCCTCCGTGCATCCACATGGGTATCCGTCGTGTGCGCTTTCCTGGCCGGCGTGCCGGCGGGGTCAGCAGTCCAGGGAACGGACGACCTCCGGCAGTTGCAAGAGGCTGCCTTGAAAGTCTACCCCATCTTGTAGGCCGGCCGCTTCCCCAACGAGCATGGTATACATCCCTGCCGTCTTTCCGGCCAGCAGGTTGCGCACATTGTCCTCGATGAGCAGACATTCTCCCCCTTCGGCCGGGAGGAGTTCCAGGAGGATACGGTAGGCTTCGGGGTCGGGTTTGCAATGGAAACGCAGGGAGTGGATGTCAAAGATACGCTGGAAGTGGTGGGTGCACCCCAATGCTTGGAGTACTCGTCGGGCGTGGATCGCCGTAGCGTTGGTGAAGATGACCTTTTCCTGGGGCAGGGTGCTCAATACGGTTTCCAGCACCGGGTCGGGCTGCAGGTAGGTCGAGACATCCACGTCGTGGACGAAGGAAAGGTAATCCTCCGGGTCGACCCGGTGGTGAATCTGTAGTCCGCGCAGGGTGGTGCCGTAGCGTTCGTAGTAGGATCGGCGCAGGGGGAGGACCTCGTGGGGAGGGATGCCCAGGCGTTCCTGCAGGTACAGGCTGATGCGCCGGCCGATCTCGCGGAAGAGGCCCGTCTGTGCCGGGTAGAGGGTATCATCCAGGTCGAATACCAAAAAGCGCACCATGATCTTGCCTCTTTTCATTTTCCAGGTTATTATAGCACAGGTCGCCCTTTTTGCTAATGGAATGCTAATGTTTCTCCGTCCATGCTCTAACAAGGGTGGGATAAGGTGAAAAAGTCTGGAGCAAAAGCATAAGGAGGTGTGCGATGCGAAGAATGATGCGCTGGTATCCGGCCCGGGAAATAGCCCGGATGCAGGACTGGATGGACCGCTTCTTCGAGGACTTTTTCCGCCCCTGGGGCTGGGTGCGCCGGGGCGAAGCCGTCGGCGTTATCCCGGTGGACATCTACGAGACGGCCGACGAGTACATCATTAAAGCGCCCCTTCCCGGCGTCAAACCGGAGAACCTGGACATCTCCTACGAGGCCGGCGTGCTGACGATTCGCGGCGAACTGCCCGAGGAGAAAGAGGTCGAGGGCGAATGCCTTTGCCAGGAGCGCGCCTTTGGCAACTTTTCCCGATCCGTCAACCTGCCTGGGAACGTCCAGGCCGATCAGATCGAAGCCAACCTGAAAGATGGCGTGCTGACGCTGCGCGTCCCCAAGGCGGAAGAGGTCAAGCCGAAGAAGATCAGCGTCAAGGTCGGGTAAAGCCCGATCCGGGAAACCAACGGTGGAATGTTCCGGGTGGGCGAAGGCATGGCTTTCGCCCACCCCCCTTTTATGCGAACGCCGGCACCAGGAGAGAGGTAACCTGCTCAGGCGAGAGCATGGCCTTTCCAACTTTTATGGGCAGGCTCGAATGCCGGCCTTTTTCCGGGAAGGCCGGAGCCCTTCCCATCGGCCGGGCCGACGGCCCGGTGCCGGGTGTGCGGATGCTGCCGGTGGGCTGAAGGTTTCCGTCGGGTGGGTTCGTAAGGGCTGATCGTCTTACTCAGGACGGCGGGCCCGCAGGGCTATATTGACATAACTTCGACAACTTTCGGCGTGGTCGTTCAGTCGGTCCACCAGGTTGAAAAGGGCCAGTCCCCAGGTGAGGGGATTCCAGGGGGCAGGGGGCGCATCGGCGTAGTGGAAGCGGTTGGCCGGCCGGGCCAGGAAGCGAGGCAACCAGCCGCGTTCTAGGGCCTCTTTCCCCAGTCCATAGACCAGGTTGTGGATAAAGGGGAAGCAGTAGTGGGTAAAACGGTCCACTCGCTCGACGACGAAGCCGGTCTCCTGCACCCGCCGTGCGAGTGCTTCCTCCTCGTAGAGCCGTTCGTGTTGGGCCCAGATGCCGGCCCAGAAGCCCTGGCGAATCGGCGGCCGCCCCAGAAGTTCGCGGGCCTTGTTCACCGGATCCCACCAGAAGGGATAGCGGCGGCAGGGCACGGTGATAGCCAGGAGACCGCCGGGACGCAGCACCCGATAGGCCTCGGCCAGGCCGGCGCGGTCATCGGGAAGGTGCTCCAGAACTTCCGAGAGGATCACCTTGTCGAAGAAGTCTCCCGGAAACGGCAGATGACAGACGTCGCCCCGCACCAGAGATACTCCGGGAGGCAGATGACGTTGGGCCTGACGCAACACCTCCGTTTCCCGGTCCAGACCGTACAGGCGGCAGCCGGGCACCAGCCGGCCGAGGAACAGGAGATAAAAGCCCCGCCCGCAGCCACAATCCAGGATACGATCGCCGGATTGGGGGTTCAGATAGGCCAGGACGGTGCGCACCCGCCGGCGAAAGGCCAAATCGGCCTCTCGTCGGAGTGCCCGCGCAAGCCAGGGCGGCTCATCCGGGCCGGGGGTGTGAATCGGTCTCGCCTTGCCCACCGCCGTACGCATTTCCTTCCTATCCGGCTTGTTTTTCCGGGAAAGATGAAGCCTGTACCATCCCCGGCGATAGGGCACGATCAACGATCCACGTTCAACGACCGACGGAAGAGCGCCTCGTAGCGGTCTACGGTGTCTTCCAGGCTGAAGGTCGCGGCGATCTGCTCCGGCGGTTTGATGTATTGTTCCCGCCCGTTCAGCACCCGGCTTATGGCGGCGGCCAACGCGGGGATGTTGCCCCGGGGAAAGATTTCGCCCATGCCGGTCACGCCTACGACCTCCCGTGCCCCCGGGGTATCGCTCACCACTACCGGCGTCCCGCAGAGCATCGCTTCGGCCTGGACCATGCCGAAGCACTCTGTCCCGCTGGGAAGGGCCAGGACATCGCAGAGGGCAAAGAAGTTGGCCATATCCTGGGGGTTGCTCAGGAGGCCGAGGAAGACCAGGCGGTCGCGGTATTTCTCGATCAGGGGCAGGCAACGTTCGTAAAAGTTCTCGTAGCGGATCAGGTATTCGCCGGCGAAGACGATGCAGAGTTCCGGGAAACGCTCCAGGAGATAGGGGATGGCCTGGATAAGGAGGTCGGGCCGCTTCTCCTCCACGAAGCGGCCGGCATAGCCGATCACCGTCTTCCCTTCCAGGCCGTACCGGCGGCGCATCTCCGCCACGCCAGCCGGATCGGGCCGGGGAACGGTGATCGGCGGGTAGATGACTTCCACCTTGGACAGGAAGGGACGCAGGTAGGTCGAGTGTTCCGCATAGTCCTGGCTGTAGCCGATGACTGCCCTGGCGTAGCGCGCTGCCGCACGGTAGACACGGAAGACGAGGAACTCGATCAGGCGGTTGTGCCAGCCGGCCGGCAAGACGGCATCGCCGTGGTGGGTGATGACGAGCGGCTTGCGCTGGAGGCGGCAGAAACAGGCCATCAGGCTGGCCTCCGGAAGCGGGGTATGGATGTTGATCACGTCGTTTTGGGCGATAAGCCGCCAGGCGGCCAGTGGGAAAGCCGGCATTACCTGGGTACGGCTGAGGCGCATAAGGCTCCACAGCCGTACGATCCGCACCCCGTTGAGCGTTTCGTCACGGGGCAACTCGGGCCGATAGCGCGAGGTCAGCACCGTGGCCTGATGTCCTCGGCGGGCCAGCGCTTCGGCCACGCGCTGGACGTGGATGGTCAGGCCGGTGCGGTGTGGCGCATAGTAAGTCAGCACAAACAAAATTTTCATCCCCGATTCTCCCACGGTCTTTTCCCGATACAGGCGGCCGGCATTGTACATCATCTTGGCCGGAGATGCAAAGAGGAGGGTGATCCGGTCGGTTGGCGAGGGACGCTGGGCGAGGGCGTATCGCCCCGGGGACATACGGGTAGCAGAAATCGGCCCCGGGGCGTGTAGAAGCCAACTTGGGCCTCGAACGGTTTCGTGGTATAATGTTTTTTGTCCTTTGGGGACGAAATTCCGACGCGGCCTTCGCGGTGGAATCGCGCCCCGACCGGGGGGTTGGAGAAGGTGGAACAGGAACACCGGACCCGCCAGTTGGAACACCTGGCCGCCCTGGGCCGGCTTCTGGCCGAGGAGGAGCGCTCCGGCTGTGCCGATCGCGCAACGCCGGCCGGCCTGGAGGCCCATTTCCGCCGCTGGCAGGCCCAATCCTCCTCCCTGGGCCTGCCGCCGGAACTCCTAGGCCGTTTGGCCGAACTCCTGGAGAACTATGCCCACCTGATCCTCTCGGCCCGCCAGGCCCGGGTGCGCCAGGCCCTGGCCATGCTGCGCCAGACCTACCGCGCCCTGCGCGACGGGCCGGACCACCCGCCGGAGGAAAAGGTGCCGGATCGTGCGGCTCCGCCTCCTGCCCCTGCCCGGGTCCGCCCTCTCCGACGCCCTCCACCGCCGCCCAAGGGGGTCACCCTGGATACGCCACTGGAAAAGGCCGGCGGCATCTACAGCACCTACCTCCGGGGGTTGAAGCGGCTGGGGTTGCAGACGGTGTGCGACCTCCTCTACCATTTTCCCCGCCGCTACGACGACTTTACCTCGCTCAAGCCGATCCACGCCCTGATGTACGGAGCGACCGAGACGATCATCGCCACCGTCGAGGATGTGGAGCAGCGGCGCACCTATAGCGGGCGGCTCCTTATTTCGGCTCGCGTCCGGGACGAAACCGCCAGCATCGAGGCGGTCTGGTTCAACCAGCCCTATCTTCTGCGCTCGCTCAAGCCGGGGATGAAGGTTGTCCTGAGCGGGCGGGTGGAGCAGTTCCGCGGCCGGCTGACGCTGGAATCGCCGGAATGGGAGCCGTATGACGCAGAACTGGTGCACACCGCCCGGCTGGTGCCGGTGTACCCGATGAGCGGGGAGATGCGTCCCCGGGGGACGCGCCGGCTGCTCAAACGCTTTGTGGAACAATGGGCCGACCGCGTCCCCGACCCCTTGCCGCCGGAGGTGCGGAAGCGGGCCGGCCTCTGGGACCTCGGCCGCGCTTTGCGCCAGATCCACTTTCCCGACGATCGGGAGTCCATCCAGCAGGCCCGCCTTCGGCTGGCCTTTGACGAATTCCTGCTCATCCAGTTGGGTGTTCTCCAGCGCAAACGGGAGTGGCAGGCCAGTCCTGGCCATCCGCTGGTGCTCGACCGGGAACTTTTGGAGCGTTTCCGGGGACGATTGCCCTTTACCTTCACCCGGGCACAGGAGCGGGCGCTCCAGGAGATCCTGGCCGACCTGCAAAGGGATGTACCGATGAGCCGCCTGTTGCAGGGGGATGTTGGCTCGGGGAAGACGGTGGTGGCGACGGCGGCTGCGCTGATGGCGGTGGCCAACGGTCGGCAGGTGGCCCTGATGGCGCCCACCGAGATCCTGGCCGAGCAGCACGCGCACACCATCCGGGCGCTCCTCTCCGGCCTGGAGGTGCCCGGCCGGCCGAGCGCCCAGCATGTCTCTACCTCCGGAGAGGAGTGGAAGAAGGAGGACCCGGAACGGACCCGGCGGCTGGCCGAATTGAAGGCGCTTCTGGGTGTGGAGACCCGGCCGGCCGGCGACGAGCCCCGGGTGGCCCTTCTCATCGGCAGCCTGAAGGAGGGCGAAAAGCGCGAATTGCGCACGAGCGTTGCCGAGGGAGGGGTGGACATCGTCGTCGGCACCCACACCCTCATCCAGGAAGGGGTTTCCTTTGCCCACCTGGGCCTGGTGATCATTGACGAACAGCACCGCTTCGGCGTCCTGCAGCGCCAGGCGCTCCACCAAAAGGGCTACAACCCCCACCTCCTGGTGATGACCGCCACGCCGATTCCCCGCACCCTGGCCCTCACCCTGCACGGCGACCTGGACCTCTCCATCATTGACGAGATGCCTCCCGGCCGGCAGAAGATTCGCACCCGCTGGCTGGCCAATGCCGAGCGCTGGCGGGCCTATGACTTTATCCGCAAGCAGGTGCAGCAGGGCCGGCAGGCCTTTATCATCTGTCCGCTGGTGGAAGAATCGGAAAAGATCGAGGCCGCCGCGGCGGTGGAAGAGTTCCGCCGCCTCCAGGAGGAAGTGTTTCCCGACCTGAAACTGGACCTGCTGCACGGGCGGATGTCGGGGGCGGAGAAGGAGCGCATTATGCGCCGCTTCCGCGATGGCCAGACCCAGGTGCTCGTCTCCACGCCGGTAGTGGAGGTGGGCATTGATGTGCCTAACGCCACCGTCATGATGGTGGAAGGGGCCGAGCGTTTCGGCCTCTCGCAACTGCACCAGTTCCGCGGCCGTGTCGGTCGAGGCGAGCACGCCTCCTACTGCATCCTCCTGGCGACTTCCGACGAACTGGGCAGCGAGCGCCTCAAGGCCATTGAGGAGACGGACGACGGCTTTGCCCTGGCCGAAATTGACCTGGAACTGCGCGGCCCGGGCGAATTCTTCGGCACCCGCCAGAGCGGCATGCCCGACCTCAAGGTGGCCCGGCTGGGCGATACCCGCCTCCTGGAACTGGCCCGCCGCGAGGCCAAGGCCATCCTGGAGGAGGACCCCGCCCTCTCCCGCCCGGAACACGCCGTCCTGGCCGAGCGTCTGGCAGCGTTCTGGAGCCGGGAGATCGAGGTGAGTTAGGGGCGCAATTCACTTGCGCCCGTACTTTGTCCGGCGAATCGCCGGCTGAGAAAAGGAGGAACCGATGGCCCAGGCGGCACCTTCCGGCGGGACGATGGACCTGGAACTCGCCCTGGAACGGACGGCAGACGGCCGGCTGGAGGTGTGGCTCGGCGGGACTTTATCCCATTCCTTCGACCTGGCGGAAGTGAAACTTCCCAACGGGGAAATTCTCCTGGCCGATCCGCGCCCCTACGGACGTCGCCTCTTTGCCGCCCTCTTTCCCCCAAACAGCCCGGCCCGGTCCGCTCTGGAGCGCCTTCCCCTGGCCTCTGCCGAGGGAGGAATGCTCCTCCTGGTCAGCCGGGACCCGTCGGCCCAGGCCATCCCCTGGGAATACCTCCACGACGGGGACGGCTGGCTGGCGCTCAAGCACGACCTGGTGCGCGGCATCCCGCCCCAGGAGCGGCGCGGCCGGGGAGGAGAGATTCCCTCCGAAGCCGTCCACCTGGTGATCGTCCCTTCCGACGCCCTGCTCTACGAGGACAGCAGCGCGGTCGAATCGCCGGACGTATCGGGTCAGGTGCGCCTCCTGGAAAAAGCCCTCCGGGATACCGGCGCCGCCTACCGGGGCCGCATCCTGTCCCCGCCGACGCTGGACGCGCTGCACAAGGCCCTGGCCCCCCGCGACCGGCAGGCCGTCGTCCACTTTTTCGGCCACGGCGTGGCCACCGAGGGCGGGGGAGAGTTGCTCTTCGAGGACGAAACCGGTGTGGCCGACCCGGTCACGGCCGAGAAGTTCGTGGGCGCGGTGCGCGGCCAGACCTTTTTGGTGTTCCTGAGTGCCTGCGAATCGGCCACCACGCTCCAAACCACCGCCTCCAACTTGGCCTACAACCTGGTCCGGGCCGGCGTGCCCTACGCCCTGGGCATGCAGTTCCCCATGTTCGACCTTTCGGCCCAGCGTCTGAGCGAGTTCTTTTACACTTACCTGGCCCAGGGCCATCCCCCGGAAGAGGCCCTGCGCCACGCTCGGCTGGCCCTCCTGGACGACGACCGGCTGGCCCGCGTGCGCCTGGAAAGCGGGCGCCTGGTTGACCTGCGGCCCTACATCCTGGGCGTCCCTGTGCTCTACCGCGGCCTGGAGAGCGGGCGCGCCTGTTTCCGGGTTCGGCCGGGTGAGGCCGAGATCGCCCAAGTCCGCCCTCCGATGGCCTTTGAAGCCCCCCTGGTCGAGGCCCCCTTTTTCCACGGGCGGCGGAAAGAACTCGTGGCGATCGGCCGGCGGCTGAAGGGTGGGGACGGGGTAATCACCCTGGCCGGCACGGGCGGCATCGGCAAATCGGCGCTGGCCCGCCAGGCCGCCCGCCGCTTCGCCTGGCGCTTCCCCAAGGGGGTGCTGGGGATTTCCCTGGAGACGCTTCCCCCTCCGGAACAGGTCCTGGCCCGCCTGGGGACCTGGCTCCTGGGGGAGACCTTTTCCCAGATCGCCCCCGCGGAGCAGGAAGACCGGGTGGCGACCGCCTTCCGGGAACAGGAGCGGCTCTTGCTCCTGGACAACTATGAAACGCTCCTCGACGCCGTCGAGGGCGGGGATGCGCAGGCCCGTGTGCTGGGGCGCTTCCTGAGCCGGCTGGTGGGCGGCCGGGGCGTCCTCCTCATCACCACCCGCGAGCGGCCGACCGGCCTGCCGGGGGAAGGCCGGCCGCTGGAGGTGATGGGCCTGGACGGGGAGGCCGGCACGGCCCTCTTCCGCGACCACGCCGGCGAGCGCTGGCGGGAGCGGGATTGTCCCCTGGTGGCTCGGTTGGTCGAGGAACTGGAGGGTCACCCCCTGGCCATCGAACTGCTGGCCCGCGACTACGCCCAAAGGGAGGTGCCCCTGGAAAAGGTGGTGGAGGAGTGGCGCCGGCAATTGGTCGAAGCCCGCCACCGCTACCTGGGCGAGCAGGAGCGCCACGTCACCCTGGCCGCATGTTTCGAGCACTCCTACCGCGGACTGGGAGCGGAAGCCCAGGCCCTCCTGCCGCGCCTGACCCTTTTCGCCGCGCCCTTTGTGGCCGAAACGGCCGAGGAGGTTCTGGAGCAGCCGGGGACGGCCGAAGCGCTGGGGCGGCTCTACCGCAAGGGCCTCCTGCGCCGGCTGGAAGCCGGGCCGGACCTGGCCTTTTACTTCTTCCACCCCATGGCCCGCTGGTACGCCGAGCAAAAGGCCCAGGGGCTGGACCTGGCCCCCCTGGAGCGACGCCTGGCCCAGGTCTATGGGCGTTTCCTCGGGCAGGCCTTTAAGCGCTTTGAGTTCGAACCGGCCTACGCCCTGCGGGCCCGGCTGACGCTGCCCGACCTGCGGCGGGCGGTGGAACTCCTGGCCGGCCGGGAGCGCAGCGCGGCTGGCTACTTCCTGGCCTGGCTGCTGCGCATCTTCGGCGACCTGGAGGGGGCCATGCGGCTCTACCAGGAGTCGTTGCAGATCAAGGAGCAACTGGGCGACCTCCAGGGAAAGAGCGCCACGCTGGCCATGCTCGGCCAGGTTTTGGCGATGCGCGGCGACCTGAAGGAGGCCATGGGGCTCTACCAGGAGTCGTTGCAGATCCAGGAGCAACTGGGCGACCTCCAGGGCAAGAGCGCCAC
>FWPU01003202.1_pt1 | contig 28571 bp, 24 predicted proteins | sample 2228361 | NCBI WGS metagenome assembly FWPU01 (sample SAMEA103939777, study PRJEB20133) | metagenome
AGGCAATTTCGTGATAAGATGTTCAAAGAACGGTGCGGATTTATACGGAGGTAAAAAGCCATGCAAGCCATGCAACTGCTCAAACCGGCCCCGGTAGAAGAACTGCCCTTGCAGCCCGTGGATGTACCAGTCCCCCAGCCCGCCAGTGGAGAGGTGTTGCTGCGCGTGCAAGTCTGCGGGGTGTGCCGCACTGATTTGCACATCTGCGAGGGAGAGTTGATTCCGCCCCGCTACCCCGTCATCCCCGGGCATCAGGTGGTTGGGTTGGTGGAAATGACGGGCGAGGGAGTTGAAGGTTTGGCCATTGGCCAGCGGGTGGGGGTAGCCTGGCTGGGGCACGCCTGTGGGGAATGCGCCTTTTGTCTGCGCGGGGAGGAGAACCTCTGTCCACAGGCGCGGTTTACCGGCTTTCATACCCACGGTGGTTATGCGGATTGGATGATTGTCGATGCGCGTTTCGTCTTCCCCCTGCCGGCCGAAATTTCCGAACGCCAGGCCGCCCCGCTGTTGTGCGCCGGCATCATCGGTTACCGCGCCCTGCGCAAAACCGGCCTGCAACCCGGTGAACGCCTGGGGCTGTTTGGTTTTGGCGCCAGCGCGCACCTTGCCATTCAAATTGCCCAATTTTGGGGCTGCGAGGTGTTTGTATTCACCCGTTCGCCCAATCACCAGCAGCATGCCGAGGCATTGGGCGCGGCCTGGGTTGGCCGACCGGATGAAGCCCCGCCCCGCCCGCTCGACCGCGCCGTCATCTTTGCCCCGTCCGGTGAGATTGTCCCGCTGGCGCTGGCCGCCCTGCGCCCCGGCGGCGTCCTGGCGGTCAACGCCGTCCATGCCAGCCCCATCCCCCAACTTCCTTACGAGCGAATTTACGGCGAGCGCGCACTGACCAGCGTAACCAACGCCACTCGCCAGGATGGTTTCGACTTACTCGATCTCGCCGTCAAAATCCCCTTGCAGCCCGACACCATCCCATACCCGCTGGAAGACGCCAACGAAGCCCTGCTCGACCTGAAATACAGCCGCCTGAACGGCGAGGCCGTGCTGGAAGTTGGCTCACTTTTGGGGTAGAAATGTCATTGCCTTTGTTGGCAACCAAACTCCATCCCCCGCCGCTGCGGGTGAATGCCGTGCGCCGCCCCCGCCTGGTGGAGAAATTGAACCGCGCCTTGCAGGAAAGATGCCGTCTGACCCTGATTTGCGCCCCGGCCGGCTACGGCAAGAGCACGCTGGCTGCCGAGTGGCTGGCTTCGCTGGGCGACGAGGTCAAATTTAGCTGGCTTTCGTTGGAAGAAGATGACAACCAACCTGTCCGTTTCCTGCGCTACTTGCTGGCCGCTCTTCAATCTCTCGATCCCTCCCTGCCGGCCCGGTTCTCGCTCCTTATAGAATCCGGAAACCTGCCGCCCCTGCCGGGACTGTTGGATGAAATCCTCAACCGCCTGAACTCCCTGCCTCATCTCAGCCTGCTGGTGCTGGATGACGCGCAATGGCTCAACCATCCCCAAATTCAGGAAACGCTGGAATACCTGATCGATCATCTGCCGCCCACTCTGCATCTGGTTCTGATCAGCCGTGCCGACCCCCCTCTGCCGCTGGCACGTCTGCGTGCCAGAGCCCAATTGACCGAGATTCGCGCCAGTGACCTGCGCTTCACTCCCCAAGAGGTACAGCGTTTTTTCGAGCAAATTGCTCAGATTTCACTGGCCCACCCAAACCTGCTCGACCTGCAAGAACGTACCGAAGGCTGGGCAGTCGGCCTGCAACTGGCCGCCCTTGCCATGCAGCACCACGCCGATCCCGCCGCATTTCTGGAAAGTTTCCGCGGCAGCCACCGCTTTATTCTGGATTATTTAGCGGAGGAAGTGCTCAACCAGCAGACGGATGACCTGCGTTCATTTCTCATCTACACCAGTCCGTTGAGCCGTTTCAATGCCGACCTGTGCCTTGCCCTGACCGGACGTGAGGACGCCGGATTATTTCTTGAGCGTATTGAACAGGCTAACCTGTTTCTCATCCCATTGGATGATCAACGCGAGTGGTACCGCTATCATCACCTGTTTGGTGAATACCTGCAAAGCCTGTTGAGCCGGGCTGAACGGGCAGAGTTGTGCCGGAAGGCTGCCCGCTGGCATGCTGACCAAAACCACAGCGAGCTGGCCGTCCGTTATGCCCTCTCCACCGGCGACATGGTCTTTGCTGCCCAAATCATCGAAGAAGCTTTGAGTAAAAACGAAACCTGGTCGGGTGGCAATTTAGCCGAGTGGTTGGGATGGCTGGAACGACTTCCTTCATCAGTTTTTGAAAAGCGTCCCGATTTAAGCCTGAATGCTTCGCGGGTTTACTACCTGGCAGCCCGGTTTGAAGAGGCTGAGACTCACCTCGCCCGTGTCGAAAACTTCCTCAGCGCCTCGTCCGAAACAGACCCTGCCCGTCAGAATCATCTGCGCAGTTTGCTTGCCCTCTACCGCGGGGCTATTGCTTCGGCTCGAGGCAATGCCGACGAAGCCATTCGGCAGATCACTTTTGCCCGTCAAATCCTGCCAGCCGATCAGCACCTGCTTCAGGCTCGCGCGCTGTATGGGCTGGGCATGGCTTATGCTTCACTGGAAGAAACTCAGCAGGCGATTTCCTGCTACCTGCAGGCCAGTCAATCCGCTCAGGCGGCCAGCGTCCTCTTCCTGGCCATTCACGGATTATGCGCTGCCGCTCAGTTGCATCTCCAACACGGAGACTTAGACGAAGCAGAAATGCTGTGCCAGAGCGCCGTTGACATTGCAGGTAATCAACGCCCGCCGCCGCTGGGTTGGGCAATATCGCTGCTGGGCAGCATTGCCCTGGAACGCTGCCATCTTCAAAAAGCCGAAGCCTTCATTGAAGAGGGCATTTCTCTTTCCAGACAAGGGGGCATCCGCGAGGATTTGGTAATCGGTCTCGCCAATCAAGCCCGCCTGCTGGAAATGCAGGGCAATCCGGCGGCAGCCCTCAACACGCTGGCTGAAATCAGCGCTCTGCTTTCCAACCTTCCCTTTCATCCGATGATGAAATTGGTGGAGGCCTATCGAGCCTGCTTACAAAGCCTCGCTGGTCAACCGGAAAGCGCCGTACAATGGGCGGAAAATTTTCTCACTCACCCACCCCAAACAAGCACTGAGTTTGAGCGGCTGTGCGCCGCGCGGATTTTATTGCCAGCCAACCGGAAGGAAGCCTTCGCCGACATCATTTTTCCACTTCTTGAGGAGACCATCCAAAAAGGGCACAGGCCGTCAGCCATTGAAGCCATGATTCTGCTGGCAAAGTACGATGCCGCCCGTCATCACACTTCGGCCGCGCTGGAATGGCTGGAAAAAGCCCTGCAGATGGCTGCTCCTCAATTTCATGCCCGCCCATTTATCAGCGAGGCGCAGTTCATTTGGGGACTGTTGTTCAAAGTCCGCTCAGCCGCACCCCGCTTTGTGGACTTCCTGCTGGAACTTACCAGCAAATCTCCCTCCCCAAAAGCCAGTCCGGAAGAGGAACTGCTCGATCGACTCAGTGAACAGGAAATCCGAGTGCTGAAACTAATCGCCGCCGGAAAGTCCAATCGGGAGATTGCCGGGGAACTGGTGATCAGCGTGGGAACGGCCAAGTGGCATGTCCACAATGTTCTGCAAAAATTGGGGGTCACAAACCGCACTCAAGCAATCATCCGCGCCCGCGACTTGGGGCTGTAAAAAATCCACCGTTCGAGCATGAGGCCGTCAACACGGCCTGTTTTGCTTTAACCTACCCGCCAAACCTATCCGCAGATAGGGGACAAAATCACCCCCACCGGCTACACTGAAACTGTCGAGTGACAAACCATTTTTTGTAAAAATCAGGAGAAAACATGAAAACCAGAACATTTGCCATCGGTCTTTTAGCCTTTTTACTGGCAGCCTGCGGCAGCAATGCTACATTGAACATGCAGGACGAGAAAATCTGGCAGGCAGCAGAAACCATTTCAGTCTTTCAGCCGCCCGCCGGTTTTGACCCGGAAGTAGCCGTTGAATTTAAGGAATATACCCTGGTTTCCTTCAGCGGAAACAGCCCTCAAAGCCACCTTTACCTGATTCAATCGCAAGATGAACAGGACGAAACCAAACTTGCTGGTGTCTTGAACGATCTGCTGCCGGGCATGAGCAACTTCAAACAACGCACCACCGTGCTGGAAAACCGCCCGGTAATCCTGCGCGGCGAGCAGAGCACTCTCATTATTAGCGAGGGCACAAACGGAGACCAGATTCGCTACCGTCAGGCAATGGTGCCATTTGCGGGGAAAGGCGGGCCGGCTCTGCTGGTTTACTCTGAACCGCTTTCCCGCTGGAACGAAGACACCCTCCACGCTTTATTGACTTCTTTTGAGTAGGCAAGAAATGACCCCTTCTTCCCGCTCGTTGCTGTATTTCATCCGGGTCAGGGGGCAGTTTGACGAACGCTGGCTGCGTTGGTTTGACGGCTTAACCCTTACCCGGCAGCCGGATGACGAAACGACTGTCATCCAGGCCGTACTGGATCAATCGGGCTTGCATGGCATTCTTAACCGCATCTTCGAACTCGGCATTGAACTGCTTGCCGTGCAGGCCGCCCCTATCTCACCCGATCCCAATCCCGAAAGGAAAAAATAATGAAATCTCCAATCCGAATATCCACAAAATTCACCATTGCACTCATCGGAATTTGTCTGGCTGCTGGCTGGTTCAGTGTGCTGCGCGGCTTCTTACCAGCCGAAACCCGCGTGTTGCTTGAAGTGATTGTTCTGATCACCTTGCTGATAACGGCGCTGCTCGCCGGTCTGGTTACTCTGATTAACGGGGTAAGATTGTTGATTTTCAAATCGCCCCGCCTTAATTTCCAAAAAGTTGGAGGACAAATGCTCTTTGTAATCGTGATTCTGGTCTTGCTGGCGGCCTTTTTGGCGGGTTCACAATGGTCGGCCAACACCCCACCCATCCTCGGCAGTGATGGTAAACCCCTGACCGGGAGTATCGCCGCGCTGGAAAAAGTCAGGCTGGGCGGAACGGACCAATGGGTCATCATCCGCGGTCATGACATCCATAAACCCGTCCTGCTCTTCCTCTCCGGCGGACCGGGCGCCAGCGAAGCCGGACGGGTGCTGCGATTCAACAGCGATCTGGAAAAACACTTTGTGGTCGTCATCTGGGAACAACGCGGCTGTGGAAAATCCTATCCTGCTTATTATCCCCCGACGAAACTGACTGTGGATCAATATGTCAGCGACCTGATTGAACTGACCAACTGGTTGAATCAGCGCTTTGACGAAGAAAAGATCTATCTTGTCGGTCATTCGTGGGGAACAATTATCGGCGTCCGCGCGGTTCAGGCTCGCCCGGATCTCTTTCACGCGTATGTCGGAACAGCCCAAATGGTCAATCTGCGCCAAACCGACCAGATGATTTACGATGCCGTTCTCGGTCATGCCCAAAAAATTGGCGATGATGCCTTTGTGAAGACCCTCCAAACACAGGGGCGCCCGCCATATTCTGGAAAAAGTCCTATCCAACCCTATGCCACCCTCTTCGGTCGTGAATACGCATGGTTTGAGGTAACGCACATCCGTAACGAAGATTATCGCCAGAACGGTGACGCCATTTTACTGATGCTCAAACAACCTGAATACGGCTGGCTGGATCGGATTTACTATCTGTTGGGCTTGATGAATACCTTTAATCGGGTATATCCGCAATTGCAGGAAATGGATTTTCGGCTGGATGCAACCCGTCTGGAAGTACCGGTTTACCTGATTCAGGGCCGCCACGACATGAACAATCCTTCGCCGCTGCCGGAGGAGTACTTTGAAGTGCTGCAAGCACCTGCCAAGCAGATGTTTCACTTTGAGGAATCCGGGCATGGTATGATCTGGCAGGAAGCCGACCTGTTCCATGACCTGATGGTCCATACCGTGCTTGCTGAAACCTATCCGCACTGACAGACAGGCAAGGTTGAAAATTCAATTACACTATCCCACAACAAAGAAAAGTTTAGGGCTTACTATCATTGCAGGTAAGCCCATTTTTTTCTTCCTTAACACCCATCACTAATCCATTGGGTAACCTTTCTTCCCCGCCACGATTTGAACAGGATTTAATACATCCGTTACATGGAAAAGACATATAATGAAGACAAACTCAGGGAAAATGTTATGCGCACAAAAACCGGCTGCGAAAACATCTCTCCACACAGGAGAATCTTCTGGTTTATTCCGCTCATCGTTATCCTGACCAGCATACTGGGGTTAATCCTGCGCGGGCGGAGAAAATCACTCACAACCACCTTACAACCCATCCTGCTGGATGAAGTCTCCCCCGGCAGTCCATCTCCCGCGGCAGAGGATGACCTGACTCTCATCGAGGGAATTGGTCCGAAGGTATCCGCCGTGTTACACGCCAGCGGTATCACCCATTTTCACCAACTGGCCGCCTCTTCACCGGCGGAGTTGAAACGAATCCTGCTGGCTGCCGGTAACCGTCTTTCGGATCCAACAACCTGGCCCGAACAGGCCGCTCTGGCCGCCAGTGGCAATTGGGAAGGATTGAAAGCGCTCCAATCATCGCTTAAAGGCGGCAGAAGAATCGGGTGAATTGCCTTTTTCTGACCCTGGGAAGACGCTCCCTGTCCAAATGTACCCGATGAAATTACGGTTAAGACTTCTCCTTGTGCTTCTGTTGTTTTTGCCGGCTTCGGTGCAGGCTCAAAGCGGAGATTACCCCCTGTATTTACCATTTATTTCGCGCGGTCTGAGCGCTCCGCAGTTGAAATGGGCTTACGGCGGCTGCTACGCCTCCTGGTGCGAAACCGGCTGGTACTCCTCCTCCGCAGTGATCAACATTGACGGGGACTCCCAGGGCGAAATCATTGCCTCAGCTTACACACTCTGGGCGCTGGATGGCGAAACCGGCACTCTCCAATGGCGGGTTGACCCCAAAGGCGGCCGCACCTGGCCGGGCATTGTCCTCGCCGACCTGGAACGCGACGGCACCACCGAAATTGTGGTTGCCCAGGGCGGAGGCTGGATAACCGTGTACACTTTGAACGGAACTTTGAAATGGGAGCGCCAGCCTTCCTCATCCGAACTGCGCGGCTTGTTGGTAGCCGACCTTGACGGTAACGCTTCCAGCCTCGAAGTGATTGTCACCAGCGCCATCGGCAGCCGTACCAGCACATGGGTGCTGGAATCAAACGGCAACACCCGCCCCGGATGGCCGCAAATCACCTCTGAGAACAGCGGTTACGCCTGGGGAGTGTACAATGACAATGCCTCCGCCGCCAACCTCAGCGGAGACAGCCGGCTCGAAATCATCGTACCAACCGATGTCCATTACATCTTGGGACTGAATCCCGATGGCAGCCCGCTGGCGGTCAATGCCTCGGCATATCCAAACCACTCCGTCAAGGTCTGGGGACGAATTGGAGTGTGGGAAGACCTGGCAGTGGAAATCCGTTCATGGGGTTATTGTCAAAGCGGCCAACCGCGCTCCGAAAATTACCGCCCCAACTTTGCCAATTCGCCAGCATCCATCGCCGATCTGGATAACAACGGACAACTCGAAATCGTAGTGGTGGGGAATGTGTATGACTGCTCCAAGGATCCGTACCAATCCCGCTACTACGGCCCGTTCATTTTCAACGCTGACCGCACCCGCTTCAACAGCAGCGGTTTCGACTGGCGATCCACACCCGTGGACACCGGCACGCCGTTGAGCGAAGATTACAACCAGATCGAATCGGCACTCCCTAACCCGGTACTGGCGGATTTAGACGGTGACGGTCTGAAGGAAATCCTGTATGCTTCATACGATGGCCGTGTGCATGCCTTTTGGCTGGATAAAACCGAACACGGCTCATGGCCGTTTTCGGTTTACAATGCCGCCGAGGGCTTTTACCGGTTTGCTTCCGAACCGGCCGTTGCCGACCTGGATGATGACGGCCTTGCCGAGGTGATCTTCACTTCGTGGCCGCAAAAAGGGAACAACCGCACCGGCAAATTACATATCCTCAGCGCCTATGGTCAGCCCATCTTCACTGTGGACCTTCCCGCGGGACGAAACGGCAACTGGAATGGCGCTCTCCCGGCACCGACCCTTGCCAACGTGGACAACGACAACGACCTGGAAATCGTCCTCAACACGGCTTATTCCGGCGTGGTAGTTTATGATCTGGCCGGCACGGCTCGCGCACGTCTGCTGTGGGCTACCGGGCGCGGGAACTACCAGCGCACCGGCGCGCCTTGAATCAAGGTCCAATTTTCCCCCAATCAAAAAAACGCTCCCATTCAGATGGCCGTGAAAACCCGGTGGGCTTAAAACTGGCCGTATCCCACCCGGGGATTACGTGCTATTATGATAATGTAAGTCTATTTTGTAAATGTTATACCGTGGTGACGGTGTAACACCTTTTTTTCTCCCAAAGGAGGTTCTGTATGGTTGAAGAAATTAGCAAGAACAAGGCGCGCACCCTGCGCGTCCAGCTTCGTTTCCCGGATAGCGTGGAGGGTGAAAAAACGCCGCCTCTCCGGGTTTATCTGTTTGACCGCCAGGGCAACCTCATCGATTCACAGCCTTACACCAAAGAAATCGTCAGTTTGCGCCTCCCTTCCGATCAAAATTACCGCCTGTATGTCGGCCCCGACCTGCTCGGTGAGGAGAAAATTTCTCCACAGGAATTGTTGCAGCAACTCGTCAAAGCCAAAGCCGTATTGCAGGATGTGATCAGCCCTCTCCGTCCTTCATTGGTGGAAATTGCCATCTCCAGGGCCATTTACCTGTGCTGGTGGAGATACTGCGTCATCGTGCGTGGTAATGTTCGCAAACAATTTGCGCCCGGCACGTACGCCACCATCTGTCAGGGAACCGTCAAAATCTACGAAGTGGACTTCCTGTGTTACCTGCAGCGCATCCCCTTCCCGGAACTGGAACGCCTGCGAGATGATTTGCTCGACCTGCTGCGCCGGCCGCCATTCCCACCCCTGCCGGATCCAATTCCTTTTCCCTTCCCGGAGCCAAATCCGCCATTTCCTCCAACTCCCCCCGGCCCCGGCCCAGACCCCGCTCCTTTCCGACAGGCCATGCTTCTTTCCCCCTCATCGGAAAGCAGCAGCCCTGCAATGACCTCCGTCGCTCTTTCGGATGTAAGCGCCCGTCTGGCTGTGTTGAAAGGCGAGCCGCTCCAACGCTACCTCATCGAAAACAAAGTGACCCTCGCACCCTACCTGTGCCTCATCCTGCCGGATCACTGGTACTGTCTGCGTCTGCTGGCTGAGGTGCCCATCCAGTCGGACGGTTCATTTTACAAAGAATTGTGCTTCTGGTGTCCGTCTGATATTCCCGACCTGTACTTCCGCGTCACCCAGAACATTGGTGGTACAGAGCGGCTGTTGTACAGCCCCTCGATCTCCTGCAACACCTACTGGAATTACAACGGCACGCCTTCCATCACAATCACCGTAACCGACCCGCAGGCAGTTGCCTGTCTGGAAGACCCCGACCGTCCTATCCCCGGCGATGAATTGTACGTCTGGCCAACTGCCATCGGCAATGTGGACCTGCGCAACATCACCGACCTGGAAAGCAACCCGCTGGTCAGTACCGCCACAACCGGTCTGGTCAACGGGGCAACCCCGTGGGGCGGCACACTGGCTCTGCAAATGAACTTTGACCCGCGGCTGAAAACGCTCAGCAATGTGCGTTATTATCGCTGGTCCTACAAGTTCGAAGGCGATGCCGACTTTACCCAGATAGATGCCACCGTCACTCACCGCTACATGACCATTACCTACTCCCCGTTGACCATTCACCTGAATCCGGTAGTGCTGGGGCCAAAGACGGTCAACGGCGTGACCAATCTTTACGATGTCCCCGACCCCTCCCCCGGTGACGGCTGGGTCAACATCAACGATCCGTACGACCGTCCCTTTGGCTACTTTGATAGCACCGGCAATAAACTACCACCCTTCACCTATAATGATGTACTCCCCCGCCGATCCGGCCTGGTCACGCTATTACTGGAAATGTTCGACGCGAACGGCAATCTGGTGCCCTGTTCCAACCTGGGCGGCAGCGGGCCTTTCAAATTCGTTTTGCCGGACCTCGGCACCCCCAACGCCTACACCAGTGTACTGACTTCCAACAATATCACCCCACAGGGGCAATTGATCTTCCGCGTGCGGGTGGATAATGCCGATACGGTGGCCCAGTTACAAAATGTGCGCACCCCACTCGGCACAGCCGATTCGTGCGGCTTTTTACGCTTCAATTCCCTCAGCGATTTGGTTTCTGTGGAGTATGTTGCCCGTCACCCCAACAACTTCCTCACCTGGGGATTGGGTATTTCACGGGGTCTTTGCGGAGGGGTGGCTTCCACCAGCGGCTCAACCAGTTCTCCGGCTTTGCCGCCCCCGCCGCCAGCCACTTTTGCCAACAGCGCCAGCCATCTGCTGCGCAACCTGGGCGGTTCCTGCAGCGCCTGCAACGATGGTGCAGCCTTTGCCGTCAACCTCTCCACCTACGCTACCGCGACAGATGGTTACGGGCGACAATCCCAATATGACCGTCATGCAACCATCGCCTTTGCATTGATCAAGAGTTAAGCCTGCCTGCACAAATAACGCAACCGGCAGATGGACAGGCAACCGCCCGTCTGCCGGCGACCATTTCCCGCCCGCCGAGGGTTGATGAATTGGCAAGCCTTACGCTGCCGACCGGGCAAGGATCTGCTCCACAATCTCTTCCACACTCTGCCCGGCATCCACCACCAATGCGTTGACCGGTTCCTCCAGCGTGACAAACTGGCTCGCCAGCAGGCTTACCGGCATGTAATGGCCGCGCCTCTCGCTAAGCCGCTGATGGCACAGGTCGTAGCCCGCCCGTAAATATACCAGACACACCCCCTCCGTTCCTGCCAGCAGCACCTGACGGTAAGACTCTTTCAATGCCGAGCAAGCCAGTACTGCCGGGCGATGCTTCTCCAAACAATCCACAATCAACGCATGCAGCCTTTCCAGCCAGCCGGCACGGTCCTGATCCGTCAACGGGATGCCGGCTGACATCTTGGCAACATTTTCCGCAGGGTGAAAGTCATCCGCATCGTAAAACGCCCAACCCAGCCGCCCGGCCAGCGCCTGCCCGACCGTGGTTTTCCCACAGCCCGCCACCCCCATAATCAGAAAAAAACGCACCTTCATGGTGATTTCTCGCCGAATAGGGGCGGCGGGCAGGCAATCCGCAGGGCAATACCAGCCGAGTCGTGTTCCTCCGACTGGCGTAAAAAGGCTTCGCGCCTGCCCCGATTGAGCCAGGCAGCCACCCCCAGAACCAGCGCATCCAGCACATCATCCGGCTGAACCTGACTGCGGCGCGTTTCGCAAAGGAAAGCCAGCGCTGTTGCCCGCACACCCGGCAGCCATTTTTCCAGCAGCGCAGCCCGTTCCTCCCAGCCGGCAGCATCTTTTTTAGGATGAAGTAAGGGGCGGTCGCCATTCAGCCGTTGAAAGCACAATTCCGGATGCGATTCGAAAACCCGCCCGCCCCAGGCGGGGTGAGCCTGCAAAAACCGATCCACCTGCCGAATTTTGGGAATCAGGTGATAGGCCTGCGCCGAGAGAGAGCGGGCATGGTTGTTCAATTCAATCTCGCGCGCCTGCCGGTAAGATTCGGCTGCCAGCGCCGCCCGACAAGGAGATGGGAACACACTGCTCTTCCGGCTTTTCAGCGCCACCCGCATGGCGGCGTCCAATTGGCGCACCACACCCCCGCCACTCAGCCCGACGGGAATGTCCACCCAAATCTCAACAGCCTCCGCGTAAGCCTTCAAAACTTCATCGAACGAGGCTAACACCGCCAGTTCCGAGACGGCAGACGGCTGGCTCACCCACGCCGCAACCCAGCCGGCCCGGCAGCCATCCACACCCAGATACCCACCTGATGATTCATCGTTCATCCGGTATATTGTACTGCCAATGGCGTATTAAGCGATCTGCCGCTGACGGGGGTATGACCCCAGCACGCGCAAAAAAGTGGCGAACTCGCCCAAATTGCGTAAGGCGTTCTGAACACGCTCCTCGGTAGTGGAACCCGCCAGATCAATGTAGAAGAAGTACTCCCACGGCTTACCCACCAGCGGGCGCGATTCGATCTTGGTCAGGTCAATTTCGCGCAGGGCAAACACGCTCAACGCCTTAAACAGCGCGCCCGGCTGATTCTTAAGACTGAATACAATCGAGGTTTTGGCATCCGTCCCCGGCTCAACCGGCGCGCAGGCGATCAGCAAAAAGCGGGTGAAATTGAGCGGGTTGTCCTCCAGCCCCTCAACCAGCACCTGCATCCCGTACAATTCGGCTGCCCGCCGCGAGGCAATCGCCGCCAGGTCGCGCTCGCCGCGCTGACGCACCAGATGCACCGCCCCCGCCGTATCATGCACCGCTTCGCTTTTCAACCCCAATCGGCGCAGGTTTTCACTGCACTGCGCCAGCGCCTGCGGGTGACTGATTACCCGCCGCACTTCCTCCAGCCGAACGCCGGGTAAGGCGATCAGGCAATGAGCAATCCGCAGGTGATGTTCGCCCACCACGTGTAAATCGTGCTGGAGCAGCAAATCGTAGTTGCGGTGAATGCTGCCCGCCAGTGAATTTTCAATGGGGATGAAACCCAGCCCGGCCTGCCCGCTTTGCACGGCTTCGAACACCTGCTCGAACGACTCGCACGGCAGGCTGACCGCTCCCCTGCCCAGACGGTCGAAAATGGCTGCTTCGGAGTAGGCGCCGGGTTCACCCTGAAAGGCAACCCGCAAACCGTTCATGGATTGACCCAATCCAACCAATGCTGATAGCGTTCATCCTCGCCGCGCACCACCGCATGAAAAGCCTGCATCAACCGGTAGGTCACCGGACCGCGCCGGCCGTTGCCGATGACGCGGTAATCAATTTCGGTCACCGGCACAATTTCAGCCGCCGTGCCGCTCACAAAGCACTCCTCCGCCACGTACAAATGATCGCGGCTGATTTGAGCCTCCTGCACCTCATAACCCAAATCACGCGCCAGGGTGATGATGGCATCGCGGGTGATGCCTTCCAGCACTGCCCAGGTACCGGGTGTGTAAATCACTCCCCGTCGCACAATGAAGAGATTTTCGCCGGTGCATTCGGCCACATAACCCTGCGGATCGAGCATGATCGCCTCATCGAATCCCAGTCGCGCCGATTCGGTTTTGGCCAGCACGCTGTTGGCGTAATTACCGGTGATTTTGGCTTTGGTCATCATGATGTTTGGGTGCAGGCGGGTAAAGGACGAAATGTTCATCCGCGCACCTTTTTCCAACGCCTCCTCACCCAGATACGAACCCCAGTACCACGCGGAAATTCCCACCCGCGCCCAGCCAACATCCAGATTGAGGTTCTTCACCTGACTGTCGAAGAAGATCAGCGGGCGAATGTAACAGGACTCAAAACCATTGGCGCGTACCACCTCACGGCAGGCCTCTTCCAGCTGTTCCTGCGTAAACGGCAGCGAGCGGAAGCCCAAAATCTTGGCCGATTCCAGCAACCGTTGAATGTGATCTTTCAAGCGGAAGATCGCCGGGCCGCGCGGTGTGGCATAACAACGGATGCCCTCAAAAACGCCCAAACCATAATGCAAGGCCGAGGTCATGAACGGCACCATTGCCTGTTCGTTTTTGACCAGTTGCCCGTCCAGCCAGGTATAACCTTCATTTTCGGTCATGATGAATTCTCCTTTGCTGAGTGATTAAGATAAGTCCTTGAAAGAAAGCCGATCCAATACGGCATCGGTCATCTCCTGTGTGGAGAGGCTGCCGCCCAAATCGCGAGTGCGGCAGCCCTCCTGCAATGCGCGCTCCACCGCCTGTTCCACCGCGCGCGCTGCTTTTTCCTGTTTCAGAGCGTAGCGCAGCAACAGAGCTGCGCTGAGAATGGCCCCCAGCGGGTTGGCAATGCCCTGCCCGGCAATATCCGGCGCCGAACCGTGAATCGGCTCGTACAGCCCGCCGCCCGTCCCGCCCAGCGAGGCAGAGGGCAGCAAACCCATCGAACCGGCCAGCACGGCGGCTTCATCGGTCAAAATATCGCCAAACATGTTTTCGGTGACAATCACATCGAAGGCAGCCGGGTTAGTCACCAGCCGCATGGCAGCCGTATCCACCAGCACATGCTCCACCTGCACCTGCGGGTAGCGCCGGCTCACCTGCTGGACAATCTGCCGCCACAGGCGCGAGGTCTCCAGCACATTGGCTTTATCCACCGAGGCCAGCCGCCCGCGCCGCCCGGCTGCCAGTTGAAAAGCCAGATCCACTACGCGCTCAATTTCGTAGTCCCAGTACACCAGCGAATCCACTGCCCCCTCGCGCCCGTCCTGCCGCAGGCGACCCTTCGGTTCACCAAAGTACAAACCCCCGGTCAACTCGCGCACCACCAGCAAATCCACCCCGTGAAGCTTTTCAGGGCGAAGCGGCGAAGCATCCACCAGTACCGGATACACCCGCACCGGGCGCAGGTTGGCAAACACGCCCAGTCCCTTGCGCAGCGCCAGCAAACCCTGTTCGGGACGCACCGCAGCGGTCGGATCATCCCACTTGGGCCCCCCAACGGCGCCCAGCAGAACGGCGTCCGCCTGCCGGCACTCCTGCAGGGTTTCTTCATCCAGTGCTGTTCCCAACTGGTCAATGGCACAGCCGCCAATCAGCCGCTCTTTGTAGATCACTTCGAGTCCGGCATGAGCCGCAGCCGCATCCAGCACCTGCCGGGCTGCCTGCGTCACTTCGGGGCCGATTCCGTCGCCGGGTAAGATCACAATGGTAAAGGTCATGGCTATTCGGTTTCCTTTCAATGCACCGCTTCGGGCTGCGGTTGGGCTTCGACGACCAGAATGCCGTACTCGATCGAATCGGTCAGCGCCCGCCACGAAGCCTCGATGATGTTGGTGCTGGCACCGACGGTTCCCCAGGCACGGTGTCCATTGCGGGTTTCGATCAGCACGCGGGTGGTGGCACTGGTGCCGTTGTTGCCGTCCAAAATACGTACTTTGTAATCCGAAAGGTGAAAGCGGGCTATTTGCGGGTAATAAGGAAGCAAGGCTTTGCGCAGAGCAGCATCCAGCGCCGCCACCGGGCCGTTGCCTTCGGCGGCGGTGTGAATTAACTCGCCTCCTACTCGCACCTTCACGGTTGCTTCGGCAATCATGCCCCGTCCGGCGCGGTGTTCCACCTCGGCTGTAAAGTCCACCAATTCAAAGGGCGGCTGATAATCAGCCTTCTGACGCAGCAGCATCAGCATCACCGAAGCATCGGCAGCCTCGAAGGAAAAACCTTTGGCTTCCAGTGCCTTAACCTCTTTGAGCGCCTGGTTGAGATTGACCTGATCGTCAATCTCAATGCCGTTCTCCTCTGCCTTGCTGAGCAGATTTCCCCGCCCGGAGAGTTCCGAAACGACTACCTGTGAACGATTGCCAACCAGCGCCGGGTCAATGTGCTGGTAGGAACGCGGCGTGCGGCGCATGGCCGCCACATGAATGCCGCCCTTGTGAGCAAAGGCATCCCGCCCCACATAGGCAAGGTGTTCATCGGGGGCAAGGTTGGCAATCTCGGCAACATAATGTGCCAGGTCGGTCAACTGAGCCAGATGACCGCTTGGCAGACAGGTGTAGCCCATCTTCAATTCGAGATCAGGGATGACCGAACACAGGTTGGCGTTACCGCAGCGTTCGCCGTAGCCATTGATGGTGCCCTGCACCTGTACACAGCCCTCCCGCACGGCTGCCAGTGAGTTGGCTACCGCGCACTCACCGTCGTTGTGGGTGTGAATGCCCAGTTTTGCCTTTGGAAAACGTGCCCGCACCGCCCGCACAATCTCGCCGACTTCCCAGGGCATGCTGCCGCCGTTGGTATCGCACAGCACCAGCGTCTCCGCCCCACCGCGCAGGGCAGCGGCGAGGGTTTGAAGGGCATATTCGGCATCTTCTTTATAACCGTCAAAAAAATGTTCGGCGTCGTAAATCACGCGCCGTCCCTGCGCCGTCAGATAAGCCAGCGACTCCTCAATGATGCGCAGGTTGTTCTGCGGGGTGGTACGCAGTACCTCATGCACATGCAGCAATGAGGATTTACCCACCACCGTACAAACCGGCGCTTTCGAGTCCAGCAGCGCGCGGATGTTGTCATCTTCGGCAGGGGTTTTGTTGACCGCGCAGGTAGCCCCAAAGGCAGCAATCACGGCGTGTTTCCACTCCATCTCGGCGGCACGGGCAAAAAACTCGGCATCTTTCGGATTGGAGCCCGGCCATCCCCCTTCAATGAAGTCCACTCCAAATTCATCTAACCGCCGGGCAATCGCCAGTTTATCGTTCAACGAAAGGGAGATATCCGTACGCTGGGTACCGTCGCGCAGGGTTGTATCGTAGATTTCGATTTTCATGTCCTCATACTCCTGTGGAAACCGTTAAGATGAGCGCTGCGCTTCATAACGAGCAATTTCAGCCTCCAAGCCGAGCAGGTAGCCCAATTCGTCCACACCGTTGAGCAGACAGGTCTTGCTGAACGGGTCAATCGGGAAGGTTGCCGTACTGCCATCCGGGAGTTCCAGCGTCTGGGAGGCGAGATCAATTGTCAGCATTTGAGAAGGATCGCTGTTAAAAATGTGCAACAGCCGTTCGTGCGTCTCCGGCGAAACAACCACCGGCAGTAAACCATTCTTCAGGGCATTGTTACGGAAGATATCCGCAATGGTGGTTGAAATCACCGCCCGAATGCCCCAGCCGAGCAGCGCCCAGGCGGCATGTTCACGCGAAGAACCGCTGCCAAAGTTATCACCGGCCAGCAAAATTTGGGCGCCCTGACTTTGCGGGCGATTGAGGATGAAATCCGGGTTAGGGCTGCCATCCGGCAGGTAACGCCAGTCGGCGAACAAACTGGCTCCCAGCCCATTTTTGTCGGTCGTTTTCAAAAAACGAGCCGGGATGATCTGGTCCGTATCCACATTGCTGACCGGCAAGACCACCACAGTTGAAGTTAAGCGGGTAAAGGGCTGCATGGCTCTGGCTCCTCAAGAAAGGTAGGGGCGCGGATCGGTGACCACGCCGGTCAATGCGGAGGCAGCCGCCGTCAGTGGACTGGCGAGAAACGTGCGCCCGCCCTTGCCCTGCCGCCCCTCAAAGTTGCGGTTGCTGGTGCTGATAGCGTACTGCCCCGGTTCCAGTTGATCGCCGTTCATGGCAATGCACATCGAACAGCCCGGTTCGCGCCATTCGGCACCCGCTTCCAGAAAGACACGATGCAGTCCTTCGGCTTCGGCCTGCTTTTTGACCTGCTGCGACCCCGGCACCACCAGCACGCGCAGACCCGGCGCAACTTTGCGCCCGCGCAGCACCGCAGCCGCCTGCCGCAAATCAGCCAGCCGTCCGTTGGTGCAGGAGCCGATAAAAACCGCATCCAGTTTGTGACCAAGCAACGGCGCACCCGGCTGCAAACCCATGTAGGTCAACGATTTTTCCAGCGCGGCGCGTCGAGCCGCATCATTGACCTCCTGCGGAGAAGGGATGCGCCCGCTGATCGGTATGCCCATGCCGGGGTTCGTACCGTAGGTCACCATCGGCTCCAACCGGCTGGCATCCAGATAAACCGTGTGATCGTAGGCGGCGCCTTCATCGCTGGGCAGGGTTCGCCAGCGGGCAAGCGCACGCTCCCACGCCTCACCCTGCGGGGCATACGGGCGCCCTGCCAGAAATTCGAAGGTGGTGTCGTCCGGGGCGATCATTCCCGCCCGCGCGCCGCCTTCGATGGACATGTTGCAAATGGTCATCCGTTCTTCCATGCTCATCGCGCGGACGGCCTCGCCCATGTACTCGAATACGTAACCGGTACCGCCGGCCACACCAATTTGGGCAATCAGCGCCAGAATGACATCTTTCGCCGTAACACCCGCTTTTAACTGACCCTCAATCCGCACCGCACAGGTCTTGGGCTTGCGTTGCAGCAGGCACTGAGTGGCCAGCACATGCTCGACCTCGCTGGTGCCAATTCCGAAAGCCAGCGCACCGAATGCGCCGTGCGTGGCGGTGTGGCTGTCGCCGCACACAATTGTCATGCCCGGTTGAGTCAGCCCCAGTTCCGGGCCGATCACATGCACAATGCCCTGATTTGGGCTGCCCAGCCCCATCAGTGGAATGCCAAATTCGCGGCAGTTTTCTTCCATCTGCATGATCTGGCGGCGGCTGAGTTCATCGGCAAAAGCCAGCCGGCCATCCCCGTTGCCGTTGGGTTTACTGAGGGTGGGGATGCCGTGATCGAGCGTGCCAACCGTCCGCTCCGGGCGGCGCACCCGCAAACCGCGCGCCCGCAAGCCGCTGAAAGCCTGCGGCGAGGTGACTTCATGCACCAGATGCAGGTCTACATACAATACAGCCGGCGAATCCGGCGGCTGAGTAACGACATGGCTTTCCCAGATTTTTTCAAACAACGTTTTTGGGCGGCTCATACTCACTCACCGATTGACGAAGATGTTGTTCGTAGGCGGTGCCGTTCATCTCGGCAGCCGAGTGATGGGGATGACTCTTCATCAGGAAGTCGGTCATATCCCATCCCGCAGGGATGGTATTGGGGCGCACAAAGGCTTGCCCCGGCTCATTTTCTTCAAAATAGGATGAAAAAATAGGGTTCATGATTGGCTCTCCTCTCTGGCGATTGAATAAAAAAGATTTCTTCAAACCGGCTGTACCGCCGACTGTTCCACACGGCCATACTGTCCGCTGGCTACCAGCAGTTTGTTCAAGGCAGCCAGGTAAGCCTTGACGCTGGCCACCACGATATCCGTATCGGCGCCATAGCCGCCAAACGTACGCGGCACTTCGGCTTCGCGCTGCGGGCTGATTTGCAGCATACCGTCACTGCCCTCGATGCGCACGGTTACTTCTCCCAGCGCATCAATCCCTTCGGTCACGGCATGGACGACAAATTCCTGCAAGGTATTGGGGGCTTTGACAATCGCATCAATGGCTTTATATGCGGCATCCACCGGGCCGGTGCCGACCGCCGCGCTGACATGCAATTGACCATCCGGACCGCGCAGGCGCACGGTGGCGGTGGGCATGCCCATCGTCCCGCAGGCTACCTGCAAACCATCCAGCGCAAAGAATTCGCGCGGCTGGTACAGCTCATCCGAAACCAGCGCCTCCAAATCGGCATCGGTGATCGTCTTCTTCCGGTCGGCAAGGTGCTTGAAGCGCTCAAAGACCTGGTCCATTTCGGTTTCATCCAGCGCGTAACCCAGCGCCGCCAGGCGGGTGCGCAGGGCATGCCGCCCGGAGTGTTTACCCAAAACCAGTTTACTCTGGGTGGCACCCACGGTTTCGGGACGCATGATTTCGTAGGTCAGCGAATGTTTGAGCATCCCGTCCTGATGGATGCCGGCTTCGTGAGCAAAGGCATTGGCTCCGACAATGGCTTTGTTGGGCTGCACCGGCATACCGGTGTAATTGCTCACCAGTTTACTGATGCGGGTAATTTGGGTCGTGTCAATGCCGGTGTGCAAACCGTAATACTGCGGGCGGGTATGCAGCGCCATGACCACTTCTTCCAGCGCCGTGTTTCCCGCGCGCTCGCCAATGCCGTTGATGGTTACTTCGGCCTGGCGGGCGCCAGCCCGCAGACCGGCAAGCGTGTTGGCCGTCGCCAGCCCCAAATCGTTGTGACAATGCACCGAAACGATGCAGTTTTCGATGCCGGGTGTGTTCTGGATGATGCCGGCAATCAGCGCGCCGAACTCATCCGGAGTGGTGTAGCCGACCGTATCGGGTATGTTCAGGGTGGTTGCCCCGGCGCGGATGGCCACTGCCAGCACCTCGTAGAGGAATTCGGGGTCACTCCGCCCCGCATCCTCCGGGCTGAACTCCACATCTTCGCACAGGCTGCGGGCGTAGGCCACCATTTCAGCCACCCGTTCCAGCACCTGCTGGCGGGTCATCCGCAGTTTGTACTGCATGTGAATTTCCGAAGTGGCTAAGAAGGTGTGGATGCGCGGTCGCGCAGCCGGCTGAACCGCCTGCCAGGCTTTGTCAATATCGCTTTGGGTGGCGCGTGCCAGCCCGCAGATGATCGGCACCCGCCCACCATCCGTGGAATTACCCACCTCCATCGCAATCCGCCGCACCGCTTCCAGATCATCCGGCGAAGCAGCCGGAAAGCCGGCTTCGATCACATCCACCCCCAGCCGCGCCAGCCCGCGCGCCACTTCCAGTTTTTCGGCACTGGTCATCGTCGCGCCGGGTGACTGCTCACCGTCCCGCAGGGTAGTATCGAAAATACGTACATAGGGTTCGCTCATCGCTTTCCTCCTGATGAACCGATAAAAAATCAACCGGAAGTTTGTTGCAAGTTTTCGGGACGCAGAGAGCGAACCATGGCACCAGCCTGCCACATCTCCGATTCACGCATCTGGCGCAATTCTTCGGTCAACTTCTCCTGATAATCCGGCTGGCTGTTGGCTTCCAGCACGCGGCGGGTTTCTTCGCCGCTGGCCACCGATTGATACAGGCGTTCGAAAACCGGCAGGGTGGCCTTACGGAACTCATGCCGCCAGTCCAGCGCGCCGCGCTGAGCCGTGGCTGAGCAGTTGGCGTACATCCAGTCCATGCCGTTTTGGGCAACCAGCCGGATCAGGCTTTGGGTCAGCTCCTCAACGGTCTCATTAAAGGCTTCCGAGGGGGTGTGACCGTGCGCGCGCAGGGTCTGGTATTGGGCTTCCATGATGCCGGCCAGTGCGCCCATCAGCACGCCGCGTTCCCCGGTCAGATCCGAATAAACCTCGTGTTCAAAAGTGGTTTCAAACAAATAGCCGGAACCAATGGCAATGCCCAGCGCCAGCGTGCGCTCGCGCGCCCGCCCGGTGTAATCCTGCGCCACAGCAAAACTGGAATTGATGCCGCTGCCGGCCAGAAAATTGGCGCGCACGCTGGTGCCCGATCCTTTCGGGGCAACCATCACCACATCCACGTAGGGGGGCGGTACAACACCGGTTTGATCCCGATAAACCACCGCAAAGCCGTGTGAGAAATACAACGCATCGCCCTCTTTCAGGCAGGGGCGAATGCGTTCCCAGGTCAATTTTTGGGCTGCATCCGAAACCAGATACTGCACCACCGTACCCCGCGCAGCCGCCTCTTCCATGGGAAACAGGGTTTCACCTGCCACCCAGCCATCCCGTTGTGCCTTTTCCCACGACTTTCCGCCGGGGTTGACCCCCACAATGACCTTGATGCCGTTATCACGCAAATTCAATGCCTGCGCCGGGCCCTGCACGCCGTACCCAAGCACGGCCACCACTTCATCCTTCAAAACCTCCTGCGCCTTGCTCAGAGGAAATTCGTCGCGGGTAACCACTTCTTCTTCGACACCTGCAAAAGTCATTTTTGCCATGTTTGCTTCTCCTCACTTCTTAATTTTCAGAAATCGTTTCGGGGTATGGGTGAGCCTGCCCGTTGCCGTTGAGCGGTACATACAGCGGCGTACTGCCGCGCTCCATGGCGACGACGCCGGTGCGCACCATCTCAATGATGCCGAACGGACGCAGCACTTCCACAAAGCCGTCAATTTTTTCCACATCCCCGGTTAATTCAACAATCAGCGACTGATTGGTGACATCCACCACCCGTCCGCGAAAGACATCCACCACCTGCATGATCTGGGTGCGGCTTTCGGGCGGGGCCTGAACCTTGATCAACGCCAGATCGCGCACCACGCTTTGGGTGTGGGTCAGGTCTTCCACCTGTACCACATTGACCAGTTTGTACAGGTAGGCAATCAGCCGTTCGATGGCAAAATCATCGCCCTCCACCACAATCGTCATCCGCGAAAGACCGGGCTGCTCGGTGTGTCCCACCGTCAGCGATTCGATGTTGAACGCCCGCCGGCGGAAAAGCGAAGCCACGCGGTTCAGCACGCCGGGTTTATCTTCAACCAGAACGACCAGTGTATGTGCCATCTTCCACTCCGTTGTCATCACAATTCATCCTGCCCGGTTTCGACAATCGCCGTGCGCATGGGGCGGCGGATCATGTTGTGCAAATCAGCCCCGGCTGGCACCATCGGATAGACGCTGTCTTCCTGCTCCACCCGAAAATCAATCACAACCGTCCCGTCGGTAGCGCGGGCGGCTTCCAGCGCAGATTGCACCTCTTCGCGCCGTTCCACCCGCAGACCGGTCAGACCGTGTGCCTCAGCCAGTTTGACGAAATCGGGGCTGCGCATGGGGGTAGCGGCATAGCGCCGTTCGTAGAAAAACTCCTGCCACTGGCGCACCATGCCCAGAAAACCGTTGTTGATCACCGCCACATTGACCTTGATGCCTTCCTGCGCAGCGGTCGAAAGCTCGGCAGCTGTCATCTGAAAACCACCATCGCCGACGATAGCCCATACCTCCGCCTCCGAGCGGGCAAATTTAGCCCCAATGGCGGCCGGCAGACCGAAGCCCATCGTCCCCAACCCGCCGGAAGTGATCCACTGGAAAGGCTGGTCCACGCGGTAATACTGAGCCGCCCACATCTGATGCTGTCCGACATCGGTGGTGATGATGGCATCTCCGCCGGTAAATCGCCACAGGTCGTGAATCACGTGAGCGGCATACAGGTGTCCGTCCGGCGGCAGGTATTGAATATCGCGCACGGCGCTTTCACCCTTCATATCCTGAATATGCGCCAGCCAGTCCGAATGATCGAGCCGCGGCAGGTGTTCCAGCATGGTTTGCAGCGTTTCGCGCAGATCACCGACAATGCCCACATCCACCCGCACATTCTTGTTGATTTCGGCCGGGTCAATGTCAATGTGAATCTTGCGGGCATTGGGAGCGTAGGTTTTCAGGTTACCGGTAACCCGGTCATCAAAGCGCATTCCAAATGCCAGCAGCAGGTCGGCTTCCTGGATGGACTGGTTGACCCATGCCTCGCCGTGCATGCCCATCATGCCCAGATTGAGCGGGTGCGAAGCCGGAAAACCGCCGATGCCCAGCAGCGTCATTGCCACGGGTATCTGCGCCCGCTCGGCAAATTCCTGCACCTCGCGCATGGCATTGGAAAGCAGCACTCCCTGACCTGCCAAAATCAACGGCTTGCGCGCCTGTGCAATCAGTTCCAGAGCCTGCTCCACCTGCCGGCAAAGCGGGTGGCGCTGCGGTCGGTAGCCGCGCAGTTTAATCGGGGTTGGGTCGTATTGCCACTCGGTGCTGTTCTGCTGAGCGTCTTTGGCAATATCCACCAGCACCGGGCCGGGGCGCCCGCTGCGAGCAATGTAAAAGGCTTCCCGCAGTGCCGGACCGACATCCTCCACACGTCTGACCAGGTAATTGTGCTTGGTAATCGGCAGGGTAATGCCGGTTACATCCGTTTCCTGAAAAGCATCGAAGCCGATAAAGCGGCTGACCACCTGCCCGGTAATGAAAACGGTCGGCGACGAGTCCATCATCGCTGTGGCGATGCCGGTGGTCAGGTTCGTAGCGCCCGGACCGGAAGTGGCCATGGCCACCCCTACCTTGCCACTCACCCGTGCGTAGGCATCCGCCATGTGGGCTGCGCCCTGCTCGTGGCGCACCAGCACGTGGTGTACCGGATAATCCAGCATGGCATCGTAAATCGGCAGGTTGGCCCCACCCGGATAGCCGAACACCACCTCAACCCCCTCGCGTTTCAGCACCTCCCAAACAATTTGCGCACCGGTTAATTTCATTGCTTCCTCCTTTGACAAATGATGAAAATGATGGCTCACAGGAATGATTGAGTAATCCTTCTCAACACATCAGCACCGCCCCCGTGTCGGCGCTGGTAACAAACTGCTGATAGCGGCGCAGCCAGCGGCTGGTCGTACGCGGCTGGAAAGGTGGCAATTCCGCCAGACGGCGGGCGATCTCCTCATCGCTGAGGCGCACATTCAGCGTGCGCTCATCAAGGTTGATCTCGATCACATCGCCGGCTTTGAGCGCGGCAATCGGACCGCCAGCCGCCGCTTCCGGCGAGACATGCCCAATGCACGCCCCGCGCGTCCCGCCCGAAAACCGTCCGTCGGTGACCAGAGCCACCTTATCGCCCAACCCCATGCCCATGATGGCACTGGTCGGGCTGAGCATTTCCTGCATGCCCGGGCCGCCCTTCGGGCCTTCGTAGCGGATCACCACCACCTCGCCGGGCTGCACTTCACGGGCAAGAATGCCGCGCAGGGCATCTTCCTGCGATTCGTAAATTCGTGCCGGCCCGCTGAAACGGCGCATCGCCGGCGAAACGCCCCCGGTCTTGACGACCGAACCGCGCGGGGCGAGATTGCCAAACAAAATCGCCAATCCGCCATCCTGCGAATGGGCATTCTCCCAACGGCGGATGACCTCTTCATCGCGGATGTGCGCTCCGTTCAGGTTCTCGCCCATCGTTTTACCGCTCACGGTTGGACGGTTCAGGTGCAGCATGCCCGTCGCCCGCTGAATCTCGCTCAAAATCGCCGGGATGCCACCGGCACGATGCACATCTTCCATGTGCCACTTGCCGGCCGGGCTAACCTTGCACAGGTGGCGCACCTTTGCCGAAACCTGATTGATGCGTTCGAGCGAGTAGGGAATACCCGCCTCGTTGCAGATCGCCAGCGCGTGCAGGATGGTGTTGGTTGAGCCGCCCATCGCCATATCCAGCGCAAAGGCATCGTCCATCGCCTCAGCGGTGATGATGTCGCGCGGACGCAAATCGCGTTCCACCAGTTCCAAAATCAACCCGGCTGCCCGCTGAGCCAGTTCCTCCCGCTCCGCCGTGTTAGCCAGCGCCGAGCCATTGTAGGGCAGGGCAATCCCAAGTGCCTCCATCAGGCAGTTCATGCTGTTGGCAGTGAACATGCCGGAGCACGAACCGCACGAGGGACAGGCGTAATCTTCCAGCACTTTCAGACGGCTGCGGCTCATCCGGCCGGCCTGCACCGCTCCAACCCCCTCAAACACCGAAATCAGGTCAATCACCTCGCCATCGGGCGTGCGCCCGGCCGCCATCGGTCCGCCGGAGATGAAGATGGCCGGGATGTTGACCCGCACGGCTGCCATCAGCATGCCCGGCACAATTTTGTCGCAATTGGGGATGCACACCATCCCATCGAAGGGGTGGGCAGAAATCATCGTTTCAATCGAGTCAGCAATCAATTCGCGTGAGGGCAACGAGAACTTCATCCCCTCGTGTCCCATGGCGATTCCGTCATCCACGGCAATCGTGTTGAACTCAAACGGCACCCCGCCGGCAGCGCGCACGGCGTCTTTCACCTTCTTCCCAAACGCTTGCAAGTGAACGTGACCGGGGACAATATCCACATACGAATTGACAATGGCGATAAAGGGTTTGTCCAGGTCGGCATCCGTTACGCCGGTGGCTTTGAGCAAAGCCCGGTGCGGAGCAAATTCGAGTCTGGTTTTGATGGGGGTGGAGCGCATGATTCTTCCTCTGGCAATTACGGGTTATCAAAAAAGACCGCCCGGTTGGGCGGTCTTTTTTGTTTTGCTATGCATTCAGTTGAGTTTATCGTCTTCTGGACTCTCCTGCGCTCACTCTTACCGCCCAAACGGGTATCGGGTTCTCGAGTACAATAACGAGAACCAAAATCGCAATAAGAATGAACAGGGAGAAGAACGAAATCATCGGGGGAATTAGTTTTTCCAAATGGGGGAAATTTCGCCTTATTGTAGGACAAATGGAGTCAAAAGTCAAGTACCTTTCAAAAATTTTAACCTTTTCTTTACATTGTTCGGCATCAGGAAAGATAACCCAACTTAACCAGCAATTCGGCATTGAGCAATGATCCCCCCGCCGCCCCGCGGATGGTGTTGTGCGAAAGCACCGTCAGGCGCAGATCGTAGAGCGAATCAGAGCGCACCCGTCCGACTACCGTCGTCATGCCCCGCCCGATCATCCGGTCCAGGCGCGGCTGAGGGCGGTTTTCCTCCTCACGCACCAGAATTACCGGCCGGGCCGCCGAGGGCAGATCCGCCACCTGAGGGGGAGCCTGGTATCCGGACAACACGGCAGCGGCCTGTTCAGGATCAGCACGCTCAGCCAGTTCCACCGTCAGGCACACTAAATGACCATCGGTCACTGCTACTCGATTGGTATGCGCCGAAATGCCGACTTCGGCAAGGTGCACTTCCTCGCCTTCCAGTTTTCCCAGCATCTTGCGCGGCTCCCATTCCACCTTATCCTCCTCTCCGCTGATGAATGGGATGACATTGTCGGCAATATCCATTGAGGCAACGCCGGGGTAGCCCGCCCCCGAAAGGGCTTGCAGTGAAACGGCAAACACCCGCTTCAAACCAAAGGCATCTTGCAGGGCTTTGAGGGCAATGGTCATACCGGTGCTGGTACAGTTCGGGTTGGTAGTGATCCAACCTTGCCAGCCGCGCCGCCTGCGCTGCACTTCCACCAGGCGGGCATGATCCGGATTCACCTCCGGAATCAGCAGCGGCACATCCGGCTCACGCCGGAAGGCAGAAGCATTCGAACACACACCGATACCGGCTTGCGCCAGCGCCGGCTCAACCAGCCGGGCGGTTTCGGCAGGCAGGGCCGAAAAAGCCAGACGGGCACCGTTAAGCGAGGCAGCCTCGCTGGGCAGAACGGGCATCTTCCTCGCCCATTCGGGCATGTCCTCAGGCAGCAACCAGCGGCACACCTCCCCATAGGCTTTGCCATGGCCGCGCTCCGAACCGGTCAATGCCACCACCTCAAACCACGGGTGATTATCCAGCAACTGCACAAAACGCTGACCCACACTGCCGGTAGCGGCCAGTACGGCAACCGGTATCCTGTTCATGCCTGCACCTCCTTTTGGGGAATGACCTGACGATGCAAGGTGCGCACCGCCGCCTGGGTATCCTCCGCTTTCAACACAAAACTGATCGAGACCTCCGAAGAACCCTGCGCAATCGCAATCACATTGATGCGCTGTTCGCCGAGCGCGCCGAACACCTTGCCAGCCACCCCCGGCGTGCTGCGCATTCCCTCGCCCACCACGGTAAGGATGACTACCTCGTCGGTAGCCCAAACCCGGTCAATGTCCTTGCTCTGAATTTCGCGGTAAAACTCGTCCTGAATCGCGGCAATCACCCGCTCGGCAGAGGCGGCTGGCACGGCAATGCAAATGGCCTGCTCGGAAGATGCCTGCGAGATGAGTGAGATATTGGTGCCGGTGGAGGCAATCGCCGCAAAGGTGCGCGCCGCCACGCCCGGCACGCCCAACATGCCGCGCCCTTCAACGGTGACCAGTTTCATCCCGCGTATGGCGGTTACCGACTTGACGATGCTGGAATGGTTTTCGGGCGGTTTTTCCGCCACCAACCGCGTGCCAGGATGATCGGGATTAAAGGTGTTCAGCACCCGCAGACCAATGCCCGCTTCGATCACCGGGCGGATGGTTTTGGGGTGCAGCACCTTGGCGCCGGCATAAGCCAGTTCAGCCACTTCGCGGAAGGTGAGTTCTTCAATGGTGTGGGCTTCGGGAACGATGCGCGGATCGGCGCTCATCACTCCGTCCACATCCGTCCAGATCCACACCTCGTCAGCCGGCAGCGCAGCGCCCAGCAGGGCAGCCGTGTAATCGGAACCGCCACGCCCAAGGGTGGTTACAACCCCCTGCCGGGTGGCGCCGATGAAGCCGGTCACTACGGGGACGATACCGCTTTTCAAAAGGGGCGGCAGCACCGCCCGCACCGAAGCCTGAGTCGCTGGCCAGTCGGGGTAGGCGGATTGGTAGTGATCATCGGTGATGATCAGAGCAGTCGCCTCGACCACCTGTGCCGGACACCCCCGTTCTTGCAGGGCAGCGGCGAGCAGACGCACGGCCATACGCTCACCCAGCGAGGAAACGGCATCCAGTGCGCGCGGCGTGGCTTCACCCAGGATGTTAATCGCCAGACACAACGACGCAAAATCGCCGATCATCTGCTCGATTTCGGCGCGCACCCGCGCCGCGCGGTTTGCATCGGGGACCAGCGCGTTCAAAATTTCTTCATGCCGGGTGGTCAGCGCTTGGGCCGCCTGCTGATAGAACTCCGCATCCCCATCAGCCGCACTGGTTGCACTGCGCAGCAGCAGGTCGGTCACACCCGAAAGCGCCGAAGTGACTACGGTCAGGTAGGGTGAGCGGCTCTTCTGCCGGGTGATGATTTCCACCGTCTGACGCATCGCCTCCGGGCTGCCCACCGATGTGCCGCCAAATTTCATCACCAGAGTTTGTGGATTGGATAAAGACACTTTCGAAATACCTCACTTTCTGTAACCGTTATTCCGTCGGCCGTATGTAACCCATGCCTTTCTTGCCGTCCATGCGAATTTCCAGCAGACAGCCAGGGCTTTCGGCCGGCAGGTGAATGACCTTGATACACTCCAACGCAGGGGTCTCCTCCGTAATCCAAATTGACTTGCGGTCAGTTGTTCGGTGCAAAAATTCCAGATTGAGATAATCCCCCTCTTCTTCCGCCGAAACCGCCAGCGGGAAAATACCCGACTCGACCAGATCCTGAAAGAAATGGG
>FWPU01005241.1_pt1 | contig 28560 bp, 20 predicted proteins | sample 2228361 | NCBI WGS metagenome assembly FWPU01 (sample SAMEA103939777, study PRJEB20133) | metagenome
GGACGCTTGCTCTACGGAGCCGGAGCGTAAGCGTGCGGTAGCATAAGCGTCCACGCTTGTGCGGGTGTGCCGGACGGGCTTGGCTCGCGTGAGCAAGCGGGGACGCTTGCTCTACGGAGCCGGAGCGTAAGCGTGCGGTAGCACAAGCGTCCGCGCTTGTGCGGAACTGCCGGAGGTGTTTGCCCTGTCTGAGCGGAAGCGGCCGCTCCGCGCAAGGCTGGGCGGCGGCCCTTCATTCCCGCACCAAAACGTGGTAGGTTCGAGCAGCATATTCCTCGACCCATCAAGATCCGTCTTAGACCGCCCCATGCCGCCGCTCAGCACGCACGACCTAGCACGCAGCCTGCACGTCCGGAACGATTCGAAGATTGTATTGCTAGTGGCCGATGGCCTGGGCGGCCTGCCGCTGGAGCCGGGCGGCCTGACGGAACTGGAGACCGCCCGCACGCCCAACCTAGACGGCCTGGCGCAGCGCGGCGTGCTGGGGCTGAGCATTCCCGTCAAGCCGGGGATCACGCCGGGCAGCGGGCCGGGACACCTGGCCCTGTTCGGTTACGACCCGCTCGAACACATCATTGGGCGAGGTGCGCTTGAGGCAACGGGCATCGGCTTTGAACTGGGTCCGCAAGACGTAGCCGTGCGTGCCAACTTCTGTACCTTGGATGAAGGGGGCCGGATCATCGACCGCCGCGCAGGCCGCATCTCCTCCGAGGAGGCGGCCCCTCTGGCGTGCCGCTTACGGCAAGTGCGGCTCGAAGGCGTGGAGGTGTTTGTCGAGCACGTCAAGGAGCACCGTTTTGTGCTCGTGCTTCGCGGCGCTGGTCTGGGAGGCAACGTGGCGGATACCGATCCTCAGGCGGTGGGTGTACCTCCGCTTGCGCCGCAGCCGAGAGACGAAGCCAGCCGGCCGACCGCTCTTGCGGCGGCAGAGTTTGTCTCCCAGGCGCGCGGCTTGCTGGCAGATCAGACTAAAGCCAACGGGGTGACATTGCGGGGCTTCTCGCGGCGGCCGGACCTCCCGTCGTACGAAGAGCTGTACGGCTTGCGTGCGGCCGCTATTGCTGTTTACCCCATGTACCGCGGACTGGCCCGGCTGGCGGGGATGACGGTATTGGGTCAGCCCCAAACGTTGGCAGAGCAGCTCGACCTGCTGGCAGCGCACTGGCAGGAGTACGATTTCTTCTTCCTGCACTACAAGTACACAGACAGTACCGGAGAGGACGGCGATTTTGCCGCCAAGGTACGGCGGATCGAGGAACTAGACGCCGCAATGCCCCGCATCGTCGCCTTGCGGCCGACGGTGATCATTGTCACGGGCGATCATAGCACGCCCAGCATGTTGCGCAGCCATAGCTGGCATCCGGTGCCCACGCTGCTCGTTTCTGACTGCTGCCGCAGCGACGACTCGACCGAGTTCAGCGAGCGTGCCTGCCTGCACGGCGGGTTGGGCCAGTTCGAAGCCAAGTATTTGATGCTGCTCGCGCTCTCCAATGCTGGGAGGTTGTCTAAGTTCGGCGCGTGAGGTAACGCATGAAAGGCGATGAGCCGAGCGTGCCTGTACTCGCATCTGCTCGCTGTACCTCGCACGCTCGCGCTTCTCGCACCGGTGTATTCTTCCCCAGACATCGTGCGGCGGAATCAAAGTGGCCCTTGGCACGCGGCTGCGTTCGCAGCGGCAGAGCTTTACCTGCACCAGGATGGGCGATGGCCTGCTTGCCTGGCAGCGTTGACCGCCCTGCGATTCGCCGGTTGCGGCGTGCGGCCGGGTGCATAGGCTTGTAATACAGACACCGATTGGGCCCTACAGCGGCGGCCGCCTGTCCGACATCTGCAACATCTGACCATGCCCCCCGGTCTCTTCATTTGCGGCACCGATACAGACGTGGGCAAGACCTATGTGTCGGTGCTCATAGCACGCGCACTGCGTGCTGCTGGCGTGCGCGTGGGCGTTTACAAGCCGGCGGCCAGCGGCGTAATGCGGCGCGATGTTGCCCGCGGCCGAGACGACGCCACGCGCCTCTGGATCGCGGCGGGGCGTGTGGGTTCGCCAGACCGAGTCTGCCCGCAGCAATTCTGTGCACCGCTGGCCCCCCACTTGGCGGCGGCCGCAGAGGGCCGCCAGGTGGATAGCGTCCTGGTGCGCACGGGGCTGCAATGGTGGCAGAAGCGGAGCGATCTGGTGTTGGTCGAGGGCGTGGGCGGCCTGCTTTCGCCTGTGACTCAGGAGGAACTCGTGGCAGATCTGGCGCGAGATTTTGGGTATCCGCTGGTGGTAGTCGCAGCGAACCGTGTGGGGACGATCCACCAGGTTCTCGCCACGCTTTGTGCAGCGAGGGAGTATTGTCCTGGGCTCGATGTAGCCGGCGTGGTGTTGAGCCAGAGAGATCCGCTGCCGGATGCTGCTAGCCAGCACAATGCTAGGGAGCTGGCTCGTCTTTGTCTTGTACGGGTGATTGCCACGCTGAAGTACCGCGCGCGCTCGTTTACACCGCCGGTGGATTGGCAGGCACTGGCAGTCGAGGCGCGGCAGCGGAACGCGGCGGCGGAGCGATGAGCGGAGGGAGTCATCGAGTGGGCTTCTGTGGCGGGCGATCGTGTGGGGCAGCAGCGGTGGTGGCGGCCAGGCCCTGTGCAGCGGCGGCCAGGGAGCGAGTAACGGGCGGGAGCGGTGGTCGGCAGTAGTGGGCGAGGACGCAGCACGTCGTGCGGCAGGTAGGTATGATGAGCGGGTACAGCAACGCGGCGCGGCTGAGTCTCCGAGGCCTGCCGCGCATGCTTTTGGGGCAGCCGTTGCGGCACGGCCGCATCGAATGTGCGAGGTGAAACATGAAGAGCTATTGGGCATTGCTTCGAGCGGGCGTGCATGCCGTATTTATCGTGTGTGTCATTATTGGCGTGGGCGGAGCGGGCGTTGCCGCGGCGCAGGTGTTGGGAGAGCAGGGTGCCGGAAGCTTGCCTGAGGGACCCGGACTGGCTGCAAAGTATCGGGGAGACGTAGGCATCGAGGAGGATCCGGCCGTGGTGTTCGTGGAGAACTTCGAGCATGGCACGCTCGACGCCCTGAAGAGAAGGTGGGAGGGGATCAGCCACCCAGAGATGATGTCTTTGGCAGAGGACCGGCCGCGTCAGAGCGGGGGGCGGCAGTCGCTGGCGGTGCGGCACGTGGGCGGCCGGGGAGACGGCGGGCATCTGTACCGGCGTCTTGAGCGCGGTTACGAGAAGCTGCACGTGCGGTTCTATGTGAAGTTCGACCGGGACTGCGGGCCGATTCACCATTTCTTTCACGTTGGCGGGTACCAGCCCTCCACGCCATATCCGCAGGGGGGGGCCGGCGAGCGGCCGCGGGGAGACGATCGCGTAACCGTTGGGATCGAGCCTTATGGCGACTTGTGGAAGTGGGACTACTACGCCTACTGGATGGAGATGCGGGGCAGTCCGCCCCGGGGCCAGACCTGGGGCAACAGCTTCCTCGGCCAGTACAAGCCTGACGTGGCACGCGGCCAATGGAACTGTATGGAGGTGATGATACGGCTGAACGACCCAGACCGCAGCAACGGAGAGCTGGCCCTGTGGGCCGATGGCCGTCTGATCAGCCATCTTGGGCCGGGCTTTCCCAAGGGCAAGTGGGTATTCGACCGCTTCCTGCCCGATGAGGGCGGAGATGCCATCCGCTGGAATGACGAGCGGGGCGGCCGGGAGCCGTTTACCGTGGCAGCCGGAGGAGAACCTTTCGAGGGCTTTCGCTGGCGGAAGAACGAGAAACTGAAGCTGAACTTCATCTGGATGCTGGTGTATATCACCCGTGCGCCGCGAGACCACGTGAGCCGCATCTGGTTCGACGACATTGTGGCAGCCACCGAGTACATCGGCCCGCTGGGCGAGGGCTAGAAACAGCGCCGCGGTTAAACGCTGGCTGTCGGCTCTGTGCCGCGACGGGCATCTTGGCGATGCAGCGATGCTCCGACGCTTGGACGCGCTCGGCGTGCACGCTACAATGGCGCAGCTTCGCTGTCGAGCCGAAAGCCCTGAGTATTTCGCCGGTTTCAGCAACTGGGAGTCGCCGGTTATGAGAAGTGCGCTTGTCATGCTGCTGGCAGTGCTGCTGGGGGCGAGCAGTACCTGGGCCGCAGAGGGAGAATCGAAAGAAGAGCCTGCACCAGAACAGATCATCACCATTGCCGAGGGGCGGTTTCAGTTGATCGCGCCCAAAGACTGGGTCCGCAAGGTGCCGCGCGTGCGCATCATCGAGCACGAGTTCGAGGTGCCCGCTCCGGAGGACGATGAACAGGGCCGGCCGGCCCGCCTGACCGTGATGGGCGCTGGCGGCAGGGTGAAAGAGAACATCCAGCGCTGGCTCGATCAATTCGTGCAGCCAGACGGCAGTAGCACCGAGGAGCAGGCCAAGATCGAGAAGCTCACGGTGGCCGATCAGACGGTGCACTTTGTCGACGTGGCGGGCACGTACGTGGATCCGTTCAGCCAAGCCGGTCCGCAACAGGACTACCGCCTGCTGGGCGCCATCATCGAGACCAAGCGAGGAAACTACTTTGTCAAGCTGGTAGGGCCCGCCAAGACATTGGCCGCGCACGAACAGGCATTCAAAGACATGATCAATGGCCTGGAACGCAAGTAGCGAACCCGCGGCAGCGAAGGGTTGCTTGGCCTTTGGCACGCAGCCTCCGTCCCGACGCGCTGGGACGTGCTGCGGCATGTGGCGCCGCTAGGCCGCCTCCTTCCCCTGGCACCGCCAGGTTTGCGGCCCACGAACGCCCACGTGTCCCCGCTGGTAACCTAGGGCAGATTTGAACCCCAACCGCCTGTTTGCGGCCCATGAACGTCCACACGTTTTTCGAACAACACGGCGTGCTGGCCAACCCCTTCGCCGAGGAGGATGCGCAAAGCGACCCCGTGTTCAAAGAACACTGCATCGCCACCACGTTCCACCCCGCGTGGGACAAGATCTTCGGCGAACCGGCCGAGCCTGCCACGGCTATCGTGTTCGGCGAGAAAGGCTCGGGCAAAACCGCCCTGCGGCTGCAAATCGCCCGCTCGCTGGCCGAGTACAACCGGTCGCATCCAGAGGGGCGGGTGTTCGTGGTCGAGTATGACGACTTCAACCCCTTTCTCGACCGCTATTTCAGCCGACTGCCGCTCTATGCCCGCGCCTCCGCCCCGCTCAAGCACTGGAAACTGTGGGACCACATGGACGCCATCCTGGCCCTGGCCGTCACAGAGCTGGTCGATCTTGCGTTGGGCGGAGAACGTCCAGGCCGCCGCTGCCACGCCAACCAAGGACCCCTCGCGCTAGCGCGGCTGGGCCGCTACCAGGCCCGAGACCTGTTGTTGCTGGCCGCGTGCTACGACCAATCGACCGATGAACCGCTACGCGAACGCTGGAAACGTCTGGCACGCAGGCTGCGCTATGCAACCTGGCGCAGCCGCTGGGCGGTCCTGTTGGGCATAGCCGTGAGCGTGGCAATACCAGCTACCATTGCGGTGCTGGGAGAGTGGCAATGGTTGGCCAGTCCCTGGCCCTATTTGTTTGTGTTGGCGGGTTGGCTGCCCTGGCTTGTGCGGCTGCTGCGCGGGCAATGGCGTGCCATTAGAATGGCCCGGCGGCTGCGGGTGGTGAACCGAGACGCCAATATGCTGCGGCAGTTGCTCAGCCGTTTCACGGCAGACGAGCTTGCGGGTCAGCCGCTGCCGCTGGTGGAGCGCAGCGACGATCGTTATGCCCTGCTGGTCAAACTGCAATCGATTTTACAGACGCTCGGCTACGTGGGCCTGGTGGTGCTGGTCGACCGCATCGACGAGCCGCACATGGTGAAGGGCTCGCCCACCCGGATGCGAGATCTGCTTTGGCCGCTGCTAGATAACAAGCTGCTCAAGCATCCTGGCCTGGGGTTCAAGCTGCTGTTGCCGATGGAACTGTTGTACCTGATCGAGCGCGAGGGGCCGGAGTTTCACGAAACGGCGCGGCTGGACAAGCAGAACGTGATCCGCTCGCTCGCCTGGACGGGCGAAACGTTGTACGACGTGGCCAATGCACGGCTGGCCGCCTGCGCGGCCGACGGCCGTACGCCGCGGCTGCGAGAATTCTTCCAACCGGCGGTGAGCGAAAGCCGGTTGCTCGATGCCTTGCGGCAGCTTCGCGTGCCCCGGCACATGTTCAAGCTGCTCTACCGGGTCTTTGCCCGGCATTGCAGCCAGCACTCCGACGAGCATCCCGTCTGGCAGGTGGCCTCGGAGACGCTGGAGGCAGAACTGGCAGTCTATCAGAGAGAGCAAGAGGCGCTTGACCGCGCGCCGCGAGCGTAGTGAGGGGGGCGCAGGCAAGCGTACTGCGGCATGCGGTCGCGCCCCGGCCATTCAGGGGCTCCTTGCACAGCCGCGTGACTCGCTCACAAGTCACGCAGGCGCGTACAATGGGGCGATGGCCGGTGCTGGGACGGGCTGTCTGACCCGGCTGCCGGCATGCGTAGCCTGACGGGAGTTGAACGGTGAACACTACACTCAGGCGTCTGGCATTCTTGGCCGTGTTGGCCGCGGCGCTGCTGTGGTTGGCGGGCCGGGGGCCCCACGTAGCTGAGCGGCTGGGGCTCGAAAGGGGGGGGCCGCCTCGCCACGCCGTGCCGGTGCCGGCCAGTGCTGCCTCCCAGGCCGATGCGGCCTTGCCAACCCCTGGCGTTGGGCCGGCCGCTGCTGGGCTGCGGGCCGCTTCTCCCACAAGCAAGACCAAACAGGAGCCACCGACCATGTCGTTGCAACCAGGCGAAAAGTTCGTGCTGTCTGACGAGGAGTGGCGCAAGCGGCTCACACCCCAGCAGTACCACGTATTGCGCCGCAAGGGGACGGAGCAGGCATTTACTGGGGAATACTGGAACGAGCATCGCAAGGGCATCTATCGCTGTGCTGGTTGCGGGCAGGCGCTGTTCAGCTCGGAGACCAAGTTCGACTCGGGCACGGGCTGGCCGAGCTTTTGGGCACCGCTTTCAGACGAGGCAATCGGTACGGAGCGGGACGTGAGCTTTTTTATGGTGCGCACTGAGGTGCACTGTAGCCGCTGCGGCGGCCATTTGGGCCACGTGTTTGACGATGGTCCGGCGCCCACCGGCCAGCGGTACTGCATGAATTCGGCCGCTTTGCAGTTCGAGGCGCAAGCTGACAAGGGGGGCTCGAGCGACTAGCGGCTCGGTCTGCAATGCAATGAGCGCCACGGACATGGGAAGCGCGGCGTCCGGGCAAAGCGAGCCGCGGCAGAAACCGTTGGGAGCCGTGCGTGCGTAACCGCTCCCACCCCGTGTGCCACTGCTTGACCCCCAAGGTCAAGCAGTGCTCTTCCGCCAATCTCCCAACCACCCGTGTGCCACTGCTTGACCCCCAAGGTCAAGCAGTGCCGTTCCGCCAATCTCCCAACCACCCGTGTGCCACTGCTTGACCCGAAGGGTCAAGCAGTGCGGTGCTCCGAACCGCATCGGGCACTGCTTGAATGCGGCCGTGGTGCATGCATTAGGTTCCCACGGGCTAATGCGCGGCCGCATTCAAGAGAGTGGCACACGCTTGACGCACCGCGTCAAGGCGGGTGAGGTTGCGGCGCCCGTGTGCCGCTGCTTGACCCCCAGGGTCAAGCAGTGCCATCCACGAAGCGCGTATCGTCTGGCAAGGGCATGCCCTGTCTTGGTAGCGTGCGTGCATCGCGCCGCGTGTCATTGCCGTTCAAACAGCACGGCCAACAACCGTTCTTTGAACGTGAGGCTCGATTGCATGACGGTGAGGAAATCGTCCTTGACGAGCGAGTAGAGTTCCACGTCGGTCAGTGCCCGCACGGTTGCGTTGCGGGGCTCGTCGCGCAGCAGCGCCGCCTCACCGAAGAAGTCTCCGGCGCCGAGCGTGGCCACGATCTTGCGCAGCTTGCCGTCGTCGACGATCACCTCAGCCTGGCCGCTGCGGATGACGTAGAACTTATCTCCCGGATCGCCTTGCCGGATGATGATGCTGCCGGCTTGGCGGCGTTCGTACTCCATCATGTCAGCGATCTCTGCCAGGGTGTTGGGCGGTTGGTTGGCGAAGAGCGGGCATTTCAGCAGGAACTCGCAGATGGCGGCGGCCTCCATCACCACCACGTCCGACTTCACGCGGCCGTCTTCCATGTTCACGATGCGGTCGGCCGCCTCGATCACCCGCTTATCGTGCGTGACCACCAAGATTGTCGACCGGTCTTCCTTGGCCATGCGCTTGAAGAGTTCCATCACCACACGGCCGCTCTCGGCGTCTAGGGCGGCGGTTGGCTCGTCGGCGAGGATGATGCTGGGCCGGTTGGCCAGCGCGCGGGCAATGGCCACGCGCTGCTTTTGCCCGCCGGAGAGCTTGGCCGGCTTGTAGTGCATGCGGTGTCCCAGACCCAAGGCGTGCAGCAGTTCCTCGGCTCGTTCGGCCATTTGCGCTGGCGTGTAGCGTTTGAGTTCCATGGCCATGCGCACGTTCTGGAAGGCCGTGAGCGATTCGAACAGGTTGTGTGCCTGGAAAATGAACCCGATGTCTCGCCGCACTTCGTCGAGCTGCCGCTTGCTCAGCCCGCGCAGCTCGCGGCCCATCACCTTGAGGCTTCCTTCTTGCACGGTGCGCAGCCCGCCAATCAGCGTGAGCAGCGTCGTCTTGCCTGAACCGCTCGGCCCAGTCATGATCACGATCTCGCCGCGGACCAGCTCCAGGTGATTGTCGAACAATACCTGCTTGGCCAGCTCTCCCTCGCCAAACGTGTGGTTCAAGCCGTGGATCTGCACGGCAAGCTGAGCCTCCTTGTCCGGTCCGCGCAACAGGGGATGCTCGCGCGTGGCCGACCGCAACCGCGCCGGCCGGCTGATCGAGAATACCGATTCGACCATCAGAACAACTCCGCAGGATCGCTGGCCAGTACCTTGCGCATCGTGAGCACGCCTGAGAGCACGCACATGGCCACCGTGAGCACGAACACCTCCAACAGCAGCATGCCCGACAGCCCCACGGCCAGTCCGGTACGCCAGGCAACCAGCCGGCACAACAGCCAACTGCCGGCGATTCCCGGCCAGAACCCCAACAGAGAGAGCAGGCCCGCCTCTTGGAGCACCACGCCAATGAAATACTCGGCGCGATAGCCCATGGCCTTGAGCGTGGCGAACTCCGGCATGTGATCGGCAATGTCAGAATAGAGGATCTGATAACAGATGATCACGCCCACCAAGAAGCCGAGCAACACCCCCGCGTGGAATACGTAGCCGATCGGCGTGCTGCGTTGCCAGAACCGCAGCTCTTGCCGTTCGAACTCTCCGATGGTGAGCACCTTGACATCGTCGGGCAACGTTTGCCGCAGCGTGGCTTGAACACTGCGTGCGTCGACACCGCGTTCCAGCCGGACAAGGCCGATGTCTACGGCCGCCAGCGCGTCTTGTGCGGGGGACATGCGGCCGAAAAGCCGGCGGTACGTGTCGCTGCTGACGATCAGGTTGCCGTCGTTGGCGAAATCGGTCCCCAGGTCGAATCTGCCCACCAGGCGGATCGTCTGGCCGGCCAGTTCGACTTGCTGCCCGGCAGACAGGGGGCCGAACGCTTCGACCTTGCTGCGCGCGTCGTACAAGGCGGTGCCGGCCTGCCGCAAGCGGAGCCAGAGGGCGTTGGCTTGCGGGCCCAACCGCAAAGGGGGCTGTTGCGGGTCCGGCTCGCAGCCGAGCACGCGGATCGGCTCGCCTTCGCCCCGCGAAGCGAAGTTGCGCAGCATCGAGAACTGCGTCTCGACATACAGCGGCTGTACCCAGGCCACGCCGGGCGCTTGCAGTGCCTGTGCCAGCCGGCGCCGGCTGAAGGTCTCCCGCACAATCACGGTGTACTTGGCCCGGCTGGTGATCACCAGGTCGGCGTTCAGCATCCGCACCAAGGCCAGCGTGCTGTCGAAGAGCGCGTCCTGGAAGCTCAGTTGCATGCACATGAGCAGTACCGCAAAGGCAATGCCGCCGGTGGCGAGCAGCAGCCGCCGCACGTCGTGCGTGAGGTTCTTCCAGGCCAGGGGCGTTCGCATGCGCAGCAACATGGCTCGTGCGGCTCACGGACCCAACGGCACAATGCAGCAAGCGGCCAAACCGCGGCCAAGGCCCAACGCCCAGGCTGCAAGCCCGCCCGCAAAGAGTGCACACCGCGACATGGTCTCGTGCTCAGAATAGATCCGCTGGGTCGGCCCCAAATACCTTTCGCATGGAAAGCAGGCCCGACAACATGCACATCCCCAGCGTGAGCGCGAACACCAGTACCGCCGTCCCCAGCGTAAGCTGCATGGGAATGTGCGCGCCAGCCCGCGTCACCTCGTACAACAGCCAAGATAACAGCACGCCAGGCAGAAAACCCGCCACCGCCAACAACACAGCCTGCCGCAGCACCACGCCCGCCAGAAACCCATGCCTGTAGCCCATGGCCTTGAGCGTGGCATACTCTGCTAAATGGTTGGTGATGTCGCTGGCCAACACCTGATAGACGATCGCCGTCCCCACGATCAGCCCGACGATCACGCCCAGAAAAAAAATGAAACCCACGGACGTCTTCTCCAGCCAGTGACGGCGCTCCGACCACTCGATTTCGCGGCGCATCATCACCCTGACGTCTCCCCGCATCGGGTAGATCTGCCGCAGCCGTGCGGCAACTGCGTCGGCCGTTTGCGGCTCCTTGAGCTTGATCAGCCCCAGGCTCGGCCGATCGAGCGAGCGGCCGGGAAACAGCCGGCGGAACGTATCATCGCTGGCGATGAGCGCGCCATCGGCGCCAAATCCTGTGCCCAGCTCAAAGGTGCCCGCCACGCGGATCCGCGTGCGGCCCACCTCGGTTTCCCAGCCCACGTGCCAGGGCTGAAACTCGCTGCGGCTGCGCAGGTCCATGAGCACCTGCTGGGGAACTCGCAGGGCGGCAAGATCCAGGCCCAGCTCTGGGCGGAAGGCGGGGCGGTCGGGAGGAAACGCCATGATCAGGATGCCGCGCCGCTCGGCCTGGGTTCTGCGGCCTGCGGGCTTGTTCAGCCAGAGATTGAAGCCCAGATAGAAGGGCCGTACGCTCTGGATGCCCGGCACTTTTTCTGCCTGAACCAGCCGCACCATGGGGATGCTGCCGGGCTTGGAGAGGTGCAGGTAATCGGGAGAGAGGAGCAAGATGTCGAAATCGAGCTGATCGTAAATCGTAGTTGCGGTGCGTTTCACGGCACCGTAGAAACCAAGCTGCATGAGCACCAGCACTACCGCGAACGTTACGCCTGCGGTGGCTACCAGCAGGCGCAGCTTATCGTGCAGCAGATTGCGGCTGGCAAGAGGCGTCTTCTTCACGGGCTTGAGGCGGGGGTACGGCCGGCGCGTTCCTTGCGGGGCTTGATCTGCACCTCCACCTGGAGGTTCACGAACCTAGCCGCCACGGTGCTGCTGGCTTCGTCCAGTTCGATGCGTGTTTCGACCACGCGCAGATCTGCCCGCGCCGTGGGATCGAGGCTTACCGCTTCATTGCGCGCTACCATGCGGCCGATGTGAATCACCGTGCCGCGCAGCGTCTGGCCGGGTATGGCACGCGCGGTGGCAGTGGCTGGGTCTCCTACTTGGATGCGATGCACGTCGTCTTCGTACACTTCGGCCAAGACATGCATGCGGCGGTCGTCTCCGAAGCGGAAGATGGGCCGCGTGGTTAGCGTCTCTCCCTCGCGGACGAGAATTCTGAGAACACGGCCTTCCACAGGCGCCTTGACCACCGATTGTTGCAGGCGGATTCGAGCAGCTTCTACAGCCTGTTCCAGGCTGCCAAGCTGCAACGTGGCAGAGAGGCGGACCTTGTTGATCTCTGCCGTCGCCCGCTTGGCCGCCGCCAGGCGGTCTGCCAGCTCGCGCGAGGCACGCAGCTTGTCGAACAGCTCGCGTGCCGCACGCAACTCGCTCTCCAGCTTCTGAACCGCCAGCTCATGCTGGCTCAGCTCGTACGCGGTGACGCTGTCTCCAAGCCGCACCATCGACTCATGCTCCTGCATCGCTCGTTCGAGGCTGCGCTGGAGAAACTCGAGCTGTTGCTGCTGCGCGGCCAAGTCGCGATCCAACAGCACGTTCTGCTCCTCGGCCAGCATGGCCTCGCGCTCCAATGCAGCGGCATACTGCTGCTCGACATCCAGCCGATGGCGAGCCTCTTCAAGCTGCGTCTCGGCCAGCTTCAGCTCCATCTCCCGCAGGCCGTAGCTCGCCAGACGCGCCAACTCGCTGCCGGCCTGTACCCAGCGCCCCTCTTCGACCAAGAGCTTCTCCACGCGGTCGCCCGCCAGCCCACCCAGGTCGATCACGCCCGTGGCTGGCTCCAAACGGCCCAGCGCCGTCACCGGCAAATGCTCAGCCTCTACCGCCGCCGCGGCCTGCCCAGCTCCCGAAATAGCCGCTACAGCCGGCTGTGGCTCCCTCACACCATATAGCTCCGGTACCATCCGCATGGCCAGAACATTCAGCACCAGGGCGGCCAGCACCACCCCCAGCAGCGAGAGGCTTTGCTTCAACATGAGGGCCTTTGCAGCTCCAGAAATCGTGCCGGAACTGCCGTAACGTGGCAATCCACAAGGGCCAGAACTAACCTATTGTAGCCCACGCCGCCGCCCGTGGCTGCCACGTAGAAGAAGCTGCATAGGGAACTGCATGCGGTACCAGCAATACAAAAAGCTTTTCTTGGCGTGGGCACTGTGCGTGGCTTCTTGCCCTGTGCTGCGCGGGGCAGAATTGCGGGGAATCGTGCTCGATGCGGCCACTCATGAGCCGGTCGCTTCGCGGCTCTACATCGCTGGGGCCGACGGGAGCTGGCACTTTGCCCGAGCTGCACAAGCCGGCGGCCAGGCAACGGAGTACCGGCGCGGCAGGCAGCCAGGCAGCAGCGAGAACTACACAGAGCTGTCGGCGCACCCATTTGTGGCAGCACTGCCGCCGGGCCGGTACACGCTGACTGCTGAGCGCGGGCACGAATACCTGCCTGCCGTGCATGAGGTGGTCGTGGGCGATGCGCCTGTCGAAGTGAGCCTGCGGCTGGTGCGTTGGATCGAGATGGCAGGCCAGGGCTGGTACAGCGGAGACACGCACGTGCATCGCTCGCTAGCCGAACTGCCGCTGGCCATGCTGGCCGAGGATCTGAACATCGCCTTTCCGATCACCTATTGGGTGCATCGAGCTGGGGACGTGCCAACAGAGAACAACCTGGTTCCCGGAAGTCGGCCTGCGCCAGAGGTGATGTGCGTTGACGCCACGCATATCATCTGGCCGATCAACACGGAGTACGAGATCGTTCAGGTAGGCGGGCGGCAGCACACGCTGGGGGCCGTGCTGATCTTGGGTCATCGAACGCCGCTTAGAATTGGCGTACCGCCCGTAGCAGACCTGGCTCGGGCGGCCGCGGAAGATGGCGCCCTCATCGACCTGGAAAAGCATGCCTGGCCCTGGTCGTTGATGCTGGCGAGCGTGCTCAAGCCCGAGCTTTTCGAGCTGGCGAACAACCACGTGTGGCGTACGCAATTCGGGTTTCGCGAGTGGTATGCCGAAATGGCCCCCGCCTACATGCAGTTGGATATGCCGCAAGGGATGTTCAGCGAGTGGGGCTGGATCGACTTCGGCTTTCAGACCTATTACGCGCTGCTCAATTGCGGATTGCGCATGCAACCCACAGCGGGAACGGCTGCGGGCGTCCATCCAGTGCCGCTAGGCTTTGGTCGAGTGTACGTGCAGCTCGACGGCCCGCTGGACCACAAGAGATGGCTTGCCGGCTTGAGGCAAGGGCGGAGCTTTGTCACCACGGGGCCGATGCTGCTGGCGCAATGCGACGGCCGAGCTGCCGGCAGCACGTTGAGGGGCAGTGTTGGCCAGCGTGTGCACATAGCCGGAGAAGTGCACAGCAGCCACAGGCTGGAGCGGATCGAACTTGTGCATAACGGTCGCGTGTTGCGCTTGGCCGAGCCGGCCAATCAGCCGCGCCAGCCCGCCGGATACATCAGCCGCTTTGAGACAGAAGTAACGATCGAGGGCACTTCGTGGTTGGCGGTGCGCACGTTCGAGCCCCGCGAGGGGGGCCGCTTGAGGTTTGCACACACGGCCCCGTTCCATGTCGAAGTGCCGGGCCGTCCCCTAAGGCCGCGGCGCAGTGAAGTGGAGTACCTCGTCGAGCGAGTGCGGCGCGAACTCGAGCGGAACCAAGGTGTCTTGGCAGAGGACGCGCTGGACGAGTACCGCCAGGCTTTGGCTGCCTATGAGAAGCTGTTGGAAGCGGCGGAGTGAGCGGCCTGCCGCTGTGGCCGATGCCGGCCGGAGATACAGCAACTTGGGAGGCGAGTTTGCACGGAATACGTCCCGCCCTGTACGAGCGGCCCTGCGAGTATCACGGCGGCAGGACCACCGTCGATCGATGGGCGCACGCTCCGGGCCGCAGGATGCTAGCCGCGCGACTCGCGCCGCACCGGTGCGGCCCCGCGATTCGTGCTGCATGGATTTCGCAGGTCAAGTCATGCAGCACCGTTCCCTTGGCACAATCTCCGCAGCAAGGTCCGAGCGGCAAGCCTGCCGTAGTACGAGCCGCTCAGCGAGGTTCAGGCCATGTGGTCCACGCCCTTCGGTCTCTGTGCCGCGAACAGCGTGCTTTCGTCCGATTTGCATTGCAGCGCCCCGGGGTAGGGGACAGACGGCTTGCGCCTTTCGCACTCTGTATGCGTGATCTACGCGTGTGCCTCACCGCTTTGCGCGCGGATCGTCCATCACGTAGCCGGTATTCGGATGGGTTCCGGGCTTGGTTACGCCCTGGCTGCGCACGAGTTCTTCTGGCTCGAGCACAGCTCCGGCATCTCCGGTTTCTTGCAGCCACGTTTCCAGCGCGCCGCGCAGGCGTGCGAGCACGCCGGCATGCTCGGGCGAGTCGGCCAGGTTGTGGATCTGGTGCGGGTCGGCCACCAGGTCGTACAGTTCTTCTGCTGGCATGCTGGGAGCGCAAAGGGCGCTTTGCGCGGGCGTGAGCTGCCCTGCTGCGTGCAGCTCCTTGAGCAGATTCCACATGGGATACGAATGCTCCTTGTACGCGTTCGCCTGTAAAAAGGGCCGTTCCGGGGTGAAGTTGCGTATGTAGCGATAGCGCGCGTCTCGCACCGTGCGCAGGCGGAATACGGTCTCGTCGCAGCGATCGCGCGCTCCGAACACGTACTGCCTTGGGGGGTCGCTGTGTGGTCCGAGGAAGATCCGCCCGTGCATGCCTGCGGGGCGGCTGGCGCCGGCGAATTGCAGCATGGTCGGTGCGAGGTCGATGGCCGCCAGCAGGCGATCGTCCACGCTGCCGGGTGTAAAACCCGCAGGCGGCGGCAAGCCATCTGGCCAGCGGATGATGAGAGGCACGTGCAACCCCTCTTCATAACAGAACTGCTTGCCGCGGACGTGCGCCATGCCGTTGTCTGCGAAGAACACCACGATGGTATTCTGCTCCAGACCGCTCTGGCGCAGTGCCTCGAGCACCAGGCCTACTTTGCGGTCAAGTTCCATGATGGAGTCTAGGTACGCGGCCCAGTCGGCCCGAGCAACGGGGTGGTCGGGATAATACGGAGGAAGCCGCACGCCCGCGGGATCGGTTCGTTGCGGCGCCTTGAACGGCCGGTGCGTCTCTGTGAAGTTGAGTTGGGCGTAGAACGGCTGGTGGGCAGCCAGGTCCTCCCAACGGTCGGAGTCGAACGCCGGGCCATCGAGGGAGAAGTTCCAATCGGTCTTGCCCACGCCGCGAAAACCACAGCTCTCCGGCAGCTCACGGAGGTTCACGTTGTAGTACCCCACGTCGGCCAGCCAGGCTGTCAACAACCGCACACCGCTCGGGAGGGTATAGCCGTCGTCGCGGTGGGAGCGGTGGTTGTGCGCATTGATCGAAGTCTGGTACATCCCCGTCATGAATGCCGAACGGCTGGCAGAGCAGACCGGTGCAGTAGTGTAAAACCGGGTGTAGCGCACGCCCGCTTGTGCCAAGCCGTCGAGGTTGGGGGTCTCCACCCCGGCCGCTCCGTAGCAGCCCAGTTCCACGCCCATATCTTCTGCAATCAGCCACAAGATATTGGGCCGCTGCGGTTGCGCGCCCTCGGCGTCGGGAGCAACGTTGGGGGCCAAACCCATCGCGACACAGGCCACGAACGCCCGTAGGCCGGAAGTAGCAGGCATAGATGGATCCCTTGTGATGATGCCTCAAGGCGAGCCCGGCGGCACGGTCGGCAATTGGGCACGCAGCGCTCGGCCGCCAACGGCGGATGTAGCGGATCCGCCGCCGGCCCCGATTGTATTGGTTCGAACAGCCAGCGGCTAGCGCACCGCCCCCCTGGCCGGAGCACGCTTGCCTGCGTGCTCCGGCCGCGAGTTAGCGGTACTTGGGGTAAACCACCTACAAAGCAACACGTTCAGTCTGGGCAATGAAGCTGGCCGCTGCAGCGTGCGACGCATCGGCACCTGTCTCTGACGCCTCCAATCAAGCCCAGCGAGGGCCGCTTGGCACGCTGGTGAGTCACCTTTGGCGATCGCCGCCTTTTGCCCAGGCGGCGGGGCAAAGCACGTGGGCTGCCAGCAGCGCTATCACGGGCATGAGCGGGGCGCGCATCCGCATGTCCGCCCAGTACAACGTGTGGACCGCCGTAAAGCAGCCCACAAGCAGCAGGCCGGGTAGCCAGGCCGCTAGCCGGCCCCTCCGCACCACGGCGGCCACGCCGGCCGCCGCGAGCAAGAGCACGGCCGCGTAGTACCCGCCGATGATCCAGCGGGCGATGCGTGCCGCAGGAGTCTCTTCCGTCGAGCCGGGCAGGGGCATCTGCCCCCACAGCCGGCTGATCCGAAACGCGCAGGCGCGCAGAAAAGCTACAGGCGCATTGCGGATCGACTGCCAGGCCAGGGCGTACTCGGCACGATCGTGGTCCACCTCGTTGGAGAGGGTGGCGGCGTGGCGCCGCTCGATCACCCGCCGATCGAATTCGTGCGCAGACCACGGCCGGCTCCAGCCCTGTTCGTCGAGGTGTGCGTAGAACTCGGGGTTGTTTCCCAGGTAGAGCGTGTATCCGCCGTGGGTGGTAGCGGGGATGAAGCGGTGAAAGACGCGTTCGTTCCGTACCCACCATGGCCCAAGCAACATCATGCCTCCGATGAGCAGCAGAACTCCGTACAGCAGGCCGCGTGCGCGGCTGGGTGCGGTGAAGGCCGCCAGGAGCGCGGCGGCCGGCAGCATCGGCAGAAACGTGGGCCGCGTGAGCGCGGCCATGCCCGCCACCAGGCCCGTCACCAACGCCGCAAGCGCGCCGCGGCCTGCCTGCTGGCACCAGATCCAAAACAAAACCGCCAGAAACGCGGCCAGCGTCTCCGTCATGATCTCGGCCGACCAGCGGACCAACAGCGGGTCCCAGGCCACCAGCAGCGCGGCCAGCCAGGCGGCTTCTGGCGCCAGGTCTCGTGCCAGATCCCACGTGAGCAGCACAGTGACCAGTCCCAAGATCGCATGCAGCCCAGCAATCGCCAGCCAGGCACGGTTGCCAAGCTCCGCGGCCGGTGCCAATAACAGCGGATACAACGGGGGCCGGTAGGCGGTGGGCACGTATTCGCTGCCGAAAGTGTCGTAGACCCACAGGTTCTTGGCCAGCCGCCAGTAGGCATCGGGGTCACGGTGCTTCAGGCCATCGTGGGCGACAAAGGGCACCACAGCCCTCACGGCCAACACCAGCACAAACAAGGCGCTCAGCCACCGGCGGCCGCGGACCTTTGCATTCCCTGCTGCGGCCGGGTCGGGGACGAAGTCGGGTGCTGGCTCGGCAGTCGCCTGTGCGGGCGCAGCCGCCTGGGGCATGGCGCTGTGTTCAACTTCCTCGCCGCATGCGGCAAGGCCGAAAGAAGAGTCTCTGTGGATAGTTTCCTCTGGCTGATTGCTGCGCACTTCTGCGCTCGCATCGGCAGTAGACTGGCTTGGCCGCGCCAATTGTGCCTTGCACGCAGCACCGGCAGGTGGGGCAGAATCCGCAGGCTCGGCACTGCCGGCAAGGACGGCACCGCCGACCGAGTCGGCAGGTTCCCCAGCCTCCGCAGGTTTCTGTGTGTAGGTTCCGCCGGAAGGCAGGGCTGGCGCAGTTCGACACCCCTGGCCCGTTCGATCGCCTTGCTCGGCTCGATCGCCTTGGTCCGACGGATTCTCTTGGTTGGCAGATTCGTGCGCCAGGCCGAATGGCCGCTCCGGTTCTTCGGCCGGAACCTGGCGCGGGTCCGGCGAGGGAGACGGCAAACTGCCAGGATGGCTTTCTGACGACATAGCTAGTGGCTAGAACAGCCGTATGTGGTTGGCCCGCTTGATTACTGTCTGCATCGCAGCACGCTGGTGGCTGTTGCCCCTGGGGCTGTTGTTGTGCGGCGCGGGATGGTATGCAGGCCGAGGTCTCTCCTTCGATCGTTCGATCGAGAACATGTTTGCGGCGGACGATCCGCTGCTCTCGCCATTCAAGAAACTCCAGCGTACTTTCGGGGGGAACGAACTGGCCCTCGCGGCCTACACAGATAGGGAGCTGTTAACACCGGCCGGCCTGGACCGTTTAGAACAGCTCACCGCAGACCTCGCCGCGGTGCCAGGCGTCGCCGGTGCGTTCAGCTTGACGCAGAACTCTGCATTGGGCAAGCTCGCCTTGCTCTCTCCGTTGCGGCAGACCTTATTAGAACTCTCGCGCGGCTACACGATCAGTGCCGACCTGCACACCGCAGGTATTATCTGCACGTTGCATCCTGAGGCAGAGAGCCCCGTGGCTCGCAGCGAGACCATCGACCGCTTGCGGGACCTCGTCGAACGTCCCCCCTATCACGGTGTGTTGACCGGCGAGCCGGTGATGGTGGTCGACGGCTTTCGCTATCTCGATCGCGACGGCAGCGTGCTGGGTGCGACCGCCTCGCTGCTTCTCGCCGCCGTGCTGCTCGCATGTTTTCGCAGCTTGCGGTGGGTGCTCGTGCCGGCCGTGGTGGTCCAGGCAGCCTTGTTCGCCACTCGCGGGTTGCTGGTAGCGGCCGGCATGTCGCTCAGCATGGTGAGTTCCATGCTCTGGGCCATCATTACCGTTGTCGGCGTGGCCACAGTCGTGCACCTGATGGTGCGCTATCGCGCTTGGCGCGCTGAATTGCAGCCAGCGGCAGCTCTGGAGCGTGCAGCAGCCGATCTGGCGGCCCCGATCTTCTGGTCTCTGGCCACCGACGCGGTGGGCTTCGGCTCGCTGCTGGCCGCACACGTGGGGCCCGTGCGGGACTTCGGCATGATGATGATGATCGGTTCGCTGCTCATCCTCCCGGCTATGCTGCTGCTCGTGCCGGGGATGGTGTTGGCGGGAACGTTCGACCGCGACCCTCGCCGCGCCTGGGGAGAAGATCGGCTGGAGGCCGCCCTGGCAGGGCTTGCGCTCTGGGTATGCCGCCACCGGCGGCTTGTGGCTGTCGGCTGCGTGGCGATCGCCGGCGCAGGTGTCTTGGGAGCGGCACGCTTGGAGATCGAGACCGACTTTACCCGCAATTTCCGGGCTGCCAGCCCCGTTGTTCGCTCTTACGCTTTCGTTGAAGACCGCCTCGGGGGCGCAGGCGCGTGGGACATTGTCGTGCCCGTTCCGCGCGGCGATCTCTCCGACTTCTTCGATCGGCTGGCACGTTTGCAAGCCTGCCTGCGCAGCCCGCCTTTGGGGGGGGAAGGTTTGCACCAGGGCCGGGGAGGCGAGGGCATCACCAAGGTGCTCAGTCCGCTGGACGTGCTGGCGCTGCTGCCGCTTGCGCGGCCGCGGACAGATGCCGAACTGGAGCAGCGGCTTGCGCTCCTCTCGCGGGAGTTTCCGCTGGTGGGTTTCTTGTATGGGCGCGACCCGGCGGCGCCGCAGCGGTTCTACCTGCGAATCATGCTGCGCTCGCACGAACGCCAGTCGGCGGCCGCCAAGAAGAGGCTGATCGCCGCGGTGAGCCGTGCGGCGGCCGAGCACTTTCCCGAGGCGGAGGTGACGGGCTATTTCGTGCTCTTGGCCCATCTCATCGAGAGCGTAGTGCGCGACCAGTGGCTCACCTTCGCCGTGGCGAGCCTGGGCATTGGGGCCATGATGCTGGCTGCCTTTCGCAGTCTGCGGTTAGCGCTGGTGGCGTTGGTTCCCAACGCGCTGCCGATCGTACTGGTGACGGGCATATTGGGTTGGGCCAAGATGCCCCTCAACATGGGTGCGGCCATGATCGCCGCTGTCTCCATGGGCCTGGCCGTCGATTCATCGATCCACTACCTGACGGCGTACCGCCGGGCGCTGGCGGTGGGGTTCGGCGTGGAACAGGCCCTGCTCGACGGCCACTTGCGCGCCGGGCGGGCGATGTTCTTTTCCACCTTGGCCCTGGTGGCGGGGTTTGCCGCGCTCTCGGCGAGCCAATTCGTTCCCACGATCTACTTTGGCGTGCTGGTGAGCGCGGCCATGGTCGGCGGCTTGGCAGGCAACCTCGTCGTGCTGCCTTGCCTATTGCGCTTGTGGGCCGAACCGCGAAAGGACTAGAACATTCAACCACAACCCATCATGAAGCGCGTAGCACGAAGCGTGAAGCATCACGCCACAAGCATCCAACAGGAAGGCGGGCGGCAAGGTGCAGGCAACATCCGAACCATCAGGGATGGCCGCGCTGGAACGCCCTGCACACTGCTCCTCACGATGCCTGCCACGGTTCGCTCATTCTTGCCTCGATATTGTGGGTGGCGTGCTATGGCAGTTCTGCGTACAAAATGTGTCTGTTAGAGAGAGCCATCGCAACTGATTCTCATAGCGCTAGCTCGTACGGTAAGCTTTCCAACCCGACTCATATGGCCCTAACACTGTCGGACCCGCGAGGTTCGCATCAGCCTGGAAAGGCTGACGTACAGCATGGCATCGCCGAATGGAAGGGAGACGCGCGAAATGCTCGCGGCCAGCACGCAGTTCTTGGTTGCCGCGGTAGTGATCGTGGCCGCTGGCGTCTTTTTGACGCGGTGCGCCGATGCCATTGCCGAGGCGACCGGCTTGGGACGCCTGCTGGTGGGAAGTCTGTTCCTGGCAGTGGCCACCTCGCTGCCAGAGTTGTCCGTCACCATTAGTGCCGCCAGGCTTGGTTTTCAGGACCTGGCCGTGGGAGACCTGCTGGGGGCGGCCCTGTTCAACCTCCAAATCCTCGCAGTAGCCGACTTGCTCCACCAGTCTCGGGGCCGCATGTTTTCTCGCGCCGCTGCTGCCCACGCCCTGAGCGCCACGATGAGCATCGGCATGATGGCCCTGGCAGGGCTTGCGCTTATCTTGAGCCGCCAGTGGCCCAGTGCCAGATGGCTGGGCATTGGGCTGCCCTGCTGGGCCCTGATCGTGGCATTCGTTCTGGGCATTCGCCTGGTCTATTACGATCAGCGTCTGGCCCGGGATCAGCCGGAGGCACAAGCAGCAGAGCAGGCAGCTCGGCGTCGGGGCTGGGTGCCGCGGGCGGCTATTGGTTACGTGACGGCAGCCGCAGTCATTGTGGTTGCGGGCCCATACCTGGCGAGGGCGGCGGACGAACTGGCAAGTCTTACGGGTCTGGGGGGCACATTTGTGGGTACGACGCTGGTGGCGTGTTCGACCACGCTGCCGGAGCTGGTGACCACCATCGCGGCCGTGCGGATGGGCGCGTTCGATCTGGCGTTGGGTAACGTGTTTGGCAGCAATGCATTCAACATCGTGCTGCTCGCAGTGCTGGATGCGGCGTCGCCAGGTTCGCTGCTGGCCATGGTGTCACAGACGCATGCGCTCACGTGTTTCGGCGCAGTGCTGGTGACGGCCGTGGCCATCCTCGGCCAGCTCTACCAGGCCGAGCGGCGGATCAAGTTGATCGAGCCCGATGCCGTACTGGTGCTGGTACTAGTCATGGCTATCCTATGGCTGTTGTACGCCGTACACTGAATGCAGCAGGCCAGCCACGGCAGGCCTAGAGATTGCAAGCCACGCCAACTTGGCCTTTACGGCCGTTGGCAGCCTCTAGATGTTTTTGGAGCCAGAAGGCATTGTCCGGTTCCAGAAGCCGCCTGCGCAGCAAGGAAAGTGGCTGCCAGCCCAAGTTACGGAGTGGTGGGGCTGATACGCGCAGTTCGGTGCTGCTTAGATGAGCGGTCTTCGTTGCTTTTGGATGTGTGTGTGCAGCATGACAGGCACCCGCATCTGCCAGATCCTTGTGTTCGCCTGGATGTGCGCGTGCTTGCGCGGCGCGATCACGTGCCGCGCGCTGGCGCTGGAAGAACTTGTGCAAGAGTTGGAGGCGTACGAGCAGCTTTACGAAAATCTCGAGGTGCGGCTGCGATATGAGTACCGCAGCTTTAGCGAGCCGTGGCAAGGGCAGTTGTTCTCCGGTGGCACAGTGCTTTCCACGGCGAGCGAGGTGTGCGAGATTCATGGAGTGATGCAGCAGGGTATGTTCCGCATTGACGTGGATGCGCAGGCGGTCGTGGGACCGGAGCGCAAGCAGGACCGTCAGCGGAGTTCGCGCCGCTTCGACGGGGCTATCAGCCGCGTGTGGATGCAGGACATGAATGTGGCAAATATCATTGACGAGCCGAGTTACGAACGGTTCCCCATCCGGCCGCACATGTTATTATATACATCGCAGAGTCTTCCCTTTTCCCTCTCTACGTATTTGCGCGGGCGGGCTGCGATCGACGCCACTCCGGGCTACAAGCATCGTGGTCCCTATCCGGTGGTCGAGATCACGGGTACAGAGGAGCGAGAAGGGCTGGCCTGCCATGTGGTCACACTGCGGTTCATTCCAGAGGGTGCGGCTGCTCCGTCGCGCTGGCAGCGGCTCTGGCTAGCGATCGACCGTAACCTCATTCCTGTTCGACACGAGCATTTTGTGCCCAAGGTTTCAGCCACGCAGCCTGACTCGATCGGCACCGTTCAAGCCTGGGCGGAGGTCGAACCGGGGCTTTGGTTCCCGACGAGAGTCCACGACACGCTCTACAATCGTCAGATCTTGAAGGCGACCGGCCGGCAGGAGCCTGGCTGGGAGTCCACCATCACGGTTGCCCAAGTGGACCTCGACCCTGAGTATCCTCTTAGCTTTTTCAACACGCTCGAACTCCCGGACGGGACGTACGTGTACCATGTAAGACAAAAGAAGATCATCCGCAGCTACATCCAGAATGCGCCAGGATCTGGTACAGCGGGCGATGCAAGCGGTTCCTCGCGACCCTACTGGCTGTGGTTCTGTGTAGCAGCTTTTGCGCTATCGGGGTGCCTATTCCTGGTATGGAAGCTGTCTATACGTAAGAGAATGGCTGAGACTGCTCAGGCGTGATATGGCGCGCGCTCCCGCTACACTGTGGCCGATTATTCACAGACGCCAAAAAAATTGGTCCTGAACGTCGCCAGCATGCCCCAAGGGCGGCACGTCATTGAAACGACACAGTGAAGCAGAATGTGCTGTTGTCCAAACGTGTCATGCGGCTGACGGCCAGATGGCGCCTGCGGCGGCACGCGAACGGACGGGGCCGGTTTGGCAGCTTCTACGCCAGATGGCTCAGCAACTCGTCGCGCAGCCGCTCGGCGAGCAGTCGCGCGGCTGCGCGGTCGAGGTGCAGAGGATGCACCACCAGTTTGCCCTCCGACAGCAGGCCGTGTCCCAGATAAATCGGCGGGCTGCCGGCTCGCAACCGGCGGCAGATTTCCACGGCAAGACGCCGCTTGTCCGCACCGGCCAGAGCGATTTCCAACTGCGGGAGGCCCTCGCCCCCCGGCGGCATATTCAGCCGGCACTTTACCGGGCAGCCGGCCAGTTCGCGTGAGATCTCCTCCAGCAGCATACGCTTCTCGTGCTGCTCTTGGTCATAGGCGCCGCTGATATACAGCCGCAGCGCGGCAAGCAGCGCCACGATCTGTTCCTTAGCCACCTTCAAGCCGCGGCCGATGCCCTGCCGCGGCAGGCCGGGCCAGTGCTGGCCGCCAAACAGTTCGGGCGGCGGATCCCAAAGCTCCGAGTAATCGTCCGTATCGAGCATTTGCAGTGCGGCCGAGGCTACCAGCGCCCGTTTACCGCACAGAATGCCCGTGGCCTGTGGTCCGCGGATGGCCTTGCCGCCGCTGAAGGCCACCAGGTCTGCACCCGCCGCCACCAGGCTGCGCAGGTTCGACCGCGGCGGCAGCTCGCCGGCAGCATCGACCAGCACAGGCAGTCCGCGGCTGTGGGCCCACGCGGCCAGCGCGGCAAGCGGCGGCTGCGCGTCGGGTTGATAGACATAAAACACCCCAGCCGTCTGCGGCGTGCAAGCCGCTTCGTACTCCCACAGCTCCACGCGGCGAACCCCTGAGCCGGCCTGCGGCTCGTGAAATCCCACCTCCACGAGCCGTGCCCCTGCGGCACGTACGGCATGATCGTATGGATTGCGCTGCTCCCGTGCGACCAACAGCTCGTTGGGAAAGCCCTCGGTCTGCGGCAGGCGTTCCATCCGCCCAAGGTCGCAACGCGCAAGCAGGGCCGCTGCTCCCAGGGTCAATGCTGCCGCGGCTCCTGCGGTTACAATGCCGGCCTCTGCGCCCGTAGCGTCTGCAATGCAGCGGCTCGCCGCAGCTTGCAATCGTTCGAGGGGGACGCATTGGCAGGCAGCCTGACAGAAGGCATCGAGCACCTCGTCCGGCCAGGGCGAACCGCCCAACCTGGTCACCGCGCCGCTGGCATTGATGATCGGCTGAAGGCCAAGGTCTTCGTACACACCCATGGGATCTTGCTTCTCTTGGTGAGGTTTAGTGCTGGGAGTCTACTCTACACGTGCGGCAGGTAGATTGTCTGCCCGGCCAGGGTGAAGGGTCGAGAAGCGACGGTCTGTACTCCGCGGCCTGGCGCGATACTCCGCGGGTTGGCGTGAGGGCCGTATAATTGCCAGGGGTGCGTTTCGGCAGCGCTTGGCGAGCCGGGCGGCCGCAGATGGCATCCCATGAGAGCCGATCGTTGCGCAACCCGTTCCATGGCGGTTTGGCCAACCGCGGCCTTCGGGTAGGGGGGGCGGCAATGGGACGGACGCAAGAGCATTTGCAGCGCTGGTTGTTTTTCGCGGCGCGGTTGTTTGGCCGCGCCGGGGCGAACTCAAGCTGCCGAGGTTAGGATGAGTGCCGCATATTTGATCTCTGCATGCCGCACGCCGGTGGGCAAGTACCTTGGCAGTTTGGCGTCGGAGCCGGCCACGCGGCTGGGTGCGCTGGCCGTGAGCGAGGCGCTGAAACGCGCTGGCGTAGGGGGCGAGGAGGTCGAAGAGGTGATCATGGGCAACATTCTCTCAGCCGGTCTGGGCCAGGCGCCCGCGCGGCAGGCGGCATTGGGGGCGGGTCTGCCGCCTACGGTGGCGGCGCTCACGATCAACAAGATGTGCGGTTCCGGGCTCAAGGCCGTGATGCTGGCGGACCAGGCGATCCGCTGCGGAGACGCGCGCTGCATTGTGGCGGGCGGGATGGAGAGCATGAGCCGCGCCCCGCATCTGCTGATGGGGGGGCGTTCGGGGTGGAAGTTCGGCCATCAGCAGGCCGTCGATTCGCTGCTACACGATGGACTGTGGTGCGCCTTCGAGCAGCAGCACATGGGGGCAGCGGCAGACGACACGGCGCGTAGGTACAACATCAGCCGCCAGGAACAAGATGCTTTTGCGCTGGAGAGCCATCGCCGGGCGGTGGCGGCGGCTGCCAAGATGCAACCGGAACTGGTGCCCGTGGCCGCGGCCTCTCGTAAGGGACCGCAGCGCGTGGAGCGAGATGAGGGGCCGCGGAGCGATACATCGCTGGAGGCGCTTGCGCGGCTCGAGCCGGCGTTCAGCCCCGAGGGAACCGTGACTGCTGGCAATGCCAGCCAGATGAGCGATGGTGCCGCGGCGCTTGTGGTTGCGGACGAGCGCCTCGCTGCGGCGCGTCCCTCGGCCATTCGAGCGCGGATTGTGGCCGCTGCCACCAGCGGCGTGCCGCCGCGCGAGATCTTCATTGCGCCCGTGGCTGCCGTGCAGCAGGTGCTTCGCAAGGCCGGCCTGCGCGCAGACCAGGTCGACCTGTTCGAAATCAACGAGGCATTCGCGGCGCAGACGCTGGCGTGCATCAAGCTGTTGGATCTCGATCCGGCACGCGTGAACGTTCACGGCGGGGCCATTGCCCTGGGCCATCCGCTGGGAGCCAGCGGGGCGCGCGTGTTGGTGACACTCCTGTATGCGCTGGCGGACCGCGGTGCAGCGCGCGGCGTTGCAGCACTCTGCCTGGGCGGCGGCAATGCCGTGGCCCTGCTTGTCGAACGGGAGCCCGGCTGATGCAACGCCTGCCTGCGAACGATTCCCCTCAGCGCGCGGCATGGGAGGCGGCGCTGCGTGCAAGCCCCAATCGTGCTGCGGTGTTCACAACCGGCAGCGGGCGGACCATCGACCCGCTCTACTTGCCCGCCGAGCCCGACGCGCACTACGAAGCCTGCATCGGCTACCCCGGCCAGTTCCCCTTCACACGCGGCATTTATGCCAACATGTACCGCGGCCGGTTGTGGACGATGCGGCAGTTCGCCGGCTTCGGCACGCCAGCAGAGACGAACGCACGCTTCAAATTCCTGCTGGCCAAGGGGCAGACAGGCTTGAGCACGGCCTTCGACCTGCCCACGCTGATGGGGCTCGATAGCGACCATCCCCTGGCACGCGGCGAGGTGGGCCGCCTGGGCGTGGCCGTCGATACCGCAGACGATATGCAGCGCCTGTTCGCCGGCATCGATCTGGGCCGAGTGAGCGTGTCGATGACCATCAATGCCCCGGCCGCCGTGGTATTGGCCTTCTTCCTCGCCGCGGCCGAGGCGCAGGGAGTCGAGTGGCACCGCTTGCGCGGGACGCTGCAGAACGACATTCTCAAAGAGTACCACGCTCAGAACGAGTTCGTGTTTCCGCCCGGTCCCAGCGTGCGGCTGGTGGTGGACACGATCGAGTTCTGCGCGGACAAGCTGCCGTTGTTTCATCCCGTATCGATCAGCGGGTATCACATCAGAGAGGCGGGCAGCACGGCGGTCGAAGAACTCGCCTTTACGCTGGCCGACGGGTTTCACTACGTCGAGCAATGCCTGGCACGCGGGCTGAAGATCGACGCCTTTGCCCCGCGGCTCTCGTTCTTCTTCAATGCACATAACGACTTTCTGGAAGAGATCGCCAAGTTTCGCGCCGCACGCCGCCTCTGGGCACGCACTTTGCGCGACGCGTACCATGCCCAGGATCCCCGAAGTTGGGCATTGCGCTTCCACGCCCAGACTTCGGGCGCCAGCTTGCAAGCGCAGCAGCCCGAGGTGAACGTGGTGCGCGTGGCGTACCAGGCCCTGGCCGCGGTGCTGGGTGGCTGCCAGTCTCTGCACACGAACAGCCGGGACGAAACGCTCTCTCTCCCCACGGCGGAGGCGGTGACGATCGCCCTGCGCACGCAGCAGGTGCTGGCATACGAGACGGGCGTGGCCGACACGGTCGACCCGCTAGGAGGCAGCTACCTGATCGAGGCTTGGACAGACGCGATGGAGCGCGAGGCCGGCGAGATTTTTGCAGAGATCGAGCGGGCGGGCGGCATGCTGGCGGCCATCGAGGCGGGCTATTTCCGCCGGCGGATTGCCGAGAGCGCCTACCGCTACCAGGCCGAGGTCGATGCCGGCCGCAAGCTGATTGTCGGTGTCAACGCATTTGCAGACGAAACGAGTTCTCCCATTCCCCGCCACGAAGTGGATCCCCAGGTGGAAGCGGCCCAGCTCGCATCTCTCGAACGCGCGAAGGCACATCGCGAGCCCGCGGCCGTGGAACGGTCGCTAGACGCCGTGCGCCGCGCAGCCGCCGGAAATACGAACGTCATGCCCGCGCTCATCGACGCTGCACGCGCCCAGGCCACGTTGGGAGAAATCGTCTCTGCGCTGGCAGACGTGCTCGGCCGCTACGAACGGAGGGCCTGAGATGCCGCCGCGCAGCGGTCCGATCCGCGTTGTGCTCGCCAAGCTCGGGCTAGACGGCCATGACCGCGGCATCCAGGTCGTGGCCCGCGCCCTGCGCGATGCCGGCATGGAGGTCATCTACACCGGACTCTGGCAAACCCCAGAAGCCGTGCTTCGCGCCGTCGAGGACGAAGATGCAGAGGTGTTGGGCATCAGCCTGCTATCCGGGGCGCACATGGTGTTGGTGCCGCAGGTGATGCAGGGCCTGCGCGAGCGGAACTTGGAGCATGTGCACGTGATCGTCGGCGGAATCATACCCGACGAAGATATCCAGCGGCTGGAGGCGATGGGCGTTTCTCGGGTTTTCACGCCCGGCACGCCGCTCGCGCAGATCGTAGAGCACTTGCGGGGCGCTTTGCGCGGAGAGAAGCCCGCGGGCAAGCAGGTGGAATAACTGCCGCTCGGGGCGGCGAAGACACTTGCTCTTGGTGGCACAGGCGTTCCCGCCGTAGCATAAGCGTCCTCGCTTGTGCAAACCTGCCGGACGAGTTTGGCTCGCGTGAGCAAGCGGGGACGCTTGCTCTACGGGGCCGGAGCGTAAGCGTGCGGTGGCACA
>FWPU01005242.1_pt1 | contig 28554 bp, 16 predicted proteins | sample 2228361 | NCBI WGS metagenome assembly FWPU01 (sample SAMEA103939777, study PRJEB20133) | metagenome
GTAAGCGTACGGTAGCATAAGCGTCCCCGCTTGTGCAGAGTTGCCGGTGGCGCAGGCATTCTTGGCTGTGCAGGCCTGCCAGAGGTGTTTGGCCTGCCTGAGCAAGCGAGGACGCTTGCTCTACGGGGCGAGGACGCTTGCTCTACGGGGCGGGGACGCTTGCTCTACGACGCGGGGACGCTTGCTCTACGGGGCGGGGACGCTTGCTCTACGTAGACCGTGCACGGCGCCGCACGCCCATCCCTGCACTCTTGGCATGCCGCAGCCACACGCTGCTCGTCACACCAACTTCCAGTTGCCCATCACGCCCCGCATCGCTGCTAACTCTCGACGTACAGAGCCTCGATCTCGCGTGCAAAATGCTCCTGGATCACGCCGCGGCGGAGCTTGAGCGTGGGAGTGAGTTCTCCCTCTTCAATCGAAAAGGCACGCGGCAACAGCACGAATCTCCCCACTTGCTCATAATGCGATACTACGGCCAGCCGCGAGCGGATGCGTTCTTCGTACAGGGCGAGCACCTGCGGATGCCGCAGCGCCTCGGCCGCGGATGAGACAGCAATGCGGCGCGCGACGATTTCTGCCCGCAACGCCTCGGGAGATGGCACAATGAGCGCCGTCAGAAACTTGCGGCCGTCTCCCAGCACCATGGCCTGCTGAATGAGCGGGTCTTCGGTCAGCAGGGCCTCCAGGTATACCGGGGCGACGTTCTTGCCGGCCGCGGTGACGATGATCTCCTTCTTGCGGCCGGTGATGCGCAAAAAACCGTCAGCATCCAGCTCTCCGAGGTCGCCCGTGTGCAGCCAGCCATCGCGGATGGCCTCGGCGGTGGCCTGCGGCTTGTTCCAGTAGCCGAGCATCACATGCGGCCCGCGGGTGAGAATCTCTCCATCGGCCGCAATGCGCACTTCCACTCCGGGGACGGGTCTGCCCACCGTGCCGATCTTCATCTGCCGCGGCGTGCTGACGGTAATCACGGGAGACGACTCGGTCAGGCCGTATCCTTGCACGAGCATCACACCGCGTTCGTGGTAGAAGCGTGCCACGTGGTCGGGCAGCGCGGCCCCCCCGGAGGTCAAGGCGCGGATGCGGCCGCCGAAGGTGTCGGCCAATGCGCCGGGCTGATCTGCCCGTCCCTGTTCACACAGCGTGCGCTGCACCTTCTCGAAAAAGTACGGCACGCCACACATCAGGGTGGGGCGCACCACTTTGCAGTTGGCGATCACCGTTTCTCGAGACTCGGCCAGGGCCAACGGAGTGCCGGCAACCAGCGTGATATAGAGGTCGCACGTGCGTGCAAACACGTGGCTGAGCGGGAGCCAGCAGAGGCGCAGGTCCCCCTCTTCGTGGCCGAAGGCTTCCAAGGTGGCGCGAGCATTGCTGATCAGGTTCGCGTGGCTGAGCATCACGCCCTTTGGCTCGCCGGTGGTGCCCGAGGTGTACAAGATGGTCGCAAGCTGAGAAGGCTGCACCGTATCGGCGGCCTGATGAATGAACTTGCCGCCCTCGGCTGGGTCGCCCCACCACTGTGTCCAGCAGACCACGGGCGTGCCCGCAACCGCCAGGTTGCAGGTGTCGAACGACGCATACTTCACGTCCGGAGGCAACTCATGCTCGGCTGCCAGACGGGCTGCCTGATCCTCGCCTGCCAACAGCGCCAGCCGGGCGCCGCAATCTCGGATCTGCCATGCGATCTGCGGGCCGGAGAGCGCGTTGTGGATCGGCACGTGCACCGCCCCCAAGCCGAGAATGGCCAGATCGCACACCACCCACTCGTAGCGGTTGGGAGCGACCACCACCACGCGATCTCCCGGCTTGACTCCCAGGCGGACCAGGCCGGCGGCCAGCCTAGCCACAGCCTCGAAAAGGCCCGCCCAGGTGACCGTCTCGAACGTCTCCCCGCGCGGTATGAGCAGTGCGGGACGCTCTCCGTCGCGTTGGAGCCTCTCGGCCAACAGCCGGGAAATAGTGGCTGGCTGCTGCGTCGTCTGCATGATGTTCGGCTCACACGCGTTCGAAGATGGTGGCGATTCCCTGTCCTACCCCGATACACATGGTGGCCAGGCCCAGATTCGCCCCCCGGTCCACCATCGCGTGGATCAGCGTGGTGGCGATCCTCGCCCCGCTGGCGCCCAGCGGATGGCCGATGGCGATCGCGCCGCCGCGCACGTTCAACTTTTCTTCATCGATACCCAACATTCGCACGCAGGTGATCACCTGGGCGGCAAATGCCTCGTTGATCTCGATGAGATCGATGTCCGAGAGCTTCATGCCGGCGCGCTGGAGCACCTTCTGCGTGGCGGGCACGGGACCGGTGCCCATCACGGCCGGCTCCACGCCCACCACCGCCGTGGCCACCACGCGCACCAGAGGCGTAAGCCCCAGCGCCCTGGCTCGTTCTTGAGACATCACCAGCAGGGCCGCGGCCCCGTCGTTCAGCGGCGAGCTATTGCCCGCCGTGACCGTCCCCAGCTCGGGCACGAACGCCGGCTTGAGTGCCGCCAGGCCCTCCAGAGAGCAATCTGGCCGCACGCACTGGTCGGTCACGACCTGCACGCGGTTGCCCTGCTCGTCATGTCCCCACACAGGAACGATCTCATTTTGAAAGAGCCCCGCTGCATGTGCCGCCGCCGCACGCTGGTGGCTGCGTAAGGCGAAGGCGTCTTGCTCCTCCCGCGAGATCCCCTGAGATTGGGCGAGAAACTCCGCCGTCATGCCCATGTGCAAAGCGGCACGGCTCGTGCGGTGGAACAACTTGGGGTTGATGTCGATCCCCTTGTCCATAGGGATGTGGTGCATATGCTCCAGCCCGCCCACGATCTGCACGTCTTCGTACCCGGCCATGATCGCGTGCACGGCCTGGTTGAGGGCCTGCAAGCTCGAACCGCACAACCGGTTCACGGTCGCTCCGCCCACAGCCACAGGCAGCCCCGCCAGCAAGGCCACAGTACGGGCCACGCACAACCCCTGCTCCCCCTGTTGCTGCGTGTTGCCCAGCACCACGTCTTCGATCGCCTCCGGGTCGATGCCTGTGCGTTCGACCAGCGCCCGCACCACGGCCGCACCCAGGTCGTCGCTGCGCACGTGGCGGAAAAACCCCTTCTCGGCATGAGCCCGGCCGATAGCCGTTCTCACGCATGCCACAACCACTGCTTGCCTCATGGAAGCACCTCGCTCAAGGGTAGAAGCGGCCGCCGCTGCGAGCTGTCTCGGCCAATAGCGGCGTGGGTTGGAAGCGCTCCCCCAGTTGCTCGTAAGGGCCGAGCCGTTGCAGAATGGCCGGCGCACCCAGTTCATCGGCCCAGAAGAGCAGGCCGCCTCGGAACGGCGGAAAGCCGATCCCGTAGATCAGGCCCAGATCCACATCGCGGGCATCGCGCACCAGCCCTTCTGCCAACACGCGCGTGGCTTCGAGCAACATGGGCAAGAACAGGCGGTCTTGCAGCTCTTCGAGCGAGATGGTGCGGCGGGCACGGCGGAGTTGCTCGATAAGCTGTTCGACCTGGGGGTCCGGCTCGCCACGATCTTTGCGGCGGGCATAACTGAAGAAGCCGGCGCCGGACTTTTGCCCCAACCTGCCTTGCTCGACCAGGGCTGCCAGCAGGGGAGACTGCACGACTCGGTCTGGAAACGCCTCGTGCATCACGCGGCCGGCATAGAGGGCGGTGTCGAGGCCCACCACGTCGAAGAGCGTAATGGGTCCCATGGGCATGCCGAACAGCGTGGCGGCGCGGTCGACCTCTTCGAGCGAGGCTCCTTCGAGCACAAGTTCCAGGGCCTCGTTCATGTAGGGAAACAGCAAGCGATTCACGAGGAAGCCGGGCCCATCGCGGACGACGATGGGATTCTTGCCCAGGGCCTTGGCGAAGGCAACTGCGGTGGCGACGGTTTGGTCGCTGGTGCGCGGTCCGCGGATGACTTCGACCAGCGGCATGCGCCGCACGGGGTTGAAGAAGTGCAGGCCGCAGAACTGCTCCGGCCGCTGTAGACCTTCTGCGAGCCGGCCGATGGAAATGGCCGAGGTGTTCGAGGCCAGCACGGCGTCTGGGGCCAGAAGGGGTTCGAGCCGCGCGAAGAGTTCTTGCTTGACCTTGGGGTTCTCGATCACGGCCTCGATCACCAGGTCGCAGAGGGCCACGTCTTCTTCGCGGGCTGCGGTTTGCAGCAGGGGTGCCAGCTTGACCAGCCGCTGTGGGTCAGGGCCGCGAAGAGACCGGTCGTAGGCGGCCTCTTCCAGGGCCTTGGCCAGTCCGCCGGCGAGCGCTTGCGGCGATACATCGAACACCACGGCCGGCATCTCGCGCTTGATCACCGCGGCGGCGATCCCCGACCCCATGATCCCAGCACCCACGATGCCGACACGCCCCACGCTGCGCGGCTGCACGTCGCCGCCCACGCCAGGGTCTTTCTTGTTGCGGTCCTGAAGAAAGAAGACATTGATGAGCGCCCGATTGACCGGCGTTCCAAACAGCTCTGCGAATCCCTCCGACTCGCGCTGGCCTGCCTCGTCGGCATCCAGCCTGGCCGAAGAGACCAGCAGATCCAACGCGGCCATGGGTGCGGGATAATGCCCTTTGGTCTGCCCCTGGATGTACGCCGCGGCCGTAGCCGCCAGGAATGCCAGTTCTGTTTCGGTCACTTGCAGCGGCTGCTGCCAGTGCTGGCGGTCTTGTACGTACGCGCGGCACGCTTGTTCTGCACGTATGAGCGCAAGCGCGGCAGCTTCGAGCCGCTCCGGCGGCACAACGTCGCTGACCAGCCCCATGGCCAGGGCCGTCTTGCCATCGATCGACTCCCCACCGCAGACGAGTTCCACGGCGTTGCCCAATCCCACCAACCGTGGCAGACGCACCGTGCCGCCCCACCCGGGAAACATGCCCAATTTCACCTCGGGCAGGCCGAACTGGCACTTGGGATGGGTGGTCATCAACCGCCGATCGCACCACAGGGCAAGCTCGGCCCCGCCTCCCAGGCATGCCCCGTCGATGGCGGCCACCGACACGCAAGGCAGCCGCGACAGCCGGGCAAACAGCTTCCGCCCCCCGGCAGCCAGGGCCACGACCTCTTCTCGCGGCGGCGTGCCGGCCGCCGCGAACTCGCGCAGGTCTGCTCCCGCAATGAATACCCCCGGTTTGCGGGAGCACAGCAGCACGCCTGCCAGGTCTGTGCGGGCCTCCAACACGTCGAGGTGCATGGCCAGCTCGGCCAGCGTACCGCGAGAGAGCACGTTGGCACTCTTGCCAGGCGTATCGAACGTGAGCACCGCTACGTCCGGCTGCGGAAAACTCAGAGCGATCGACGGTGCGTCTGCCATAAGCTGCAATCTCGGCGCTGGGTATTAAGGCTGCGCGTGGATTCTCGCGGCCCGCCGTGTAGGGTGTCAAGCATCGGTCCGGTACAGCAGCCGTCTCGGTTGCTCGCGCTCGTACAGCCGGCGTCGCGGTTGCTCCCTATATCGAAGTGCGGTTTGGCTGCTCCCTCTCCTACCACCTTCTCGGTTGCTCGCCCTGGCGCACTCGTCTTCTGGATTGCTAGCCCAAATCGAGCAGCCCAGATGGCTGCTCTACAGAGAGCTGCTGGCCATACCTCTCGGCGCGTTAGTCGCGTGCGGCAGACACCTCGCTGGCCAGCCAGGCATCGAGCGCGGCACGCAGCTCGGCCACAAGCTCCGGATATTCCCCATGCAGGCTGCGCCGCTCGCCCGGGTCTGTTTCAACATTGTAAAGTTCCGGCGGCTGGTTGCCGCAGATCACCAATTTCAAATCGCCCCGCATGGCAGCAAGCTGCTGGTAGCCCTCGCTGCGCCACTCCCAGAAGAGCGTGCGTTGGGGAGGCGGCTCGGCACGCAGCCATAGCGGGAGCAGATTGGCGCCGTCTAGCACCAGGTCGGTGCGTTCGACCTCCGCGGCCGCGAGCAGGGTGGGAAAAAGATCCATCATGTGCACGGGCACGTGCGACTCGCCTCCCGGCTGGACGTGTCCCTTCCAGCGGACCACGCCTGGGACGCGTATGCCGCCTTCCCACAGGGTGCGCTTGCCCCCGCGAAATGGCCGGTTGCTGTCGTGAAAGGCGCTCGCCCCGCGGTTGCCCGCCTCGAACGTGGCCCCGTGATCGCTGCTGAAGATCACGATCGTCTCTTCGGCCAAACCCAGCTCTTCCAGCAGGTCCAGCACCCGGCCGATCTCCTTGTCCAGCCGCGTGACCATCGCCGCGTACGTGGCGTAAACGGGATCGCGCGCATCTCGCTCGGGAAACTTGCCCAGGTGCTCGGCCACGTCCTCGGCAGGGGCCTGGATGTGAAAGTGCGTGGCAATATAGGGCAGGTACAAAAAGAACGGCTGGCTCCGATGCCGGCGGATAAACTCGCAGGCCCAGTCGGTGAACATGGTATTGGCGTGCCCCTCGACGGGCCGCTGCTCCCGGCCGAACCAGAGCCGTGTGGGAAACTGCTCCCACGCGTGACGCGCATCGGTAAAACCGCGGAACTCTGCGAAGCCCTGGTCCATCGGATGCACGTACGATGACTCCCCGGCCCGCGGCCGCCCGTGGTGCCACTTGCCGAACAGGGCGCACGCATAGCCGGCCTCCGCAAGCACCTCGGCAATCGTCACCTCGCTCCGCGGCAAATCGGCGGAATTGGTCACCACCCCGTTATGAATGCCATACCGGCCCGTCAGCAGCACCGCCCTGCTAGGCGCACACACCACGGCGCCCGTATACCAGCGGCGGAATACCATCCCCTCCGATGCCAACCGATCGAGCCTAGGTGTGTTCCACTCCGTGCGCCCGTTGAAGCCCACGTCTCCCCACCCCAAGTCGTCTGCGAAAATCAGCACAACGTTCGGCGGTCTGCCCTCGGCTGTTGCCTGCGAACCCGCCCCCACCAGCGAGGCACAAGCCGCGACCAGCAGCCACCGCAAAGCCGAAAAAACGCGCGACAGCTTCCCATGCCAGCTCAAGACACTCTGTCGGCGTCTCCTCCGATTTAACCCGCTAGTCTGCTGGCTTCTCGTCGTCATGCTGCCAATCTCCGTTGGTCGTTCGCCCCATAAACCACCATCCCCCACACGCCGCTCATCATACCAGCGCCGCGCCCGGACGCAGAGACGCGCAACCAAGCGCCGCAGTTCGTGCCGACTTGCGTGCCGTGCGAACCGCGCGTGCTTCCGCACCCGCAAACTATGCTGAGGCCGCCATAGACACCGGCCATCACGCACGGCACCCTACTGCTCGACCCGCACCCAGTCTCCCACGCGCAGCGTGCCTCCGGCTGCGGAGACAGGCCTGGTGTTTATCGCAAGGCGGTAGTAGTGGTCGAAGCGATCGCGCGCCGCCCAGGGCGGCAACGCACGGGCGCGCAGCTCGGCAAAGCGGCGGGCAAAGCCTGGCATGACGCGAGCATCCAGCGCAGAGCGGCTGGGCACCACGCAGCGCTGACAGGGGTTCGTACCCTCGAGCGGCACCTTGCCAACCCAGAACCGCACGCTCCCGCCTGCCGGACCGTAGAGGCAGTCTTCCCAAAAAGGAGGCACGCCTTCTACCTCCAAGTTCACACGAAAACGCAATCGGACCTCGTCCAGATCCAGCTCAAACCAACGCGCCACCTCCTCCAGCGTGGCCCTGCACGCCACCGTCGGCCCGGGAGAGGCCGTATCGTCTGGAAAGCCCCGCTCCGCATCTTCGGCCAGTCTCACCTGGAAGCCGAAGTAACGAGACAGCCACGCTTCTGCCGCCGGCCGCTCTGCGGGCAGCAGAAAGGTCTGTGCCGGCATGGCTGGCGCCTGCAAAGACAGACTGCCCCGCGCCGGCTCGAACCGCGAGCGAATAAGCTGGATACGCTCCGTGCGCTTGGCATTGACCACTTGCCCGTGCATGTCAAAGACAGCAAAGCGGCGATCGTGCTCCAACGCGCCCGCGGGCAGCAGGCGTGCCTCTGCGACCAAAAGCGGGTCGAGAGACTTTACGGGAAACAGGGCGATGCGTGCCAGGCGGCCCACAAGCGCGTGCGCGGCAGGTTGCTCAGGCGATTGCGTCATCGGAAGACGTCGCGTCGGGCTGCCCCGCAGCCTGCGCTGGGGGAGCAACAGGCACGAGCGGGCTGTGTGCAAGTACGAACTTCTGCTGGCCGACTCCCGTGGCAAATGCCACCGTGGCCGTGCGATACCGTCCGCTCCCCGAGAGGGCCACGATCTTGCCCAGCCCATACTCCGGATGGCGGACGACCATGCCCTGGTGAAACAACTCGGGAGAGCAGCGGTCACCGGCTGCTGTGCTGGACTGCGGTTCGAGACGCAGGCCGCGTGCGGCAGCCAGCTCTGCCGCCGTTTCGAGCCGAGCTGCCAGCAGTCGGGCGGCCCGGCCGCCCGCAGGCGCAGCCGCGGCAGCGGTACGGCCGCCTTCCTCCCCGGCAGATTGGCTGCCTTTGGCGCCTGTGGCATGGCCGCCATCGGCAGCCGTGGCATGGCCCCCTTGGGCAGCCGTGTCGGCCCTGTAGACCTCTTCTTGCGGCTCCTCGTGCCGGTATTCGTCCAGGCTCTCCTGCGCGCTTGCACTTCTCGGCACGGCACTGCCGGCAGCTTCTTCGAGCGGAGGCGGGCCCTCGTCGTACTTTTCCAGCTCGTCCAGTGGCAGTTCGTTCAAGAAGGGACTGGGCACCGCCGTCCCACGCCGCCCGCGAAACTCGCGGCGGTACGTCAGGCTCAAGTGCAGTTCCTCTCGAGCACGCGTCATGCCCACGAACAACAACCGCCGCTCCTCCTCCAAACTCTGCTGCTCCTCGCGGCTCCGCTCGTGCGGCAAGATGTTATTCTCCAACGCCACGATGAACACCACCGGGAACTCCAACCCCTTGGCGGCGTGCAGGGTCATCAGTGTCACGCGGTCGGCCGAGTCTTCCCAGGCATCCGACTCGTTGACGAGCGCGCAGCTCTCGACAAACCCCTCGAGCCGGCGTTCTTCGAGATCGGTCTCGTCGTATTGGCGGGCGAGCGAGAGCAGCTCCTGCAAGTTGACCAGCCGTTCGTGGTCTTCGGGCAGTTCTGAGCCTTTGAGGAACTCTGCATATCCTGTTTCGTGCAGCACGTGGCCCATGAGGGCTTCGACGGGTTCGTGCACGTGTACGGCCAGCCGGTCATAGAGAGAGACGAAGCGGGCCACGGCCACAGCGGCTCGCTTGGGCAGCGATTCGATGAGTCCTGCTTGGCGGCACGTTTCCAATAGGGGGAGGCTCCGCTCGCGGGCATGTGCTCGCAGCCGCTCGACGGTGGTCCTGCCGATTTCGCGGGGCGGGCAGTTGATGATGCGCAGCAGCGCTTGGTTGTCGCGCGGGTTGTGCAGCAGCATCAGATAAGAGAGCACGTCTTTGACTTCCTGGCGGTCGAAGAACGCCAGGCCGTTGACGACCTGGTAGGGGATGCCGGCGCGCCGCAGTGCATCTTCGATAGGGCGGGAGAGTGCGTTGACGCGGTAGAACACGGCAAAGTCGCGGAAGCGGCGGCGGCCGGCGGCCACGGCGTCGGCAATCGAGCGGGCGATGCCCGCTGCCTCCCTCTCTTCGGTCGAGTAGTGTGCCAACCGCACGGGCGCCCCTGGTTCATTCTCGGTGAACAGGGCCTTCTCTTTGCGCAACTGATTGTAGGAGATCAAGCGGCGGGCAGCGCTCAGAATCCGTTGCGTGCTGCGGTAGTTCTGCTCCAGACGGACCACGCGCACGCGGGGGTAATCGCGTTCGAACTCCAAGATGTTCTTGAGGTTCGCCCCCCGCCAGCCGTAAATCGATTGGTCGGGATCTCCGGTCACGGCCAGGTTGGGATAATCTTGCGAGATGGCCCGCACCAGGAGGTACTGGGCGAGGTTCGTGTCCTGATACTCGTCCACCAGGATGTAGCGGTAGCGCGCATCGAGAGCGGTCCGCAGCTCGGGGTGGTCTTTGAGCATCAGGGTGGCCAGCATCAACAGGTCGTCGAAATCGACGGCGTTGGCACGGCCCAGAAGCTGCTGGTAGCGCGCATAGGCGTCTGCTTTGGAGCCGTGCAGGCCGGCGCGCGCCCAGTCGGCCGGCAGCACAAGCTCGTTTTTTGCCCGGCTGATGGCGGCCGCAAGCTGCACCGGCGTGACCACGTGGCACTCTGTCTCCTCCATCGCCTGGACGAGCACCTGCTGGGCGGTGGCGGTGTCGTAGATGCTATAGCCCGCCTCCAGCCCCACCAATGGGGCATGCTCGCGCAACAGCCGCGCGGCGAAGCGATGGAAGGTGCTCACCCAAACGCGTGCATTGGGCACCAACCGGGCCAGCCTGGTCTTCATCTCTTCGGCCGCTTTGTTGGTGAAGGTGAGGGCCAGCACGTGCTGCGCAGGCACGCCCTGGCACAAGAGCCAGGCGATGCGGTGAGTAATGACGCGGGTTTTGCCGCTGCCCGGCCCGGCCAGCACCAACAGGGGACCGTCGACGTGCGTCACCGCCTCGCGTTGCGCTGCGGTGAGCGGGCCGAGCAGCTCGTGCGGTGTGGGATGCATCTGGCTGGTTTCCATGGCCATGCGAGATTATACTCGCCGGCGGGGCGAGCGGAGCGATTCGGGCGTGGCTGGCTTTCAACGCATCCTGGTGACTGGCGGCGCGGGCTTTCTAGGCGCGGGGCTGTGCGCCAGGCTCGTGGCCGAGGGGCACGACGTGATCTGCCTGGACAATTTTTTCACTAGCCAAAAGTCGAACGTCGCGCACCTGCTCGCCCAGCCTAACTTCGAACTCATCCGGCACGACATCACCCAACCGATTTGGCTGGAGGTCGACCAGATCTACAACCTGGCCTGCCCCGCCGCGCCTGGCCATTATCAGTACAATCCCATCAAGACCATGAAGACCTCCGTGCTCGGCGCCATCCACGTGCTGGGCATGGCCAAGCGCTGCCGGGCCAAGGTCTTGCAGGCCTCCACCAGCGAGGTGTACGGCGATCCCGAGGTGCATCCCCAGCCGGAAACCTACCGCGGAGCCGTCAACCCGATCGGCCCCCGCGCCTGCTACGACGAAGGCAAACGCGCCGCCGAAACCCTCTTCTTCGACTACCACCGCTGCCACGGCGTCAACATCCGCGTGGTACGCATCTTCAACACCTACGGCCCAGGCATGCATCCCTTCGACGGACGCGTGGTCTCGAACTTCATCATGCAGGCCCTCCATGGCCGGGCACTCACGATCTACGGAGACGGCAGCCAGACCAGAAGCTTCTGCTACCTCGACGACTTGCTCGAAGGCCTCGTGCGGATGATGAACGCCCCAGACGACTTTGTCGGACCCGTCAACCTGGGCAACCCACGCGAGTTCACCATCTTGGAATTGGCCCAGCTCGTCCTGCGGCTTACCGGCTCGCGCTCTCTCTTGGAGTACCGCCCCCTGCCGCCCGACGACCCCACACAGCGCCGCCCAGACATTACCCTGGCCCGCGAGCGACTGGGTTGGGAGCCCAAAGTGCCGCTGGAAGAGGGGCTGGCTCGAACCATCGAGTGGTTCCGCAGCATCGACCTGCGCCGGTACCGCCCGCCTACGCCCAACGTGGCCCACGCCTGACGGCTTCATATGGGCCCTCGCCCTGGTCGCTCGACCTTGATCGGTCTGGCGACGCTCTTATAGCCCCCCACTCACCCCCCGCTACTGCGCCAAGAACAGCGGGCGGTCTGCGTGATGCATGACCTCCAAGGCGGTCTCTCCCAGCACACGCCGCAAGAAGAGGCTGCGCGCACTGTTGCCGACCACCAGCAGGTCGGCGTCCCACTGCTGGGCATAGGGCAACAGGCGGTGCCGGGGAGACTCGGGCACGAACTCGGTGCCGGCCTCGAATCCGTGCGCGCGGCAGAAGGCCGCCGCATCGGCAAGCAGCTCCTGGGCTTCCCCCTCGGGACGATCGAAGGTTACGATCCTCAGCTCGGCCTCGGGCCACAGGCGCAGTTGCACGAACCGCTTCATGGTCTTGGCAGACTCCATCGAGCCGCTGTAGCAGATAAGCACGCGCCGGATGGCACGGTAAACGTCGCTCACTGCCAGCAGGGGGCGCACGCCCGACTGGACCAGGCGCGCCAGCGTATCGGGCGGATCGGGCACCACATCGTACTCGAAAATGCCGCGGAGGCCGAAGATCATCAGGTCATGGTAGCGGGCACGGTCGATGAAGGCATCGAACGGGTCGCCCACCTCCTGGTGGACCTGGTGGACCACGCCCGCCTCTCTGCACACACGGCCAAACTCGGCAATATCCTCCTCGATGCTGCGGCGCGTCACCTCGAGCCGGTACTCGCGCAGCTCGCGTGCCGCTTCGCCGGCGCCTAACGGCACGCTTCCCACCGCCTCGATGCGGGTGAGATCCAGCACGGTCACGCCTGTGACCGACGCGCCGAACTTCTGCGCAAGTTCCACAGCATAGCGCACGGCCACAGGCGTATAGCGGGTGCCTCCCAGGCCTACCAACAATCTCTTGATCATGCGAACGACCTCCGGTCAGAGGAAGACAATCAGGTTAGCAAATGCCGGTCGGTCAACACAGGGCCGAGCGGGCGAGTCGGCCGCACGGAGACGGCACCCTGACGCTCGGGCTGCCTACGCGGCCGTGCGCGCTAGGCCCCATGCGAGCGAATGAAAAAGAGGCGCGGCGCGGCCCGCTGCAATCTAGATTACACCTGGTGGCAATGGCAGGGGCCGTCGCGAGAAATGGCAGATGGGTTGGTTTGTAGTGCTTGTTGGGTTGACGCACGTGGGCATCGGCTTTGGGCTGGCCCTTTGGCTGGCCCGGCGGCTGGCGGTGCCGGTCGACGCGACGCAAGCCTTGCCAATACCAGCGCCCCAGCCGGCACAACCGTCGCCGCCTGAACCGCCTCCGCCGCCTCCGCCGCGAGAGGGGGATCTCTCCCCTGGCTGGCTGGACAAATTGCACGTGGTGGCGGCCGAAAGAGCATTCACCAAGGCTGCCTTGCAGGTCCTCCGGCTCGACCTGGGAAGGTATCGAGAGCAGCTTGTCCAGGTCGATGAACGGCTCCGCCAGCTCGATGCTTGCCAAGGGCGCGAGGCCTTGGGACCTGCGCTGGCACAACTTCAGAAAGCGAACACAGCCTACCTGGCCGACCACACCTCGGCCTTGGAGCAGTTGCAGACCAGCCGGTGCGAGCCGGGCAATTACGCGGTGCTCGCCGAGCGGCTGGAGGCATTGATGCTACAGCAGGCAGCGCAGATCGAGAGCACGTGTACCAACCTCTCCGGGCTGCCGCCAACGTGCGACGCGCGCGCGGCTCGCCTACTGGCGCTGCAAGAAGTTTGCCGTTTGCTGGACCTTGTCCATCGCTTGAGAGACGAGCTAAACGCCGTGCTGGTGCGGATCGTGGTGGAAGAGGGCTGGTTAGAAAGTCTCGATCGCAGGTTGCAGGTCGATCCTGTGTTGCAGATGCCCAATCGCGTGGGCCTGGCCGCGGCGCTGCATACGTGGTGGCGTCACGACGCAGCTCGGTGTCGGCTGGCCAGCATGGCAATCCTCGGCATCGAGCGGCTGAGCACCGTCAACCTGACGCACGGAGCGCGGCTGGCCGATCGGCTGGTGGCAGGCGTCGCCGAGTTTGTCGCCCGGATGCTGCACAACCGCAGGCACGCCACGGTGCTTGCGCGATACAACGGGCCTCGACTGGCGATCCTCTTCAAGGACATCGGCCACCAGCAGGCCGCGGCCATCGTCGATCGCATCCGCCAGCAGGTTGCCGGCACGAGCTTCGAACACGAAGGAATCGAGGTTCAGACCACCCTCACCTGTGCCGTCACCGAACTGCTGCCCCAGGACACGCTTCACTCGCCCAGCGAACGGCTGGAGACCATCTTGCAGCGGGCGCACGCCGCGGGCGGTAACTGCACCTGGGTCGAAAGCCATGGCGAGCTGCGCCCAACGGTCTTAAGGGACGATTCTTAAAAGGCTCTGCCAAAACCACGGACTGGGCCCGCTTTTCAGCGGTTCTGGGATCTATTGGCAGAGGTTTTGAAGACCGAGGCAAGCGCTGCCCCAGGCCCCCCCCTCCCGAAAGATCGCAAGTATTCCTCGTGCACGGCATTCACCGCGAGACAGCCTCGCAGGCCCACGCTCCGCCTTCTCGGCAAGGGGTGCGCGTGGCGGCTCATACATTGGCGGGGTTAACCGTTCCCCCTCTGCCTTGGGGGAGAGGTGCCAGAGACGAGCCACCGGCGTTACGCCGGGCACCCATTGACTTTCCTGCCCCGAGGGGACGGCGGCATGAGACGCCGGCCCCATTGGGCTGCGGCAAGATCGGAAGGAGACCGGGTGCGTGCCAGCGTGGTCACAGGATGGCCCGTCGTGGCATGGAGAAAACGCACCCCAGGCACAACGGCCAGCGCCAACGCAGCTACAGTGTCTTCCGAGGCGCGGGCCGCGCGAGACCTGAGATTTCAAGTTTCACATCTCAGATTCCGAACCAGCCGCCCACGCATGCCATCTGAGGTCTGGAATTACAGATCTGAGATCTCAGATCGCCCCTGCCTCGAGCGGCAATCCTCGCGGCTTCCACCCTGTCGGCATCAAAAGTCTTTCATCTGCACGTAGATCGAGCCCAAAACGAGCATCACAGCGACAAATGCCAGGTTGTTCCACAGGGGCTGCCAGATGTCGAGCTGCAAGCGACCGGCGGTAAGGTCGTTGCCGTTCTGGGGCCCGCCCAAGGCTACGGTGGTCTCTTGGGTGAGCAGGTACTGGGTGAAATTGTCCATCTCGCCTGGCTTGGGAAAGATGCGGTACAGGGGGTTGAACACCCAGCGGTACAGAATGAGCAGCGCACCGGGCCTGGGGACGAGCGTTTCGACGCGTTCGAGCGGATCCAGCTTGTATGCAGAGACGCGGCCGAAGCCGTGTCCGACGAGCATGGTTTGGGCATCGGCAAAGGCGACGGCGCTCACGTCGCCGCGGTCAGCCACGGCCGGTTCGTAGATGCGGCCCTGGTGAGTGGTGCTGGTTTCGGGCGGCTCGTAGAGCCACAAGCGTCGCGTGTGGAACAGTATGGCAAACCGGCGGCCGTCTGGAGAGGCGACAAGACCCCGTGGGGCCTCTCGGCCGGCTGGTTGGAATGTCTCCAGCGGCTCGAGCGTCTCTGCGTCGAGCACGCGGACGACACCCTGGGGAGTGGCCACCAGCAGCCGGCCTCCCCCGAGCGCTACCAGCCCGGCCTCGCCCTCCTTGCACTCGCGGTGCACGCGCACCGCGTACTGGCCGTCCTTGTCTGGAGCCAGCACCAGCACGTTTTTCGCGTCGGCCACTGCGATGCGGTCTGTCTGCGCGTCCTGGGCCGCATACACGGGAGAAGCGAGTCTCAGGCTTGGGCTCACCTGGCGAAACCCGCCCTGCTCTCCCAGCGGCGGCAGAGGGATGCCAAAGAAAGTCGGCCTCTGCTGGGGCTGGAGCACGTCTCCTTCCAGCCTGTGGATGCCCTCGGAGTTCACAGCCAGCAACCGCCCGCGCGCATCGAAGAACAAGGCTGCGGTGCCAGAAGGCACGCCGGCGCCTTCGATGCGCCGATACTTCTCGGCACGCTTCCCCACCGACAGGGGCGTGCCGCCACTTGCGCCGCTGAACGAGAACCGTGGCGGCACCAGCGCGATCAGCAGCTCGCGATCTTTATCGTACACCGGCCCAGCGATCCTCGGCCCGGGCGGACCAAACGCCATCTGCGGCTCTTCGGGATCCTCGAGTATCGGCTGCCAAGCCCGGCCAGCGGCATCCCAGATGCCAATCTCGCGCCCCTCGCTCACGCGCACGTAGTCCTCCCCCGCACGCAGCACGGCCGCCACCCGACTCTGGTTCAAAAACGGAAACTCCGACAACTGCTTGGCCGCCCCCACCGCCGTGCACGCCAGCCAGAACAAAAAGGTCATCACCACGCACACGATGGCATTGCGCCACACGACCCCGCTCAACGCCGAGACCGCGTAATAGATCGCAAAACTGAACAAAAACAGCGGTATGCACCACAGCAGCCTGTGGTTCCACCAGCCGTAGCGCACCCCACACAACAGCCACAACCCGCCGACCATGTAGCCCACGTTGATGAACGTGAACGCGCAGCCCCCAAAGAACTTCGTGATAAAGACCGCCCACCGCGCTACCGGCTTGCTCAACAACAGATCGATCGACCCCTGCTCGAACGTCTGCGGCACAATCGGCGCCGTAACCACGATGGCTGCCATGATCCCCACCACGCCCAGCAGCAGCTCCATCAGCACGAGCAGCGAGGCCTGCACGATCGGCTCCCGCTTGCCGGGGGTGGGAGAGCCCAACTCCAGCCCTAGATACGAGATTTGCAGTTCCTCGCCGGCCGCCGCACCGATCTCTTCGGGAAAGGCGGCCACCAGCAGCATGCGGTTCACACGCGCCACCTGCGCCAGCGGCAGCGCGTCCAAGCCGCGATCGAGCTGCTGCCGCAACTCGCGAGAGAGCTGTACCTCGGACCAGGCGTGCGCGTCATACAGCTCGCGGCTGCGCAACAGGCGGTTCAGTGCGTTGCGTAGTTCGAAGTCATAGATGCGATCCTCGCCACCGCCTTTGGCGCGCGCGGCATTGGCGGCAATCCGCTGTTGCAGTTGCTCCGGCAGCAGCTTCCAGACCTGCCGCGCGGGCGAGGGTTGCTCGCTGCCGGCCGCTGCGGCCAGCTTGCGGAGCAGGCTTGCAGAATTACGAAGGTCGGCTGCCTGGATCACCGTGCCCGGCTGCTCGTTCAGTCCCAGTGGAACCAGCAGCGCTAACACCAGCGTGATGATGGCCAACATCACCCAGAGCACGCGTGATGCCATGGCCTCGCGGAAGGAGTCTTTCAGAATGGCTACGTAGGGTCTCATGTGCGTGGCGGGCTTGCATCCCGCCCCTGAACGTGTTTCAAGAACGCTTCTTCCAGCGTGAGCTTGTGGGGGCTCATCGAGACGATGCTCACGCCCGCCTGGCGCAGGCGATCCACGCACCGATCGACGTCCGGCTGGCCGCCCACGGTCACGAGCACCTCCCACACGCTGCCCGACCTTTGACGCAAAGAGGCGGTCTCGAGCCCCTCGAAAGCTGCACGCCAGCCATTGTCTTTCTCAGCCGGCACCGACAGTTCGAAGACCACACTGGCGGCCTTGCCGCGGGTAAGCTCGGCGATCTCTCCTTCTGCCACTACCAGGCCTTTGTGCAGGATGGCGACGCGATCGCACACCAGCTCGATCTCTTGCAGCAGGTGGCTGTTGATGAAAATGGTCTTGCCGCGTTCTTTCAGCTCGACCAGCAGGGTGCGGAGTTCGGCCCGGCCAACGGGATCGACGCCGTCGGTGGGTTCATCCAAGATCAAGAGCTGCGGGTCGTGCATCAAAGCCTGCGCAAGCCCCAATCGTTGCAGCATGCCTTTGGAATACTGCCGTACGCTGGCTTTGCCCCACTCGCTCAGCCCCACCAGCTTTAAGAGTTCCGGGCGGCGGCGGCGGATCTCTGCCCCGCTCATATGGCTGAGTGCGGCGTAGAACTCCAGGGCCGAGTTGCCTGTGTGGTGCCGCGGAATGCGATGGTTCTCCGGCAGGTAGCCTACTTCTTGGCGGCTGATCCGCCGCCCCGCCGCCTTGCCCAACAGCATAGCCTGGCCGCCAGTGCGGCGCACGATCCCCAGCAGGATCTTGATCAGCGTGGTTTTGCCCGCCCCATTGGGGCCCAACAGGCCGAAGATCTCGCCCCTCCCCACCTGAAGCGACACACCCCGCAGCGCCTGCACACTGCGGCCGAACAGGCCGCCGCGGTAGGTCTTGTGCAGATTGCGTACTTCGATCGCAAGCGGGGCCTCAGAGAAGCTAGACTGGATCATGCTCGACGGGGTATTGAAGAGGTCGACGTATCACATCCGCCCTACAATAACGTGCCCGAACGGGTCCACGTGGCAGCAAGTCCCGGACGCGAGTGTTTGGGTATGTGAAAGTATCATATCCGCGGCTGGAGCGGCAAAGGAGATGCACGTTGCCAAGGCCGGACATCATGGCGGGCTGCTGGTGGGGGCCCATTCCGGTAAACGTACGGCACATAGGCCCGCCTTTCCGAAGCTCTTCTGGCGGCCTCATGCGAGCGGTGCGGGTCCGATCCCATGGAGTGCCCCAAGGGCTGGTCGATGCACGTGGAGCAGCTTCTTGACGCCGAAGTTGGATTCGGACGCCCACCGGGCGGCTCGAATCCAGCGGAGCCACGATCCAGCTTGCAAGCCAGTACCAGGGGCGGTAGCATAAAGTTTCACGTAATCCCGAAGAGAAGTGCCAGAAACATGGGGTGCGTGCGGCGCGAGTGCCGCCGGAGCGCGTGGTGATGTCGGATCGTCAGGTTCGTAGCGTGGTCGTTGTTTCTGGGTGGGTATTCGCTCTGGTGGCGGCGGGCTTTGTCTGTTGGGCGATTTTCGGGGCCAGTTCGGGCAGCCGAGCGGGAGGCGAGAGCCGTACCCCGCCGTTCGAGTCGAACGGAGTTTCTTCGGCGGATGCGGGGATGGGTACGGCAGCCGCTACGGACGCGGCAGCCCAGCAGGGCGAAAGCGGCACGAGCGAGCTGCCGGAGACGGAGCGCAAATACCTATGGGAGGTCGAGCACCATGGGAATTTGCTGGCCGACGTGGGCTTTCCCAAAATAGCGGCCGCCCTGATGCATGCAGACCGCGCCCGGCTGGCCTCCATTCTGGCCGAGGATTTCAAGGCCCAGGTCCCTGGTGCCGAGAGCGAGATCCACATCGATTCGGAGGTGGTCCACGTAACGCGCCGGCAGGCGGAGGACGGCCCACTGGAGGAGATGGGTGGCGAGGCGTTTGTCGATTACCTGCTGGCCTTCCGCGGGCGTTTCAGCGGCGAGCCACGCGTCAAACTTTCTCTCAAGGGCCTCTCGCCTACGGTACGCTACGAGTACGACAGCCCCTGGGAGGGCGAATGCCTGTTGCGCATGTGGGGCGAGTCGCAGCCAGGCCAGCCGGAAGAGGTATCGATGAACCTGCGCTACCGGCTGCCGCGGCCCAGCGAAGAGCTGTTCGAACGCGGCCATTGGCTGACGCACTGCACCGTCCAGAAGGCCCAAAGCGCCTCGGCAACCCACTTTCTGATGGCTGACGTGGCCGCCCAACGCGGCATCGACCCCAGCCTCTTCCACGACAACTGGGTGATGCAAGAGAAGGGCCTACGCCCTCAGCCCGTGTCGGGCGGTGCGCACCTATGCGACTTCAATCGCGATGGCTGGCTCGACCTGCTCATCAACGATATGAACGCCGTGGTGCTCTACCAGGGCGGGTCCGGCGGCCGGCTCACCGACGTGACCGAACAGGTCGGCATCAACGCCGTGCTGGCCGGCCACCTGTCTCTGGGGGCGCCTATGACCACCATTACCACTTTTGCCGACTTCGATAACGACGGCTGGGAAGACCTGCTCCTGGGCGGCCTGTTCCTCCGCAACGAGGAGGGGAGGCAGTTCGTCGACGTGACCCACTTCTCGAACTTCGTGCCCACTACCTCCGCCACCAATGTCTCGGTGGCAGACTTCGACCGGGACGGTTTGGTAGACATTTACATCTGCGTGCCGGGCCAGTCGAAGAGCGATAGCTGGGTGGAGGGCAAGAGCGGCCGCTCTCACGGCAATCTGCTCTACCGCAATCTGGGGAACTGGCAATTTGAGAACGTGACGGCACGTGCCAATGCGGGCGGCGGCTTCCGTTCGACCTTTACGGCCGTGTGGCTCGACGTGAACGACGACAACTGGCCCGACGTGCACGTGCCCAACGAGTTTGGCAATGGCGTGCTGCTGGTGAACCGCGGAGACGGCACATTCTCCGAGCACAGCCTGATGCCCTACCCCTGCGATTTCGGCACCATGGGCCTGACCTGCGGCGACTTCGACAACGACGGCCGCATCGACATCTACACTGCCAACATGTACTCCAAGGCCGGCAACCGCGTGATTGGGAACCTGTTGCCGGATGCCTATCCGGAGGATGTGATGGCGGTGATCAACACTTACACGGTGGGCAGCCAGCTCTATCGCAACCTGGGCGGCCTGAAGTTCGAGCGACTGGGCGTCAAGTATGGCGTCAACGACTGCGGTTGGGCCTACGGCCCCTGCCTGGCAGACTTCGACAATGATGGCTTCCTCGATATCTTCGCCACCTGCGGCTTCATCAGCCGCGACCGTGGCAAGCCCGACGGATGAAGCTGCGTCTGGCAGGCTGTCGTGTCACAGCCTTTCAATCGCGGTGCCCGCATCACTGCCCCCGGAAAGCTCGATGCCAAGCTGCAAGAGTTCTGGGTGGAGAATCCCTGGGACATTGTGCGCGAGGGCCACAACCTCAGCGCCTTCGAGCGCAACCGCGCCTTTCTGAACCTGCGCGGCCGCGGCTTCGTCGACGTCAGCTTCGTGAGCGGTGCCGACAGCGATGGGGACGGCCGGGCGGCCGTGACCGGAGACTTCCGCAACAACGGGCAGCTCGATCTCGTAGTTCGCCAGGTGGGCGGCGGACCCATCTTGCTCTACGAAAACCGCTTCCCGCCCCGCCACTACCTCAAGGTCTCGCTGCGCGGCAAACAGACGAACCGCCTGGGCATCGGCTCCCGCATCACGGTCGAGGCTGGCGGCATGAGCATGGTCCGCGCGATGTACCCCATCAACACCTTCCAATCCCATGCCCCTAGCCTGGTGCATTTCGGCCTTGCCGATGCCGAACGCGTCGATCGCCTCACGGTCCGCTGGCTGAGCGGCAAGGTGCAAACGTTCGAGAACCTGCCCGCTGATTGCCACATCGTCATCGACGAAGGTATCGACGGACCAGATGCCATCAGCCTGGTTACTCCGGGCCAACTCATTCCCCCGTAGCAGGCCCGCCGGCACGCCCGCCCGTGGCACCTCCGGCTACGCCGGGTCCCACTCCAGCATGCAGATTCCCGTCTGCCCGTCGCATTCCTCGACGTGTAATTCAAGCCGTACCACACGCGGCGCAAGCGTGCCAAGCACTTCGCGCCACCGCTGCGCCAGGTACTGCGCGACCATCTCGGCCGTGGTATTCGCCACCGGCAGCAGAGCGCATTCGGCACGCGGAAACACCCAACGGCGTTCTCGAAACGTGGCCGTCACCTCACGCTCATCGCACACAAGCTTGATTTCTCGATGCTGCGTAGGCAACAGCACGCGGTGGTCCAGCTCCGCAAGCAGGCTGCGCAGACTGTCCCGCAGGCCGATGAAATCTGCCACGTAATGGTTCTCGTCCAGCGGTCCCTCGACAACCGCCTTCACGCGCCAGTTGTGCCCGTGAATGGGTTCGCATTCCCCCTCCCGCCATGTAATAAAATGCGCAGCACAAAACACCAGATGATCGCTGCTCAGACTGACCCGAAAAACACTTCCCATAACCCGGCCTTGAACCGCAAAACAGATCCGCCAAATCGCCTGGGCGCAAGCCGCGAACCCCGGAGGCCGGTCCCTGCCCGCCATTCCGCGCGGCCACGAACCGCCATGCCCGCGCACAGCCCGCATGCCACCCTTTGTAGCGATCGATCGCCTCATGTGCGAGGGGATGTCGCATGCCTAACCCGCCTCCCGCTTCGTCGGCCAGATCGCACCCATCGCCACCCGGCAAACCCAACATTGCCAATGAGTTGCCGCCTTGGCCGGCTTGGTTGAGGGCACCAAGCATGCTCGGAAACTGCTCCTTCGTCCCGAGGGGGCAGACGCTCTCCTCTACGGTCCAGTGGAGCATGAGCCGCCCCCCCTTGCTAAGGTAGGGCAGGCGGGGGTGGATGCATGTCGTCTCCCCTTACTCAAGGTGGCCAAACACCGTCATTCTCCTCATGGGGGGCATGGGGGGCAAAAGCAGCGAATCGAAGCGGCCGCCTTGAAGTGTGCCACTCTCTTAATGCGGCCGTCGAGTCGGTTGGCGGAATCGAGGGAGTCTGTGCCGGTCGCGTTCAAGAAAGTGCCGGTCCGCGGGAAAGGGGAGCAAGCCAGCACGCTTGGCCTACGTGGCATAAGCCGCTGGCGTGTGTAGATGTGTGGCACGTCCATAGCCTGTCCGAGCAAGCGAGCACGCTTGCTGTGCGGGTGCGCGTGCGCTGCGTGCTGCGCCGCAATGGATGGGGGTTTGGGCCCCCGGCCAGTTGCGGCGCCGGTGCCAGGCGGGTAAACCGAGGGCTGGGCCAAAGGGCCAAATTCTGCGTTCGGTGCGCGCCCAGTCTGACGGCGTTTGGCGTCTGAGATACTATGACCACTCCCCAGCCGCCTGCTGCACAAGGATCTGAGCACTCGCTGGCACACTACCGCGAGTACCTGCTGGTCTTAGCGCGCGCTGGCCTGGCGGCGCACCTGCGTTCCAAGGTCGATCCTTCGGACATCGTGCAGGAGACCTTGCTGGCGGCACAGCGCGAGCTGCATCGCTTTCGGGGCAGTACGCCGGGCGAGCTGGCCGCCTGGCTGAGGCAGATTCTAGCCCGCCTGTTGGTCGACGCCCAACGAGCGTACGGCCGCGCTAAGCGCGACGTGCGCCGCGAGCAGTCTCTGGAGGATGTGCTTGACCACACGTCGCTGCGGCTGGGCGGCCTGCTGGCGGCTGATCAGTCTTCCCCCAGCCAGCAGGCTGAACGCCACGAGCGGGCTGTAAAGCTTGCAGCGCTACTAGCCCAGTTGCCTGCCTCGCAACGCGAGGCCCTGTGGAAGCGGCACGTAGAGGGGTGGTCGCTCGAACAGATCGCCGTTCACATGCAGTGCACGCCTGCCGCGGCCGCCGGGCTGATCAAGCGCGGCTTGCGGCGGTTGCGCAGCCTGTTGCCGCAGCAGGAGTAGACGCGCTATGGGCGAACCGTCAAATCCAGACAACACAGATCGCAGCCGGCGGCTGGACGAAATACTCGCCGGCTACCTGCAACAGGTCGATGCCGGCGAGGCTCCCGGCGAAGAGACGCTTCTGGCAGCACATCCCGAGTTCGCCAAGGAGCTGCGCGAGTTTCTCGCCGACCTGCGCCGCTTGCAGGAGGCCGCACCGCCGGCAGCGCCGGCTTGCCCCGATGCCTTTCTCGCTCCAGCTTTCTTGGTCGAGAATCCCGTAGCTCCGCCTCCCCCAGCGGAACCGCTTGCCTTTGAGCCTACGACTCCCGGCCGGCCGGCCAATCCAGCCGAGCCCCAGCGCGTACGCTATTTCGGCGAGTACGAGCTGCTTGAAGAGATTGCGCGCGGCGGCATGGGCGTGGTCTGGCGCGCGCGGCAAACCAGCCTCAAGCGCCCTGTCGCACTCAAGATGATCCTTGCCGGACAGTTTGCCAATGCCGACGACGTGCGCCGCTTTCATGCAGAGGCGCAGGCTGCGGCGCGGCTAGAGCATCCGCACATTGTGCCCATTTTCGAAATCGGCCAGCACGAGGGGCAGCATTACTTCACCATGGCGCTGGTCGAGGGAGAGAATCTGGCGCGGCACATCGCGCGCGGCCCGCTCGCACCCCGTGCGGCAGCAGAGATCATGGCCAAGGTGGCGCGGGCCATTGCGTTTGCGCACGCAGAGGGCGTGGTGCATCGCGACCTGAAGCCGGCCAATATTTTGCTGGACGCAGCAGGCGAGCCGCATGTCACAGATTTCGGCCTGGCCAAGCGTGTGGCCGCCGCTGCCGGTGAAGAGACGACCTCCCCGGCCACGGCCACAGGTGCGGTGCTGGGCACGCCCAGTTTCATGCCGCCCGAGCAGGCCGCAGGCCGTAATGCCGAGGTGGGGCCCCTCTCAGACGTATACTCGCTGGGCGCAGTGCTGTATGCACTGCTGGTCGGCCGGCCTCCGTTCCAGGCCGCCAGCCCGCTGGACACCCTGCTGCAAGTACTCGAGGCCGAGCCGGTGCCCCCACGGTGGCTCAACCCCGCCGTGCCGCGAGACCTGAATACCATCTGTCTTAAGTGCCTGGCCAAGGAACCGCGAGAGCGGTACGTAAGCGCCGCCGCCCTGGCCGATGACCTGGAACGTTACCTGCGAGACGAACCCATTCTGGCACGCCCTACCGGGCCGGCCGAACACCTGCTACGCCTGGCACGCAAGCACCGCAGGACCGCCCGGCTGGCAGTAGTCGTCGCGGCCGCCACGGCCGTGCTGAGCATCGCCGCCTGGGGAGGCTGGAATGCCTGGACAACAAGCCAGTTGGGCCTCCTGTTACTCGCTAGCGACGAGCCACAAACGGCCGAGCTGCTCGACGACGCCGACCGCCCCGTGGTACCCGCCTTTGCCGTGCCCATGCAGCAGCCGGTAGCTGTGCCGCGAGGCGAGTACCGCTTGCGGCTCAGTGCACCAGGCCAGCTCAGTGAGACTTGGTTCGTAGGCATCAACCAACGGCGCAACGAATTCACGCTCGTCCCAAGCGACCGGAGGCTGTGGCAGCCAATGAACCTGGAGTCCGAGAGCTGCTTCGGTTTTCTGACACTCCCAGATCGTACCGACCTGGTGGTGCTGGAGCGACGCTTCGGCAAGCTGGCCATGCGGCGGTTCGATGGCCGCACAGCAAGCCTGCTTTGGGAAACGCCGCTGGATCGGCTTCACCTCCCCGCTCGGATCCCAGATCACGAGCCCGCAGTTAATACCCAGCCAGAAGCGGAAAACGGCCAAGCCGCTGGGCTTGACACGCCTGAGCCTGCCCCATGGGCAGAAGTGATCGACTTCATGGCAAACGAACTCGAACGGCAGCCGCCAACCCTGCTGGCGCCCGCAGCCGACCTCGACGGCGACAAAGAGCCGGACGTGCTTTGGCTCAGCCGCCAGGCACACCTGCTGGCCATCTCCGGCAAAGATGGCCGCGTGCTGTGGTGGCAAGACGCTCAGCGCGGCGGCACGTTTGTCGGCCGGCCAGTCGTGTGCCTGATCCCAGGCGAAGATCACCAGATGCTGCTCGCGCTCGTCGTTGCGCAAAAGGGCTTTTGCCTCGATGCCTTTCACGCCGCCAGCGGCCGGCGGATCTGGCGAGCAACGCTCAACTCCGAGTGGCTGGTTGGGAACCTCGCAGCAGACGCGCGTTCGCCTGCTGTGGGAACTCCTGCCCTCACCTTCCCGCTGCGCGTGGAGGTCGTAGAGCTTTCCGGCCGGCCGTCTGCTCTCGTTGCCACCGCAACGCATCTGGTGACGCTGAGGCTCGGGCGAGACGCTCCCACGCCCAGCGCGCGGCGGTACATAGAAGCAGCCGCGCTGCCCACCGAGTTAAAGGCCACGGCGCCGCTCTGGCTAGCTCCAAGGCTGCTGCGTCTCAAGGGCCGCGAGCACGGCGGCGAGATGCGGCTCCTTTTGTGCGTCGAGCGCAACGAGCGGCAGGCCGTGCTATGCTGTCTCAACGTTGCCGATTGGACCAAGGTGTGGGACTGGCATTTTGCGCTTGGACGTCCCAAGCATGCGGGCGTGGCGCCGCCTGAAAGCGGGTCGCTCGACCAGAACGCAGCAGAGTTCGAAGACCGCCTGCTGGCTGCCGACCTGGATGGCGACGGTGCGGCAGAGCTGCTCGTCCCTGGAGAGATGCCTTCTCCCGCCGATACCGCGGACCGCGGGCTGCGTGCATACGGCGTGTACCTGCTCGATGGCGCCACCGGCCGGCCACGCTGGCAGCAGACGCTCTACCCGGCGGCGCAGCGGCCGCCGCACTTTGCGCAACTTCTTCTGGCGGGGGATCTCGATGCCGACGGCTGCCAAGACGCGGTTGTCTGCTCGCTCGGTCAATACCCAGATAACACAGGCCCGTGGGCACTGCACATCGACGCGGTATCTGGCAAAGATGGCACGCTCTTGACACACTGGCAGAGGGCGGATGTCGGACCTGAAGGCAGCATTGGCACCACGGACCGCTTCCATGGTGCCGCATGGTGGGAGCCGCAGGCGGACGGTTGGCCCTCGCTGGTGGTGATGACCAGCCGTCAGCAGTATCCCCTACCCCGCCAAGCGGCCCTGCACACGATCTCGCTGCAAATGGGCAGCGAGACGTCTTTTCTCATGGCCGTGCCGCGACTGCACATGGCCGACCTGAACGGAGACGGCCTGGCCGATCTTTGCTTCCGCCGCCAGACTCCCGATACAGACCGGCTGCATTGCTTGGCCGCACGCCCAGCAGAGGCCTGGCGCCGTCTTGGCGATCTGCGGCCCATCTGCGATCTCGACCGCACGTCTGCCCCGCTGCTCGTGCAGCCGGAGCCGTTTCAGCTCGGGGCAGCGCACGCGGTCGTCTCCGGCCGTACTGGCCGAGCGATCTCGAAACTGCGCCTCGAGCCTGACCACGGCCATGTACGCAACCTGACCTTTCTGCCAGACGGTCTGGGAGATCTCGATGGCGACCGCATGCCGGACTTGATTATTCCGATCAATACGCGCGCAACCGAGTTGGCAGTGGCTGAGGGCGGCACCGTGCAGCTTCCGCTGCGAGCTGTCTCTTTCCGCAATAGCGTGTGGCTCTGGGACAGACCGCCGGCTCCGTTCGACGCTGGCTTTCGACTGGTCAACCCGAACGCGAAGCGCACTTGGGCTTCTCTCTACGAGGCCGTGCCGCGATTGGCAGATCTCGATGGCGACGGCAGTGTGGAAGTGCTCTGCCCCTATCTCGTCGTGCGGCCTTTTGCCAACCAGCAACAGCCCTGGCTGGCTGTGGTCGAAGGCCGCAGCGGCCGTGTGCTCTGGAACACAGGCGTCGGCCTCCCAATCGACGAGCGCGCGCTGGTGTATTCCCACTCTCTGCTGGCAAAAGATTATGCGGACCTTAACGAAGACGGTTGGCAAGACGTGGTTGTCAGTGCGCCCTTGCCCCGGCCGGATGAGATGAGCGCGCCCGCACTCGGCATCCCTTGCCCAGAAGCACAGGCGCAGAAGCGGCCCGGCGTGCTTCAAGCACGCAGCGGCAAAGATGGCTCGCTACTCTGGTCTCGCCAACTCGGCTTGCACCCGGATTCTTTTGCTGCGCACGGGCCGCCTCACAAGCTCGTTGCCGACCTGGACGACGACGGCAGGGCAGAAATCGTCTATCTCGATGCCGGCCAGTGGTCCAATGCCTGGGCAGCAGCCTGGAAGCTGGTCGTGCTTGAAGGCCATGACGGGGCGGTGCGCTGGGTCCGCGACGTGCCGGGCGCGTCGGGCAATGGCTCCCCCCCCGTGCCTTTGATAGCTCGCCTGAACCAGGGCCCCCAGGCAATCTGTGTGCCCACGCTTTTGGCCGAGGGCGGCTTGGGCCTGGAAATCCACAGCGCGGCTGGCGAACGCCTCCGGCGTGTGCCCATCCAATCCGGTATCGACCTGCCGCTTGCCGTGGCGGACCTCGATGGCGATGAACTGGACGAACTCGTGTACTGCCAAGACAACCGCCTGCACGCCGGCGATGGCGGCAGCCGGCTGCTCTGGCAGTGGCCCGAGGAAGGTTGGCTCTTGTTGCCTCCGGAGCTGCAATTTCTGCCGCCCGCACATGATGGCACCGGTCCCAGGCTGCTGGTGCGCAGCGGCCGGACTGTGTTTGTGCTCGATGCCGCCACAGGACGCCCCGTCTGGCGCACCGAGGGATTGCCGCAAGGAGAGCACCGGTTTCTTCCGGACGCAAGCGACACGCCTCCCATGATTCTTGCCAAAGGGCCATACGTCACTGTCGCCCGCCTCTTCTTGGCCGTGGACGAGTTCGGCAAGATGCAGGGCGTGCACGCTAAACCGGTGTCTTTTCGGCCCCAAATAGACAGGCAACGCGACCCGCGCAGGCTTGTGTTCTTGAGCTGGAGCGCTCCCGGAGTGCTGGGTGTCGGCGAGCTTGCGTGGCCGTCGCTGCTGCTCGGTGCCCTGGTGCTCTTGCCGGGTTGGGCGCTATGTCGCTTGGCGCGAGTGTGCCTGCGGCTGCGCAGCCTCGCGGCGCTGCTGGTGCTGATAGCAGCGGCCTTTTCCTGGATCGCGCTGCTGAACGCGGTCACGAAAGCGGTGTGGCTCGGCAGCTTGCTGTGGAGCGGCGGACTGCCGACCTTGGACGAAGCGGCGGGGCTCTATGCAACTGGCAGCGTTTTGTGGCTTCTTCCCTTTCTGTTCGTGCTGCGTGCAGCGCAGCGCCGCTGGCGTGCCGTGGCATGGCTCTTGGGAATCTGGGCAGTGGTGGGAGCGCTTGTGCTGGCTGCCGCGGTCTGGGAGGCAAGCACACGCGTGGCGCCCGGCCAAGCCATGAGCTGGCGGGGCTGGTACTGGGCCTGGTTGGTGGGCGGCATGCCGGCCGCGCTGTTGATCTTTGTCATTTGGGCAGCCAGACGGGCGATTCGGGGTCTCGCCTTTCTTTGCCGGGCACCCTCGCCGTAGGATGGAGCGTCCACCGTAGGGCAAGCGTCCCCGCCCCGTAGAGCAAGCGTCCCCGCTTGCTCAGGCAGGCCAAACGCGTCTGGCGCATCCGCACAAGCGAGGACGCTTATGCTACGTAGAGCAAGCGTCCCCGCCCCGTAGAGCAAGCGTCCCCGCTTGCTCGGGCAGGCCAAACACCTCCGGCACTTCTGCACAAGCGAGGACGCTTGAGGTGGACCGGGTTGTCTAGACCACAGATTACGATTTCTT
>FWPU01005244.1_pt1 | contig 28519 bp, 31 predicted proteins | sample 2228361 | NCBI WGS metagenome assembly FWPU01 (sample SAMEA103939777, study PRJEB20133) | metagenome
GCTCTAACCGATTATAACTTTAGCAGAGAATCAAGATACGAGGGCCCGATCGAAAGATCGGGCCGATCGTTCACGCGTCAGCTAAACGGCGTTTGCGATGCGTACGTTAACGCGTCATCGGATCACCAATCGCGGGTTTTCGCCGGCGTGGGCGCCAGCGGCCGATATAACGTCTGCTCGGTCCGTTCGGGGAACGGACCCCGAAACCATGGATAACGCGCGGTTTTCGGTTGATCGGTAATTCGCGGCGATATCGCGTCCGCGAACGATCGATCGTTAACGGTCCGTTCGGGGAACGGACCATACAATTCACGTGGGCGATTGGTGGACAGATGATCGTTCGCGCGTCGTTCGGACGTCGCAATCCGGTGTAGGGCTCGATACCCGATCGGGCCGTTATCAACCGCAGAGCACCGCGTATGCCACTCCGGAAACGCGATCGCCGGCCTTCACCTTCCGCGAATTACGGTTTTCGCGAGTTTTTGCTAGCCTATCGGTATGGACGGCAAGATCCGCCTCCAGAAATTTCTCGCCTCTGCGGGAATCGCCTCGCGAAGAAAATGCGAGGAAATGATCGCGGAAGGGCGCGTCAAGGTAAATGGCGCCGTCGTTGCGCGGCTCGGCGAAAAGGTGGACCCGGCCGCCGACGTCGTTGAAGTAGACGGCGAGCGAGTGCTTCCCCCGCCGAAGAGGGTTTACGTGATGCTGAACAAACCCAAAGGGTACGTCACCACGGCGCGTGACGAAAGGGGCCGCCTCACGGTGCTCGATCTCGTGCGCGGCTTCAATGGCCGACTGTTCCCCGTTGGCAGGCTCGACAAGGAGTCGGAGGGCCTTCTCCTGCTGACGAACGACGGGGAGTTCGCAAACCTTCTCATGCATCCCAGGCACCGGATATGGAAGACTTACGTCGTCGCTGTAAGGGGCCGGGTGCGAGAAAGCGACGTCGCCGCGCTCAGGCGGGGCATCGCGCTCGAGGATGGACTTACGGCTCCCGCCAAGGCGAGCCTCTTGAGGACCGACGGGCTCTCGGTCGTGAGGATTTCGATCAGGGAAGGCAGAAAGCGCCAGGTCAGAAGGATGTTTGCGGCTTTGGGATTTCGCGTGGAGCGCCTCGAAAGGATATCGTACGGGCCGCTGAAACTCGGGGATCTTCCCCGAGGGAGTTGGCGCGCCCTTTCGGAAAAAGAAGTCGAGAGCTTGATTAGGCTGGCCAAAAGAGCTCCCTAAGCGGTCGATTTTCTGTGCAGTTCTTCAATCAGCGAATCGCGGTCTTTTGCGCTCAGTATCAGGCGCTCGAATCTGGTGGGCTTTATTCTGCGCCACCTCCAAGGCAGAGCTTGTATCATATCTCTTGGGTCGAAGTCCTGAGGCAGCTTGTACTTGGCGGATCTCTCTTCGGTCAATCGTATCTCCACGAGGCCTTCGCGGGAAGGCCAACCGATGTACACGTAAGGCGCATCCTCGGAAGCGGGATCGTCGAGCTCGTGGAAAAACCGAGAGGCGGGAAAAGTCGCGTCCGGATCGAGCTTTCTTACCGCTTTGATCTTCGCATATGGAATATCGATATCCTCGATGAACCACCTAGCCCTTATATGAAGCGCGCCGTCCAAGAGCCGGTATTTCGCGCCGCAAGCTTCCAGATATGTCAGTCGTCCAGCCACGACCACCGTGCCGATCGCGAGCAACGCGAAGATGGCGGTAAGTATCGGAGCGCTCGATGCAAACGCGAGCCACACCCAAACGGCCAGAATGATGAGGGCAAATAGCACTTCGACCGCCAGTCTGAGCCAATCCGTCCAGCTTCTCTTCCCCGAGTACTCGACGATCCTCAAAGCCGACACCTCGAAAAGGCGCCTCCTTTTGTGAAATTGTGATTGCAACAAAATTATAACATAAAAAAACCGCTGTCGGTATGCCGTTCTGCCTTCAATTCGTTGTCGTACAACTCCGCGGGTAATATAATCGGTTAAAGGTTTACTGCCGCTCCAGGTGCCCGAGGGGCTCGGAAATAGAGCGCTTTCGGGAGAATAGGGAAGCCGGTGGAAATCCGGCGCGGGCCCGCCACTGTGACCGGCGAGTCGCTTCGCATTGAGCCACCGGGGTTTCGGGAAGGCGCGAAGCGGGCGTTTGAGCCGGAAGCCAGGAGACCTGCCTGGGGTAACGGCCTTCGCGGAAACGGGCTGTGCGGGATGTCGTTGCCTGATCCTTGGCGAGGGCCAAGGATTTTTTTCTTGCGCGTGCTGTCGCGAAGCTCCGATGGGTCGCGAAAGGGGAGTTTTGTTTGGGAAGGTTGGCGTTGATCCTCGGCGGGGCCCGAAGCGGGAAAAGCTCGTACGCCGAAAGACTCGTCGCAGATAAGGCGAAGGTGATCTATTTCGCGACCGCGGAGGCGGGAGATCTCGAGATGGCCGATCGCATCGAGCGCCATCGCAAGAACCGCCCGACGAGCTGGAAGACGGTAGTCTCTCCCACCGGCCTCGCGGAAAGATTGCGGGCGGACGCGATGGATTTCGAGGCGGCGATAATAGACTGTCTTACGCTTTACGTTTCAAACCTGATGACGAGCGGTCTTGGCGAGGGGCGCATCGCTGCGGAAATCGAGGAGTTGGCGGCCGCCTGCCGCGAGATTGCGGCTGACGTCGCCATCGTATCGAACGAAGTCGGTTTGGGAGTAGTGCCGGCCAACAAACTGGGGCGCGCCTATCGCGATTTGCTCGGACGCTGCAATCAGCTGATCGCGGCCGCGGCCGACGACGTTTACTTTATGGTGGCCGGGATTCCCGTCAGGATAAAAGGTGGAGAGCTTGAAATCGAATCGAGCGTTTAGCATCGAAAAGCGAGCTGCGCGGGCGATAATGATCCAGGGAACCGGCTCAGGCGTGGGGAAAAGCGCCATCGTAGCCGGCCTGTGCCGCTTGTTTTCCAGAGAAGGCCTGAGGGTAGCGCCTTTCAAAGCTCAGAATATGGCCCTCAATTCCTATGTTACCGCTGACGGGGGAGAAATCGGCAGGGCGCAGGCAGTTCAAGCTTTCGCCGCGGGCGTGGAGCCTACGGTGGATATGAACCCGATCCTCCTCAAGCCGACGGCCGATACGACCGCTCAAGTCATATTGCACGGGCGGCCGCTGGGAAACCATTCGGCCATCTCGTATCGGGAAATGAAGCTGGATATGAAATCCGCCGTGGCGCGATCGCTCGAGCGCCTGTTTTCGGAATACGAGCTGATCGTTATCGAGGGAGCGGGCAGTCCAGCGGAGATCAACCTGAAAGAGTGCGATATCGTCAACATGGCGATCGCCGAGATGGCGGGCGCGAGGGTTTTCATCGTGGGCGACATCGACAAAGGGGGCGTTTTCGCGTCGCTGATCGGGACATTCGAGCTTCTGACCCGGCGCGAACGAGAGCTCGTCGACGGTTTCATAATCAACAAATTCAGGGGAGATGCCTCCTTGCTCGAGCCGGGCTTGCGCTTCTTGGAGGAGAGAACGGGCATCCCCGTGATCGGCGTCGTTCCCTTCATCGAAGTTCTTCTGGAGCAAGAAGACGCGGTGGAAGACGGGCTCTGGACGAAGAACGGCGAGATAGAGATCGCGGTAGTGCGCCTTCCCCGGATATCGAACTTCACGGACTTCAATGCCCTCGCCGTCGAGCGCGGGGTATCGGTGAGGTTGGTGAAGAACATCCGCGAGCTGGGCTGGCCGGATGCGGTGGTGATCCCCGGGACGAAGAATACCCTCGGCGATCTTTCTTTCTTGTATTCCTCCGGCCTTGCCGGCGCGATAAAAGCCCTCGCTCAAATCGGTACGCCGATAATCGGAATCTGCGGTGGTTATCAAATGTTGGGGCGAAGGATCAGGGACGATAAGGGGATCGAATTTCGCCCCGGGGAGATGGAAGGACTGGGGCTCCTCGACGTGGAGACGGAGCTATTGAGCGAAAAGGTGACCCGCAGAGTGACAGCAAAGGCTGCAGCGGGAGGCCCTTTGCTTTCTCGCCTGGGGGAAGCCGAGCTCTCGGGTTACGAGATACATATGGGCAGAACGAAGCTCGGAAAAACCGCCCGTCCGGCTTTTCGCATCTTCCCGGATGGCGACCGAAGTTATCTCGACGGGGCAGTGGGCTGGAAAGGGCTCGTCGTGGGCACCTACCTGCACGGCATATTCGACAACGACCCGTTCCGAAGGGCCTTTCTTTCGTTCTTGAGGGAGAGAAAAGGGCTTCCACCGTCCGGAGGCGGCTTCGATTACGGGGGATTGCTAAAAGAGGAGCTCGATAAGTTCGCGAATTGTCTGGCCGAAAACTTGGACCTAGAAGCGATACGCGAGGCCGCCGGCATCGACTTCTCTCCACTGGGGGTTTAGCTATGGTTTGGATGGCTCCGGCGGCTTTGGCTTTGGATTTGGCGATCGGAGATCCATCGCCTCATCCCACCTCAGCGATAGGGGCGCTCGTTAAGCGTCTGGATGGCCTCCTTTACGCTCCGGGGAGGTCCTCGCTAGCCGATCGGCTTTTGGGAGCGCTGGTGGTGGCGTTGACGGTCGTCGCGACTTATGGGCTAGCTCGGTTTTCGATCTACGCGCTGGAGACGGTTTGGAAACCTTTGGGGTGGGCTGCTGAGCTTTACCTTATCGCTTCGACCGTCGCCGTGAAATCGATGCGTCGCCACGCGGCAAGGGTCGCGGAGGCGGTTCGGCTGGGAAATCTGGCGGAGGCCAGGGCGAGGGCCGCCGAAATCGTCGGAAGGGACACGCGAAGCCTCGGACCGCGCGATCTGGTAAGGGCCGCGGTGGAATCGGTGGCCGAAAACTCGGTTGATGCCGTGATCGCGCCGATGTTCTACGCTTTTTTAGGCGGCGGAGCTCTCGCTATCGCCTATCGAGCGGTGAACACTCTCGATTCGATGATGGGCCATAAAAGCGATCGCTACCGCCATTTCGGTTGGGCCGCCGCCCGCCTGGACGATTTGGCCAATTTCGTCCCGGCCAGGCTCGCCCTGATCTCGATCGCTTTCGCTTCGCCTTTTCTCGGAATGAGCGCAAAAGGAGCCTGGCGCGTCGCCCTGAGGGACGGATCCCGCCATCCCAGCCCCAACGGCGGACTGGTCGAAGCGGCCTTCGCCGGCGCCCTTGGGGTTAGGCTCGGTGGGGTCAATCGCTACGGAAAGGAGCTTCGCCTGGTCGGGTATTTCGGAGACGGCGGCGAGCTCGACGAGGCGACCGTTTACAGGGCAAATGCGCTTTACATGGGCGCGGCCCTGTGCTTCACCGCGCTTGGGTCTTTGGCCGCTTTCGTGGCGGGTTCGACGATTGGATGAGTCCGGATGAAGCGCGTCGATTCGCAAGCTCGAATTTTGAAGTCGGAGTCGGGGATCATCGGCGGCGCGAGGGCCGATTTGTCAAAGCCCTACGGTTGGGCCGCCGTGCCCGGCAGCTGTGGAGAGCTAGTTCAGGGGATCTACGAAGGAAGGCACTTCCACGTCACCTGTCCGGTCGATCTGTATTCAAGGGCGGTGGCGGTGCGTAAGGCGACCGAGGGGGTGCTGGTCAATCCCCATTCGCCGAAAGCGGCTCGCGCGGTTGAGGGTCTCCTGGAGCGCTTTCGGGTCGAAGGGGGCTTTGAGCTTTTTATCGACCGGGATATGTCGGTCGGCAAAGGAATGGCCAGCAGCACCGCGGATATCGCCGCCGCTTGTTGGGCCGTCGCGGATGCCCTGAACTTGGAGCTTTCCGCCGAATGCGTGGCCGAGGCCGCGGTCGCGGTCGAGCCGACCGATGGGGTTCTCTTTCCCGGCATCGTTGCCTTCGATCACGTCCAAGGGGGTGCGTTTAGAAGGTTGGATTACGTTGCTATGGACGTCGTGATAATCGAGCCCCCCTCGACGATAGATACTTTAGCGGTGGCGGCCAACAGACCCAGGTACGCGCCGGCGGACCTCAAACAAATCGAAGAGGCATACGCTATGGTGGTCGCGGGGCTCGCCGATGGCGACGAGGCCGCGGTCGCCGCCGGGGCGACGCTGAGCGCTTCGGTCAACCAGCGGTATTTTCCAAAGCGGCACTTCGAGGAGATATCCGACCTCGCGGCGAGGTGCGGCGCGCTCGGTCTTAACGTCGCCCATAGCGGGACCGTCATGGGGGTCTTGGCCAAGGCGGGCCGCGGAAAATGGGTGATGAAGCGGTTGGCACCGCGATTGCCGAAAAGCTACGCGATTCGAGCGGCCAAACTGATCCCCGGCGGCCCGGCGAGATCGATGGAACAGCGGATGAAGGTGGAGCGGATCGCGGGCGCCGCGGCGGGGGGAAACCGATGAGGGTCGATTCGCCGGGAAGCCGGATGAAGCCGGATTCGCCCGAAAGGGCTCACGGAGGCGATAGGTCGAAGATGGCCGAAATACTGGCCGTCGATGAGGATTCGCTGTTGGATTTCAGCTCGAACATCAATCCTTTGGGCCCTCCGGCGGGAGTGATCAAAGCTGTAGCCGAAGCGGCGACTCGGATCGATCGCTATCCCGATCAATGGGCGGAGCGCTTTATTAGGGCTGCGGCCGAACACCATTCGGTGCCGGTTGGATGCGTGTTGGCCGCCAACGGGTCGATCGAGCTCATTCATCTCCTATCGGTCGCCTTTGAACCGAAAACGGTCGCGCTGGTGGCGCCCGATTTTTGCGAGTACGAAATTTCCTTCGGCAAGCGATCGGAACTGCGCTTCGTGGAGCTCGAACGCGGGGACGGTTTCGATCTGGACTTCGCCGCCGCCCCGTTGCGGGAGGCCGACGTCGTCGTTTTGAGCAATCCGAATAATCCGACTGGGCTGCTGCTGGATCCGGAGCGGCTTAGACACCTCGCTCTGAGAAGGGGTCGAGATGGGAAAATCACGGTGGTCGACGAGGCCTTCATCGATTTCGCTCCGGATGCGAGTCTGATCGGCAAGGTCGAGACGGGATTGATAATCCTTCGATCGGTGACCAAGTTTTACTCTCTCGCCGGGCTTCGCTTGGGCTATTTGATAGCCGATCAAGAGCACATCGGAAAGCTGAAAACGCACCACTGGCCCTGGAGCGTCAACGCCTTGGCTATCGCCGCCGGGATCGCGGCCCTCGAGGATTCGCTCTTTCGAAGGAGATCGCTTGAGGTCATGTCCGAATTAAGGAAAGCATTGTTCGATTCCCTTTCGGCCTTATCGTGGTTGAAGCCGCATCCGTCGGCCGCCAACTATCTTCTGGTCGAGCTTATGGGCGACCTCCGCTCGACCGACTTAACGTGGGCGCTTGCGAAGGGCGGAATCCTCGTCAGGGATTGCTCTTCTTTTAGGGGTTTGGGCGATCGATTCATCAGGGTGGCCGTGCGCACGGCCGAGGAAAACTCGCGCCTCTTGGAGGCCATTGAAAGCGCTGAGCCGTTCGGCTATAAAGTATGATATCGAAAAGGGGGCGGTAAACGTGAAAAATACGCTGGAAAGCCTGGTTAAGGCCTTTATTGGCGAGAGCCAGGCAAGAAACAGGTACACCTTCTACGCCAAGGCGGCTCGAGAGGAGGGGTACGAGCAAATTTCCGCCATTTTCCTCGAAACCGCAGAGAACGAAAAGGAGCACGCGAGCTGGCTTTTCAAGATGATCAAGGGGCTTAAGGAGCGAGAAGGCGTTGATGCGCCCGAATTGCGAGTTGAAGCGGCGGCGCCGCTCGTTTTTGGGAGCACCGCCGAGAATCTGAAGGCGGCCATAGCCGGAGAGAATTACGAGCATACCGACATGTATCCGAGCTTCGCGGACGTCGCGGAATCCGAAGGGTTCCCCGAAATAGCGACGAGGCTCAGGGCGATAGCGGTCGCCGAAGCTCACCACGAGGATAGATACAAAAGGCTCCTCAAGGAGGTCGAGGGGGGAACGGTGTTCAAGAAATCCTCGGACGTGGAATGGGTCTGCCGGGAGTGCGGATATGTTCATCGCGGAACCGAGCCCCCCGAGGTTTGCCCCTCCTGCGATCACGCGAGGAGCTTTTACCAGGTTAGATGCGAAACCTACTAGCGTAAGGGCGTTCGGTGTTATAAAATAAATCGATAGCATTAGGTGCCCTCGGCATTAGCTCGGGGGAGAATAGGGAAGAGCCGTGACCCCGGTGGGGAAATCGGCCACGGGTCCGCCACTGTGACCGGATAAATGGAACCTGCAGATGCCACTGCCGCGAGGTGGGAAGGCGCGGGGACGCATATCCGGAAGTCAGGAGACCTGCCTAATGCTTGATGGCCACTCTCGCGACTTAGAGGAGGCCGTCGCTTCGTCGGAAAGCTCCGTCGATTTGACGACCGATGTGAATCCCCAGTCGCGAAGGGATTGGCGACTGGGGATTTTATTTATCGTTTGACGTCGGAGATGCGAATGACCGGCAGATTGGTGATCGCGGGCACGCACAGCGGGGTCGGTAAGACGGCCATAACCTCCGGTATCTTGCGGGCGCTTTCGCGCCGCGGTCTCGAGCTACAGCCATTCAAGGTCGGCCCCGACTTCATCGACCCCGGGTACCACCGGGTTGCCTGCGGGCAGATCTCGCGCAATCTGGATGTTTGGCTCACCTCCGAGGAAACGGTCGTTCGGATTTTCGACGAGGCCGGCGAGGAAGCCGATTTGAGCTTGGTCGAGGGGGTTATGGGCTTGTTCGATGGCTCTTTCGACGGCGGATCGGGTTCCACCGCCCACGTTGCGATGCTTTTGAACGCTCCGGTGATCCTGGTGGTCGATGCAAGGGCCATGGCCCAAAGCGTCGGCGCGCTTCTCAAGGGCTTCAGGGATTTTCAACCCGAGCTGAAGGTTGCGGGGGTCATTTTTAACCGCGTTAGGAGCGCGCGACACGCCGCGATCTTGACCGGGGAAGCGGAGCGGCTCGGCCTGATCCCTATAGGCGCTTTTCCAGAAATGGAACTCGAGTTCCGCGAAAGGCACTTGGGGCTGGTGCCGGCCGAAGAAAGGAAAAAGCAGGTGGAGGTGGCGATCGAGCGCCTAGCCGAGGGAGCAAGTCGCCTGGACCTCGATGCGCTGCTCGAGATATCCGGATACCGCCCTCATCGCGCGGAGAAACGGGTCGGCGCGGTAACTTCAAAAGCGGCCGAACGCGCTGTCAAGAAAAACGATAAAAGCCGGCCGAGGATAGGCGTGGCCAGGGACGAAGCTTTCAGCTTCTATTATCCGGAGAATCTCGAAATGCTGGAAGAAAGCGCCGAGCTCGTTTTCTTCAGCCCCCTCAGGGACGAAAAGCCTCCTGAAGTGGACGGTTTTTATTTCGGCGGAGGATTTCCCGAGGTGTTCGCCGATGGCCTGGCCGAAAACGCCGGCATGCGCCGGGCGATCGAGCGCGCGATTTTGGAGGGCGCGCCGGCGTATGCCGAGTGCGGGGGCTTGGTCTATCTCGCCCGCGAACTCATCGGATTCGAGGGCAAAAGGCATCGCATGGTGGGCGCTCTGGACATCGCATGCCGCATGTCCGAGGGGGTGAAACTCGGCTATCGCGAAGTTGAAAGCATCGCCGACACGCCGATAGCTCCGGCGGGTTGCGTTCTCAGGGGCCATGAATTCCATTATTCCGAGATCGTTTCGGACGGCGAGATGCGCAGAGCCTATCGCTGCCGTTCGAGCGGCGAACCGGAGGGTTATATCAAGGGATCTCTCTTGGCTTCGTACGTTCACCTGCATTTCGCCGGAAAAAGATCTTTGGTCAACCGATTTATCGACGAGTGCGCCGGGAGGGGACATGGTTAGAACCGGAGTTGTGGTATTGGGCCACGGAAGCAGGTCGAGCGAAGCGAAGCTCACGCTCGAGCGGGTGGCGTCCGCGATACAAAACAGCAGAAAGGGATTTACGGTAAGAAAGGCGTGTTTGCAATTCGACGAGCAGACGCTTTGCAGGGCCGTAGGCGATATGGTGGCGCAGGGGATCGAGCGGATCATCGTGGCTCCGTTTTTCCTTTACCGGGGCGTGCACCTGCGAGAGGACATCCCTAGGGAGATCGAAAAGGCGAAGGAAAAATATCCGCACGTCGAGATATCCTTGGCCGAGGGCATCGGCGACGATCCCCGAGTGGTCGAAGCGCTCCTGGAAAACCTCGATTTTTGGACGCGCGCGGAGTGGTCCTTCGGATCCTCGGCTGAAGCGATCCAGCGGAAGGATTTCGAATTCGAACTGCCCTCCGAAATCGAAGAAGAGAGCTTCAGGAGGATAGAGGCGGCGGTGCCGCTCGACCATTTCGACGTTTACGAGCGGGAAGTTGCGAAAAGGATCATCCACGCTTCGGGCGATCTCGCCCTGGCAGAAAGAATCGCCTTCGCTGAAGACGCGGCTTTGGCGGGAGTTGAGGCGTTGCGGAGGGGCGAGACGATTCTTACGGACGTGATGATGGTTCGATCGGGGGTGAGTGCCCGCCTGGCGGGTGAACTGGGCGTGGACGTGAAGTGCGCCATCTCGAGCGAGGATACCGCCGAGGAGGCCAAGAGAAGCGGCTCAACGCGCTGCGCGGCGGGGATGCGCCTTTGTGCCGAGGGCTTAAACGGCGGCGTAATTGCGGTCGGAAATTCGCCGACGGCGCTCCTGGAGGTATGCGAGCTCGTTCGAAAGGGAGACGCAAACCCGTCTCTGGTGATCGGAATGCCGGTGGGGTTTGTGGGTGCCCGAGAATCCAAGGAGCTTCTGCTTTCGATCGGCGTCCCCGCCGTGACCATAAGGGGCACGAGGGGCGGAAGCGCGCTCGCCGCCGCGGCGGTAAACGCGATGCTCCGATTGGCCATTTCGGGACAGCCCGCGAATCCAGATTGATGGCCTCTTGCCGATGAACGGCAAGGGAGATGTGGAAGGAGGGCGATGTGCACATATCCGAGGGAATCCTGCCGCCCAAATGGGCGGGGGTTTGGTACGCGGCCGCGGCCGCCTTCGCGTACAAAGGAGTGCGCGAAATCGAGCGAAAAGCCAGCGAGGTTCCGGGATACAAGCCGCTTCTGGGGATGACCGCCGCGTTCGTTTTCGTGGTGTCGAGCCTGCCCATACCCGTACCGATAGCGGGAACCTGTTCGCATCCGGCGGGAACGGGGCTCGCGGCGATATTGCTGGGGCCGTTTCCGAGCGCGGTTGTGACTTCCGTCGTGCTTTTGCTGCAAGCGCTTTTCATGGCCCACGGAGGGCTGACGACGCTGGGCGCGAACATCATGTCCATGGGAGTGGCGGGTTCGTTCGCTGGGTTCGCCGCCTACCGCTTGGCGAAAAGGCGGTTGGGCATCGCGCCTGCGGCGTTCTTGGCCGGTTTCGCGGCCGACATCGCCACGTACGCGACCACTTCAGTCGAGCTAGGGCTCGGGATTCACGGCAGCAAGCCGGCCGCGGAGGCGATAATGAAGATCGCGCTCGCCTTCGTTCCGACGCAGCTTCCCCTGGCCATTTTGGAGGGAGTGTTCACCGCGGGGGTGGTCGCGTACGTGCATAAGCACAGGCCGGACATCATGGTCAAGCTCGAAGAATTCATGGGAAGGAAGGCGGTAGAAGGTGCGTAAGTTGGTCGCGCTCGCGGCCGCAATCGCGGCGATATCCCTTTCGCTGCTCGGATTTGCCGGTGAAGCAGCGGCTAAGTGGTCGGGAGTGGATGAGGCGGTGGTGGAAAAATATGCCGCCCAGTACGGCCGAAGCGCTCGAGATCCCCTGATAAACACGGATCAAGGCGATCTTTTGCTTTTCGTTTTCGCGCTTGCCGGATCGGTCGGGGGATTCGTCTGCGGTTATTATTGGCGCAAGCTCTTCGGTGAGAAAGGTGAGTAGCTCGGAGTTCGGTTCTTCCGATTTTTTTGGAACGAGGGATAATCTCAATGGCGAGCGGGCGTTTCGCATGCCGGTTGGGGTCAAGCTGGCCGCGCTTTGCGTCGCCCTGGTCGTCAATCTTTTCGTCGAAGATCCGCGCGCGGGGTTCGTCGCCTTCGCGCTGGCATGCGCGTTGTTGTTGAGGATCGGCGGTGGACCGCGCCGGTTGGCATCGAGGTTGACCGCTCCGCTGAGCATGATCGCGTTCGTTTTTCTGACTCAGCTTTTTTGGTACGACGGGGAAAAGGTTGCGTCTTTGTCGATCGCCGGAATGACCATCGCGCTTTCCAAGGACGGGCTCGTTCACGGACTGGCGGTCGCCTCCAGGGCGCTGGCGGGATACGCTTTCGTCCTCCTTTTCATAGAAACGACATCCCACCTGGAGGTCCTTCGCTTTGCCAGAGATCACCGCCTTCCGCCCGCGATCATCGATATCGCCTCGATGACGACGAGGTTCGCTTTCGTTTTGAGGGATAGAGCTGGAACCATAAGAGAAGCTCAAATTCTGCGATACGGCTATTCCGATTTTAGGAAGGGCTTGAGAGCAGTGGGCATTCTGGGCGGAAAGCTCGCCATCGACTCTTTCGACAGATCTGTAAGGGTTTTCGAAGCCATGAAGCTTCGGGGTTACCGGTCGTGAGGGAATGCGTCATTTATTTGAACGAACTGAATTACAGGTACTCGGCCGGCGGATTCGAGCTCAAGAATATCTCGCTCGACGTTCAGCGAGGGGATTTCGTCGCCATCATGGGGGGGAACGGGTCCGGAAAGACGACGCTCCTCAAGTTGATCGTCGGCCTTCTCAAACCGACGTCGGGGAGGGTCCTGACCGGCGGAGCGAGGATGGGATTCGTGTTTCAAGATCCCGACGATCAGCTTTTCATGCCCACCGTCGGCGAGGACGTCGCTTACGCCCCCCTGAATATGGGCTTACCCGGGGACGAGATAGAAAAAAGGGTCGACGATTCCCTGAAGGCCGTTGGAATAGCCGAGTTGAGAAACGCGAGCATCAACCTTCTGAGCGATGGGCAGAAAAAGAGAGCGGCCATAGCCGGAGTTTTGGCCATGGGAGCGGACGCGCTCGTTCTGGACGAGCCGACCGCCGGGCTCGACCCCGCGGGAACGAGCGCGTTCATGAAGCTGCTGAAGAGGCTAAATGTCGACGAGGGATTGACGGTCGTGATGGCGACTCACGACGTGGATCTCGTTCCGGTTTACGCTAAAAAGGTTCTCATCCTGCGGAGGGGAGAGCCGGCGGCCTGCGGCGATGTCGGAGAGGTATTCTCGCGTTCGGATATCGTGAGGGATAGCGACCTCAGGCTTCCGAGGGTGGCGCATCTCGCCGAAGTGGTTAAAAAGAGCAACGGTGAATGCTTCGAAGGCGATCTTCCGCTGACGATAGGTCAAGCGAGGAAGGGGCTGATGAGGGCTTTTGAAAAAGAGGCTTCGCACCGGATATACGACGGGGACGTGCGCGGCGGCGGCAGCTAAGGCGGCGGCCTTGATGCTGTATCTCCAAACGCCCGTCGAGAGCTCCACGGTCCACCTTCCGAACGGGGACGCCGCTTCTTTCGAAGTGGTCGACGCCGAGATGAAAGAATCGGAGGCCAGCTGTTGCGTAGTCAAGGATGCCGGAGACGATCCCGACGTCACCGACGGGCTTAAGATTTGCGCCTCCGTTCGAAAAAGCCCTCGGCTCGAACTGAAAGGGGGCAGGGGTGTTGGCGTGGTAACCCTGCCGGGCTTGGCCGTTCCAGTGGGCGAGCCCGCGATCAATCCGGGACCGAGGAGGATGATACTCGAAGCGGTTGCCGAGGTGCTGCCCGGGGGAGCGGGCGCCGAGATCGAGATCTTCGTGCCGAATGGCGAGAAAGTCGCCGAAAGGACGTTCAATCCCAGACTCGGTATAATTGGAGGAATCTCGATTATCGGCACGACCGGCATAGTCAGACCGATGTCCGCCGAGGCCTATAAAGAGAGCTTGGCCCTTCAGCTCGATGTCGCCGCGGCTTCCGGGCGAAAAATGGTCGTGCTGGTGCCGGGAAACGTCGGAGAGAGGGCCGCGCTGCGCCTCGGGTTCGACGAGGGGGCCATCGTTCACATGGGAAATCACGTGGGCTTCATGCTCGACAGGTGCGTCGAAAGGGATATCTCCGCGATTTTCCTCTTGGGGCACGTTGGCAAGATGCTGAAGATAGCAGATGGGGCGTTCGACACCCACAACCGAAGGCGCCCACTCGACCTCGGCGTTTTGGCGAAGCTGGCCGAGGCGGCATCGGTGGATGAAGCGCTCGTGGAGAGGGTGAAAAGCTGCGCGACAGCCGAGGAAGCGGCCTCGACCATCGGGACCTTCGAAGCGGTGTTCGATCGGCTGGCCGATGAGGTCGCGCTGCGCGCGACCGAGCGCGTCGGGGGCACGGCGGTCGTGGCGGCGGGAGTCGTCGATCTCAAGGGAAACCTCCTCGGCGGCAGCGGGGAGGCAAAGCGGATTTTGGAGGCTTTGTGATAACGGTTTTGGGCATTGGACCGGGATCGGCGGAATACATCGCGCCCATCGCCTGGAAAAAGGCGGAAGAGGCCGATGTGCTGGTGGGATCGAGGCGCGCGCTCGAGTTGTTTTCATCTCTGAGCAAGGATGCGCTGGAAATCGGAAGCGACCGCGGAACGGTGATCGATTACCTGAAGTCTCGGGGGGATAAAAAAGTGGCGGTTCTAGTTTCCGGCGATCCGGGCCTTTTCAGCTTCTTGGGCGTCTTGAAAAGGCACTTCCCGGCGGGCGAGATTGAGGTGTATCCGGGAATAAGCTCCGCGCAGCTCTTCATGGCCAGGCTCGGCAAATGCTGGGAAGATGTTCGGTTTTTAAGCCTGCACGGGAGGAGCGTTGGCCTCGATGAGATCATGGAAGGCGGAGAAAAGGTGTGCCTTTTCTTGGACGGTCGGAACTCCCCCGATAAGGTCGCGAGAAAGCTCGCCGAAGCGAAGGTGCGGGCGAAGGCTTTCGTAGGGCTTTGCCTTTCGTATCCGGACGAAAAAATCATCGAGGCCGACCTCGAGGAGCTCGCCGGAATGGCGGAACTTTCCGGCATCGACGGCGCCCTTTTGTATTTGGAAATGGGAAGCGGTTGATATGGAAACCGGCATATTGTACGGGATCGGCATCGGGCCCGGCGATCCGGAGCTCTTGACCCTCAAGGGGAGGCGCCTGCTGGAGGAGGCCGATGCGATCTTCGTTCCAAAGTCCGAACTGGAAGGAGAAAGCTTAGCGCTTTCGGTCATCGCCGATCTCGTCGACGCGTCGAAGGTGGTCGAGCTCGTGTTCCCGATGGCGAAGGACGAGGGAGTGCTGCGAGCGCACTGGAGCAAGGCGGCCGAAGCGGTGTGCGAGAGGTTGGAGAGAGGTGAGAAGGTCGCGTTCGTCACGCTGGGGGACCCCTCCCTATACAGCACTTTCAATTACCTGAGGAGGGAAATCGAGTTGAGGTGGCCTTCGACCGCTATCGAGATCGTTCCCGGAATAAGCGCTCCTTCGGCCGCCGCCGCGCGCTTGGGGCGCTCGTTGTCGGAGGGGCGCGGCAAGGTTGCCGTCGTGCCGGCGCCGGACGATGCGAGCGAGCTCGGGCGCTACGTGGCGGAGTTCGAGACCGTGGTGGTGATGAAGATCGGCCGCCGCTTCGGTGATATCGCGCGCTTCTTGAAGGAAAAGGGCATGCTGGGAAGCGCCTCTCTGGTTCAGAGGCTGGGCACGCCGGAGGAGCTGGTGATCCCCAGCCTCGAAGGGGCCGATGTAGATCCGAGCGTCGGTTACCTTTCGACTTTGATCATAAAGCGCAACACCAAGCGGCAAGAGCGCCCGGACCGAAAGCCGGGCGGGGGAGGCACCGGTTGAAAGTATATTTCGTGGGTTCCGGTCCCGGAGATGTCGAGCTCATCACCGTGAGAGGGAAGAGGCTTCTCCAAGAGGCCGATCGAATAGTATACGCCGGCTCTCTGGTCAATCCGGAACTGCTGAAACTCGCAAAGCCCGGCTGCAAGATGCACGACAGTTCGCGGCTGGTCCTTTCGCAGATATTGGATCTTTACTCGGAGGCAAGGGACAGCGGCGAAAACGTGGTCAGGCTCCACTCGGGCGATCCTTCGATCTACGGGGCGATATCCGAGCAGATAAGGTGGCTGGAAAGCCAAGGCATCGAATACGAGGTCGTTCCCGGAGTGAGCTCGTTCTCGGCGGCGGCCGCTGCTTTGGGATGCGAGCTGACGGTTCCCGACGTGTCTCAGACGGTTATTCTCACCAGGAAAGAGGGGAGAACGCCCGCGCCGGAAAGCTTGGGGGAGCTATCGCGACATCGCGCGACGATGTGCATTTTTTTGAGCGTCCACATGATCGGCGAAGTCGTCGCGGATTTGAAGGAAGGCTATCCGGAAGAGACTCCGGTTGCGGTGGTCGAGAGGGCGTCGTGGGAAGATCAAAGGGTGGTAGCTGGAACGCTGGCCGATATAGCCAAAAAGGTGGCGGATTCCGGCATCGAGAGAACGGCGATGATCTTGGTCGGCGACGCGCTGAAGAAGCCTAAAGCCAGGTCGAGGCTTTACGCGGAGGATTTCGAGCACGGTTTCCGGAAGGCCGGTCGGGGTGGAGGGAATGAGGGCGCCTAAGAGGTCGACGGTATTCTATCTGACGGATAACGGCCGAAGCGTGGCGGAAGCGATTCGCGACGGTTTGGGGGGTTCGGAGCTCGTTCGGGGGCGGTTGAGCCTGCTTCCCGAGATATGGCGGGATCGCGGGGCTTTCATTTTCGTGATGGCGGCGGGCATCGTCGTCAGGCTGATCTCGCCGCTGGTTGGGGACAAAGCCATCGACCCGGCGGTCGTCGTCGTGGACGAGAAAGGCGAGTTCGTCGTGCCCCTGCTGTCTGGCCACTTGGGAAGGGCGAACGAGATCGCGAGGGCGCTCGCGAAGATAACGGGAGGAAAGGCCGTCATTACCACCTCATCCGACGTGAACGGCTTGCCCGCGCTCGATCTCATGGCGATGGATCTCGGATTGGTCGTCGAGAACCCCCGATCTTTGGCCGAGGCGATGGCGGCGTTTCTGAACGGCAAAGGGCTTTCTATATACGCGGACGTTTCTCTGGGTTGGTGGGAGGAGGAGTTCAGGAAAGCGGGGGCCGAAGTGCTTCCCGAAAGGAACTGCGAGATTCGCCCGGATGCCGCGCCGGAGGGCAAATCGGATCGACGTGCGCGCACGAGGTCGGTCCTGGTGACCGAAAAGAGAATCGAGGGAGATGGGGTCGCCGTCTTGAGGCCCAAGTGCCTGTGGTTCGGGATCGGGTGTCGAAAGGGCGTCGCGAAAGAGGAGATCCTCGACGCCATCGGCCTGGCGGCGAAAAATGCGGGCGTTTCTTTGCTATCGCTGGCGGGGATGGCGACGATCGACAGAAAAGCGTCTGAATCCGGGCTGATCGAGGCGGCGTCGGAGCTCGGTGCGCGCTTGAAGCTCTACGCGCCGGAAGAGCTCGGGGCCGCCGTCGCGAAGATGAAAAGCGGCGGGACGAGGCCAACGCTTTCTGGATTCGTGAAAAATACCGTGGGGGTGGGGTCGGTTTGCGAAGCGGCCAGCGCGCTGGCGAGCGGGATGGGATCGCTCCTTTTGCCAAAGACGAGATTCGGTCGAGTGACGGTCGCCATAGCAAAGGCGAATTGGCGATCATAGGCTTGGGCCCGGGCGATCCGGGCGATCTCAGCATCAGAGCGAGAGCGGCCCTCGAGGCTTGCGAGGTCATAGTCGGATACGATACTTATATCGAAGCGCTAAAGGACCTCTTTCCGGGCAAAAAATTCGTTTCCGGCGGGATGAGGGCCGAAGTGAAGAGGGCAAAGCGGGCTATAGAGATGGCTACCTCTGGCTTGAAAGTGGCCCTCGTGAGCGGCGGAGACGCCGGCATATACGGAATGGCGGGCCCGGCCCTCGAGCTTGTCCCCGAGGGACTGGCGGTCACGGTGGTGCCGGGGATAACCGCGGCGAGCGCCGTCGCGGCGTCTCTCGGCGCGCCGCTCATGAACGATTTCGCCGCCATAAGCTTGAGCGATCTTTTGACTCCCTGGAAAGAGATCGAGCGGAGGGCGATCGCGGCTTTTGAAGCGGATTTCGTCGTGGTTTTATATAACCCGAGAAGCGCGAAGCGGAATTGGCAGCTCGAGCGGGTCCGCGATTTGGGGCTCTCCCGCAGGTCTCCGGAAACGCCGGTCGGCGTGGGTTGGAGGGGAGGAAGAACCGAGATGTCGACCCTTCGGGATTTTTGCGAGCTGCCGATTGACATGACCGCGACGGTCATAATCGGAAACAGCCGGACGTACGTGAAGGGAGGGCGCATGATCACCCCACGGGGTTACGATCTGGAGGAGCCCTCCGAAGGCGGAGCTTGATTTTCCGGAGGTCTGGGTGACCATCTGGGTGCTAGCGGGGACGACCGAGGGAAGAGACGCAGCGGCTCGGCTGCGCGAAGATGGGCGAGATGTGTTGGTGACCACGGTGACCGACTGCGGTCGAGACCTTTTGCTCGGTCGCCTCGAAGGCGTGAGGGTTGAAAGCGGTCCGCTCGATGTCGACGGGATGGTCGGATTCATCGGGCGCGAAGGCGTGAAAGCGGTGATCGACGCGACGCATCCCTTTGCGACGGAGGCCTCGATAAACGCGAAAAGCGCCGCGATGAGAAGCGGCGTTCCCTTCGTGCGCCTCGAAAGGCGAAGCGAGCCCCTCGAATACGATGCGCTCATCGAAGTCGAGGGTTTCGAGGAAGCGGCAGAAAGAGCGGTAGCGCAGGGATCCCGCGTTTTTCTCGCCATCGGAGTTAAGAACTTGAAGCCGTTCGCGATGAAGGCGAGCGAGGCCGGGGTGGAGCTCGCGGTGAGGATATTGCCGAACGAAGGGTCCTTATCGGTATGCGCGGAGCTGGGAATTCCATTTAAAAACGTAATCGCCGCGATGGGCCCGTTTTCGGTCGAGTTCAACCGCGCTTGTTTCAAGGATTACAACGCTTCGGTCGTCGTCACCAAAGAGAGCGGGCGCGAAGGCGGCTATGCGGAGAAAGTAGAAGCGGCTAAATCGCTCGGAATTCCCGTTATTTCGATCAAGAGACCCCGCGTCGATGTGCAGCGAGTATTCGATTATGAGGGATTGATCGCTTTTCTCGATCGAATTTGAGGGGAAGATGGCTCATTACCCGATAAACATCGACTTAAAGGATAAGCTCTGCGTCGTGATCGGCGGAGGAAAGGTCGCCGAGCGAAAAGTGCGCGGGCTGATCCCGTTTGGCGCCGCGATCAAAGTCGTGAGCCCCGTCGTAACCGAGGGTCTTTCCGAGCTCGCTCGCTCGAAGAGGATCGAACACATCGAAAGGGGATATCTCGATGGTGACCTCGACGGTGCGCTTTTGGTTTTCGCCGCGGCCGGCGACCCCAGCGTCAACGAGGCCGCATACCGGGAGGCGACCGGTAAGGGAATACTCGTTAACGTGGCCGATCGACCGGATCTTTGCTCCTTCATCGTTCCGTCGGTGGTAAAGCGCGGTGATCTTGTCTTGACCGCGTCGACCGGCGGATCCTTTCCGCTTCTCGCCAAGGAACTGAGGCGCGAGCTGGAGGAGAACTATGGGCCCGAGTACGGTCGATACCTCGCAGCGTTGAGCGAAGCCAGAAGGAATCTCAAGAAAACGGGAAGCGCCTATGGGGAAAAGCTGGAGGCGTTGCTCGAAGCCGATTTGCTCGCTCTCGCAAAGGAAGGAAGGGACGAAGAGCTGCGCGAGCGCATAGCGGAAATCCTGAGGTAAAGGAATGAGACCGGTTTATGTCGAGGGGTAAAGTTTATCTCATCGGCGCGGGACCGGGCGATCCGAAGCTCATAACCGTTAGGGGCCTCGAATGCGTGCGGGAGGCCGACGCCGTGGTCTACGATCGCCTGGTAAACAAAGCAATCGTAGATGAAGCAAGGAAAGGGGCCGAGGTCATCTACGTCGGAAAGGAGCCCGGGAATCATTCGATCGCCCAAAGCGAGATAAACCGGATCCTCATAAGCAAAGCGAGAGAGGGCAAGGTCGTGGCGAGGCTTAAGGGCGGAGATCCTTGCATTTTCGGACGCGGAGGGGACGAGGCGCTCGCGCTCGCCGAAAGCGGAATTCCGTTCGAGTTCGTGCCGGGGCCGTCTTCGGCCCACGCGGTGCCGGCCTATGCCGGGATACCGCTGACGAAAAGGGGATTGGCCCCGTGCGCCGCTTTGGTGACCGGACACGAGGTGGAGGAAGGAGAGGTAAACTTTGCGGCCCTGGCCAAGCTGGGCGGGACCATCGTTTTTCTGATGGGAGTGCGCAATTTGGAGAGGATATCGACGAGGCTCATATCCGAAGGTCTCTCGAAATCCACGCCTGCCGCCGTTATCGGCGACGGAACTCTCCCGGCGCAAAGGACGATAACCGGGAAGCTGGGAGACATAGCTCAAAAGGCGAAGGAGGCGGGGATAACCTCGCCCGCGGTGATCGTGATCGGAGAAGTCGTCGAGCTTCGAGAGAAGCTCGCCTGGTTTGAGAAGAAAACTTCGGGCGATGAGGAGGCGAATAGGCCGTAGAAAGCGGAAAAGTTCACGTATACACGGGCGATGGGAAGGGCAAGACGACGGCGGCCATCGGCCTCGCCGTTCGAGCGGCCAGCCGGGGATTGAGCGTCCGCCTCATTCAATTCATGAAGGCCGACTCCCCCGAAGGAGGAGAAATAGCGGCGATTGAAAAGCTGACCGGCCGCGAGGTTTTGCGCTTTTGCCGCAGCTTGTTGGGGAGGCGCGAGGCGCCCACCGAAGCCGATCTCGAGGAGTCCCGCCGAGGCCTAGACGCGGCGAGAAGGATCATGGCTTCGGGCGAATGCGACGTTTTGGTGCTGGATGAGATTAACGTGGCGGTCCACTTCGGCCTTATTCCCGTGGGCGAAATCATCGACATCATCGAGAATAAACCAGCTGGAGTCGAGCTGGTCCTCACCGGGCGATACGCGCATCCGCGCGTGATCGAGCTCGCTGACTACGTGACGGAGATGACGCCGATAAAGCACCCCTTCGACGAGGGTACGCGCGCGCGGCAAGGCATCGAGTTCTGAGTGCGCGAGCGGAGGGCATCAATTGCATCGTCCGCCGCGGTTCTCGCCGATCGCGGACACCCTTCCGTGCTCCAATCTGATCGAGCGCTCGGCGAGAGCTCCGATTTCGGGGTCGTGCGTGACTATTAAGATCGTATGGCCATCGCGGTGAAGGGCGCGGAGGATGTCCACCACGATCAGCTCGTTCTTTTCGTCCAGATTGCCGGTGGGTTCGTCGGCCAAAATGAGGGATGGGTAGTTGATGAGCGCTCTGGCGATGCAAACCCGCTGCTGTTCTCCTCCGGACAGTTGACTTGGGAGGTGCTTTGCCCTTTCTCCCAATCCCACTTTTTCGAGCGCTTCCATCGCTTCTTTGGCGTCCGGGATGCTGTGGTAATATTGGGCGAGCATAACGTTTTCCAGGGCCGTGAGGTAAGGCACCAGGTGAAATTGTTGAAAGATCAATCCGATCTTTTCTCGTCGGATTCTCGTGAGCTCTTTTTGGGATAGGGAGGCGACGTCGATTCCATCTACGAGAATCCTTCCGCTCGTCGGTTTGTCCATGCAGCCTATTATATTCAAAAGGGTGGTTTTACCGGACCCGGAAGGGCCCATGATGGAGACCATCTCGCCGCGATCGACGGACAAGTCCACGCCGTCCAGCGCGGTCACGTTGCCGTATTTCTTGGAGATGGATTCGAGTTTTACGATGCTCAAGGGACACCATCCTTTCGATCGAGGATCATTCTTCTTTCAATACGACCGCCGGGTCGATTCTCGCGGCAACGCGGGCTGGGGCCAGAGAAGCCAGGGCGGTCACCGCCGATGAAATCGCCAGCGTCAAAAGAAGCGTTATCGGCCTCAAAGAGATCGACGAGCCGAACACCGTCCGGCCGATCCACTGGGCGAGGCCGTATCCGGCCGCCCAGCCCGCGGCGCCGCCGATCAAGCCGAGAAAGAGGCTTTCGCCGACGAACTCGATGAAGATGTCCGAATCTTCGGCTCCAAGCGCTTTTTTCAGACCTATCTCGCGCTTGCGCTCGAGGGTCATGGCGACCGTCGTTATCGCCACGCAAAGAGCCGTCGAAAACAAAACGACGGCGACGATCAAGAAAAATACGGAGGAGACTTTGTAAATGATCTTGCCTTCCGATTCCGAGATGCGCTTGATCAGCTGAACAGAAATGTCATCGCCTTTGAGGTTTTCGACGGTGCGCTTCACCTCTTCAGTCGTTCCGAGTATGCTGAGATAGGCGGCGCTAACTCTTCCTTCTTTGCCGAGGAAGCGCTCGGCAAAGGAAATGTCGACGAAAACGCGCTCATCCTCTTCGCCCCCCGTGCTCACGATCCCGGCTACTGTAATGGTTTCGCTTTTTCCCGTTCCCCCGATCGGGTGGGGCTGATGGCAGGAGATGCAATTCGCGGTGTCGGCTGTCCTGAGCGCCGGTATCTTGGCGATGTCATGCCGCGGTTGATGGCAGCCCTTGCAGTCGGATCCGCTCGCCGCCAGCTCTTTTCCGGGCTGGTACAGCCGGAAGGAATCGCCCACTTTGAGCTCCAGCCGTTGCGCTACTTCGGTGCCCACCAGCGCGGCGTTTTCTTCGCCGGGCAGAGATCCGGTTATCCTCCAATAAGGGCTGATTTTCTTGGCTTGATCGAACTCGGTTCCCGCGAGGACGAACCTTTGGAACTTTCCTCCGGCGGAGCCGTCGGCCACGCCGTAAAGGTACGGGGCAGCCCCAATCAATTTATCCGAGGGAACGTTTTTGAGAAGCCGATCCAGCGACCTTTTGGAAAACGCGTTCTCGCCTTGCCGAGAGGCGCTTGGAAGCAAAATCGCATTCGCGCCGTAGTTTCTCAGCTCCCGGCTCATTTTGCTGGAGATATCGAGGTATACGCCCGACATGCTCGAAACGACGGCCGCTCCTATCGTTACGCTGACCAGCGCGAGCGACAGCCTGCCGCGCTTCGTTTCGAGCGGGCCGAGCATCAAGCGCAAGAACATCCCGCGCTTGGCGCGAGCGCCCCCGGACGTTCGCGGCAAATCTGTTCCAGCGGTCGCCTTACCTCCCATGCAGCACCTCTTTGGGACTGAGCTTGATGATGGTGTAGATGGCGGATGCGCTGCTGATCCAAACCACGAGGATCGAAAGAAGCGCGGTCACTGGAAACACAAAGCCTTTGATCGAAATGTCCGCTTCAAAGGCCGCTTTTCCGACTATCTTGGCCATGAGGATTCCGAGCCCCGAGCCGATCAGGCTTCCGATCAATCCCTGTATCGCTCCTTCGCTTAGGAACAGGGCGATGATCTTGCCGTTTTCCGCGCCAAGGGCCTTCTTGAGGCCCATTTCTTCGCGGCGTTCGAGTACGGTCGTCGTCATGAGGCTCGAGATGCCCAAGGCCGAACTGGTGAGCGCGACTCCGGTTAGCAGCCACATCAGCGATTGTATCTTGCTCAAGAGCGCGCCCTCTGAATCGGAGACCCGCCGAATCGCTTTGGCTTTAGACCCTGGAACGGCTTCTTCGAGCTGGTAGGCGATCGAGCTCACGTAAGCGGTGCAGTACCAGGTCTCGAATTCCCGAGACGACAGGGACTCGGGATCCTTCTCCGCTTTTTTCGCGAGGTCGTTGTCCGGTGTGGTGAGGGCGCTCACCTCGATGCGCTCCACCTTTCCTGGCAAACCTAGCGCGCTCTGAACTACGTTAAGTGGGACGAATACGGCCTCGTCGTCCGCCTGTCCTCCATCCAAAATGCCCACTATTCGAAGATCGACTCGACGCCTATCGGGGCCGACTTCCAGCGCTAGCCGATCCGCTCGCCTGAGTCCAAAGCGCCTCGCGGCTTCTTTGCCGACGATCGCTTCTTCGGCGCCGTCGTTTGGCAATCTGCCGCTGATGCTCCACCACGGCCGCACCGTCCTGACGTCGGAAATTACCGTCTCGCCCGTCGAGATCACCAACCGTTTGTTAAACCAAGTGCCCGATATCTTAAGGGTCGACGGTGCCCGTCCAAGCGATTTTGCACCGGCCTCCAAAAATGGGGCGAAGCCGACCACGTTATTTCGCCAAAATATGGTCTTTATTTTCGCCAGGGATTCTTCGTCTAAGAGCTCATCGGGTTGCGGTTTCTCGCCCAAATCGTCGCCTTGTACCGGCACGGTCTGGAGCTTGGATGTGACGACCAGGTTTGCGCCGTATCTCTTGAGCTCCTTGCTCATTTTGTCTCCGATGTCCAGAGATATGTTCAGCATGGCCGCGGCGACGGAAGCCCCCATAGCGATAGCCATCACCGCGAGGGCTTTCCTTTTCCAGTCCCGCATTAAAGATCGAGCCACAAGCCTGAAAAGCATGCCCATCTCCTAGCGCTAGCGGAACTTGTTCTTGACGGACTCTAGATCGGCCGCGGATATCCGCAATCGATCCTCGGAAACCGCGTGCTTCAGCGGAATCGGATTGCAACCGCCCGGAATCCCTATCGTCGCTATGCTGATGATCACATCGCATCTCTTGCACACGACGTCGGATCCGCGCTGATAGTATCCGGTGGGTCCGCAGATATCGCAATAATCCAGACCGACCCCATATACTCCCGAGCCTTTATGGATGACTATGAAGCGAACTTCCGCGCCGTTGCTGGCGCGGTACTCGAAGCGATGCAGTCCGGGTGTCTTCACTTTCGCCACGGGTATCGACACGTACCTGCCCTCCGCTTTCACCGGCTCGGCTGGGGAGAGCTCGGCGGCCTTCTTCTTTAGCTGTTTTGCATAAGTTTCGGCGTAAAGCGAGGCGGTCATCGCGAGAGCGGCGATGAGTATTGCGGCGGCGCTGCGGGCCGCCGCGCGCCTCGTCGCCCTTTCCTTTCTCAACTCCGCGGGGTTAGCCGCGGGCGAAGGCCGAGATGCGTCCGATTCTATCGCGCGGGCAAGGCGGACCACCGCGAAAACCGCGCTCGCGGCGAGAACCGCGTAGGTGAAGTGATCGTATCCGTTTATCAGCGGCGCGGCTATCGAGAGCAGCTCCGGCGTGAGCGGCAAGTAGCCGTAGGAGAATCCGAACCGCGCGGTTCCCACCAATCTTTGGGCGCTGAGGATTAAAACCATCGCTGTGGCAGCTATCAACGGAATCGCCCCTTGAGGCGCTCTCGAAGCTCTTATCAGAAACGCTCCGTAGGCGACGACGGCGGAAGCGGCTATCGCCATTCCCGATATCGCCAAAAGGACATCCGAATTGACCGCGTCCGCCTTTAGGATTGCGAGGGCGGCGCGCGAAAGGCGAAGCGCGCTGGGCGTTAAGACCGCGAAGAGCCCCAACGATGCGAGCGGCCCGACGAGCTCTAGATGCCGCTTTCCCAGGAGGATCGGCGACAAGAGAAACAAAGAACCGATGACCGATAGAAGCTCCGCCACGCCTTCGACGTATTCGCGATCGAGAACGCTCGCCTCGGCGAGATAGACGCCCAGCGACCCCGAAACCAGGGCGAGCCCCGTCGCGGGTAAAAGCGAACGAGACGCAACCCCCCTTTTCGTCAGCGCGGCCCGGGAATTTCTAAGAGCAACGGCTGCAGCGCAAGCGACCGCCATTTCTATCCCGGGCCGCAGCGTCGAAGCCAGCGAATCCAGCACGCTTACCACTTCTTAGGGACGAACGGGAAATCGTAGGTCAATACGATCGGTTTTTTCCAGAATGAACCCTTTACCCCGGTATCCTCGTCTTTGTGCAGGACGTAACCCTGCTTATCCGGCGCGTCGATCATGAGGGTTATTTCGTAATTGCCGGCGCCGAGCATCTTCACATTGTTGCCGTAATGGGCGCCGTCCGAGGCGTTCATCGGCATCATGCTTCCCTCGATCGTTTCGCCGGTATCCTTTTTCTTGATCTCGTACTTCACCGTGAGGTTGGGCACGAATTCTCCCACACCGAATCCGTATTCGTTGCCTTTCGCCGCGGCGATATCCGCTTCGAGGTGCAAATCGGCCTCATCCGGGCCGGGGCCGGACTTGGGCTCCATCTCCACCGGCTGAAAGTAGACCATGGAAACGTTCAATCCTTTGACTTCCTTAGGTTCGCCGATGGGATATTCCTTGAACCCTTTGCCTCCGGGCACCGGAGCCTCGGCCTCAGTCTTGCCGCGCGTGGCTTGCTCCGTTTTTTTGGAACCGGGCGCACAGCCGGCAGAGGCTATCACTCCCAGCGCGATCGCCAGTCCCGCGGCAACTAAGGCCACTTTTGCGACGGCTGACGGTGCCCTGTTCCCCCCATCGCTTTTGCTTACCAGATTCCCCATCCGAATCTCCTCCCTCGTCGATTTTTATCGCTGCGCCGCATTCCCAGCGGCTGCCTTTCTCGACGACATCGCCTGCCAAACGAAACCGACTAAGGCCAAGGTCAAAAGAATCGCCTGGAGAGACAGACTTTGAGCCGTTGGATAGATCCCCAGGGTTTCCACGACCGGTATCCCCGGTATCCTCAGGCTTCCGACGACGCCTGCCTCTTGCAGCTCGCGGATTCCCTTTCCTGCGAAGGTGAAAGCGAGATAGTAGAGGAGAATGCTCGTCGCTATGAAGAACGGTTTTATGGGCATTCTGATGCTTCCGAACCTGAAGAGCAGAAATATTCCTACGAGGACGAGGCTTCCTACGGCGAAGCCCGCCGCGATCTGCGCGGATGCCGGCTTATTGCCGGAAAGAAGGGCCGAATAGAAGAGGATCGTTTCGGCGCCTTCGCGATAAACCGCCAAGAACGCGGCCGCCGCGAGAGCGACCACGCTTCCTTTCCCGAGGGACGACTTGACTTTGCCTTCGATGTACTCCTGCCACTTCCTGGCCTGGGCTTTTCCCGTCAACCAAAAGCTCACCCAGAACAGGACTATCACCGCGAGGAGCATCGTGGCCCCTTCCAAGATCTCGCGCCCGGCGCTCGACGCTTCGGAGAAGACGGCCTGAATGACGACCGCTGTGGCCGCGCTGGCCAGCAAAGCCAGCGCTCCGCCGGTGTAGACCACTTTAACTTTGTCTTGCCTTCCAGAACGAACGAGGTACGCGACGAGCGCGCTTATAATGAGTATCGCTTCGAAGCCCTCCCGGACGATGATCAAAAGGGATTGCAAGAACGGAGTAGAAGAAGAGCCGCTCGATTCCCCGTCGAGGGCGTCGGCATCCCGATCCAACATGGCCGCTATCTTTTCGCCGATTTCTTCGACCTCTTTCGAGGGTTTGGAGGAGCTTATGGCCATTTTCATTTGCTTGAATTCCTGTTCGATTTCGAAGGCTCGAGCGCTGGAGATGTGATCGCGGATCGCCGCTTCCATGCCATCGGCTTCAAATGGGCCGAAATAGGCGCTGTCGATGTGCTTTTTCGCGTCCGCGTGCTTGCCCGCTCGGTACGCATCTACGGCCTCTTCGAGGTGGCCTTTGACCTCATTCGCTACCTGTTTCCAGGTTTCCGCAGCGATGGCGAAACTGTGCGATGCCGCCGCCAGCGCTATCAGCAAGGCAGCGACCAAGAACGACCTTTTTGCCCCGATAAGCTTATGGCCCAGCGCGCTCACTTTCATATCCGCCCCCTCCTTTATATCCGCACTTCTCAGCTAATGACAATCATTATCAACGAGATTGCAAAAAAATTTAGCTTATGCTTTCTGAGCACTTATTGCACAGGCCATACAGCTCGAGCTTGTGATCGAATATGGTGAATCCTTGCTCCTTGGCCAAATCAGCTTGCAGCTTTTCTATTCTGTTGCTTTTGAATTCGGTAATTTGGCCGCATCTCGTGCAAATCAAATGGTCGTGGTGCGCTCCCGAATGCACCGGCTCGAACCGGCCAAAGGTATCGCCGAATTGACATTCCTTCGCCAGCCCAGCTTCTTTCAGAAGATTCAAAGTGCGGTAAACGGTGGAAAAACCGATCGATGGGTCCTTTTTAGAGGCGCGCTTGTAGAGCTCCTCCGCGCTTATGTGCTTGTCCAGGTCGAAGAATATCTTCGCGATGAGTTTTCTTTGCCTGGTCTTCCTGAGCCCCTTCGTCGCGAGGTGGTTTTCAAAGGCGAGCACTTCGCCCGTCATCGAAACCTCCATCTAGCTATTGATTATCGTTCTCAGTAAAAATACAGCACGCCCATCTTTTTGTCAACCCCTTTTTAAACCCGACCATTTTAAACCCAGATTAAACCCAGATCGCCTTCTCTTGCGGCGGGCTTTCGCTGCCCTGCGCTAGTGGTTCGTTCCAATCCCCGTATGGCACCTCAGGCAGACGCCATCCAGTCTTCCTTCAGTTATGGGAACGGTCGTCGTGGTCTGGCGAGATCCATTTTCGTCCAAATAAGCCGTTACGGGCCCCAGGAGTTTGATGGTTGAAGTTTGCCCCGAGTGGGGGAAGTCATAACCCACATCCGGGGCGTTCAATATCGAAGACGCGTATGAACCGGTCCCGAAGTGGCACTCTTCGCAAGAGGCGTAGGATGAGGCATAGTAAGGCTCCGCTGGCGTTTGGGGCAGATCGTTCCTGTGGCAGGAATAGCACTGACCGGGACCGTTGTAGGCTCCGGAGTAAGGAGCCGGATGGGTCCTGTCGGA
>FWPU01005245.1_pt1 | contig 28516 bp, 30 predicted proteins | sample 2228361 | NCBI WGS metagenome assembly FWPU01 (sample SAMEA103939777, study PRJEB20133) | metagenome
TTCTACCCGCAGCCTTGGCCATCCTTCTCTACTAGCGCTACAGGCTCATGAAAAACCTACACTTGTAAACCATGTCACCCCGAACGAAGTGAGGGGTCTTTAAGACCAATCAACTCAACACCAAGGCGCAACCCTGTTAGATGTCTCCCCTCAGCTAGCTCCACCAGAGTTGTAGCTCTCCCCCCGTCCGTGACTCTTTCCTTACAGGCAAACATACGACGCGGTCATCCGCTCAAGCACTGTGTTCAAATCGTTCGATGTTTTCAAAAAACACCTTGACTACGTGTGGATCAAAGTGCTTGTCGGCTTGCTCCTGAATGTATTCAAGCGCTTTGGCGCGGCTCCAAGCTTTGCGGTAGGGGCGATCCGAAGTTAAGGCATCCCACACATCGATAACGGCAAAGATGCGCGCCGCAAGCGGGATCTCCAAGCCCTTCAATCCGCGTGGGTAACCACTGCCATCCCATTTTTCGTGATGGCAGTAAGGAATATCCAAGGCCGGACGTAAATAGCTAATCGAAGATAACCATTCGAACGCATATTGGGGGTGCTTCTTGATAATTTGCCATTCCTCCTCATCTAACGGCCCACTTTTCAGCAAGATCGAGTCCGGAATGCCCATCTTGCCAATGTCATGGAGGAGAGCTCCACGTCGAAGGTGAATAAATTCTTTCTCACTAACTCCCATAGCTTGCGCTAGTTTGAGCGTCCAATCCACCACCCGTTGGGAATGTCCTTCGGTTTCCTTGTCCTTCAGGTCTAACGCCCTTGACCACCCCTCAATCGTTGCATCATAAGCGAAGATCAATTCGGCATTCAATTGTTGCAAATGATCGAACATTTGCACATTTTCGATGGCGATGGCAGCCTGTAGAGCAAAAGATTGAAGGGTTTCTAACCACTCGGCGGGGTGATTGAATGGTGTGCGGTGAAAGACTTCGAGCAACCCTTTGAGTTGTCCTCTGGCGACTAAGGGTGCAACGGCGTAAGAAATAAACCGTTCTTCATCCAACACTTGTTGGCGATCAAAAGGCAGATGTGATACGGCCAGATTGGGTACATGAATCAGACTGCGCTCTCTGGCAGCTTTGCCGGCTAGCCCCTCGCCAAGGATGACCGTGGCATGAGGATAGGCTTGCCCGCGGAACCCTCGTCCAGCAGAGAATTTGAAAGCATATTCAGCCGCTGAAAAAACCAGCGCGCCAACAGCATCTGCACCTAGTTGAGCCAGTGCCTGAGCACAAACGACATCCAGCGTAAGAGGCAGATCGACGACAGAAGAGATTGCTTGATCAATTGTACGCAAAGCCTGAAGTTGGCTCAAGCGCTTTAAGGTTTCTTCATGTAACCTCATGCGATGGAGTGCAGAGCCAGCGATTTCCGAGATTGAGACCAACAGATGGCTCTCTTCATCGAGCAGCGGGCGTTCAGAAGGCATGGCGATGATGAGCATCCCCAACAGCTCTTGAGTAGTGCGTAAGGGGCAGCAGATGCCTGCCGAGCTTGGAGGAACATTTCCGTTGCCTATTTCTCCGAGTTGATGCTCATCCAACAGTAGGGGGCTGAAGGATGCTTGGGGCTGGGAGGAGAGTTTCCTCAGGAGTTGACTCCCCCACCCATTGGCACTTTCATCCATCTCTTTAAACCATCCCCTCCCTAGCACCATGCGGAGGACTTGTTGCTTTGAATCAAACAACCAAATTGCACCGTCCTGGCTTTCGAAAATACTCAGTGTCTCGTCAAGCAGCAAAGGCAGGAATTCCTCCGTTGTTTCGGCTTTACGTAAGGCGGCTGAAATTTTGGAGACGGTGTCTAATTCTTTCAGTCTTTTGCGCAGCAGTTCATCTGTCTTTCTGCGTTCGGTGATGTCATTGATGACCGCCAAGAAACATCCCTGTTGCTGGAAATAATGCAAATGGACTTCCACAGGGTATAAAGAACCATCGGCGCGGCGGTGAACCGTCTCGAACACAATCTTTGGCTGTTCGCCCCGTCGTAGGGGTAAGAGAAGCTGCTCGAAGCTGTCCTTGTCGAAATGAGGCTTAAGGTCTAGAGGGGTAAGCTGTTTGACTTGTTCAGCCGTCATCTGCAAGTTTTTCAACGCCCCCTGGTTGACATATCTGAATTGCAGGGTTTGTGCATCAAACAAATAGATTTCATTTAAGCTTGCAGTGAGGATGTCGGTCAGCAAGCTGCGTTCTCGTTCTGCTTCTACACGTTGGGTGATGTCGTGAACGATCGAGTAGAGTAGCGACCGACCGCCCACTTGGATCGTTCCGCTGTAAACCTCCACATCGCGGATTTCACCACTTGCCAAACGATGCTTAAAAAGAAAGTGAGAGCGGAGTTGGGCTTTAGCCCTTTCCATTTCCGCTCTCACTTCTTCTGCGGAGAGGGCGTTGATCTCGGAAATCTTCTTGGCAAGTAACTCAGCGCGCGACCCACCATAGAACTGTTCAGCGGCAGGGTTGACGTCCACGATCTGTCCATTAGTGGGATCAATCAGCAACATGACGGCATGGTTGTTGGCAAACAAACTGCGGTATCTTGCTTCGCTCTCTCGTAAATTCTGCTCTGCTTCTCGTCGCCTTGACTGGGTTGCCATGAGCCAACCCAATAAAGCCGTGGATAGAGGATATATGCCGAGAACGGGAATGGCGATTTGAGATAACATGATACTCGGCAGGCTGCCCGGCAAGGTAAACATCAAAAGCAGCATAACAATATGGACGAGGAATCCAAAGAACAAGAGCTCTCGAAAAGAAATACTCGCCGATGAAAAGGAGCGCAAGTGACGCCAGAGAAGCCCGATTGAACCTGTCGCAAGGATCACATAGACCCCTGTCCAAGCCCCCGCACCCCCTTGATAGAGCCGAAACCCTGCTGCGATGGTCGTCGCAATCGCTGTCGGTAAAACGCCGAAGAACAGCCCCGAGAGGCTTAACAGAACCGAGCGGGTGTCAAAAATGACTCCTTCTCCTAAGCGGAGAGCATTCATCATCACAGCAATGCTCATCAAACCCAGCAGAAAACCACTGAGCACCTGTCGAGCAGTGGGTTTAGCACCAGGTCGATGAATGCCGATTAACTCATAAAGCATCCCTAGCGCAAGCAATAGGGTCGCATTATTGACAAGAGGTAAAATGACCGAATTGCTCATCCCGACTAAACCGATAACGATTCTAGTTTTGCAATGTCCTTGCATAATATCCTCATGCAACGACCATGCCAATTAACGAAGGCGTAATTTTGCAATTTTGTAAACCGCGCCCACCCTGAACCTAAACCATGGGGATTAGGTCGGAAAAAACCATCCTAATCTGAAGTTTTTCTCCCTTGCAACCTGTTTTTTAACCTTGTCAAATCCGAGAAGGTTGGTATAATTCGCACCCAAGATGGCTCACCTTTCAGCCCACGCCCATCATCATTTTCGCTCCCGGCAGGCCGGGTGGTGTTGGCGCGTGGATTGATCTAGCGATCTACTAGTGGTTTTATCCATAACGCCCCCGGTCACCAACCGGGGCGTTTTTTTATCTTGGGCAACAAAAGGAAAGAACAATGACAATGCGCACTCAAATTCGACTTGCCCTCCCTTCAAAAGGGCGATTGGAACTTCAAGCCTTAGACTTTTTGAGCATGGCAGGCTTGCCGATCTTCAAGCCCAATCCACGCCAGTACCAAGCCACCATCCCCGCCTTGCCCGATCTGAGCGTCATCTTCCAACGCGCCGGCGATATTGTCGTCAGCGTGCGTCAGGGCAGCGTGGAGTTCGGTATCACTGGCTTGGACGCCATCGAAGAGAAGCGCGGGGACAACGGCGAAGTGCTAGTTTTGCATGACCGCTTGGGGTTTGGCCAGTGCGCCTTGAAGTTAGCTGTTCCCGAGAGCTGGAGCGAGGTGGTCGATCTGGCAAGTTTGCGTCACAAAGCTGCCCAGCTCGGTCACCCGCTGCGGGTGGCAACCAAATTTCCCATCCTCACCGCACGCTTTCTGGAGAGCCATGCCATCCCGCACACCCTGATTGCGGCTGAAGGCACGCTGGAAACGGCGCCGAATATCGGTTACGCCGACATGATCGCCGATTTGGTTTCCTCCGGGCAAACCCTGCAAGATAATCGTTTGCGTCCCTTGAACGATGGCGAGATCCTGCGCTCTGAAGCTGCCCTGATTGCCAATCGCAAAGCGCTCAAAGACAACGCGGCGGTTTTAGATATGGGTCGCCAGCTCTTAGAATATATCGAAGCTCATCTGCGGGCGAAGGAAAACCTGCTGGTGATCGCCAATATGCGCGGTGAAAGCCCTAGCCAGATTGCCCAAGCGATGTTCACCAAACAAGTCATCGGTGGGTTACAGGGCCCAACCATCAGTCCGGTAGTTGTACGGGATCGAGAGCAGAGCTGGTTCTCGGTGACGATTGTGGTGCGCCGCGATCAGCTTACTCAAGCCATTGCTGAATTGCGTTCCATCGGTGGTAGCGGCATCATTGTGACCCCCGTAACCTATATTTTCGAAGAAGAGCCCCCTCGCTACAAAGCCATGTTAGCTTCACTAGAGAACCCGGAGGACTAAATGCAAATTCGCTCCCATATCGAAACGCTTCCCCCTTATACCCCCATTGAGCCGTTTGAAGTGCTATCCGCCCGGCTCGGGCGCCCTCCTGAACAGATCATCAAGCTGGATGCCAACGAAAACCCCTATGGGCCCCTGCCCGCCGTTCGCCAAGCGCTGAGCAACTTGCCCTTTATCCATATTTATCCCGATCCCGAAAGCCGCGCCTTGCGTCAAGCCATTGCCGAATTCATTCAAGTGCCACCCGAAGCCATTCTGGCAGGCGCCGGCGCAGATGAATTGATTGACCTCTTGATGCGCGTCTTTTTAGAGCCTGGTGATGGCGTGATCATCTGCCCGCCCACATTTGGGATGTACGATTTCGACGGGCGGCTCAATAACGCCCGCGTGATCGAAGTGCCTCGCAAAGCGGATTTCTCACTCGATTTGCCCGCCTTGCGTCAAGTTGTCCAAAATGAGCGTCCGAAATTGCTCTTTTTAGCCACCCCCAACAACCCGGATGGCTCTTTGCCTTCCGATGCAGAGCTGGACGAAATCTTGAGCTTGCCAACGCTGGTGATTTTAGACGAAGCATATATCGAGTTTGCCGACCCGCAAGGGGAACTGGGACGCACCGTCAGCCGCGTCAGGGAAGTCGGTCAGCGCCAAAACTTGGTTGTGCTGCGCACCTTTAGCAAACTCGCTGCTTTGGCGGGGCTGCGCGTTGGGTATGGTGTCTTCCCGCAGTGGCTAATGCCCACTTTGTGGAAAGCCAAACAGCCTTACAACGTCAACGTCGCCGCCAGCGCGGCCGCTTTGGCGGCGCTGCAACACAGCGAATTGTTGAAAGAGATGGTCAAGCGCTTGATTGCCGAACGAGAGCGGTTAGCACAAGCCTTGAGCCGTTATCCCTTTCTCTCGCTCTATCCTTCTCATGCCAATTACTTGCTGATGCGCGTGCGGGGGATTGAGGCAGCAGAACTCAAACGCCGTCTGATGTCCGACTATGGCATTTTAGTGCGCTATTTCAGCACCCCTCGCCTGCGGGATTGTATCCGTATCAGTGTCGGTAAACCCGAAGATAGTCAGGCTTTGTTGAGCGCTTTGGATGAAATTGCACAGGAGGTTCTCTAATGCGTGTGGCTGAATTTTCGCGTAAAACCAATGAGACAGACATCTCGATTTCATTGAATCTCGATGGGATTGGTAAAACGGACATTTCAACCGGATTCGGGTTTATCGATCACCTTTTGCAAAACTTTGCCCTGCATGGGTTATTCGACTTGCGCTTGCAGGCGCAAGGTGACTACCACGTCGACCCACACCATACGGTGGAGGATGTAGCAATCGTGCTTGGCAGCGCCTTCGACCGCGCATTGGGTGAGCGCAAGGGGATTGTGCGCATGGCAGATTTTTTTACCCCGATGGACGAGAGTCTGGCTCACGTGGTGGTGGATCTCTCCGGCCGTCCTTACGCCGTCATCCATGTGGAATGGAAGACCCCCGCCATCGCCCAGATTCCGACCAGTTTACTAACCCATTTTCTCGAGTCCTTTGCCGTGGCGGCGCGCTGTAACCTGCATGCTCGCTTACTATACGGTCGCGATGACCATCATCAAGCCGAAGCGCTGTTCAAAGCCCTTGGGCGTGCTTTGGAAAAAGCCACGCGCATCGACCCGCGTCGGGCAGAGCGAATCCCTTCAACGAAAGGAAGTTTGGCATGAAGGCAACCAAACGCATCTTGCTTCTCGATGTCGGCACAGGCAATCTGCAATCCGTCCAAAAGGCATTCGAAGCGGTTGGTGCAGAGGTCTTGCGCACCGATTCGGCAAAAGCGCTGTCCGCTTACCACAAGATTGTCCTGCCTGGCGTGGGTGCCTTTGGGGATTTTATGAACCGCTTGCGTGGCTTGGGACTGGAAGATGCCATCCGAGAAGCACTGCAGCGTGGGGCAGTTTTATTTGGCATCTGTGTCGGTATGCAAGCGCTGTTCGAGCACAGCGAAGAGATGGGTTGGCATAGGGGGCTGGGGTTGTTGGCGGGAAAGGTGGTGCGCTTTCCCAATCGCCCTATGCTCAAGGTGCCGCACACTGGCTGGAACGAGCTAACGATTCGAAAAGACCATTTTTTACTCGACGGTTTGTCCGAACATCCCTATGCCTATTTCAACCATTCCTACTACTGCGAGGCTGCCCAAAATGCCGATTGCCTAGCAGAAACCGATCATGAACTGACCTTCGCCAGCGCGGTGGCGCGCCATAACCTGTGCGGCGTACAGTTTCACCCTGAGAAAAGCCAGAAAGTAGGCCTAAAAATCCTGAGAAACTTTGTGGAGTGGCAACCATGAGCGGTTTTACGGTTTATCCGGCTATTGATCTGCGCGACGGGCGGGTGGTGCGCTTACAACAAGGAGACCCGCAGCGGATGACCGTGTATGGGGACGATCCACTTGCTGTGGCTGCTCAATGGGTGGAAGCCGGGGCGCGCTGGCTGCATGTGGTCAACTTGGACGGTGCCTTTGGCGAGGGGGGACAACGCAATCAAGAAGCGCTAGCAGCGCTCTGCAAGCAATTCCAGACAACCCGGACGCGCATCCAATTTGGAGGTGGTTTGCGCTCGCCGGCGGATGTGGAACGGGCTTTGGCGCAGGGGGTTAGCCGCGTGGTGTTAGGAACCTTGGCGTTCGAACAACCGGCAGTGCTGGAAGAATGTTTGCATCGCTTTGGTGCTCAGTCGATTGCCGTAGCGGTGGATGTAAAAGAGGGAGAGGTGGTTGTGCGCGGTTGGCAGGAGACCAGCCGCCTAGGCGCGCTCGAAGCTTGTCATCAAATGGTGCAAAACGGCGTGCAAACCCTGATCTTCACCGACATCTCGCGGGATGGCATGGGCAGCGGTTTGAACGTCGAGTTTGCTGCTCGGATTCTAGAATCGCTGCCGGTTGAACTGATTCTCTCTGGTGGGGTTCGAGGCTTGGAGGACGTGCGCGCCGCCCTTCAGCTTGGCGCTGCGGGGATCATCATCGGCAAAGCGCTCTACGATGGAAGAATCGACCTAAAAGCTGCCCTGAAAATGGAGGCTGAGCCATGTTGACCAAACGCCTGATTCCCTGTTTAGACATCCGCGATGGTCGCACGGTCAAGGGTGTCCGCTTTGTCAATCTGCGCGATGCGGGCAATCCGTTGGAGCAAGCTCGCACTTATGAAGAGCAAGGCGCGGATGAGTTGGTCTTCTTGGACATCTCGGCGACCCCGCGCGGCAAACAGACTACCCTCGAACTCGTGCGCCGTGTTGCCGATCAGGTCTTCATGCCCCTGACCGTTGGCGGTGGGGTGCGCACGGTAGAGGATATCCGCAATCTCTTGTTGGCTGGGGCAGACAAAGTCAGCATCAATACCGCCGCCGTCCGACAACCCCAAGTGCTCGAGGAGGGAGCAATACGCTTCGGCTCGCAATGCATCGTTTTAGCCATCGATGCCCGTCGGCGCCCAGATGGGAAGGGGTGGCAGGTGGTGGTTGTCAGTGGCACAACCCCAACCGAGTTGGATGCTGTGGAATGGGCACAACGAGGTGTCGAACTGGGCGCCGGCGAGATTCTCCTGACCAGCATGGACACCGATGGCACCCTGAACGGTTACGATATCGAACTAACTCGCACCATTGCCCAATGTGTTCCGGTGCCGGTGATCGCTTCGGGAGGGGCAGGCAAGAGCGAGCACTTTGTCGAAGTGTTTACCCAAGGTCAGGCGGATGCTGCACTGGCTGCCTCGGTTTTTCATGATGGATTGCTGCGCCTGCCCGAACTCAAAGGGTATTTACACCGCCAGGGAATCCCCATTCGTCTTACGGAGTAGGCTGAATTATATGGAAAAGATCGTCCGACTTAAAGATTTGAAATTCGATGCGCAAGGTTTGATCCCGGTCATCGTCCAGGATGTGCACAGCCGCCAAGTGTTGATGTTGGCGTATATGAATCAAGCCGCGCTGCAATTGACCCTGCAAAGCGGCGAGATGGTCTTTTGGTCGCGCAGCCGCCAGAGCCTGTGGCATAAAGGTGAGACCTCGGGTAACGTTCAACGATTGATTGACCTACAGGTAGATTGTGACGCCGATTGTCTTCTGGCATGGGTCGATCCGGCCGGGCCGGCCTGCCATACGGGTAATTCCACTTGTTTCTATCGCGCTTTTGAGCCCAAGGAGCTAGGATGAATCTAGATTGGCTATATCAGGTGATTTTGGAACGCAAAGCAACACTGCCCGCCGACTCTTATACCGCACAGTTGTTTCGTGAGGGAACGGCGCGCATTGCCCAGAAAGTGGGGGAAGAAGCGGCTGAGACGATCGTCGCCGCCTTGGCTGAGCCAGACCAGCGGCTGATTGAAGAGATTGCCGATTTGATGTATCACCTCTTGGTTTTGATGGCAGCTCGCGGTCTTCAACCCCAAGCCATTCAAGACGAGCTGGAGCGTCGTCACCGATGACCAAGTTCCTGTTGCTGGATATTGACGGCGTGCTGGTGCGTCCATTGGGGTATCGAAAAGCCCTGCGCGATTCGCTGGCAACCTTTGCCGCTTGGATGGGGTTTAACGATTTTGAAGTCGATGAAGCGGTGATCGGCAGTTTAGAAGCGCAAGGCATCAGCAGTGAATTTGACATGCTGCCCCTCTTGGTGGGAGCTTTATGCGAAGCGGCTCTTTCGAGTATTGGATCGATCGAGCTCTCGTCCGATCTGGTTGAAGCCCTCAAACAAATTGCGGCTGTTCATCCCTCCCCGCCAAACACTCTGTCCCTTCCGACCTTTCGCTTGCAGGATGGCTGTTTCCCGGCTGAGGCAGCCTATCGCAGTGGGGTTTATCCTTCGATCCCTGAAGCCTTGCGGCGAGGTTTATTGTTACACACTCGGGATGTCTATCGCTCGGTCACGACGCGCCTCTTCCAACAATTTGTTTTGGGAGACCAGCGCTTCAGCGAGGTTTATGGATTATCTGCCGAGATCAGCACGCCTTCCTATCTTCAAACTTATGATCAACCCCTGCTCGATGCGCTCAGCCGCCAATGCTTGGTAAATGCTTGGCGTGGCGGGGAAATTCGCCCGGCTGCCATGACAGCCCGCCCTTCGCTACCGCCCGGCGGGGTATCTGCACTCAACGAGCCGTATCCACCTGAGGCAGAAGCTGCCCTCGAATTGTTAGAGCTGACAGAGATGCCGCTGATTGGCTTGGGCAAACTCGATACCGTTGCCCGTCAAGCAAATATCCCGGTTGAGAGCTTGCTCAAACCTGCACCAGCCCAAGCCTTGGCAGCAACCTTGGTCGCTGGCGGATGCAGTGAACTCCATGCAGTGCAAGCAGCGATTGCATGGACTGCTAAGCCCCCCCTGTCGCCGAACTTTGATCATTTGCCGGCGCAATTTGAGCTGCATGTGGTCGAGGACACGTTAGGAGGCATCCGTTCGGCCCGCGCAGCAGCCGAATTGCTGCGTCAAAGCGGCTATCAGGTGTCTTTCTTCGCATGGGGGTTAGCGGACGGTAATTCCCTGAAACGGGCGACCTTCGAACGCGAAGGCGTGCCCTGTTTCGATGACTGGGAAACGTTATTGAATCAGATGGGATTATCCAGAGAATAAATTGTGAGCCTGCCGGTTTTGTTGCCACGAATCGGGCACAGCAGGCTCACCTTAACTCTCAGCGCGGGACAGGAACACGCTGAGAAATCCAGATGGCAAATCTTCGATTAGATGGTTGGCCAGCGCGAACCTAATTTCAACCCAGCCCGTAGAGCCACTTCGCCGGCTCGGCGACGGGCTTCATTGACCACGGCCTCTTCATCCAAGGTTTTCACCTCTCGGCGTTGCATGACAATCTTTCCGTCAATCACCACCGTATCGACATCGCTGCCGTGAGCAGCGTACACTAACAAGGAGACCGGATCCCATGAAGGAGTCAGATGGGGAGCATCGGTATTGACGATGATAAAATCTGCCAATTTGCCGGCTTCTATAGAACCGAGTTGATCTTCCATCCCCAGCGCTTTTGCTCCGTAAAGGGTTGCCATCTCCAGCACGGTTTCGGCTGGCACCACGGTGGGATCTTGTTCGCGCAGGTTTGCCAAATAAGAAGTGAGACGCAGATCGCGAATCATATCGTAGGTGTTGTTGCTCGGGCCGCCATCGCAGCCGATGGAGACGTTTACCCCATGCTCCAACATGCCTTTGACGGGGGCAATGCCGGTAGCTGTTTTGGCATTCGAAGCTGGGTTGTGAGAGACATGCGTACCCGTCTCGGCGAGGATTTTCCAATCCTGCTCGTCCGTCCACACGCAATGCGCCAAGACTGTGTTTTTACCCAATAAACCCATATCGAGGGCAAATTCGACCGGCGTTCGATAGCCTAGTTCATGGGCGTAATCGTGATCCTCGCGCACCTCCGATAGGTGCATCGTGATCCCCATTTTGCGCTCTTTGGCTAAGCGCGCCACTTCGCGATACAGCTCGGGGGTGACGCCGCCGGGCGTGCGCGGGCCAAACCACACCCGTATCCGACCATTCGCTGCGCCATCCCACTTTTCATGCGCCAAGAGGGTGTTGCGTAGGCTGGTTTCACCATCTTCCACCATGCCTGGGTACATCAAACCTTGCTTTTTGGCATAAGAAGGCAAGTCCATCACGATTTTGCCGATCGCCCCGCGCATCCCCGATTGAGCCACGATTTCTGCCACTCCATCGAAGCCGTATCGCTCAGCGAGGTTGACTTCGATAAACGCCGTAGTCCCCGATTTGATCATCTCGAGGATGCACAATGCTGCACTGGCACGGCCATCCTCAGCGGTGTAATTGCCTTGCAATACCCAGACGCGCTTCCCCAACCAGTCCAGCAAACCGAGATCGTCAGCGCAACCGCGAATCATCGCTTGGGCAAGATGGATGTGTGTATCGATCAAGCCTGGCAGCAAGAGATTGCCGTTGCAGTCAAAGCGCTCCATTTCAGGATAGTTTTCCAATAATTGACCGCTTTTTCCTACCGCTAAGATGCGATTGTCTTGAACGGCAACTGCGCCGTTCAAGATGATTTCTCGTTTCGGGTTCATTGTAAGGATTGTTGCATTGTGAAATAACATACCATTCCTCCGTGATTATTTTTCCGGGTAAGGTTTTCCCAACGCGGCTGGTGAGTCGCCGCGGTTGACAAAAATAACGAATGTAATCAAAGTCAAAACATAGGGGAACATCAATAAGAACTCATAGCGGATTGGTAAACCAACCCCCTGCAGGCGTAATTGCAATGCGTCGGCGACGCCAAATAAAAGACACGCTAAGGCGACATTTAACGGTCGCCAGCGTCCGAAAATGATCGCAGCCAGCGCAATAAAGCCGCGACCGCTGACCAATCCCTCGGTGAAGGCGGAGATCTGACCCAGCGAAAGGAAAGTCCCTCCCAAGCCGGCCAACATGCCGCTCAGGCACAAAGCCAGATAGCGGGTTTTGACGACGTCAACGCCAACGGTTTCGGCGCCGCGAGGATGTTCGCCGCAGCAGCGCAATTTCAAACCCCATGTGGTCTTATACAGCAAAAAAGTAAACAGGGGGATAAGAAGATAGGCAAGATAAACCAGCGGCACCTGACGGAAGAAGATTTGACCGATCAGCGGCAGGTCGGACAGCAGCGGCACGTTCCAAACTTGGAAGGAAGGGACAAATTGAGAGATGCCCGCCTTATACATGCTGCGGAAGAAGAAAGATGTCAAACCGAGGGCAAAGATGTTCAAGCCGGTGCCCAAGACGACCTGATCGCCGCCCAACGTGATGCTCAAAAAGGCGAACAGCAAGCCTAAAAGCGCCCCGGCGAGCATGCCACCCAACGCGCCACCCCATTCGGAACCGCTAAGCAAGGCGCCGATATATGCGCCGAAGGTGCCGGCGATCATCATCCCTTCCAAGCCGATGTTCAACACGCCGGAGAGCTCATTGGTGATACCGCCCAGCGCGGCAAACACCAGCGGTGTTGCCAACCGCACTCCGGCAGCCAGCAGAGAAACCAAAAAGCTGAGCAATAAAACGTCTTCCATAACTAACCGCTAACCTGCTCTTTCCGGCTAAAGCGTGCCATCAACGGCGCTCTCCAGCGAATCATGGCGCTGACGGTCACAAAAAAGATCACCGTCGCTTGAATGACATCTACAATCGTGACCGGTACCCCGGCGAGGGCTTGCATATTATTGGCGCCGACTTGCAGCGCCCCGAACAGCAGCGAAGCCAAGATGATGCCAAAGGGGAGGTTGTTTCCCATGAGCGCAATGGCAATGGCGGAATATCCTAAACCGGGCGAGAACATATCTCGTAAACGGTGTTGCACTCCCAGAATTTCTACCGTTCCAGCCACACCGGCTAATCCGCCGCTGACAACCATGACAACGATCATGATCAGCGTCGTGTTCATGCCGGCATAGTGGGCGGCGGCAGGACTGCTGCCTACCGCACGGGCTTTGTAACCCCAAGCCATGCGATAGGTGACCAGATAGAGCACCACAGCGAACAGCAAACCCAGCGGGAAGCCAGCATGTAGGCGGGTGGGTTGCAAAATTAAAGGTAGCTGACTGGAAAGTTGCACCTCAGGACTCTGGGGTAAAGCAGCTTCGGCAAGTGGATTATCCCGCAGCGGCCCGTGGGTGAAATAACTGACCAAATAGATGGCAATGTAATTGAGCAGAATGGTTGTAATCACTTCGTTAATTCGGTGGCGGGCTTTGAGATAGCCAGGCACTAGTCCCCAGAGTCCGCCGCCGATAAATCCGCCTATTAAGGACAGTGAAATGTGCAGCCAAGCCGGCAACCCCCAATCCTGAATGCCAATTGCTGTGCCGAGCAGGGCGCCGATATACAGTTGCCCCTCGGCGCCAATATTGAACACACCCGTATTGAAGACAAACCCTAACCCCAAACCGATAATCATCAGCGGCGTGGCTTTTACCAGCACCAGACCGATCTGATAATTGCTTTTGGCAATGCCTTCCCACATTTTTTGGTAGGCGAAGAAGGGGTCGGTGCCGGTCAGGGCGATCAGGATTGCCCCGACGAGCAAGGCTGCCAAGACCGCTCCAATGGGTGATAACCAAGATTGCAGCGAATTCACCCAACGGGCACGCCGCACCGGAACAGGCAGCGAAGCCGAAGAAGAAGGATTTTCCTTCACGGGGTTGCCTCCAAGCGTTCTCCCAGCATCATGCGGCTGATGTCCGGCAGAGAGTCCGCTTCGCCTCTGACAATGCCCATAATTTGCCCGCGAAACAAAACGGCAATGCGGTCGGACATCGCCAGGAGTTCATCTAGATCGGCGGAAATCAACAGAATCCCAATCCCCTTTTCTTTTTGGGAATGTAGAAAACGGCGCACGCTTTCGGTTGCACCGACATCCAAGCCGCGGGTCGGATGTACTGCTACCAAAAGCCGCTTGGCTAAGGTCAGCTCTCTGCCGAGAATGACTTTCTGTTGATTACCGCCCGAAAGTTCTCCCACCGCCTGAAGGGGATCGGCAGCGCGAATGTCGAACTGCGCCATTGCCTGTTGGGCGTTCAGACGGATGATGTTTTCACGCATGAATCCATAGGCATTAAAGGGGGGATCATCGAAGCTTTTCAAGATCAAGTTATGGGCAATGGAAAAGTTCTTCACCAAACCCACCTTTTGACGGTCGGCCGGCACGTACCCCAAGCCGGCGGCTTTCATCTTTCGCGGCGTTGGACTTGGAATGGGATTGCCATCTAATAGAATTTGTCCCTCGCTATAGTGGATCAATCCGCAGATTACATCGGCGAGTTCTTCTTGACCGTTGCCGTCGATGCCGGCAATGCCCAAAATCTCGCCGCGGTGAAGGGTGAGGGTAATGCCGTTTAGGACACGGCCCGTTTTGGGGCGGGTGAGCGATACGCCTTTGAGTTCAAGGATGGGTTGATCGGCTGCACCTTTGGGAAAGCTATGGTCGATCGCTACTTCTCGCCCCACCATCATTTCGGCTAAGATGGTTTTCGTGGCTTGGCGGGTCTCAATCGTGCCGATGCGCTTGCCTTGGCGCAGTACCGTGATGCGATCACTGATGTGCAATACCTCATCGAGCTTGTGAGAGATAAAGATGATCGAGACGCCTAAACCGACCAGGTTTTTCAGCACGGCAAAAAACTCTTCTACCTCAAGGGGAGAGAGCACGGCGGTGGGCTCATCGAGAATCAGCAAATCTGCGCCGCGGAACAGGGCTTTTAAGATTTCCACCCGCTGTTGCAACCCCAACGGCAAATCTCTGACCCTCAGGGATGGATCGATCGGTAAGCCATACGTGGCGGCAAATTCCTGTAAACGGGAGAGGGTTTCTCGAATGGGCAAAAGCGGCTCTCTAGGAGACGGCATGCCGACCAGAATATTTTCAAGGACGGTGAAATTTGGCACCAGCATCAAATGCTGGTGAATCATCCCGATACGATGGCGGATTGCATCGCGCGGCGAGTGCAGGCTGATCTTTTGACCTTTCCAGTAGATTTCACCCCCATCGGGCTGATAAAGCCCGTAAAGGATATTCATTAAGGTGGTTTTGCCCGCTCCATTTTCGCCTAACAGGGCATGAATTTCGCCAGCCTGCACGTCGAAGTCGATATGGTCGTTGGCACGCAACGATCCAAAATCCTTAACGATCTGGCGCATCTCGAGCAATGGAGCGGGCATAGAAAGGAGAAACCTTGGAACCTACTGGCTCATTCGTTCAATGGTTAGCTTTCCGGAGATGATATCTTGTTGTACCTGATTGACGAACGCCACGACATCGGCAGGAACGTTCTCACGGAAGGGAGCTAAAGCGATAGCGCCGCTATCCAACCCGAAAAGATAGGCTTTTCCTTCGAAGTTGCCTTCCTTGGCAGTCTTGGCGGCTTCGAAGATGGCGGTTGAGATGTCCTGAATGGCGCTGGTCAAGATCAAATCAGGCGCCATCTCGTATTGATCGAAGATACACCCAATCAGCTTGACGTTGGCGCCTTTGGCAGCTTCTTGAATGCCCAGCATGGCGTTGTCCACATAGTAGAAGATCACATCAACGCCATTTTCAGCCATCGCCAATGTGGCTTCTTTACCCTTGGCGGCGTCATTGAAGTCGCCTAAGTAGGTGAGCGAGACCTGGATATCTGCATTGACATACTTGGCGCCTTGTTCGAAACCTTTACCGTTGCGAATGACAGGGGGGATTTCCAAACCGCCAATATAGCCTACTTTGCCGGATTGGGACATTTTGGCAGCTACCACCCCGGCTAGGAAGGAGACTTGTTCATCGAACAGGGCTATGGAAGCCAAATTGGCATCCGTGTAGGCGCCGTTGACGACAAGGAACTTGGTGTCGGGAAACTGCGGGGCGACCTTCTTGGAAGGCTCGGAGAACTGATCGCCGTGGCCGAGCACAAGCGCATAACCCTGGCTGGCAAAAGTGCGCAGTGACTCTTCCCAATCGGTCGATGGCACCTGCTCAAGATAAGCGGTTTCAACGCCGAGTTCGTTTTTGATGCGCTCTAAGCCCGAATAACCGGCCTGGTTCCAAGATTGATCGTTAACTGCACCTGGGAAAACCATCGCTACACGAAAAGCGGCGCCTTCGGTGGAAGGGACAGCCGGTGTCTGCGGCGAGGCGCAGGCAACCATGCTGAGAATCAAAACAAGGGTTAAAAGGGCGAGAAGAGATTTTCGAAACATAGAATACTTTCCTTTCCTTAGAAAAATGGTAGACATGTTATGGGTGTCTGAGAGTTTGTTTTTATTGAGCCTTCAACCTCCATATCATTCAAAATCTTCACTTTGGCTTAGGGTCTTGCCCGCACGATATTCAAGCGGATGACCTTATCGTTGTAGTAGTTCTCTGCCATCATTAGCGGCAAACCAACTGCGCTGTAGAAAATCTCATTTAAACACAGCAGGGGAGTAGCGGGCGAGCTTTGTAAGATCGTTGCCAGTTGATCATCCAACATCACTGCGCTGATGTCTGCAATGGCGTAGCCGAATGTTTGACCGCAATATTGTTCAAGGATGGTCAAAATGGAAAAACGGGTAGCTTCATCCGGAATTGGTTGGCGCAGGATCGTCTCCGGGATCATATTGATAGAATAGATCACCGGCTTATCATCGGCGAAAAACAAGCGCGAAAAGCGAATCAGGGCTGTCTGCGGGGTAATTTCTAAGGCTTCGGCTTGGGCAGCAGTGGGTGAGATGCGCTCGCGCCGCAGTAAGCGAATGGAAGGCTCTTTGCCGCTGGCGCGGATCAACTGGGTAAATTCCCAAACCGTATTTAATTGGGTGGTGATGTCAATCAGATGGCGATTGACGTAGGTGCCGTCGCCATGGCGGCGGATCAACAAACCTTGAGCAACCAGTTGATCTAAAGCGCTATGGATGGTCGCTCGACTGACGTTGAATTCGAGGGCAAGCTGGTCTTCGCCAGGCAAGCGGCCGCTGACGTCGAAATCGCCTCTGCGAATGCGCTCCCAGATTTGTTCACGGATTTGTTGGGTGATGGATTTTGGTTTTGCCAACATAGAGGTCTGACGTCTGTCGTCTTTATCGCATTGTAGTCCGCTTTGATGGAAACGTCAATTGTGACTTTTGTCCTCTTTTGTCCTCTGTCCGTCGGCATCTTTGCATCAAGAGAGTCCGCTGGGCTTCAGAACATGCGCATGTGGTAATAAACGTATTGATATAAACGTACCACCAGAAATGCTGCCCCCAGATAGCGCGCCCGAAGATTACGAAGTCCGCTGAGTAACTCCGTCTGCGATGAATACAGTCCCACCCGCCAAACTGCATCCGCTAGGTTAGCCATGACCAGATAGCTTTCCATTGGCTTTGGGTTCCACAGGGATGCCACCAATTTGTCTGTTTTGAGGCGAGGCGCTGGATGGGTGATGATGTTGCGCGGTTGAGGAAGCCGAATGGCTTGCCCTTGATCAGGGATCAGCTCCCAGCGCACCCCAAGATAAAAATGTCCCTCGACAAGGTCTAGGTCAATTGCTCCTGAAAACAGGGCAGTCAGTTCGCCGGCGTTGGCAAGGCCGGCGAACCAAGCATAGTTTTGGGGTGTTTGGCACTCTGCCCATAATACAAAGGGTTTGGATTGTTCGGCAAACAAATCGCTGTCGTCACCCTGCGGACGGACAAACTGAAGTGGATAAGGCTGCTCATCGGTCAGGGCAGGCGGACCTAGCGGTAAGAAGGGTTTTTCCTCTTGCTCGGTCGAGGCACCCCAAAACTGTTTGAGGAAAGGGGGTGGACGGAAAATCTGCCAGATGACGATTCCGATTGCGCCAATCACCATCCCAACCACTGTCACAACGGTTGGGGCATTGAGCGCAATCCCCACCAGCAGAATTAGCATAGGTGGCAGGAAAAACACCAAGATGGTTGCTGAGATGATCTGGATGACGTAAGGCAAAGGCTCGACGACAAAGAGGCGCAGGCGGTTACTGAAGGTATTGGGTGTTTGCGGCCAGCGATTTTTCAATTCCTCTGGGGATAAGCCTGCGCGCCAGCGTACGATCGTACGAATGCTCAACGCAAGCACCACCGTCCCGACCCAAATGGCAAGCAGGGTAATCACAATCAGCAAGGGCAAAGTAATCTGCATAACTTTTGTCTCCCGCTCAACCTGCTGGCGCACCACCTAGACTAGTTTTGGTGACCGATGGCTTGCATCGCTCCGTTCACCTTCCCGTTGCTCGGATACTTTTTCAAAATCAGACGGGTTTCGGTGCGCTTGACACCCGGCAGGCGGCGGATTTCCTCAATCAGGTTATTCAGAGCCATGACGTTTTCCACGCTTACCATCGCGCTGATGTCGAACTCGCCGCTAATCTCAAACAGGTTTTTTACGTTGCGAAAGCTGCGCAAGCGGCGCACAACCAGCGTGGTGTAAACATGCGACTCCACTTCCAACATCACCATGGCTTCGATCTCGCGGGGAATGATGTCAATGGCGCGACCAGTGACGCGCTCGGCGATGTCGAGAATATCGGCGTCAAAGAGCTGCTTGCGGCTATCACCGAGATTCTTGATTTCAATCAAGATGCGTTCCAATTCATCGGGCTGCACTTCAACACCGTATTCTGCTAAGCGGGCTATCACTGCGCTTTTGCCTGTGTATTTGTCAATCACGATCTTGCGCTCGCGACCCAATAAGGAGGGGTCGAAAGGTTCATAGGTGCGCGGGTCTTTAAGAACACCGTTGGTATGCACACCGCTTTTGTGCGAAAAGGCATTTTGCCCGCTGACCGGTTTGTTCGGGGCGGCAAAAAAGCCGCTCGCTTTTTCCACATAGTCCACTAATGCCATCAAGGGTGGTAGGCGATATTTTTGCACGCCTTCGAGATTATTATAGACCATGATCACTTCTGCCAAGTCGGGGATGCCGCAGCGCTCACCCATGCCGTTGACCGTGGTGTGAATGCAATTTGCGCCGGCGCGAATCCCTGCCATAGCGTTGGCAAGGGCTAAACCATGGTCGTTGTGAAAGTGTAAATCGATGGCACAAGGCAGCAGGCGTTGGCGCAAAACCGTGATACGTTCGAACACCTCTTCGGGTTTCATCACCCCAACTGTGTCGGCAAAGCTGATGCGATCCGCGCCAGCTTGAATGGCAGCATTGCAAGCTTGAACCAGAAATTCTAAGTCGGTTCGCGAGGCGTCCTCCGGCGTATAGCGCACCTTTAACCCTAAGCTGCGTGCATAGGCAACTTGTTCGCTGATGATGTCAATGACCTCTTGGGGGGTCTTTTTCAACTTCACGTCGAGGTGAATGGGCGATGTTGCATAGAAAATCGCCACTCGCTGGGCGCCACAATCCCGAGCTCGCTGGATATTCTCGCGGCGCGCCAAAGAATGAGCCACGATTTCGGCTTTTAAACCCAGTTTAGCGATCTTTTCGATGGCTTCGGCAACCTTGGGGGAAACACTGGGGTCGCCGGCTTCGATCATCTCCACCCCCACAAGGTCTAGGAGACGGGCAATTTCGAGCTTTTCTTCCACTAGGAAGTTGACGTAGGGGGTTTGTTCCCCTTCTCGCAAGGTTGAGTCCAATATTTCGATCATCCTTCAACTCCAATACAAAATATAACGCTCCCTCGGTTTCGGAGGGAGCGTTGCTTGGACAGGGACTGGCTTTTCGCTGTGCTTTTTTCTCTAAACCTTCATCCAAACAGCCCAACAGCCGAAAACCGAGGTTCGGTCTTCGGGCTGCGCTTAGCGTTGGACTTAGCGAAAAAGCAGACGTTCATTGCTAGACTTTATAACGGCTTAAAGGAGAAGCGTCAACCGAAAGGATAAACGAAAAAGAGGGCAAGTTCTTTGTGCGGAATGAACAAAAAAAGACGTCGGGCAGGCTACCCGGCGGCACCCAGAAGGACCTCCTTACCGCTGCTTCCTCTCGGACCTGACGGGGTTCGCAGGCTTCCGCCGCGCCGGACCCACCCGAACGCAAGATGAATATACCGCGAACTCAGAAGAATGTCAATTCTGACTGCTGGATGAGGATACGGGATTGTCAGCCATTTCAGGTAGTGGTAGAATGAAGAAAAATCAATCACAAAATAACGAGTCAGATTGACTCTGGAGGTTTGTCGTATGGAACAGCAAGTAGCAACCTTTACCGTTAAGAAGGGCTTAGCCCAGATGTTAAAGGGCGGCGTGATTATGGATGTGGTCACCCCTGAACATGCCCGCATTGCCGAAGATGCCGGCGCTGTTGCCGTGATGGCATTGGAGCGCGTCCCGGCCGACATTCGCGCTCACGGTGGTGTTGCGCGCATGAGCGACCCGGAGTTGATTTTGCAAATCATGGACGCCGTTTCCATTCCCGTGATGGCAAAATGCCGCATTGGCCATTTTGTCGAAGCGCAAATTCTCGAGGCAATCGGTGTGGATTACATTGACGAATCGGAGGTGTTGACGCCAGCCGATGAAGCCCATCATATCAACAAACATTTGTTCAAAGTGCCGTTTGTTTGCGGCTGCCGCAATCTCGGTGAAGCACTGCGGCGCATCGGTGAAGGCGCTGCCATGATCCGCACCAAAGGCGAAGCCGGCACCGGTGACGTAGTCGAAGCGGTACGCCATGCGCGGGCGGTTTTGGGTGAGATTCGCCGCTTACAGAGCATGGCAGAAGAGGAAGTAATGGCTTATGCCAAGGAGATCGGCGCTCCCTACGAGTTGGTCATGGAAACGCGCAGTTTGGGGCGCTTGCCGGTGGTCAATTTCGCTGCCGGCGGTGTGGCAACCCCTGCGGATGCAGCCCTCATGATGCAACTCGGCATGGATGGTGTCTTTGTTGGCTCGGGCATTTTCAAGTCCGGTGATCCTGCCAAGCGCGCGGCGGCGATCGTCAAAGCCGTCACGCACTATAACGACCCCTACATCCTAGCCGAAGTCAGCCGCAACTTGGGCGAACCCATGGTCGGGCGGCAGATTTCATCCATTCCTGAAGCGGAGTTGATTGCAGGACGTGGCTGGTAAACTTCTTCGAATTGGCGTATTAGCCTTGCAGGGTGATTTTGCCGAACACATCGCTATGCTGCGCCGCCTAGGCGTTGAAGCGGTGGAAGTGCGCCTTGCCGAGCAGTTAGAAAGTGTGGACGGTTTAATCATGCCCGGTGGTGAATCGACGACCTTTGGCAAGCTGGCAAATGACTTCGGGTTGATCGAGCCTTTGCGCCAGTTTGGGCAACAAAAACCGTTGTGGGGCACCTGCGCAGGAGCGATTTTCCTCTCTAAGGACGCTCATCGCGCACAGCCCCTGCTCAAACTGATGGATATCACGGTTGAGCGCAATGCCTTTGGACGGCAGGTAGCCAGTTTCGAAGTCGATTTGGATGTCTCGGCGCTCAAGAGCGTGAGCGATGATGATCGACCCTTCCATGCGATCTTCATTCGCGCACCGTTGATCGACAGCGTTGGAGAGGGTGTGCAAGTGCTTGCCCGCTTGGAAGACGGACGGATCGTTGCTGCGCAGCAAGGGCATTGGTTGGCAACCTCTTTCCATCCCGAACTGACCGGCGATCCCCGCTTCCACCAATACTTTTTGCGGCTGGTGAGCGCTCAAAAATGAACTCCAGCGCAGCAGGCAGCCGTCCTGCCGACGCCCGGGTACGCTAAAGAAAATGAGCATTCGTCCCTTTGATTGGCGCGACTTATTCGCCTTCCATCGATGGCGAGGGGATTGTATTTATTTGCATAGCGCCTGGGTGTTGACACGTGGTCCGCTCTCAATGCCCGGAGCCATGCTCTCTAGTCTGACTTCTGCCGGCGGTTTGGTGACGGCGGTTTATCGCAATGATAATGGAGGTTTACCGCTCATCGGTCAGGTTGTGCAGTCCAGTGACGTACCCTTTGCGCATCTTCTTTTCTTAACACCGCCGCAGGCGCTCAATGCTGTCAGCCTAGCCGGGCTACACGAACATTTTTCCCATGTTGTGACCGGGCGCGGTGCTTTGCGCTTTTTGGCCGATCTCGATGAGCAGTCACCAGCTTACCCAGTCTTACGTCAGGTGGGGTATGCGGTTTATTCTCGCCAACGCGTCTGGCACTTACCTACGCAAGCAGACGTAGAGAAAAACCACCAGTCTTGCGGTTGGCGTATGGCGGTTGATGCTGATCTGATTGCCGTACGCAGCCTTTATCATAATATTGTCCCCCCTTTGGTACAACAAGTCGAGCCGCCGCCAATGTCCCCCCTTCGCGGCTTGGTGTATCAAGCGGATAAGAGTCTTTTGGCTTATGTCGAACTGCGCTATGGACAACGCGGTATCTGGATCCAGCCCCTCTTCCACCCCGACTTGCAAAACCTAGAGCAGGTATTGAGCGAGCTGATCAATCAAGTGCCTTATCGGTTCTCGCGTCAGCTCTATGTGTGTGTGCGGTCTTATCAAGCTTGGCTGGAACCGTTCTTGGAAAGTTTGGGCGCTGATGCTGGCCCGCAGCAGGCGGTGATGGTCAAACATTTAAGTGTGGCGCAGCGCGCTGTGCAACCTTTGACCCTCCCCGTCATGGAAAGCGGACAGGCGGAAGTATCGGCGCCGTTTGCGAATATGGAGCATTCTTTGTAACCTATGACTCAGTTAAAGATTACGGATGATTTACAAAAATTGTTAAGCGTCTTACCCCCTTCCATCGCTGAGGCAGTTGAGAAAGCTAATCACAGCGATGATCTCTTAGAGGTGATACTGGATTTGGGGCGCGTGCCAACCGCCCGCTTTGTTGACCGTGAGATCATCTTGCGCTCGGTAGAAATTCAACATGCCGATTTGGATTATGTTGTCGAGCGCATCGGCGAATTCGATGCCGACAATCGCGCCGGTATCGAACGCACCTTGCACCGCATTTCTGCCATCCGCAACCGACGCGGGCATATTGTCGGTTTGACCTGCCGGGTAGGGCGTGCGGTCTATGGAACGACCGATATTATCAAAGATCTGATCGAAAGCGGGCGCAGCCTGTTGATTCTGGGGCGGCCTGGGGTGGGCAAGACAACTATGCTCCGAGAGGCAGCGCGCATCTTAGCCGAGACAAAACGAGTCGTGATCGTGGATACCTCGAACGAAATCGGTGGCGATGGTGATGTGCCTCACCCGGCGGTCGGACGGGCGCGGCGGATGCAAGTCAGCATGCCTTCCCTCCAGCACGAGGTGATGATCGAAGCGGTGGAGAATCACAACCCGGAAGCCATCGTCATCGATGAGATTGGGCGTGAGTTGGAAGCGGCTGCGGCGCGCACCATTGCCGAACGCGGTGTGCAACTGATTGGCACGGCGCATGGTAACACCTTGGAGAACCTTTTGCTCAACCCCACCCTTTCCGATTTAGTGGGGGGAATCGAGTCGGTGACGCTTTCGGATGAGGAAGCGCGGCGGCGCGGCACTCAAAAGACGGTGTTGGAACGGCGCTCGCCACCTACTTTTGATGTGCTGATTGAAATCCAGACCCGCGACCGCCTAGCAGTCCATCAGGATGTCGCTGCGGCGGTGGATGCGTTGCTGCGTGGTTATCCTTTGCCGCCCGAAATCCGCTCGCGCGATGAAGCCGGCGACATTCACATCGAAAGGCCTGCGCCGCCGGCACGCACCGCCGTCAGCCGCCAGAGTGGACAACAGGGGTATCGGCGTCAATACAACGGTTACGATACGGAGCCGACCAAGCCGCTCGAAAGCGGAACGACCTCCCCTGCAGAGGGCAGCCCTACACCTCGCAATGGTCTGCCAACCGTGCGCATCTATCCCTATGGCGTGGCGCGCAACCGCCTTTCTCAGGCTGCCCGGCGCTTGGGGGTGCCGGCGGTTCTGGTCAGTGAACTCTCTCAGGCAGATGTGCTGGTCACGCTGCGCACCTATTACCGCAAGCGTCAACATGCTATTGTGGATGCCGAGCGGCGCAATATGCCTATCCATGTGCTGCGCGCCAACACGATCAACCAGATGCAGCAGTTTCTCTCCGATCTGTATAACCTAGAAGTGGATTTTGGGCCCACCACGGGTGAAATGGACTACTTGCGCGAGACACAAGCTGCCATTGAGGCGGTGTTGAACGGCGAACGGTGGGTGGAGCTCTCTCCAGCCAACGCCGCCATCCGCCGCTTACAACACCAAATGGCGCGCCAAGCCAATCTGGTCTCGCACTCTTACGGCAAAGAGCCCAACCGCCGCGTGCGCATCTTTCGCGATGGGTGATCTCGATATGAAATTGGTTTGGACTCGATTTGATCGTTTGTACTCCAAAAAATTTAAAAAAGAGGATTGCTCTCGGTGATTCGTTCTTGAAGGAAGTCATCACGCAAGGGATAGTGCTATATGAAACCTCTAACTGAGGAATGGGTTTCTAAAGCAGAGGACGATACCATTGTAGCGATGAGAATGTTTAGAGCGCGAAAGAAACCCGTTACCGATCGTATTCTAGGTATAGCAAGAGAAAAAGGTCGGATTTGAATATAAACCAAGATGGTCTGTTCATTACTCTCGAGGGGTCGGAAGGGTGCGGCAAGACAACACAAAGCCAAGCCTTAGCTGATTTCCTCAAGCATAAAGGCTATGACGTACTCTTAACCCGCGAGCCGGGCGGCACGGCAATCGGCGAGCAAATTCGTGCCATCCTTGCCAACCGCGAGAATACCGCCATGCAATTGCGCACCGAAGTGCTGCTCTTTCAAGCCTCGCGTGCCCAATTGGTCGAAGAGGTGATTCGCCCTCATCTGGCGCGGAACGGGATTGTGGTTTGTGACCGCTATGCCGACTCAACCCTTGCTTATCAAGGTTATGGCTATCGATTGATCCCCATGGAACAGGTGCGCGCCTTGGTTGAATTTGCCACTGGCGGCTTACAACCTCACCTGACCTTATTGTTGGATTTGGATGTAGAAATTGGTCTGCGCCGCCGCACCCGCGGCGGGCAGGTTAACCGCTTGGATACCTATGAATTAGCGTTCTATCAACGCGTTCGTCAAGGATATCTGGAACTGGCGGCACAGCAACCCGAACGGTGGGTCATTGTAGATGCTACACCTGCTTTTGACGAGGTACAGGCAGCCCTATGCCGCATTGTCCTCGCGCGGTTAGGCGCGAATTAGAAATCGTCGAAATCTGCGCTGCCGCCGTTTCCGTCCTCGGGAGCGGCTAGGTCGGGTAAGGCTTTTTCAATTTCTTCGGGGCTCTGACCTGCTTCGAGACGGTCAACCACCTCGTCGAACTCTGGGGGCAGGTCTTCGCCCAGTTCGTCTCCCATGCGCCGCATCATTCTGCCCAAGGCTTTGGGGTCGTCTTCCAAACCGGCAAGCGCGCTGGGATCGGCGAGGTCTTCCAGACGACTTTCTTCTGATTTAGCGATGCGCACACGCGTGATGCGCCGTTGTACATTTTCACTTTTACAAAACGGGCAGACCACCGGGCGTGTGCCATACTCGCTATAGCTCAAAAAGACTTCAAAGCGCTTTTGACAATTCAAACATCGATAAGGATAATAAGGCATTTTTCACCTCCACGGCATACAACCAGATTTTGAAATTATAATCAGGTTGGGAGAAGATTGACAATGCATTCACCAACACAACCACTGTTAATTGTCATCTCAGGTCCTTCGGGGGCAGGGAAGGACAGCGTCATCCGCGCCTTGAAGAACCGCGGTTTGCCCATCCATTTTGTCGTCACCGCCACCAGCCGCCCCAAACGGCCAAACGAGGTCGAAGGGGTGGATTACTTGTTCGTCAGCCGAGCGCGCTTCGAAGAAATGATCGCCAATAACGAACTCATCGAGCATGCTGTTGTGTATGGCGAATACAAAGGCGTGCCGCGTAATCAGGTGATGGATGCCCTAGCAAGTGGCAAAGATGTCATTCTTCGGGTTGATGTGCAGGGCGCGCTCACCTTGCGCCAGCAGTTCCCAGAGGCGGTGCTGATCTTTCTGAGCGCCGAAGACTTGGATGAAATTGCCAAACGTCTGGAAAGCCGATCCACGGAGGAGGAAGAAGATCTGCGTCGTAGACTAGATACCGCGCAGTGGGAGATTGATCACTTGTGCGAGTTTGACTATTGGGTAGTCAATCGACGCGGTAAGTTGAAACAGACAGCAGATATTCTGATTGCCATCATTCAAGCTGAACATCACCGCACCTGCCGTCAACGGAGTGTGCCATGAGCTTTGCGCAGTTTCCTCCAAGTGCGCCGTCGTTTCAAAATGGCTCTGAGCCCATGCCGCCGCTGACCGGCGTGAGGGTGCGTTATCCCCAAGTCAAACCGCGCCTCACTTATCTTCTCATGGCAGTCTGTATTGTGGTTTATATGGCTCAAATGGCAAGTGAGACCTTGCTGGGGATGGATTTGCCGGCTCTGCTTGGGATGAAGGTCAACCAAGCGATCCTGAGCGGACAATATTGGCGTTTTTTTACACCCATGTTTTTGCACGGTTCTCTCCTGCACATTGCCTTTAATATGTATGCTCTTTACATTTTCGGAGCCTCTCTGGAGGGACGTTTTGGTTACGCGCGCTTTTTACTGCTGTTTTTGATCAGCGGCTTTGTCGGCAATGTGTTCTCTTTTATCTTTTCACCAGCAGCTTCGTTAGGTTCTTCGACGGCCATCTTCGGCTTGCTCGGTGCCGAGATCATCTTTTCTTATCGCAATCAGGGCCTTTTGGGCAGCGGTGCCAGAAGGGTATTGGTTAACGTCCTTACTGTAGCGGGAATCAATTTGTTGATTGGTTTGTCACCTGGCATCGACAATTGGGGTCATGTCGGTGGCTTGGTGGGTGGATCGCTGTTTGCGTGGTTTGGCGGTCCGCTTCTGGCAGTGGAAGGAATCTACCCAGACTTGAGCGTTACCGATCGGCGCGAGTCTGGGGTAACTTGGCGGGCAGCGCTGGGCGTGGGCGGTTTCTTTCTTGCGCTGGCTGTTGTGTGGATTATCCTACAAAACGGAGGTTTCTAAATGAACGTTCTGGTCACCGGGGGAACAGGGTACATTGGCAGCCACACGGTGGTGGAATTGCTCCAAGCCGGCTACCAAGTGGTTATTGTGGATAACTTGAGCAATAGTAAAGTTCAGGTTTTGGAGCGCATTGAAGAGATCTGTGGCAGAGCTCCTATCTTTTACCAAGTGGATTTGCGCGATGAAGTTGGTCTGCACGGCGTTTTCGAAGCGCACGCTTTCGAAGCTGTCTTACATTTTGCTGGCTTGAAGGCGGTGGGGGAGTCGGTCGAGTTTCCCTTGCGTTATTACCATAACAATCTCACCGGCACGCTAGTGTTGCTGCAGACCATGCAAGCCTTTCAGGTAAAACGCTTGGTGTTCAGTTCATCCTGCACGGTGTATGGTGCCAATCAGGAGATGCCGCTGCGTGAGGATTTCCCCATCGCTCCGCTTAGCCCCTACGGGCACACCAAGGCGATGATCGAGCAGATGCTGCGCGACCTGATCGTCGCCGAACCTGACTGGCAGGTGACCCTTTTACGCTACTTCAACCCGGTCGGCGCCCATCCCAGCGGCTTGATCGGTGAAGACCCAAACGGCATTCCGAATAATCTGTTCCCCTATATTACGCAGGTAGCCGTAGGACGCTTGCCCTATTTGCGGGTCTTTGGCAACGATTACCCTACTCCGGATGGTACGGGGGTGCGGGATTACATCCATGTGGTTGATTTAGCCATCGGTCATCTACGGGCATTAGAAAAATTGACCCAATCGGGGTTGTATATTTACAATCTCGGCACCGGGCGCGGTTACAGTGTGTTGGAGGTGGTGCAAGCCTTTGAAAAGGCAACCGGCAAGGCTATTCCGTATCAGATTGTTGAACGTCGCCCAGGCGATGTGCCGATTGCTTACGCCGACCCCAGTTTAGCCCAGCTTGAGCTTGGCTGGCGCGCAGAACGGGGCATTGAGGAGATGTGTGTAGATGCATGGCGGTGGCAGACCAAGAACCCGCTGGGTTATGAATAATGTGTACTCTTTATAAAGGTCAAACCATCTCTTGATCCAAGGAGGAACAAAACATGGCTGAAATAACGATTGAATTACGCAAAAATGGTTCCATGAAGTTACCTGGACCTTTGGTTCTGGTCGATGAAAACGGGCAGGAGCAAGTGATTGACAAAGCGGTGGTTTCGTTTTGTCGTTGTGGGGCATCCAAGGATAAGCCGTTTTGCGATGGCTCTCACAAAGAAATTGGCTTTGAGGGACCATCTTTTACAGTCAAGTTAAACATCCCTTAGGCATCGTTTAGGGACTCTTAGCGAGGGGATGCGCGGGTCAAGTAGGGCGTCAGCCAGTTTCGAGAGCCAGCCATTGCGGGGTTTCGACAATCTCAATCTGCGACCCCCATCCCCTGCCTTTCCCTCATGCAGTGGGAAGGAAGTCACTCCCCTTTACAAGTATAGGTTTTTTGGGTGGAGGCAACTCAAAGGAGTGGCGCGGGGACTTGCTCAAAATG
>FWPU01005246.1_pt1 | contig 28509 bp, 21 predicted proteins | sample 2228361 | NCBI WGS metagenome assembly FWPU01 (sample SAMEA103939777, study PRJEB20133) | metagenome
TAATGGCCGTTTCGGCGGCTTCCGATCCGCCGGAGGTGAAATGCACGCGGGCAGGCTGACCCGGGCGGGGAAAGCGAGCGGCCACGACGGCGGCCAGTTCCTGCGCGTAGCGGTTGTGGAACTGGGAGTCGTGGACGTACGGGATCTCGCGGGCGGCGACGGCTGCGGCTTCGGCGATTTCCGCGACGCCGTGCCCGATGGATACCACGGCGGCGCCGCCGCAGGCGTCCAGGTATTTCCGCCCGGCGGCGTCGTACAGCCAGACTCCTTCACCGCGCACGGCGACCGGATATTCGGCGCGGAAACTGCGCGGAAACAAAAAATCGCTGCTTGGTGTGCGGTCCATGCCGGCAACTGCGGCGCACAGGGATTTTAAACTCGAACTCCCGGCAGGACAATCGAGCGCGGCACCGGACTAGTACTGTTGTACCGAAACAAATGAAACCGCCGAACCATGGCCAGCGTCCGCCGCTCGCGGCAGGATAGCAGCGGATTCGCAGTTCAGCACCCAACAGGCAACTTTGCGCGGCTGTCCTCCCGTGCGAAAGAGCCTGATGCCCGTCTCCATAGGGGGCGGGCAGCGCTGGGCTCCGAGCCAGTCCCGATCCGGCACCCGCGCCCCGGGAGGACCGGGTCGAGAACAGTCTGCACCTCCATCACCCCATGCCCAAGGGCGGCCGGCACCCCCACCGGCCGCTTCTTTCTGATTCGGATTCGGGAGTTTGCAAACGAGGTAACAGTCCATGGATAGATAGACCGTTTTCGAGGGAGATCGTGCAAAAAATTCCTTGACACAGAAGGAATTGCAGCGATAAGAAGGCAACATCAGATTTTTCGGGGAATCGGGGTGGAGCGAAGGGTTTGTTGGCTCACAGCTCTTCGTTCTTGTAGTTGTGGGGTGTCACGGGGTGTTAGTCGGCTCGAATCAAGGGGATTTCCACCTGAGCTTCTCAATACTGTGCTTGCATCCAGATGCGAACGCTGTTCCCGATTACTCCCAACAGGAGGAGAGGAATGAGATGGATTGCGAGGAACCTCGTGTTCCTGGGGCTCGCAGCGGTGGTGTTCTGCGCGCCGGTTTGGGCGCAGGAGACTTCGCTGTCCGGGACGGTGACGGATCCGGAGGGCGCGCTGGTACCCGGGGCTACCGTCACGGTCACCAACAAGGCCACCGGCGTCTCCCGCACGACTACGACGGGGGATGATGGAACCTACGTCTTTCCTCAGCTCGCGCCAGGAACCTACCGGGTGGAGGTGAAGAAGGACCAATTCAAAACTGCGATCACCGACAACGTGGTGGTGCCGGTGGGACTGGCCACGAGCTTCAACGTCAGCCTGGAGCTCGGCGCCGTCACCGAAACCATGATCGTGGAATCGGAGACCACCCGGGTGAATACCACCGACGCTTCGCTCGGCAACCCGTTTTCCGGCGACCAGGTAAAGCAGTTGCCCTCCCTGAACCTGGATCCCGCCGGGCTGCTGAGCCTGCAAGCGGGCGTGACCTTCGTCCCTGGCGCTCCCGACGTGGCCGGCGGTTATTCCGGCGTGTCGGATTTTGACGGTCGCGGCGGCAGCGTCAACGGCAGCCGCAGCGACCAGACCAACATCACGCTTGACGGCGTGGACGTGAATGATCCAATCAACGGCTACGCCTTCAACAGCGTGTTGCGCGCCACACAGGCTTCACTGGCCGAGTTTCGCGTGACCACCAGTAACTACAACGCCGACCAGGGTCGCAGCTCAGCTGCCCAGGTACAACTCGTTACCCGCAGTGGCACGAACGAGATCCACGGCGAAGCTTATTACGCCCACCGCAATGAAATCTTCAACGCCAACGACTTCTTCCTGAACCGCGATGACGTGGAACGCGGCAAGTTCCGGCGCCACATCTACGGCGGCGCCGCCGGAGGACCGATTTGGAAGGACCGCTGGTTCATCTTCGGCAACATCGAGAAGCTCGAAGAGGCCCTCAGCCAGCCTGTCGAGCGTGCTATTCCCTCCCTGTCGTTCCGCGACGGCGTGCTGATTTACGAGTGCGCGGATGTGAACGAGAACGATAGAAACGACGATGAATGCCCGGGCAACACAGCCATAGGCGTATCCGGCCAAACCTGGTTTGCCGACAAGGACGGCAATGGCGTGCCGGACCCCGGCTTCTATTCGCTGACGCCGGGAGAGCTGGCCGCCATTGACCCGGCGGGAATTGGTCCGAGCCTGAACGCGCTTGCGCACTTCCAGGAGTTTCCCATTCCCAATTCACCGGGCACGTTTGACCGGCTGAACATCGTCGGGTTCAACTTTGCCGCGCCAATCAACAACGACTTCCTGACCTACATTCTGCGGAGCGACTTCAACATTGACCGCGCCGCGAACCATACGCTGTGGTGGCGTGGGACGCTGCAGGACGACGCCATCGCGTCGTCGCCGCAGTTCCCGGGCCTGGAGCCGAACACCACCCGGCTGGGCGGCAACCGCGGCTTCGTTCTCGGCTACCGCTCGCTGTGGGGCTCGAACTTCGTGAACACCTTCCGGTACGGCCTCACGCGAATCTCGGAAGCCACCGCCGGGCACCAGAACAGCGAGTTCGTGGATTTTCGCTTCATTGACAACCTGGAGGACTACGGCAGCGACTCCTTCGGGCGCAAGGTCCCCAACCACCACATCCGCGACGACGCCAGCTACATCTGGGGCAACCACACGCTCACGTTCGGCGGCGAGATGCGCTTCTTGCGCAATGATCGCTTCTCGAACGCCAATTCTTTTCACTTCTTCAGCACCAACCCCTCGTGGCTGCCCAACGTCGGCCGCAACATGGTGCCGGGCGAGAGCGACTTCTGCACCCGCCCAGGTTGCTTTGCCGTGCCGGCGGTTTCCGACGCGGGCTCGGATGACTACCGCGATTCGGTGACCAACCTCCTAGGCATCATCACTCAGGCCACAGCGTCGTATAACTTCGACCGCACCGGCGCCACGCTGCCGACCGGCGAATCGGTTCGGCGGAACTTCGCGGTGAACGAGTATGAGCTGTACTTCCAGGATCAGTGGCGGATGTTCCAGACGGTGACCTTCACCTACGGCATCCGGTACGTCCTGGCCTCGCCGCCGTGGGAGACCAACGGCAACCAGGTTGCTCCGACGCCAGATCTGAGCACCTGGTTTGAGACCCGGCGCCAGTTGATGCTGGCGGGCATGCCCTCGAACGCGGCACCGCAGCTCAGCTTCGCGCTGGGCGGGCCGGAAAACAATGCCCCCAATTATTTCGATTGGGACACCAACAACTGGTCGCCGCGCGTGGCGGTAGCCTGGAATCCGCGCTTCCGCGACGGCATGTTCGGCTGGCTGTTCGGTGACGGCCGGACGGTGTTTCGCGCCGGCTATTCGCTGGTCTACGACCGCATTGGCCCCGCGCTGGTCACTTCGTTCGACAACTCCGGCTCATTCGGCATGTCCACCACGATTGACAGTGTGTTCGGCGGATGCGGTGAAGGACCGAGCACGGCGGGACCGTTCGGTGTCTGCCCGCGGTTCACCGGCGTGTTTGACACTGCCGCCGCCTCCGTGCTGCTGCCGCCTTCGCCGGGCGGAAGCTTTCCGGCCACGCCTCCCGGTGCGGATGAGTTCGGCGTACCGCAACCGGGCAGCTTCGCCATCGCTTCGGCGCTGGACAGCGGTATCCGCACGCCCTACTCGCACGCCTACAACGTCTCCATCGGCCGCGAGCTGGGCAGCCACTACAGCCTGGAATTCGCTTACGTCGGCCGCAGCGGGCGCAAACTGCTGATGCTCCGCGATATGGCCATGCCTGCCGACCTGTGCGATCCGCTCTCGGGCCAGTGCTACTTCGACGCGGCCCAGGAGCTGATCCGGCTGTTCGAGCAGGGTGTGGACATCAATTCGCTTAATCCCATCCCGTACTGGGAAAACCTGTTCCCCAGCTTCGGGCCGGGTGGCATCAACGGCGGCTTCCTGCCCTGTGACTTGTTCGGGGTGGACCCTAATTTTAACGGGGGATTTTCCGCAACGCAGGTCGCCTATGACTGGTTGAACTGCATCCACCCGGACACCACCGTGTTCCCGTGGGCCGTGGACAACTTCGGCTTCCCGGGCTATGTGCTGGGCGGGCCGGGTTCGATTGACCTGGACGGTGATGGATTACCAGATGCCCCGTTTGCATATTTCGACGATCAGTTCGCCACGCTCACTGCGTGGAGCTCGATTGCTCGCTCGGAATACCATGCCTTCCAGGTGATGTTCCGGAAGCGCATGAGCCATGGCATCCAGTTCGACTTCAACTACACGCTGTCGAAATCGCTCGACCACAGCTCGACGCCAGAGCGTGCCGACACTTCGTTCGGGTTCTTTACCGGCGGCTACAGCGGCTCTACGATCAACGCCTGGGATCCCGACCTGGAGTACTCGTTCAGCGACTTCGACATGCGCCACCAAATCAACACCAACTTCATCGTTGAGCTGCCCTTCGGCCGCGGCCGCTGGATGGCGGCAGACGTCCCCGCGTGGCTGGACCACATCGTCGGCGGCTGGATGATTTCCGGCATCGTCCGCATCAACAGCGGATTGCCGGCCAACGTCATCAACGCCCGCGTCTGGCCCACGAACTGGAACCTGCAGGGGAATGCGACCTGCAAACCTTCCGACGCCAGCCGCTTCGGCGTGGCCACGGGCCCGTGCCCGGCGACCCAGAATGTGAGCCGGTCGATCGGCCACGGCCAGCCGAACCTGTTCCGGGATCCGGATGCAGCGTTTGAGTTTTTCCGCTTCACCCTGCCCGGACAGCGCGGCCAGCGGAACATTCTCCGCGGTGATCACTACTTCAACCTCGACCTGGCTCTGGGCAAGACGTTCAACCTGCCCTTCGAAGGTCACAGCTTTGCTCTGCGCTGGGAGGCGTTCAACGTCACCAACTCGGTCTATTTCGACACCGTCTCCCTCACCGCCAGTATCGGCAGCCGCGGCACCTTCGGTGATTATTCGGCCGTGCTGGGTGGTCCGCGCAGGATGCAAATCTCAGGCCGCTACACGTTCTAGCCGCGCCTAGCTGCCTCACTTCCTGCCCGCGGCCAGCCCGCGAGCAGCCAGCCGAAGGCCCCCGGAACTTCCGGGGGCCTTTGTCTTTTTCTGCTTCCACGGCTTCCGGCCACTTCGGTTTTGCGCTGGTTTAGCTTTTCAACAGGGACACGACATATTGCGTGGGTTCGCGCTTGACACGCTATCATCCGGGCGGCACAATCCCGCCGATTCCGGCTTATCGCAAGGGGAAATTTTTCTTCTTGGTCTGAGCGCAGCGGATTTCGCGATGCAATATTTGCCCGGCTGGACCGTGCAGTGCATTAATCCCGAATGTACGGCCCGCGGTCACTGGCTGCGCGCCGATCAGGCGCACCCCGAGCTCTGCTCGAACTGCGGGGCGCCGCTGCGCAACGTGCCGCCGCCGTTGCCGCCGCGCCTGCGGCTGCGGCCTCGTACGCTGGTGGGTTACCGGCCGCCAGGACGCCCGCGGCGCTAATCCCGCGCGGCGAGGCGCAAGTTGTCCGCCGGCTCCCCTGTTCGGCTCCCCGGGTGTGACGGTTGCTTCCGGCGTCTCGCCCCCGGTTTGGCGGCGGGACGCCGGAAAAACTAATGCAGCAATCCCTGACCGTTACCCGCCCCTTCCCCGCTGCCTGCTTCGCCTTAACGGATCCAAGCCGGTGGGACGCCGGCACGGCGGGCCTCGTCTTCGATTTCTGCGATTTGCTGCCGGAGCTGGCTGCGGCGCTGCTCGAGGTTGGCCAGCAACTGCGCGGTCATGCTGCCGCCGGCACCCGGGCCTATGAGGTCGAACCCGCGCGCGGCGGCTTCTTCACGCAGGCGCCGGATTTCGGCTTCCACGCGTGACAATTCCTCGCGCAGCGGCTGCAGCCGCTGCTGCCACGCGGCGCGCCGTTCCTCAGCGGTGGGTGGTGGTTCCGGCTTGGGCCCGAGCTCAGCTTCGAGTTCCCGGAGCCGATCTGCCAGCGCCGAGATGCGCTGCTCAATTTCCGCGACTGAGGCGGCCTGCTCCTGTTCCTGCGCTTCGAGCTGGTTCAGCCGTGCGCGCCCGGCGTCGTCGGTTTGATATTGGGGGCTGCTGAAAAATTGCTGTCGCTGAAGCTGCAGTTCGCGGCGGGTTACGTCGAGCCGGCGCTGCGCCTGTTCGAGTTCTTCGCGCGCGGCTTTCAGTTCCGCCGTGGCCTTGCTGCGTTCTTGCTCGCGTTCGCTGGCTTTGGCCGTGGCCTGAGGCTCGCCGGCCGGCGCCTCGGCGGCTCCCGCAGGGCGAGTGGAGCCCACGACGCTAACCGCGCCACGGGGCGATTCCGGCAGGTTGTCGTTGGTCCAAATGGTTCTGGCCTTCGGAGCGTCTTTTTTCTGCTCGCGGGCACGTCGCGCCGCCTCTGCCACCGAAGGCTTCTGCTCTTGCCTGAACGGAGTGCCGCGAACGTCCTGCTCTTGGCCCCAGGCGGGGCTCGCCAGTCCGCCGGTCAAGAATAAGATCAATCCCAGGCCAAAAATTTGATGCCTATATCTGGATCGCATGTAACGAACGTCCATGATGAGCCGCCTGCATCCAGCTCGCTGCCAGCACCAGCTTGTCCTGAGCGGAGCGAAATGAGCGCGTGCGAATGGCTGCGAGCGGATTGTGTTCCTCTGCCCATGCTAGGCGCAATCCCCGTGCCGTGCAACCCGTTTGCCGCCCTGCCTCCCAATCCGGCAATGCGCAACCGCCGCGCTTACCACTCGACAGTGATCTTCACGGTGTCTGGCGGCGCCACCCACTTCTGGATATACAGGGTTCCGACGACCTGCGGCTGGCCGGGACGGGATTCTTCTTGATAGCGAATTGTGTTCTTGGTTTCCCGTTCCTTTTTGAAGGTGAGTTCGTGCTTGGCCATGGCTGTTCCTTCCTTTCCCTTTGGGGGAACCAATCCTCCAACCGGGCACAGCCGGAGAGATTCGCGGAAAGTATAGCAGGCAGGCGGGGGAGAGGAAGCCCCTCATGCAGCGGTTCCGCGGCGGTTGGGTTTGCCGCCGACGAAGAGTAGAATGCGTCTTCGATCCGGCGGCGGGCATCGAACAGACGGCAATGAAGTCGAACAAAAAGCTGAATCTGGCGCGCCCGGACTGGCTCACGCAGGTTGCGGCCGTGCTCGACGTGCTCAATGAGGGCGTGATGATTGTGGACGACTGCTATGTGATTCAGTACGTCAACCCGCAGATGCAGGAAATGACCGGTTATCCGGCCGAAAAAGTCGTGGGCCGCACGCGCGAGATGTTCTATTCCGGCGAGGATCTGGCCTTCGTGCAGCAGCAGGTGGACCGCACGCTCGAGCTGGGCGCACACCGTTTCGGCTGGTACCTGCCGCGGACTGACGGCACGCGCCTGCCGGTGGTGGTCAGCTCGCGCGTGGTGGAAGACCCAGAAGGGCGGTGGTTCGCCATCGTTACCTTCACCGACGTGAGCGAGCTGCGCGAGCGGGAGGAAAAGCTGCGCGAGGCCTACCGGAAACTGGAAGAACGACAGCAGGAAATCGAACGCGAACTGGCCATCGCCGCGCGCGTGCAGCGTACCATGGCGCCGCGAAACCTGACTTGGGGCCGGCTGGCGGTGGAGACCTACTACCTGCCGGTGCGCACCATCGGCGGCGACTTCTGCCTAGTGACTCCTTGCAGCGACACCTCGCTGAACCTGATGGTTTGCGACGTCTCCGGCCACGGTATCGGCTCGGCGCTGATTGCCAACCGCATCTACACCGAAGCGCTCACGCTGATTGAGCGCTGCGGCGGGCTCGAAGCCATGCTGCACCAGTTGAATCAGTTTGTGCTGCAGCACATCCGCGAGACGGGATTTTTCTTCTCGCTGGCCGCGGCGCGCTGCCTGGCCGACAGCCGGCGCGTCAGCTTCGCCGGCGCCGGCCACCCGCCCGGCTTCTGGGTCACGCCGGCGGGCGAGCTGCGGCATCTTGAGACGCGCAGCCGCGTGCTCGGGTTGCTGGAAGACGCCGTGGCACCCGACCCGACCATCGAAGTTGAGCTGGGCAGCGGCGACCGCATCGTGCTCTACACCGACGGGCTGACGGAAGTCTTCAACAGCCGCGGCGAATTCCTGTCCGTCGAGGGGCTGGAGGAGATCGTCCGGCGCGCAGCGGCGAAGCCGCTGCCGGAAATGAAGCAGTCCATCCTGGACGGCGTGGACGCCTGGCGCGACGAACCGCTGAGCGACGACGTCTCGCTGATCCTGGTCGAATTTCGATAGCGTCAGCTGCCGTTGAATCTTTGCCAACCCGCCCTGCATCCATTGATGTGACGCGCTCCCAGTCACTCACGCGAGTTGCAGCGGCGCGTCACTTCGCTCCACAGAAGCCTTTTCATCTTGGCCGGCGTTGCGTGGCCGGCGCGAGATTGCTCAGGTAAGGGAGGAGTTTATGCCTCGAATTGCACCCGTGGATCCATCGAAAGCAACCGGCAAGGCCAAGGAATTGCTGGATGGCGTCCAGCAAAAATACGGCCGCGTGGCCAACGTGGTGGCCGGCCTGGCGAATTCGCCGGCGGCACTGGAAGCCTACCTGAAAACGCAGGAGGCGCTCGGCAATGGTTCGCTGGACGTGAAGCTGCGCGAACAGATTGCTCTTCTCGTGGCGCAGGCCAACGGCTGCGAATACTGCGTTTCGGCGCACACCGCCATCGGCAAGATGGTGGGGCTTGACGACAAGCAACTGACCGGTGCGCGGCAGGCCGCGACCGGCGACGGGAAAACCGATGCCGCGCTGCGTTTCGCGCGCACCGTGGTCGAGCGCCGCGGCTGGGTGACCGACGAAGATTTGGCCGCCGTGCGCCAGGCGGGCTGGTCCGACGGTGAAGTTGTCGAAATCATCGCCAACGTGGTGGGAAACTTCTTCACCAACTATTTCAACCACGTGGCCGGCACCGAAGTGGACTTCCCCAGGATCGAGCTGAAGCTGGCGCAGTCAGCCTGAGTCTTCATCCTCCACCACCCCACACACCGACCTGCGGGCGCGGGCCTGAATTCGGGACTGCGCCCGCAGTTTTTACGCCTTTTGCGGCTGGTCAGAGCAGACAAGTCTTGCGCGCCACGGGCACTGCGGCCTTGCGGTCATGCACGCAGTATTAGATACTCCGCGCGGGGCAGTCAGGCCCGCTGAACCTGCGTAGGAGGCTCCATGCGTTCTGCTCGTTTCGCCAGGGCATTGCGGTGCGCTGCTGCGTTTCTGTTGTTTTCTGCGGCTGGTGTTGCGGCAGCCGCTGCCGACACAATTCCGGTGCGAAAGATCCAGGAAGAGCTGGCTGCGCCAGCGCAGGAGCCCGGCGTCGCGCCGCAAGCGGAACCGCCGGCCGAGGGCGAGGTGAAACCCTTCACGCTGCCTCCGGAAAAATACAAGCAGGCCATCGAGTATTCCCGCCAGCGCTATGCGCTCTATTTCATTTCTTTTCTCTGGGGCGTGGGCGTGCTGCTGCTGGTGGTGTACCGCGGCTGGGCGGTCAGGTTTCGCGACCTGGCCGAGCGCGCTGCCGGCAACCGCTTGGTGCAGGCTACGGTCTTCGTGCCGCTGTTCTTTCTGGCGGTGGACGTCCTGAACCTTCCGACTTCGGTGTACGGTCATTGGCTGGCGTTGAAATATGATCAGTCCATTCAGGGCTGGGGCTCTTGGCTGTGGGATTGGACGAAAGGCGAGCTGATCGGCTTCACGCTGGGTATCATTCTGACCTGGATTCTATTCGCGGTGATTCGTCGCGCGCCGCGCCGGTGGTGGTTCGCCTTCTGGCTGGCGGCACTGCCCATCCTGGTGTTTCTGCTGTTCCTGGCGCCGCTGGTGATTGCGCCGCTGTTCAACGAATTCCGCCCGCTGGCGGAAACGCAGCCGGCACTGGTCGAACGCATCGAGCAGGTGGTGGCACGCGGCGGACTGCAGATTCCGCGCGAGCGCATGTTCGAGATGATCGCCAGCGAAAAGGTGAAAACGCTGAATGCTTACGTCACCGGCATCGGAGCGTCGAAGCGGGTGGTCATCTGGGACACCACACTGGAAAAAATGACGCCCGAGCAGACGCTGTTTGTCTTCGGGCACGAGATGGGCCACTACGTGCTCGGCCACATCTGGAAGGGCATCGCCTTCGCTGCCGCGCTGCTGCTGGTCTTTCTCTATCTCGGCTACCATGGCCTGCGCTGGCTGCTGCGGCGCCGGGGTGAGCGCTGGAGCATCCGCGGACAGGACGACTGGGCGGCGCTGCCGGTCCTACTGCTGCTGTTTTCCATTTTCGGCTTCCTGGGAGCACCCGTGTTCAATTCCTACAGCCGGGCGATGGAACACGATGCGGATGTATACGGTCTGGAAGTGATTCACGGCATCGTGCCTGATTCGGGCCGAGTGGCCGGCGAAGCGTTTCAGATTCTGGGTGAGATTGCGCTATCCGACCCCGACCCGCACCCCTTCATCGAGTTCTGGCTCTACGACCATCCCGCCGTGGTGGACCGCGTAGTGTTCGCGCAACGCTACGACCCGTGGTCGCAGGGCGAAGAGCCGACATTTATCCATTAGCCGAACCTATGATTTTGGACTCCGCTGGCAGCGCCCACGGCAGATTCACCGCTTACCGGCAACACCTGTGCTGGGCATAGAATCTACTTGAGCAGGAGCCTGCAGGACTGCATCTGCGCGAATCGTGTGCCGGGCGGTTAGCCATGGGATTTCAGCGGCCTTTTCAGTTTTGCATCTTAGCCGTTGTCTTGGTGCTGTGCGGAGCGTTCTGCCTGCATGCGCATTCCGCACTCACGCCGGGAGACGATCCGGTTCCGTTTGAACACTGGCTGGCGCAGGGTGAGGTGGAAGAAATTCCCTGGGAGGTCAAGGTCCGCGAGGCCGAAATCGCCATGCGGCAATGGCCGGTAGTCCGGCTCGAAGTCCGCGTGCCCGGCAAGTACCTGCGCGAAAATGCTGGTCGGCACCTGCTGACGCTGGTCGCGCGCGTGGCCGACCAGCGCGGGCAGTGGATCACGCCGCGGGAAGAGCAGATCGGCCGCGTGGAAGGGAATCTGCCGGGCGGCGCGTACCTGCGTTTTCAACTGGCGTTGCAGACCGTGCCCGGAAGATATCAGCTCGGCTTCGTGCTCTATGACCATGCAACCGGCCTGCGCAGCACGAAGCGCGAAATCTTGCAGGTGCGGGGTGAGCGCAACGACCCGCTGGCCGGTGCCTACCGCGACCTGCCGCGCGCCAGCTTTCTCCGCCAGTCCGAATTTCCGGAAGGAGGCTACCCACCGGCCAGACCGCGCGATCTGTGGCTGCCGGTGGAGTCGAGCCGCCCGCTGCGCGTCGAGCTGCTGGTAAACTTTTCGCTTTCGGAGCAGTTCGCCGGCTCGGTGGCGGTGTACCGCCGCAACCGACGCAGCATGCTGGCCGCTCTGGATGTGCTTTCCCAGTTGGACCTGGCCAACGGCTCGCTGCACCTGACCATGCTCGACCTATCCCGCCGCCGCATCCTCTACGAACAGCAAATTGACGACGGCGTGGACTGGGTCGAGCTGCGCGCCTCACTGGAAGAAGTTCATCCGCAGGTCATCAGCCTTGAGGCCCTGGAAAAGCGCCAGGAAAATGCCGCGTTCTTCCGCGACCTGATCCGCGAGCGCATCCGGCGGGCACAGGCGGGCGCAGGGGAACGCATCGAATCCGCCGGCGAAACCGGCAACGAAACGCACAGCGCGCCTGCCGATGAACCCCTCCCGGTGTTCGTTGTGGTCAGCAGCGGCATTCTGTTTCCTTCGGGCAGCGACCTCGAGCCGTTGTCAGCACGGGAGGCCGAGCGCTGCGATTGCCGCGTCTTCTACCTCCAGTTCCGCATCCACCGCGACAACCTGTGGGATAAACTCTCGCACCTGCTCCGGCCGCTCCGCCCGCAGCGCTACGTCCTCGACAATCCGAAAGATTTCCGCAAAGCCCTCGGCAAACTCCTGCGCGAACTTCGCTCCCTTTAGTACGGCTAAGCATGGGAACATGGCGGCCTGAATGCGCCTGGCGCGGGGCACCCCTCCCTTTTCTGGTTGCAAAGTTTTCCGTTTTCACTTTTTGCTGCGCGGGCGGGTAGACTGTTTGCCGTTCCTTTGCGCCTATGGCCAAATTGCGCTTCACCGTTGAGATCGCTGCACCGGCGGACCGCGTGTGGGCCTTTTTCGCTCCGCAGCGTATGCCGCTGTGGTACGGCCCGGAAATGGCGGCGGAGTTTGAAGTCGAAGGGGGCGCGAGCGAGTTTGCGGTGGGCCAAAAGGTGCGCATCAGCGGCAAGCTGGGCAGGCGGGAAGTCTCGCTGACGGCCGTAGTAACGCGGTACGAGCGGCAGCGTGTGCTCGAGTGGCGCTTCACCGACCGCTACGGCATCCGCGGCCGGCAGCTCTGGCTGCTCCAACCCGAGACGGGCAGCGAAAAAACCCGGCTGCGCGCGGAAGACGAATACGCGCTGCCCAGCCGACTCGGCTGGCTGGCGGATCTTTTCCTGGTGCGCTGGAGCGTTGGCAGCCGCGACCGCCGCTGGCTCGACAATCTGTGCCGCTACGCCGAGCAACGTTGAGTCCGCTGCTTGACTTTGCTGTGCCGCAGCCTTACGGTCCCGCTGACTTCCGCCTGTTCCAGACATAAAAAACCGAGGCGAGGAGCATTTTTATGCCCGTGTTCATGGTGGACCGAAACCTGCCGGGAATGACCAGGGAACAACTGGCCGGAGCGCAGCAAGCGGCCATCGAAACCAGCCAGCAGTTTGCGAAGCAAGGAAAGCCGGTGCGCTACATCCGCAGCATGTTCCTGCCGGAAGAGGCGCGCTGCATGTGCCTGTTCGAAGCGCCGAACGCGCAGCACGTCAAGGAAGTCAACGAAGCGGCAAAGCTGCCCTTCACCCGGATCGTCCAAGCTGAAGACCTGAGCTCCTGACAACTCTGCTCTTCTCGCCCGCTGTGCTTTCTGTAGTTGAATTGTCGAATACAGCTTTACGGAGAGTCTGCGGAGGCAGAGAGAGAGCGCGGGTGTACCGGTTAACCGGCCAGCTCAATCAGGCGAAATTCTTTCTGTCCACGGCGAAGAACCAGGAAGCGGCCGTGCAGAGCATCGTTGGCGGAAACCGTTTGTGCGGCGGAACCGACGCGCCGGTTATTCAGGTAGATGCCGCCACCTTCGATCAGCCGCCGCGCTTCGCCCTTCGACGCCGCAATCCCCGCCAGCAGCGCCAGCTCGACGATGCTCAGGCCGTTGCCGGCGAGCTTTGATTTTTCCACGCGCGTCGAAGGCGCTTCCTGAAATACGTCGAGCAATTCTTCCGGCGTGAGCGCGCTGACCTCTTCCCCGAACAACGCCTTTGATGCCCGCTCGGCGCCGGCCAGGGCTGCCTCCCCGTGCACTTGGCGGGTGACTTCACGCGCCAGCCGGATCTGCGCTTCGCGGCGCTCGGGGGCGGTGCGCACGGATTGCTCGAGTTCTTCCATCTCGCCCGGGCCGAGCCAGGTGAAAAGCTTCAGGTAGCTGATGACGTCGCGATCATCGGTGTTGATCCAGAACTGGTAGAAGCGGTAAGGCGAAGTGAGTTTCGGGTCGAGCCAGACCGTACCCGTTTCCGACTTGCCGAATTTGCGGCCGGCGGCGCTGGTGACCAGCGGAAATACCAGCCCGTGCACCTGCACCCGGCGCAGCCGTTCGATCAAATCCATGCCTGCAGTAATGTTGCCCCACTGGTCGCTGCCGCCCATCTGCAGCAGGCAGCCGTAGCGGTCGTACAGCACCAGGAAATCGTAAGCCTGCAGGAGCATGTAGCTGAATTCGGTGAAGGAAATCCCTTCGGCGGAATCCAGCCGGCGGCGCACGGATTCTTTGCTGAGCATGTAGTTGACGGTGAAAAATTTCCCCACATCGCGCAGGAAGTCCATCATCGAGATGCCGGCCAGCCAGTCGGCGTTGTTGATGAGCAGCGCAGAATTTTCACCCGTGGAAAAATCCAGGAACGGCTCGAGCTGGCGGCGCAGCCCGGCCAGGTTGGCCTCGATTTCTTCAGCGCTGAGCAGCGGGCGCTCTTCGGATTTTCCGCTGGGGTCGCCGATCATGCCGGTGCCGCCGCCGACGATGGCGATGGGCCGGTGGCCGTGGCGCTGGAACCGCGCCAGAGCCATCACCGGCAGGAGCGAGCCGACGTGCAGGCTGGGCGCGGAAGGGTCGAAGCCGATGTAGCCGGTCACGCGCCCGCGTTTGAGCAGCGCGTCGAGCCCTTCGCTCGACTGATAGACCATCCCGCGCCAGTGAAATTCTTCCAGCAGCTTCATAGGAATTGAGGCGCTTTTTCTCTGCGTCTTGGTCCCAGTACCTTCTCTTTGAGAAAGCCTTTTAAAAACCTTTCCCCACAGAGGCACAGGGTTGAGCGAGACATGCACGGCCCGGAAATTTCTGCCGGGCGCGTCACCTGTCACCCGTCACGATCACTCTGCGGCCCTCGATGCGGAAGCGCCCCTCCAGCACGATGCGCACAGCTTCGGAGTAGATGCGGTGTTCTTCGTGCAGGATGCGGGCGGCCAGGGTATCCGGTGTATCGTCGTCGCGAACTTCGACCACCGCCTGGCGGACAATCGGACCGGCATCGAGATGTTCGTCCACGAAATGCACCGTGCAGCCACTGTATTTCACGCCGTACTCCCACGCCTGCCGCTGCGCCTCCAGCCCCGGAAACGCCGGCAGCAGCGACGGGTGGATGTTCAAAATCCGGTTGCGGAATTCGCTGACGAAATAGGGCGAAAGCAGCCGCATGAAGCCGGCCAGGCAGACCAGGTCCACCTGCCGTTCGCGCAGCGCGACGACCACTTCGCGGTCGTAGGCTTCGCGCTCTTTGCCTTTCGACGGGATCACAAGCGTGGCGATGCCGCGCGCCTTCGCTTTTTCAATCCCGGGGGCGCCTTCGCGGTTGCTGATGACAATGGCAATCTCTGCGCCGGGGATGCGTCCGGCGGCGACAGAATCGGCCAAAGCTTCAAAGTTCGAGCCGCGGCCGCTCAGCAGGATGCCAATGCGCTTCGCCATGAGCCGAGCAAATTAGCACATCGCCGCCCGGCGGTGTAGTGCTCCGGCCAGAGAAACAGGGAGGAGCCGGGAGGGAAGCACTTCAGTCGCGCCGCGCGGTCTCCGGAACCAGCGCGCGGCGGGTGGAGAGCAGGGTGTGTTCGAGCGATTCTTTGGGCACGCTTTTCACGAACGGACCAATCAGCCAGTCAAGCAGAAAAGGGATGTCGCGGCTCAGGGTGACAGCCTCGGACTGCACGTACACGCCGCCGTCTTTTTCCTCAAAGCGCCAGTAGGCGTTCAGCCGCCACAGGAGGCCGCGGTCGTTGCCTACCGGTTTTTCCTTTTCCTGCGGCGTGCCGGGGTCTTCGACTTCGGCGATGCGCACCGCTTCCGAGCGGCTGAACACGCGCGCCGGGCCGATGCGGCGATAGACGATTTCATGCGTGGTGTTCAGCGTCGCGCTGATGACCTTTTCGCGGAAAAAACGCATGTACACGCGAAAACGGTCGCCCTCGCGTGCGAGCAGTTTCGATTTCTGCACGTCGGGCGCGTAGTGCCTTTCCGTGCTGTCGTAGTCCTGCACCAGCGCGAGCACCTGCGCAAGCGTCACGCCCGGAATGAACACCACGCCCACCCAGTGATGCACCATCCCGTCGGGGATTTCGACTTCGCGGCCGTCGGCATCGCGCATTTCCAGCTTTTCGATGGCCAGCTCGCCCCGGCGCAGCCGTTCGTAAACCTGGCGACGGCGGTTGTCCGGCAGCGTATCCGGCCAGAGGAAAGCCTTCGGGTCGGCCAGCTCGCGGTCAATGCGCTCTTCGGTCAGGCGGATGTAGGTACTGAACGCTTCGACGGTCTTCCGCTTCAATTCAGCCGCCGGCGCCGCTGCGGAGAGCCATGGCTCCGCCAGCAGCAAGGACGCTGCGGCCAGAATCTTCGTCCATCGAAAACGCTCCACCATCAACTGTCCGCCGATTCCTGCATCAAGTGGCTGCTTTCTGCGCCACAGTTAAAAGGACGACTGCCATTTTGCTGCGTATGTAGATGCGCGTCCAGGCTTCCGTCAATGATACAGGCAACCGGAGGGCCAAAGCGAGAAAAACGAAAAGCGACCGGACTAAGAAAGAAGCGACAGTATCAGGCCGCCGCCAGAGCACGGGATGGCAGGTTATTCTGAAGCCGAGTTGATGTTCCAGTCGTAGTCGAAAGCTTCGATGTCGGGATTGCGGCCGAGAGATTCAAGCGCGCGGCGGTTTTCCGCATTGGCGTACAGCCAGATGTAGTCAAGCAGAGGCACGCCGATATGGCTCAGGTTGAGCCGCCGGGCGAAATGTTCGAAGTCTTCGTCGTAGTGGGTGAGAATCCAGGACACGGTCACACGGTTGCGCTGCGGCTCGATGCGCAGGTTGCGTGGCTCATTGATGAAAAACCGCGTTGCTTCGTCCAGCAACTCTTCGACGTTTTCCGGCGTGGCCGCGCGCGGGGGCAGCCGGGGACAACTGTTGGCCGCGCAGACCAGCACGAAGTGCACCCGCGGCTCGTCCATTTTGCCGCGCAAGACGTCGTGCTCGATGTAGTTCAACGTCACCTTGCGCCCGCCCACGGTGAACTTCTTCCACCAGAAAAAGCTGTACGGCAGGCCGATTTTCGTCACGCTTTCTACCGGCCAGCTTTCCACCACGCCGTGGATGACCAGAGCGTTGTAGGCGTTGACCCAGTAGGCGAGTTGATGCTGCCGCGTAGGAAAGTCTTGCGGATGCGATTCCGGGCTGCGCGCGGCCAGTTGCGCGACGTAGCCGTCCAGCTCGGCAGTGTTCTGCTTCAGTGCTGCGTAGTGCACCTGCCGGCCATCGGGTGTGACGTACTGCGCGAGCACCCGGTCCCACACCGAATGATCGAACGCGCGCGCTCCGGCCGCCGTGGCCGAGGGGCTGGCGAGCCCCAACAGCACGGCAATCCCAGCCAAAGTGTTATTCATACGCATGCATGGCTTTGGATACGCCGGCGCGAAAAAAGATGCAGACGCAGCCGCGATGATTTCGATGGTGAAGTCCTTGGCCTCAGCGGCGGCGATTTTGACAACTCGAACGGCGCTGGCGGAAGGCTTGCGCCGCACAAACCTGCTCCCAGGTAGAACTGCCCCGCGCCTTCAGCCACGAGCTACACGCTGCACGCACGTCTGCCGCATTCGCGCAATCATGGCAGGGCCGCGGTGACGAACAGCTTCTCGGCGGGCACAATCCGGATGCGGCTGCGCGGGATATCGAGCCAATAGTGCGCCCAGACGGAATCGCGCTGCAACAACGGGCGTTTGGCTTCGGGCACCAGGAAAATTTTCTGGCCGTTGTCTTCCTGGACGTCAATTTGATAATCAGCCGGGCCCTTACCATAGGCGGGCCGGTTCGAAGCAATCGCCTCAGCAATCTGCTGCGCGACTTCGTCGTCGGTCACGATGACGTACTTTATATTCTCTGCCTGCAGATGCTTTTTGATGGCCGCGTTCACCTGCGCGCAGGTGACGGCGTCAATCTGATGGAGGTAGCTTTCCAGGTAACCGGGCCCGAGGCCGTAAAATTCGTCTTCCAGCCGGTAGCCGAGCAGCCGGTCGGAGGTTTCCGCCAACGAAAGATAGAGCACGCGGGCCTTGTTTTTGGCCAGGGCGCACTGCTCATCGTTGAGGCCGGTGCGGATGAAATTCTCCAGCTCCCAGGTGAGCGCCTTGGTCAGGTGCACGGCGTAGTCGTGCTGCACCGGGCGGATCCAGATGCTGAAGTACTGGAATCGGCGCGGGTAGCCGGTTGGCGGGAACAGCGCGAAGGGCCGGTCCTCGAAGTGTTCGATGTAGGAGTAGTCGCCGTAGTTGTAGCCGCGCAGCGCGCGGATCTGGTCGTAGAGGTAGCTGAAGCTGTCGCGGTGCGTTCCGAACCAGATATTGGCCACGTAGAGCGGCCAGTAATCCGGATGGCTGCGATTGATGGCGAGGGGGAAGCCCGCGTGCAGGCCGGTGGAGATTGCGTTCGGCAGCGCCACGATCACCACTTCGCGGCCATTCACGGCCGGCGGTGCAACTAGGCGGCGGCGTTCGAGCGGCGGCGTGTCGCTAGCACCCGCCCCGGCCAGCGCCGCGCGCAGCGGCGCGAGCACGGTGTTATCGCCGGTGCTCACGCCGAGCACGAGGTTCTCCGGACGATAATAAGTCGCATAGAAGCGCCGCAGCGCCTCCACCGTGACCGCTTCGAAGCCGCGCTCGGTGCCGACAGGATGCGCGTAGCCGGTGCCGTCGTGGATATAGTTATCGAGCGTGACCAGCCCGACCAGCTCGATCTGTTCCAGCCGCAGCGTCGAGCGCAAAGACGTCAGGGCTTCGGCGCGGATGCGGTCCAGCTCTTTTGCGTTAAACAGCGGCTTGGTGAACATTGGACGGAAGACCTGCGCCACGTATGGCGCCAGTGCGTCACGCGGCATGGTCATCGAAAACGTGGTCGTCTCCTTCCCCACCCGCACCGCGGGCATTGCGCCCTGCCCCCACGGGCGGGTGATTTCCGCCAGGCGTTCTTTGCTGACCGGATTCTTTGGGTCGCCGAAGCCGCCTTCGATCAGCATCCGCGCGGTGAAGTAGGCCAAGCCCTCCATGCCAGCCGGGTCGTGCGCCGAGCCGGCGCGGACCATGACTTTCACTGCCACCAGCGGGGCAGGGGAGTCGAGCGTGGTGACTCTCGGTTCCTGCGCCATGGCCGGCGCGGGGACCACGGTGTTCGCAGCGCTCAATCCAGATAGCAGTGCGGCAAGCAGGAAAATTTTCATCGGTCGCATGGGCATCCTCGTCGTGATCTCGGGGCGGCCTCAATCGTTCGTGTTGTCGGCAGCCTGCGCGGCTGGTTCGTGCGCCAGCGTCAGGATGACGCGGTTTTCGGGCACGAACTGCCGACGGGCGAAATTGTCAATGTCGCGCGGGGTCAGCCGCTCGACCGAGGCCAGCAACTTTTCAAACACTTCCGGATCGCGCTCGAAGCGATAGTACCAGGCGAAGGTTTGCGCGATGTTCGCCGGTGACGACATCCCGGCCAGAAAGTCATAGCGGTATTTTGATTTCAAGGTCTCGAGCAGCTTTTTGGCGTCCCTGCGCTTCGAAAAGGTCTTCAGGTCGTCCACTCCGGCGATAATGTCGGCGATGACTTCGTCGAAATACGCCTGCCCACGCTCGGCGAATTTTTCCCTGAAGAGCTGCGCGCTGAGGATCACCGCGCGCGGGTCGAAGCTTTCATAACCCTGTGTGCCTTCCTCGAAGCCCAGCGCGCTGGCGGTCTGTTTTTCGAAGCGCAGCTTTTTGTAAAGCGGTGCCGCCTGAGAGACCAGCAGCTCGGGCAGCAGTTGCCCGACCGCAGTTTCCACGCTGCCGGTCCTGTGCGCGGGCATACGGTAGGCCACCCAGACGAGCGGAGCCACGTCGGCGTCCCAGGTCACGTGCTCACGTTGCTCCTGCTTAGGCGGCTCACCGGTGGGAACGATGGGTGGCACGTCTTTGCGCTGCCAGCCACGGTAAAACGGTTCCACTTTGGCGAAAATCTCCTCCGCCTTCACGTCGCCGGCGATAATGAGGACGCAGTTGTTCGGGCGGTAGTAGGTATCGTAGAACTCAACCGCGGCCTGAAACTCGTTCGGCATGTCGAGCACGTCCTCGTAGTAGCCGATGGTGGTGTGGCCATAGGGATGGTGCGGGAACATCAGCGCGGAAAGTTTTTCGTCCAGCTTCAGCGACGGAAACGAGGCATTGCGTCGGTATTCGCCCAGCACCGCGCCGGCCTCGGTGCGGAAAATCTTTTCGGTGAAATCGAGCCGGACGAACCGCTCCGATTCCAGCGCGAGCAGGCCGGGCAGCTCGCTCGAGGGGGTTTCCAGGTTCGAGGTAAACGTCAGCGGGTGATAAAACGTCACGTCGAACCAGGTCCAGGCATTGTTGTGGGCGCCTAGCCGCGAGATGGCTTCCTCGTAACCGTTTTCCTCGCCCTTCCAGCGGTGCCGGAACAGGATGTGCTCAAACAGGTGCGCCAAGCCGGTTTTCCCCGGCTCGACTTCATTCCGCGCGCCCGCCAGCACCAGCGTGTTGTAGCTGAGCACGTCTTTGAACTCCGGCGTTTCGATGACAACCACGTCCAGGCCGTTTTCGAGTGTCTTCTTGTGAATGGGGTAGGGAAAAACTTTCTCCGTGGCCGCCGGTTTCGATTGCGCCAGCGCCGCGGGCCCCACGGCCAGCGCGACGGCCGCGGCTGCCAGCAGCACCGCGGCAATGTACACCGGCCTCGCACCGCCGCGGGCGCGCCGGCAAGAATTCGGCTTGCACGGAGGCGCATTGCTGCCAGATGGAGTCTTCTTTGTAGGGTACTTCCATCCCCGAATCCGTGCGACGGGCTGGCGCGGTGATTTCATGGCGGGTCTCCCGAGAAAATTGGGCGAGGCGGCACGAGTCAGTCAACTGCAGAAGTGCAGCATACCACCGCAGCCGCCCTCAGGCCAACCGCTGGCTCCGCTCAGCCGCCGCGGTTCGCGATTGGGTGCTGCTGTGCGGCCGCGAGCTTCGCGCCACGGCGAAAATCGGCAAGACAGAGTCCGCCGGATTCTGTTGCAGCGGGATGAACAAGGGGCACGCAGAGAATAGTGGCGCGGGTGGGAACTCGCCTATCCCGCCGAAGCGGGATCGTCCCCGCAGCGAAGCCCCCAACCCGCGGAACCAAAGTAGCCGCCCGGCCAGGACGGCTCGCATGGGCCAATCGCGCCATTTTTCCAGTACCCGGGTTTTAGTACCGCCTCGTGGACGGCCCGGCGGCCGACGAAATCCGAACCCGCACACTCGCTTCATCGCAGCAGCCGGGGGCATGCCAACTCGCCCCTGAAAGTTTTCTTACGCGATTTACCCTCAGTAACTTGGAGCTTGCAGAGCAAGCGCGGGTCGAAGCGTACCCCGCGCGGTTATTCCACCACGGCGACTTTGTTCGCGCCGGAAAGCGCCATCCAGATGCGGCCCTGCGAGTCGCGCACCATGTGGCGCACTTCGGAATTCGGCGAGGGGAGCGCGAAGCGCGTGAACTGTTCGGTTTCTGGGTCGAAGCGCACCAGTTGATTGGCGCGGAACTCGTTGTACCAGAGCACCCCCTGCGCATCCGCGGCAATACCGTAGGGCTGCGAGCCGCGGCCCGATGGGCTGGGCCACTCCTTGAAGCTGAACTTCACCAGCTCGAGCCTGCCGATGGTACCGCGCGCGAAGTCCGTGTAGAAAATCGCTGCGCCCACCGTCACCAGCCGGCGCGGTTGCGCACCTTCGAAGGGGATGCGGTATTCGGTGATTTCTCCTGTGGCCGGGTCGAGCCGGCCGAGCTTGCCCGCGCCAAACTCGCAGAACCACAGCGCCTGATCCGGACCAACGACCATTCCGTACGGCCGCGCTTCGGGCGTGGGCACGCGGTGCTCGCGCATCGCGCCGGTTTTCGTGTCCATGCGGACGATCCGGTTCGCCCGCTGCGCGGTAAACCACAGCGCGCCATCGGGTCCGAAGACGGGCGTGTGCGGGTCTTCGGCCGAAGGCGTCTTGTATTCGGTGATTTCGCCGGTCGCGGCGTCCACGCGGCCGATTTTTCCGGCCGCGTTTGCTGTGTACCAGATATTGCCAGCGGCGTCGCTGACCAGCCCGTGCGGGGCGGAATTCACGGTGGGTGCAACAAACAATTTCCATTCGCCGGTTGCGGGATCGAGCCGCGCCAGTTGATTCGCGCGCATCAGCGTCAGCCAGACGTTGCCCGCCGGATCGGTTGCAGGGTCGTGCACACGAGAATTGGCCACGGGGATTTCCCACTCGCGGACTCGCCCAGCCAGCCGCAGCGGCGCCGGTGCAGCAGGAGGCTCGCCCGGCAGCAGCCGCAGCACAACAGAAGTTTCGCGGCCGGCGCGCACCAGCACGTTGTGGCGCCATTCCGACCACATCCCTTTGTGCTGCGCGCGCAGATCGTAGAGTCCGGTACGAAGCCCGCGCAGACGGAAGCGGCCGACCTTGTTGGTGAGAATCGCTCGCGGGCGGAGGCCGTCCGATTGCTGAACAATTACGCGCGCGCCAGCTACCGGTGCGTCGCCCGGGCCGAGCACAACGCCCGCCAGTGCGCCGGTGCCCCGCTGCGCCGATACGCTGAAGGGAAACGCCATGCAGGCGGCTGCCAGCGTCACCAGCAAACCGCGCCGCCGTGCGCCGGAAGGGGACTTTCGCGCGCGCATACAACATAGCTTATTCCGGGCCGGGCACGACTGCTACCCAGCCGCGCAGTGGGAGTTCTTCTCCTGCAACTTCGCGCAGCGCAACGACCGGTATCCGCCCGGCTTGATGGCTTCGTTCAGGCTGTCTCGGGCGAAGGATTCGTCTGCCCGTACCGCAACCATGCCCCGGGCCGCCCGCGTCGGATTGTGGCACCCGGGACCACAATCTCCCGTTGATTGGGGTGCTGCCGGATTTGGCACAACTCTGGAGTCGGGACTTACGCAGGGCACTTTTTCTTCCACTGCTTTATAGCCGGGGCCTGTTTCGATCGGCTTGAATTACCGCGAGTCTGAAGCCCCGGGCGGCATCTGCCTTGCGTGCTCGGCCGCTTTACGCAGGATTTGACCGTGCTAGGTGGGCGCTGCCGCGCATGGTGAAACGCTCGGCGGCAGTGCGTTATATAATTATCTGATTTTGCGTCATGTCTGATCGCCGCGCCAGGAATCGCATTGCGAGCTGGGTGCCCTTCGGCATCGGCCATACGAAACCGCACCATTACTGGGAAATTTTCCGCACAGTCTGGGAAAACCGCGGCAATCTGCCTTATGCCTGGCGCATTCTGCGCTACGGCGTTTGCGACGGCTGCTCGCTCGGCCCGCGCGGGCTGTACGACGACGCCATGAAGGGCATCCACCTCTGCTTGGTGCGGCTGCGGATGCTGCGACTGAACACCATGGCCGCGCTCGACATCCGTCGGTTGGAAGACGTTGCCGCGTTGGAAAAGCTGAACGGCCATGAGTTGCGCAAGCTCGGCCGGCTGCCTTTTCCGATGCTGCGGCGTGCCGGCGAGCGGGGCTTCCGGCGTATTTCCTGGGAAGAGGCTATTCGCATCGCGGGCAAACAGCTTCGCGCCGCGGCGACAAGCGATCCGGATCGGATTGCGTTCTACACCACTTCGCGCGGGCTGACCAACGAGGTGTACTACGTCGCGCAGAAAGTGGCGCGGATCCTGGGAACGAACAACATAGACAACGCCGCGCGGCTCTGCCACGCCGCTTCCACCACCGGCCTGAAGCAGACCATCGGCGTGGCCGCGGCCACCTGTTCCTACACCGACTGGATCGGTACGGAGCTGATCGTGCTGCTCGGGTCGGACATCGCCAACAATCAGCCGGTGGCGACGAAGTATTTCTATTTTGCGAAAAAACGTGGTGCGCGAATCGTAGTCATCAATCCATATCGCGAACCGGGGCTGGAGCGCTACTGGGTGCCTTCGATTACCAGGAGCGCGCTGTTTGGCACGCGCCTGGCGGACGATTTTGTTCAGGTGCGCGTGGGCGGCGACATTGCTTTTCTGAATGGCGTGGTGAAACACCTGATCGAGCTGGGCGCGCTCGACCACAACTTTATCGCGCAGCACACCACCGGCTTTGATGAACTTCGTGCCGCGCTCGCTGCGCAGCCGTGGGAGCAGCTCGAGCTTGCGGCTGGCCTTTCGCGCGAGCAGATGCGCCGCTTCGCGGAAATCTACGCGGGCGTGAAGACCGCCGTATTTATCTGGAGCATGGGGCTGACGCAGCATACTTTCGGCGTCGAAAACGTGCAGGCCGTAGTCAACCTGGCGCTCGCGCGCGGGATGGTTGGCCGTCCGAACACCGGGCTGGTGCCGGTGCGCGGACACAGCGGGGTGCAGGGCGGCGCGGAGTGCGGTTCGGTGCCTTCAAGTTTTCCCGGCGGCCTGCCGGTAAACGAAGAAAATGCGCGGCACTTTGCTGAGTTGTGGGGTGCGCCGGTGCCGGCGCGTCCGGGGCTGGCCGCTCCGGAGATGCTCGAAGCCGCCGAACGCGGTGCGCTCGAGGTGTTCTACATCGCCGGCGGCAATTTCGTGGAGACGATGCCCGAGCCGGAACGCATGCGCGCGGCACTTGCGCGCGTGCCCTGCCGCATTCATCAGGACATCGTGCTGAACTCCGGCATGTTTGCACCGCCGGCGCCCGGAGGATTCGTCCTGCTGCTGCCCGCACAGACGCGCTACGAGCAGAAAGGCGGCGGCACGCTGACCTCCACCGAGCGCCGCATCCGTTTTTCGCCGGAAATTCCCGGACCGCGCGTCGGTGAAGCCATGGCCGAGTGGGAAATCTTCATGCGCATCGGCCAAGCCGCGCTTGGCCCGGAGCGCGCGCACCTGGTGCAGTTTGATTCCGCCGAGGCCATCCGCGCGGAAATGGAGCGCGCGATGCCGCTCTACAAGGGCATCGGCAGCCTAGCCGCCGCGGGCGATTCCGTGCAGTACGGCGGGGCGCTGCTGTGCGCCAACGGCGTGTTTGCCAGCATGCCGGGCGGGCGCGCGCGGTTTACGCCGCTTCAGCCGCCGCAGCTTGGTGCTGGAGCTGAGGCGGGCCGCGCCAATCGTTTCTATCTGACCACGCGCCGGGGCAAGCAGTTCAATTCGATGGTGTGGGGTGAGCGCGACCCGCTGACCGGCGCGCGCCGCGAACACGTGTTCATAGCAGCGGAGGATGCCGCGCGACTCGGGCTGCGCGACGGGGATTCGATCGTGCTGCGCGGGGAATCGGGTGTCGCGGCCGCGATGCCGCGCGCGGGTTCGGCGAACGGCATCTTCCGCGGCGTCTGCCGCATTGCGCCGGTAAAGAGCGGCACGCTGGTCGCGCACTGGCCCGAGGCCAACGTACTCATCCCGCCGCGGCTCGACCCGCAGAGCAAAGAACCCGACTACAACGCGTGGGTGACTTTAGAGAAAGATTAGCCTGTGCGTGCCTCTGCTCTCTCTGCCTCTGCTTAAGCGTGGTAAGAATGGGGACATTTTAAAAGAGCTTTCACACAACCCTGGGAAAATTGTTGACATGCTTCGGCGGCTATGCTATCTGGCGCGGCAAGATGCTGTGGTGGTGTTCTTAGAAGAGTTGGCCTGACCAACCGCAGCAGCAAAAGTGCTGAACGCAATGGCGAAATCGTAGGTCCGGCCGGCACGCGCAGACAGAAGGTTTGCGCTCCGGGACCAGAGGTTTTGTCCAGCAACACCCCACCCCACCCCGGGAGGTGAAGGCCGCGAGGTTTTCACCTCCCGTTTTTCTTCACCGCCGAATTCTCTGCCGTACCGAGGAAAGCCCGCACGAAGTTGCGCTTGCAGAAGTGGCCGCGCAGCCAGCAGGTCGCGGTTGCCGGAGTGGTCTTCGTGGCGGCGCGTGGCGCTGCACTGGCACACGCCAGGTTCGCTGCACAGCCGCTTGACTTCGCGGTGCAGGTTCGGCAGGTCGGCGGTCCTGCAGCGAAGCGGCAACTAGGGAGTGTGGACGGGAATTGGCTCGGTTGAACGGCCGGCCTTGCTCGAGCGCTTGTTTTGGTAAAGAGCCTGGTCAGCGCGTTCGAGCATCTGCTGTGGCGATTCGCCGTGCTCGTAACCGGCCCAGCCGACCGAGTAGGTCACCGGCAGGCGCAGGCCGTTGTATTCCACTTCGATACGACCGAGCCGGTCGAGCAGGTGGCGCAATTGCTGCGGAGGACAATCGGGCAGCAGGGCAAAAAACTCGTCGCCGCCAATCCGCGCGGCGATGTCCGAGACGCGCACTACCCGGCGCAGCCGTTCGGCGAATTCCTTCAGCACCAGGTCGCCGGCGGCGTGTCCGTAGCGGTCGTTAATCTCCTTAAAGTTGTTCAGGTCAAACAGCAGCACGGAAAGCGAAAGACCGCGGCGCTGCGAACGGCTGGCTTCCGCTTCCAGGCGTTGCTCGGCGAAGCGCCGGTTGTAGAGGCCGGTCAGCGGGTCGTGCATGGCCAGCTTGTGGAGCTCTTCGGCGCGCATCTCGAGCCGGATCATTGCCTCCATGCTCTCGGCCAATTGTTTCCGCAGACGCTTGATCAGCACCTGCTGGTAGATCGAGTAGGTGTTGAACAGCAGCACCAAGCCCACCAGGCCGCGCACGGCCAGATTCACCTGTAGTTGGAGAAAATTGTCGTCCGCCAGCAGCGAGGGGTAGGACAGCGACACCACGCCCACTGTCAGCAGCAACATCACCACGACGGCGGCCCACCACAGCCACCAGTCGCGCCGTTCCAGACGCCGGAGTTTGGATTGTATTTCGGACATGCGGCTCGTCAGCCGCTTGTCCGGCATTCCGAGTTCCATTCTCTTAGCCATAGAGGTCTGCGCGAACCTCTGAAACACCGCCCACTATAGGAACCGATACCGGAACGTCCCTAAGCAGAGCCGGTCGTCTACGTTCCAAAGCGATACTTCAGCCCCTTTTGGAACATTTGCTTTTGCTGCTAGAGTTTCGTCGGCCCTGAACGAATCACTCTTCCCGTCGCCGGGGATTCGCCGCGCTTGATGGCTTCCACATAGTAGTCGGCTTCCCGCGTGGGTCGGGGGATGCGGTAGCCGTCGCAAACGGCCAGGGTCAGCTCGACGGCTGCTTGCAACGAAATTCGGTAGCCCACGGAGACATAGACGGGCCGCACGCCCGCACGCGTACGCAAGACCGCGCCGACTACCTCTCCGGAATCTTCGAGCGGCACCCAGGACCCTTTCTCGCGGGCCGGTTGGGCGTGCGTGCCAATCAGCCGCGATTTGGCCACGCCGACCGTGGGCCGGCCGAGCAGCACCCCCAGGTGAGACGCCAGCCCGAAGCGCCGCGGATGCGCGTAACCGTGCGCGTCGCAGAAAATCAAATCCGGGGCGCGCCGCACCCGCTCAAACGCTGCCAGCAGCACCGGCGCTTCGCGAAAACTCAACAGGCCGGGGACATAAGGAAATCGCAGGGGCCGCGTAGCCGAGACGCGCTCCAATTCTTCGAGCGCGGGGAAGCTGTAGACGATGACGCCGGCGATGGCCCGGCGACGCTGGAGGTCGAGCGCCACATCGGCCCCGGCGATGCGCCGGAGGCTTGCCTGACTGGCGTGGAAGCGATCGCCCTCAACAGCCACGCGTCGGCGCAATGCTTCCTGGATGCGGCGCGCCTCGGCCGGCGTAACATTCCAGCGGTGCAGTTGCAGCACTTTCATGGTTGAGCTTCCCGACGGGCATTTGCAGCGGTGGGCCCGCGCAGGCGGGGCGGACGCGTGCATCGCCGAGGCCGAGGCTAACACATCTCCAGAATCCGCGAGCGGGAGGATGGTTCAGGGAGTATAATCCGCGTGGTGGAGGCTCGAGGCGCATGTGAGCACGCAAATCCGAACGCGCAGAGCCGGTGACGTCATTATTGTGGACGTCGAGGGGCGCTGCACCATCGGCCCCGACTGCGAGAAGTTGAATGCAGCGCTGCGTGAAGCCTCTGGCGACGGCGCGGTGAAGCTGCTCATCAATCTGGCCGGTGCCGTGCAGATAGACAGTTCGGGCCTGAGCGCGCTGGTACGCACGTTCGTCACCGTGGGCCGCGCCGGTGGCGCCTTAAAGCTGTTGAAGCCGCAGGGCCGCGTGCGCGAAGTCTTGCAGACCACTCGCCTGCTGGAAATCATCCCCTACTTTGACGACGAAGCCGAGGCCCTGGCCAGTTTCCAGTAAGTCGTGGCAGGGTGGCAAAGTGGGTGAGTTTCACTCCCACCGAGAGGAAAGCCACGGCTGCAACCTTCTTTCAAAAACAGCAGCACCACGCACCCATCTACGTTTCACTCCCACCGAGAGCAAAGCCACGGCTGCAACTTCGCATCGGGAGCGCTAAGCCGGCAAGGTTAATGCGTTTCACTCCCACCGAGAGGAAAGCCACGGCTGCAACTACGGCGAGTTGTTGCGGTATCGGCCCGAGTGGTTGTTTCACTCCCACCGAGAGCAAAGCCACGGCTGCAACTAGATCGGCCCCCCCGAAGCTGGCGTCCTGTAAATGTTTCACTCCCACCGAGAGCAAAGCCACGGCTGCAACTCATCCAGGCCGCCCAACAAAAGGGGTGGGACTACGTTTCACTCCCACCGAGAGCAAAGCCACGGCTGCAACTTGAGATATGCATATCTAAGATTAGCCCCATGCAAGCGTTTCACTCCCACCGAGAGCAAAGCCACGGCTGCAACTTATAAACAGCGGCTCGACAATCCCGGCCAATATCAGGTTTCACTCCCACCGAGAGCAAAGCCACGGCTGCAACGCATCTCGCCCAATGCGCTGCCGCCAGTCTCTATTCGTTTCACTCCCACCGAGAGCAAAGCCACGGCTGCAACTCCTCTGGCCTTGCGTATCTGTTTTT
>FWPU01002592.1_pt1 | contig 28487 bp, 28 predicted proteins | sample 2228361 | NCBI WGS metagenome assembly FWPU01 (sample SAMEA103939777, study PRJEB20133) | metagenome
GGTTAGCTTCGAGTACATGAGAGAGTGTGGTTACACCCGGATTGCCCGTAAGAGAAGATCTCCTGGTAGAAGGAATGGAGCCGTCGGGAGAAAAGTTCGAGGCTAAAGTGTCTCTCCACTCTTTTCAGGGCGTTTCTCCCGATCTCGGTTCGGAGGGCCGGGTCCGCGAGGAGGCCGTGGATCTGCTCTGCGAGGGCCACGGGATCTCCAGGCGGCACGAGAAATCCAGAGACTCCGTGCTCGATGATTTCCCTGGGGCCGCCGATGTCAGTTGCGATCACGGGCTTTCCAAGGGCCATGGCCTCCAGCAAGACCATGCCGAAAGGCTCGGGTCGTACGGATGCGTGAAGGACGATATCCATCGCATTCATGAGGTCTGCAACATCGGAGCGGTAACCGGTCAAAAGTACCCATTGCGCAAGATTGTCTTCGGTGATTTTGCTTTTGAGGCTTTGGAGGAATGCTTGGTCTTCTTTGATCGTGCTGGAGACGTCTCCTACGAGGAGACAGCGCAGGTCGGGGTGTTCATGGCGGAGCTCTTGCATGGCCTCCACCACGGTGCTTTGGCCCTTCCAGGCCTGTAAGTTGCCAACCATTCCGATAAGAGGGGAGCCAGGCGGCAGACCGAACTCGCGCCTCACATCTGCAGGGGTCCTGACGATGGTCCTCTGAAAAGCAGCCGGGTCAATACCGTCATAGAGAACTGTGACGTTTCTTTCGAGTCCCTGGCGCAAGAGTGCGTCTTTTACTGCCTCAGAGATGCATGCAATCCTGTCGAAGCGCCTCGCAAGGCGTATGGCCAAGTGCGTGTACTTGGCAAAGCCTCTCTCGTGGGTAACGCATTTCCTGTTGAGAAGCTTGGAGGCGATAAGCCATTCCCACCCGGCCCTCGCTGTGTTGTTCAAATGAACGAGATCGATTCTGTGCTTGAGGAGAAAGAAGAGAAAGTAGAAGAAGGGTAACAGGGAAGTGGAGAAGCCATTCCACCCTTTGCGAATCAATCTCCAGGGAGCCTTGAGAGCAGGGGCTTGGGGCTCGAATTGGCTGCCGCGAGGTTTTCGAAAGATTCTCACGGAGGGGCTTTCAGCGATGAAGGAACGGATGAGCTTGTTTTCCTCGTAGAACATTATAGTTGGGCTGTACAAGGTCTTGTCGAGGCAACGAACGAGATGGAGAAGACAGAGGTGGGATCCTCCGGTCGTGCCATCCTGATTCAACTCCACGAAGAGGATGTTCTTACGCCTCGGTTGAGTGGATTTCAACGTCCAGCCGAACGCCGCCGCGTATGAGCCATGAGAGTGGTTTCGTAGAGCGCCTCGTACTCTCTGGTCATCCGGTCGATCGTGAAACGTTCCAGAAGGAGTCTGCGACCTGCATCCCCCATCCTTTGTCTCAGAGACGAGTCGGAAGCCAAGAGGAGAAGAGCTTGGGCGAGTTGGTGCGGATCGCGTGGAGGGACAAGAAGTCCGGTTTGCTCCGGTGCCACGACCTCGCGGGATCCAGGGATGTCTGTAGCAACCACGGGTTTGCCTGCTGCCATAGCCTCCAGCAGGACCAGAGGGTGCCCTTCCCAGAGAGAAGGGAGAGCGTAGATGTCCATGATCTGGAGCAGTTCCCCGATGTCCGTGCGGAAACCTGTGAATAAGACACGGTCCTGGATGGTTAGGTCTTCTGCCAGTTTCTGCAAACTCTGCCTGAGCGGGCCGTCTCCGAGGATGAGGAGCCTCAGGCGAGGCTGGTCGGGAGCTGTCCTGGCAAGGGCCTGGATGAGATAGGATATACCCTTTTGCTCTGTAAGCCACACAATAGGATATACCCTTTTGCTCTGTAAGCCGCACACCGGTGCCGACGACAACCGCATCCTGCGGGATAGAGAGTTCGGCCCTCTTGGCCGCCTTGTCCACGGGCACGCGATATTTGTTCGCGTCGATCCCGTTGTAGATGACCTCAATCTTGCTCGGCGCAATGTGCTCATAGCGAACCAGATCGGATTTGACGCCTTCTGAGACCGCCACGATGCGGTCTGTGAACCAAGAGAGTACCCTTTCACTGAGCATCTCCCGGCGGGCGACCGGGAAGAGGCCCCGCGCGTGATCTGTCTGGATGAGGACAGGACGACGGGCCAGAATGGCTCCGATTGTGCCGTAGAAAAAAGGGTTGGTGCCGTGGGTGTGGACAATGTGGATCTTCAGCCTCTTGAAAAGCTTTGCGAGTCTTGAAGGAAGGGAGACATCGATTCCGTGCTTCTTTCTAACCAGGAACCGGGGGATACCCGCCCGATCCAGCTCGGATGCGTTTGGCCCGAAACCGTTCAGGCAGCAGACATGCATCCGGAACCGGGACGGGTCTATCCGGAGGCAAAGATCCACGACAACGCGCTGCATCCCGCCGTAGTCCAGGTCGTGAACGACCTGCATCACGTTCACCGGCCGGTTCACTTCCGAATCTCGATGAGCTGATCGCTCCCCCGCCAGTTGACTACCCTGGCCGGGACTCCGGCCGCAGTGCAGTTGTCGGGGAGATCCTGGTTGACGACGGCGTTGGCGCCGACAGCCACGTTGTCTCCGATGCGGATTTTGCCCGTCGCAACGACACCCGGTCCGAAAAAGACCCGGTTGCCGATCGTCGGGATCCCGTAACGATCGTCTCTCCCGCCAAAGCCGATTACGTTCATCATGGAGAAGTTGCACTTCTCGCCGATTTTCACACCAGGGCCAATGACGATCGGTCCGTGATGAAGGTACAATCCCTTGCCGATGTCTGCGCTCAGGTAGATAAAGATGTCGCCGGAGAGAACCCTCACGATGCCATTGAGGAAAGCCCAAATGGCGATGATCGGTCTACGGATCCATCGATTGGGGCATGTCAGCACGATCCACCTTCCGACCCGATACATGGTCAAGGCCCAGAGTTCCTGCCTGGTGATCAGAAGCCCCAGCATGGAAAGCCTGGACACTCCGCGGCTCTTCTCCTCTTCGGAGTAATATCTCAGGATGTCTTCACGGACATATTCAAGGAGGTTCACGGCTGTTTTGGAACAGGACGGGCCTTCAGGCCGGCAGCTTCCCCAAGGAGGCCGCCCATTGGCGGATGTGGGCGAGCAGCTCCTCCTGCCAGGGGATCTCTGTGTAGATGTGATTGGCCTGTGGGATGATGTGGACTCTACATCTCTGCCTCGCCTCGGCGTCGGCTTCGACGAAGCGGGGCGCGAAGTCTGAAGAGAACTCCCTGAGGGAAAAGTCGTTTTCTGCATATAGAAAGCAGACCTCGGCCGCTCTGTTTCTCTTCATGAAGAGCCGGAAAGCTTCGGCCATTGGCTGGTTGAAGCGTTTGTGGACCGGCTCCGCCGATGTCGAAGCCTTGCCAGGGAAGTGAATGCGGAGCCAAGCGGCCAGGGCGCGCAGGTAAAGTTTCCAGTTGACCTGAAGAGTCAACAGTCTCTTGAGCTTTCCCCATCGCAAAACGTTCCCCACTCCCTCCCGCAGAATCTCGGCGGAATCGGCGTAATCCTCAGCGATCAGGCTGGCTTCTTGTGCAGTGGGGACGGTTCGAAAAGGGGTGTCGATGAGAACCAGCCGGTCCACCCGGCGGTCTCTGGCAGCGACGAGAAGGGCCGTGACGCCGGCCCCGCACTGGCCCACGAGGGTCAACCGGTCCACTCCGGCACGGCGGCAGAAAAAGTCATTCCAGGTGATGGTATCCTCAACAAAGGCGCCGCGCTGGATCTTCAGCCACAGGTCCAGAACGCTTGCATTCCCATCGGCAAGAGAGCCCTGGCTGTCCCCGATGCCGTGGGGGTCCGATCTGAGAACAGGGAGGCCCGCCGCGCACAGCGCGCGCGCGATCTTTACGTTCAGGCGGTTGGGCGCCACTCGGTTCTTGAGCCCCGGGTTGAGGATATGGACGCCACGCCGTGCGCCCTTCCGCTGCACTCCGCCGTTCGGGACGTGGAGGATCCCATAGAGCCTCAGGCCGCGACGGTCTGACAGAGTCAAGGCTTCTTCTATGGTTTGCTGTTGCAGCAACATGCCTTTTGGGGGCCTGGTTCCGTCGGGAAGGAGGCCGTCTCCGTGCGGGCGCAGGCTTCTTCAGGCAGCCCCTCGCAAACCCATGCCAGGGTCTTTTCGAACAGATCCGGAGCTTCCTCGTAATGGGTTTTCAGTTCGTTCCAGAAGGGCTCTTCCATGGCCACGAGAAACCGGGAACAAGGGTGGCGCTTCTCTATACGGTCCTGGAAAAACCTTTCCAACTGTTTGCTGGATGCTCCTCCCGTCTTGGGGGTGACTGCCACGACAAGGACGGGCTGGCGGGGGCCGTTTGCCGTTTCTCCGGTCAGATCGATGGCCTGCGCCTGGCGGAACAGTTCGGGCGATATCAGATATCCTTCGATATTGGCGGCCCTGCCTTCCGCGACGTCGGCCAGGATCTGATTCCTGGTCTTCAGAATTTTCTTGTAAGCCGCCATCTGGGTGGCCAGGTGAGAGCGCAGGCATTTCTGCAGGTACTCCTCTCCCTTCAGGATGGGCTCCCACAGGACCAGAAAGTCCACACTTGGAGGAGGTCTCCGAGCGGCCAGAAGGGCCAGGGTCGCTCCGAATCGGAGGCCCAGAAGACCCACGGTTCGAACATGACCTCGCTCTCTCAACTCCTGGACGGCCGCCGCGATGTCCGCCAGGTGGGTCTCCACGGTGGCGTCCTCGGATTCTCCCTGGCTGTCTCCGGTCCCCATGTAATCGAACCGGAGAACGGCAACTCCTTTTTGGGCCAGCAGCCTGGCAAAGCGGACAAAGACACGGTGGGCCCAGAGCTTCTCTTCGACGAAGGCGGAGCAGAAGACGATGCCTGTGCTGCACGCGTTCTCCGGGCGATGAAGCACCCCGAACAATCTTCCATTCGGACCGTCAAAGAAGAAGGCGTCTTCCAACTCTTTCCGCCTCAGCGTTGTTTCGGGAGGGAGGAGCCCAGTCGGTCGGACTCCGGATGAACGGCTGGAGAACCCGCCTGGGAGACATGAGCCATCTGTCGATGGCTGTTCCAGGCTGTGTAGCGTTCTCCGCGGAAGTACTTGATCCACCCGACCAACACGGCGATGTGTACGGCAACGAAAAGGTGCGCCATGGAGACGATCTTCGCGGTTTTCCCTTGGCCTCTGCAAAGAGGGCCAGCTGCCGCCAGGCCGTAGAAGAGGCCTTGCGAGGCGAGGGCGGCCGTATACAGGATTCCGTGTCCCCTCAAAGCCAGATCGAGGCTCGTCAGAGCGAGCAGCAGCAGGAGGAAAGGCATGGAAAGTCTCGTGAGCTTGTGGGAGGCCACCTGCCAGGCAAAGAGCGGGTATTTGAAGGGATTGAGCAGATGAGTGTTTTCGAGGAGTGCCTTGATGCTTCTGGCGGCGATGCGAACCTGGCGCGCATACTCCTCGGCAGGGGAGTCGCCGGTCCTTTCCGTACAGAAGGCCCTTTCCTCCAGGACGCCCCGATAGCCCTGCTCCACGATCTTCAAGGGGATGACAAGGTCATTGATCTCGTCCGGCGCCAGAGGCCGGTACAGATCCTTGCGGACGGCAAAAATGGCCCCGTCGGCGCCCACGCACGAACCGACGCGGCTTTCGAGGCTTTTCACCCATGTTTCGAGTCGGCCGTAAAGACCGATGGGTGCCAGGCCCGAATTGCCGCCTCGGATCGAATACATTGTATGACCCGTAACGAACCCGACGGAGGGGTCGGCAAACCGGGCAGCCAGGTGCACGATTGCAGAGCGATCGTAGAAGCTGTTGGCATCCGAAAAGACCACGATGTCTCCTCGGGCCCCGGGAACGACCTCGTTCAGGCAAGCCGTCTTCCCAATACGGCCTTCGCACCTAACGAGGCGGACTCCCTTGCCTGCGTATTGACGCACGATGGCATCCGTGGCGTCCGTCGATCCGTCGGAGGCCACGACGATTTCCAGCTTTCCCTGCGGGTAATCCAGCTCGAGAGCATTGCGCAGCTTCTCCGCGATGACTTCCTGTTCATTGTGAGCGGAAACGATCAGGGTGACAGAGGGAAGATATGCTTGCGAAAAGCGGGGCGGTACAGAGGCCGTCCTGAAAAGAGCCAGGAGCCGCAGGCACAAGGGATACCCAAGGTAGGCGTAAAACAGGAGAAACAGCAGTGTCCAGAAGACAAGGGTCATCGAGTCTGAACTCTCCCCGGCCAGGGGGCGCCCTTCACAGGGGGATGGCTCCTCGAATCCGGGGGCCGATCCAATTCGCGGCAGAAAGAGGAAGCTTGCTCCACAATGCCGCGGCCCAGCCACGAACTTTGGAATCGCTGCCGGAAAGCATTCGGCCGGCATCTTGAGGGGATCCGATTACATACCAGTGGAGCGGTCTTGGCCCGGCACCCCACTGCTCCTTGAATCGGTAAGTTCCTTCGTCCGGAGTGGAGCGTCCGAAGTCGAATTGCCTGTACCCTCCTTTGAGGGCAAACTCGATCAGACACCAGTAAAGGAGCATGTTCGGGCTGAAACGATTATACGGACGGAGCGATGAAGCCCAAGGAATTTCAACGGCTTCCTTGAAGGCCACGACAAGGCCCGCTGCCACGGGCCCGTCCGAGTGATAGATGACGGCGATTCGCACGGTCGCAGGTCTGTCCGCCGGGCCAAACTCTGAACAGGCCTTTCCCGAAGGCTGGACGGATGGGCATGTCCCTGCATCCAGGTGCTGGAATATCTGTCTGAAGAGCTTTGCCGAGTGGACCGGGCTGCCCAAATCCCGCATGTTCCTGGCGAAGACCGTATAGAAATCGTCCACAAGATCCTCTCCGCCGAGCTTCGCAATCATCCCTTCCTTCAGGGGCCTTCGAATCTGGCTCTTGAGTTTGGACTTGAGGGATCCGAAGAACGCTTCTGCCGAACCCGACAGGGGTAGCACCATGCGGACCTTGTGCTCTCTTTCTGTCACGGGTGCGGGAAGAGAGGAGACCTGGCATGCGAGCGGGAAAGCCTGCCGCAGCTCGATCTTTCGGGCTCCCAGGTGCGATGCGAGGCGCACGGTCTCCTGGAGTAGCCCTTGGGCTGCCTGAGGCGAATCGCTCAGGATGCCGCCGTAATTGAGAAAGGGCATGGAACAGAGGATGGTTCCCCAAAAGGGCGTTCTCACGTGCACCAGGGGAAGGACGCCGACAATCTTGGCGTCTTCTTCGGCAAGGAGATAAAAGGTTTTGTGTCCGTATGTATTCTCGATGACATCCTTCCAACCCGAAAGGTGACAATGTGTGGATTCGGGATGGCCGGCTGCGTAGCTGTCCCACGCCTGTCGGTCCTGGGAGGTGTAGGGCCGCACGTTCACTCGCGGGGCTCCGTGGCAGGGGCTGTGCGCGGAATCGTTCCAGCGTGCAGAGAGCGGTCGGACACGGGGACAGAAGCGGAACATGCTTTTCCGATCGCCTCTAGAATCATCGCGCGCTCCCGGTCCGAAACGCCGCTGTGCACCGGCAGGGTGACGAGTCTTTCGGCAAGGCTTCGCGCGTTCGGGTAGAAGGCACGGTCTTGCAAGATCTCTCTCAGGCCTGGCAGTTCGTTCAGGGGGCAGGGATAGAACACTGCGCCTGCAAGGCCGCGAGCCGCCAATTCCTTGAGAATCTGGTTTCGGAGGTCGCCGGTGCGAGCGAGCAGCGGGTACCTGAGGTACGGGTAATCCGGACGGGGAGGAGGCTCCAGGGCCGGAAGGCTCTGAAAATGCTCCGCGTAGTAAGCTGCGTTGCGCCGCCTGGCTTCGGTTTCGTCTCCCAGGGAGTCGAGGAGCGGGGCAGTGACCCTTGCGGCCGAGGCCGATCCCCTCTGGACAGAAAACTCCTTCTCGAAAAAGGTCTCGCCCAGCCTGAGGGCGGGTACTTTGAGGGGAGCCCAGTACAGGCGGGGTTTCGAAAAGAGCCAGTAGGCCGAAAGGCGCAACGCATACTTCAAGTGGTTCCATCTTCCGGGCTCGCCGAGCGACTCGTAAATGCTTATGGCTTCTCGCCGAAGCTCCTGAGATCGAATGACCAGAAGACCTCCGTGCAATACGCTGAGCGGTTTTCCTCTCCCGAAGCTGAAGAAACCGGCATCGCCCTGAAGGCCCGGCGGGGCGGAGAACTGGGTAGGGGCAGGATTTCCGAAAGCCTGGGCAGCGTCTTCGATGACCCACGCGCCGCTGCGCGCTGTACAGGCGACGATTTCTTCCATTCTGCTCGGGTATCCGAAGAGGTGAACAGGGATCACGGCCAGGGTACGGTCATTGATCTTCCGCTCGAGGTCTTCGACCCGGTATCCGAAGTCGGCGAGATTCACATCGCAAAGGACGGGCTTGAGACCGGCTTTTAGAACGGCAGAAGCAACGGCAGGACACGAGTAAGCCGGCACCAGGACTTCCTGCCTCTCGGGCCTGAGACGGGCGGCTGCCCGGAGGATGAGCCACAGGGCTGCCCGGCCTGAGGAAAGGTAGAAAAGGCTTTGCGGCCCGACATAAGGTTTGAGTTTTTCTTCGAGGGATGCTTCGGCACCACGGCGTATCGGACGCGCCCGAAGGCACCGGAAGACGTCTCTGGGCCGGAGAGGGCATCCGGCCGGTGGAACCGCATAGAAAAGCGATCGTTTCAAGGATGGAGTAAGCCCAGCTCTAGGACGGAATGAATTCTCGAACGAAAGGAATGACACGGCTCAGGAATTGGACAATGTCTTCCTGGCTGAGGGTTTGAGAACCGGGCACGGTTTCAGCCAGAACGGCCACGATGGCACCGTTCGTACGCCGCCTGGTGAAGGCATCGAGCATCGTCGCCACCTTCACATCGTAGCGGCTTGTAAGAATCCGGCCGTTCACCAAGTAGAAGTAGTAAAGATCCCCGGACCCTGCGTTCCAGGCAAAACGCACTTTTCGCACTGCGGTCCCTCCCGCCACCAGAGGCACAGACACGTTGAATCCATTCTCGATCTGCCAATGGAAGCGGTCGTTGATGATCTCCCGGTCCTGCCGCTGCACCGGGAAGTACCCGATATAGACAAGGACATTGCGGCCCGAGTTGTCCTGGTAAGACCGCCTGATTTCTTCGTCAGCGTTCATCTTTTCGAACGGGCTCCCCGGGAAGGGTTTCTCGTCCTGGCCTCGCCAGCCGTCGATGACGAGAGGCACTGCGGCAAGAGAGGATTCGAGGGGAACGGGGCTGGGTTCCCGGAAGACGGCCAACGCGAGAGTCGCCGCCAGGAGGATCAAGGCGAGCACGGAAGAGGATGCGCTCAAGAGAGAACCCTGGGGGGCCGCTTTCACAGGGGCAGGGCATGATGGTCCCGCTGGCCTGGCTGGGTGTTTCGAATCTCTCCTGCGCGCCCGCCGTGCGGTCAATAAAGTTCCGCCGACGAGAAGAAGCATGCCGAAAAAGAATATGAAAGAAGCATAAAACACGTTGAAAGGACCATGGAGCTGGTCAGTCTTGTGGCTTACGCTCCAGTGGCCGATCAGCATGACTCTCACTCCGTTTGCGAACATGCCCACCAAGAACGCAGCCAGAATGACGGAGGATCGCCTGAGCCAGGTCTCCTGGGTGAAGTAGGCGAGAGGGACAGCCAAGGCAAGCAGGGCGATGATGTGATGGCTCCCATTGCATTCCCTGGCGACGACAAGGGTGATGTGAGGCAGGGTGATGTAGTTGGCGGAGAGAAGAACCGGCATCCCGGTGAGCCTCAACAGGCCCGAGGCGATCCAGGACGTAATATGCTGCATGTAAGCGCTCACCGGGAAAAGGAGCTCCTGAAAGGCCGTGAACATAAAGAGCAAGTATGAGATGGGCAAGGACAGAATCTTCAACCACGCGGTTCCCAGGATCAGGGTCGTGATCCCGAGCAGGACCAGGATCAGGGAGATCTGCTCGAGCAGAAGGGTCGAACTCCATCGGGCGCTCAGATAGGCCAGACAACCTAACGCGAGGATCACACTTCCCATGAGGAGGCTTGGCTTGGTGGGAAGCCCCCGAAGGGTTTCCCTCTTGGCCCATATCATGTAAAGGCTGATGGCGAAGATCAGAAGCCCGTGGGATTCTTCGAATGTGAACCATCCAAGAACGGTGCGTGAAATCGACTCGTGGAACAGAATGAGGGTGATAGCGGCGACCGGAGCCAACCTGCGTGCAAGGGAACGGCGGGTGGTTTGGGCCTGGATCATTCGTGGATCAAACGCTTCAATGTATCGGTTCCGGTCTCTTTGCGAGGTCCGATAGAACTCCGAGCAGGCGCTCTGCCACCAGCCTTCTGCCGAAAGAATTCAGATGGCCGCCGTCATCGGTATAAGCGGGAACCAGGCTGTAAGAAGAAGAGCCCTTGTACCGGAAAGAAGAGCGTCTCCCGTCGGGAAAGGTCGACTCGATGGCGGCTAGATCGAAGACCGGTTCCTTCCCCCTGTAGTGGGCGAGCAGGAGCTCGTTGTAGCGGCTCCTTGCGGCATTGTCGGCGTGCCATCCTTCCAGGATACCCAGAGCTTTCTTGATCCAGACCTTGGGCCCTGCGGGTACCGTCATCAAAGGGACTGTGACGTGTACGAAAGTTGTGTTCGGATACTGTTTCTTCAGCCGCTCCATGGTGGACCGGTAGTGAGAGAAAACCTGTTCGACATCGGTGCCGGCCATGATATCCACGAAGCAGAACTTGAAGAAGGCAATGTCCGTTCGGGTGCCGAACCCCTTATCCATGAGACTGGCGAAATCGTCGCACTTGGACTTCGGATCCTCGTTTCTGCCGATATCGGTGTGCGCAAAGGCAGGTTCGGAGAGAGACGCGGGGTTCCGGGTTTTGACCAGACGAAGGGAGGGGGCAGGAGAATCTTTGGCAAGGTCTTGTATGCCTTCGAGAATGTTTTCGCCCACAGACTGGTGGCCGAAAAAGATTCTTGCATTGGCCAAAGCCTTCCAGTCGATCGTTTCATGCTCGGATTGCATGGATTCCCCTGTGCAGGCGCAGAAGGAGACAACTGCAAGCAAGAGAGGGAGCCAAGGGGCTCCATTCTGAACAAGCCTACCTGACATGGCGTTTCTCCCCAGGAGCCTGGGCAAGATGCTTTGCGAAGCTATCAACAAATAGACGAGACCGTCAAGTCTCCTGCGCGGCGGGCGTCCAGGCCTGCTGACAGAAGCTTCGGAAACAGGTGAATCCGCCCTTCTCGAGCAAGAGCCTTCTCATACGGTTTTCGGTCTTGTCGAGGTTGAGATAGTGACGGATCCTTGACAGCAAGGGAAGGCCCTTCACCCTTGGCTGCTGAGGATCGAGTTCCCAGGGATGGATGTAAAACACAAAAGGTCGGTCCGCCCGCCCGATGGTTGTCCGCAGAGCCCACCGGGTGAGGCGGAACGGGAGCAGTCTGAAGTAGCCGCCTCCTGCCACAGGAAGATTTCGGCCAAAGAGCCGGATCGTGGTAAGAGGTATTTCCAGCAGAGTGCCAGATCCGACCCGGACCAAGGGCGTGGTTGGGCCGTCATGGGGGAGCGCGGCGGAGGCCGTGACGGAACAGCCCTGTTCGCGCAGAGCCTTCTCGAAGTCGGTTCGGGCCCCTGGATCGGGGGTAACGGGTCGGTCCCCATTGCAGGAGACGAGGAAAGGGAAGCGAGGAGCGTCAGCGATTCCATAGCGATCGTGCCGTATTGGGAAAATGCTGGAATCGTACAGGAACCCTTCTTCCAGCAAGATACGAATAGCCCAGAGGGTCTTTCGGGTGATCGAATAGCTCGGGGCCCGGTAGCCGACCACCGGCTCGCCCACGATGTCTTCCAGGATGGTCCGGGACCTTCGAAGATCCTGCCGGAACTCTTCGGGATTTGCCATGTGGATGATCATCTTGTGGTCGTAGCCGTGGCTGGCGATCTCGTGCCCTCTGGAATGGATCTGCCGGATGAGGTGTGGAAATCGCTCGGCCACCCAACCGAGACAAAAGAAAGTGGCTTTTGGCGTGGCCTTCCCTGGCGCGCTGCAGGGTGCGGGATCCTGGGCTTGCGTTCTTGAATTTTCTCCCTTCGAGTCCCTTTCTTCCAGGAGATCCAGGATACGGTGAGTGTTTCTTTCAATCCGGGATGGGAACCTGGCCCAGTCCTGTCGTTTCACCGTGCTCTCGAAGGCCGAGACCATGAAGTAATCTTCGAGGTCGACTGATAGGAGGTTCATGGGGGTGGCAGGAAAGGCGCCTGCTTGGGGTTCACGTCACGGGCGAGCCCGGACGGCCCCATCTGGCCGGAAGACCCACGCGAATGCGGCGGTCTTTCGTGCGGGGAGCGCGGTTGCTGCTCCTTCACATGGACATAGGCGACTGTCAGGGAACGAGGACCGGTTTGCCCGGTTTGCCCGGCGGCTGGATAGCCGGCACCGTAGCGCTGACTTCCGTAGAGTAAGCGCTTTCGTTTCCCGCCGTGTCCGATGCTGTCACAGCGAAGTAATATGTACCCGCTCCCAGAGTCAAGACAGCGCTTGTAGTCGTTCTCCCGGTCACTCCCACGGAATTAGCGTACGCGGCTTGGTTTCTCGGCGCTGTTCCATAGTAAACCTTGTATCCGGCCACGTCGGGCTCGGTGTTCTGGTTCCAGGTCACCGTCACCGTGGCTGCGTGGACCCCTTGCGCAAACAGGAGCAGGAGGCCCAACGCCAGAAGAGGCGCGCTCATTGTTCTGGTCATCTCAAAAGTCCTCCCGGGTTTCTTTGTTGACAGAATCGTAATCTGCGCTCTTCCAACCCTGTAATGCCAGGGGACTTGCAGCTCCTACCGGTGAGCCGCGGGGGACGCGGAAAATCTTGGCCGAGACAAGGACTTTCTCGCTCCCTCCACCCACGTTCGGCCCGCTGCCCTCGATCGTCTCTGCAGTCCCCGTGCCAACAAGACTCGTTCCTGTCGCCGGGTGCTTTGGCAGTCGGGCTCCCCGGTGAAAAAAGGAAAGGCTCCGCCCCTTTCAGACACGAGGGTCCTACGCAACATATTGATTTTACACGACAATTTTCTATCTGGCTTCACCCGTCAGCCGGAGACCCCTCAGAGCGGTCAGTCTCTGGCTTTTTCGCAGGATTCGCCAACTCCCGAAGGGCAAGCTTGTCGATCTTGCCCGAGTTCGTCTTCGGAAGAGAGTTCAATAAACGGACCTCGTGGGGGACCATGAAGTCCTCCAGGTTGGCCTTGCAATGGACTAGGACCTCCCTCTCAGACAGGCACACACCATCGTGGAGCCTCAAGTACGCCACGATGGACTCTCCGAGGATCTCGTCCGGGACGCCCACCACGGCGGCCTCGGCGACCCCTTCGAGAGCGCAGAGGCACTGCTCGATCTCCTTGGGGCTGATGCGGGCCCCTCTGCTTTTGATCATATCGCCCTTGCGGGCTACAAAGTACAGATACCCTTCCTCGTCCATCTTGAAAAGGTCGCCTGTGTACAGCACAACCTCTCCGGGGTACTTCCCGGGCTTGAGCACTCTGGCCGTTTCTTCGGGCTGGCCCCAGTAGCCACGCATGACGTTGGATCCCCGTACCACGAGTTCTCCAGTCACGCCCGGGCCGACAGGGTTTCCTTGTTCGTCCACGATCCAGACCTCTTCGTTGGGCATTCCCCTGCCCACGCTCGTAGGTCTCCGGTCAATCTCTGCCGGGGGGAGGTACGAGACCCGCTTGCACTCTGTCAGGCCGTACATCGAGTAGAGTTTTACATGAGGGAAAAGCTGGCGGAGCCGCTTGATGTAAGCTGGCGGCAGCGCAGCCGCCGTGTTGGTGATGTATCGCAGACTGGAAAAATCATACCGCTCCAGATTCTTCAGCCCGAGCAGAATCGCGAAGTTTGTCGGCACACAAGGGAACCCCGTGACTCTCTCCTGAATCAACTTCTGAAGAATCTGGTAGGGATAATTGAAGGATCGTTCCAGAACGATGGTGCCACCGAACTTGCAGGCCATCAGAACCTGATAGAGCCCGTAATCAAACGAAAGGGGCAGAACGTTCAAGATGATATCGTCTTCGCGGTTCTCCAGATACTGGACAATCGAGGTTGCGGCCGAGACCATATTGAGGTGCGTGAGCATCACCCCCTTGGGCTCGCCGGTGGAGCCCGAAGTGTAGATGATCGACGCGAGGTCCAGATCGATGTTGCGGGAGTCCGGTCGGCGATCACCCCTGGGATCGCTTAGAGCCTCGCTGAGGGTCAGGTTTCGTATGCCTGCAGCGCCCCCCCACTCTGTGGGAGGGGAGTTTTCGGTCCAGAGGGCGGACTCTACGTTTGTGCCTGCACCGAGAGCCTCCTGGACGACGCCGGCTTTGCTTGGGTGCGTGATGAGCGCCTTGACCTGGCAGTCCCTGAGGATATAGGTGAGTTTGGCTGGCTTGAGGGTGGATCCGAGCATCAGAAAGATTGCGTCGGCCTTCAGAATGCCGAACAGGGAGATTACGGAGCTGGAGGAATTGTCCAAGAGGATCGCGACCCGGTCCTGCCGTTGAATGCCTTGTGCTCGAAGGAACCATGCCAGACGGTTCGCCCGGAGATCAATCGTCCGGAAGGACAGCCTATCCTTTCCGCAGACAAGGGCCACTTTATCCGGCAGCCGGCGGGCCGAGTCTTCGAGAAAGTTCTGAAGGAGCATGGAGTGCCAACTCTCCCGGGTGTTCAGGCGACTTTGGCCACAAACGTATGATGAAGTTCGATCCTCGCCTGGTAGTTCACCAGTTCCAGCAAGATCCGCACGCGCCCCTGGTCTGAGGCCCACTCCTCGAAAATCCCGACGAGATCCTTGAATGGACCCCGGAGAACCCGTACCCTGTCGCTCTTTCTGAGGGGCCGCTTGCGGATGATCCCGTCTCTCTGGGCGAGGGAACGCACGGACTCGATGACCGAATCTTCCAGTGGAACAGGCTCGTCGCTTTCAGGCAAGATCTTGCGAACGCCCCGGGTCCAGCGCACGTAGCCGCTTTCCGCGCACGCGTCGAAGCGAACGAAAAGGTAGCTGGGGAACAGAGGCTTGAGGTACTTTACGCGACCGGCCACAGTGAACCGTTCGGCCTCCATCATGGGAAGGTAGACCTCGAAGCCCTTCTCCTCAAGGTAGTGCCTGGCCCGTGTCTCTTCCCTGGGATTGCTCTGGCAGACAAACCAGGATCTCGTCATGGCGCCCATTTTGCCTGCTCGGACTGCTCGCCGAGTTTCCGCGCGACAAAAGAAGTGAGATTATCGATGGAGTCGAGGTTCTCCGGCACCAGTTCCTCGTCGGCCACGGAGATGCCGTAGGTTTCCTCGATGAATTGGATGATTTCCAGTACACCTGTCGAGTCCACGATGTTGTTTTCAAGGAAAGAAGTCGAGTCCTCCAGGCCTTTGGCATGGCTCGAGGCCAAGAAGTTCTCCGTGACGAATCTCCGGATTGACGATCGAATGTCCATGCTCGGCTTTACTCCTCGTTCTCCCGAACGTTATTGGAACCATTCGCTTTCAAGTGTCTTTTCGCCACCTTGCCAGCCCCATTTCTGGGCAAGGATCGCCTGAACTCCAGATGCCTCGGCACCTTGTATGGGGCCAGTCGCACTCTGCAGTGGGCCAGCAGCTTTTGCCTGTCTCTGCGCCCCCAGTCTGCAGGCACGACGAAGGCTTTGACGGCTTCTCCCATCATCTCGTCATCCACGCCTACGACCGCACACTCGATGACCGAAGGCTCCTCGAGAATGACATCCTCCACCTCCCGGGCGCTCACGCGGTGGGCGCCGGCCTTGATGAAGTCCTTCTTTCGGTCCACGATGTAAATGAAGCCATCCTCGTCGACTCGGGCAAGGTCACCTGTGTGCAAGCCTTTTTCGTCAAGCACTCGGCGAGTCTCGTCCGGGCTATTCCAGTATCCGAGCATGACATTGGGGCCTCTGGCCACGATCTCGCCCACCTGGCCAGGGAGTACGGGAAGTCCTTGCTCGTCGAGAACGGACAGCTCCACGCCTGGGATGCCCTTGCCGATGGATCCAATCTTGGAGTCCAGGAGTTCAGGAGGAAGATAAGAGAGCCGGGCCGAGGCCTCTGTCTGGCCGTACATGACGAAAAATCTCGCGTGGGGTACGATACTCCGAAACTCCTGGATCAGGGCAGGCGCCAGGGAGCCGCCGGCCTGGGTCACGTAGCGGAGGCGTTCGAGGCGGTAACCGCGGAGGTTGGACCTTCGAAGGAGAATGGCAAAGGTGTAAGGAACGCCGGAGAATCCAGTCACGCCTTCAGACTCCATGAGATCCAGCACGCGGTTGGGGTAAAGGAACTGGTTTTCGATTACCAGAGAGCCTCCGGCCAAGAAGTGAGTATGCATGAGGGAGGCACCGTAGCAGTAGAAAAACGGCAGGACGACCATTACCTTGTCGTCCGGTGTAAGCTCAAGGTACTGGACGATGGACTTGGTGTTTTCCAGGATATTCCTGTGGCTGAGCATGACCCCCTTGGGCTCGCCTGTTGAGCCCGAGGTGTAGAAGAGGCAGGCCAGGTCATGAGGGCCACTTCGTCGTGGTGGGGGATCCGTGGAGGCCCCTGCGAGCGTCTGGCCGAGGGCCGTCACGAGGGGACCTGGTTGCCTGCTGCGTACATGATCCATTGGGGAGTCAACCCCATCCAGGAAAATGGCGGTCAAGCCGGCTTCGCTGAAGAACGCGACAGGGTCCGGGTCTCTCCGGCCCTTGTGCGCAAAGATCACCTTGACGCCCGCATCCCGAAGGATAAATAGGAGTGTGTCGCGGGTAGCCGTGGTATCGAGAGGCACGGCGACGGCCCCGGCCTTCAGGATACCGAAGTAGCTCGACACGTAAGCCGCGGAGTTGGGCATAAGCAGGCCTACCCGGTCTCCTTGTTTTACGCCCTCAGCCAGGAGGGCATTTGCCGTCTTGTTGGCCGCCTCATCGAGGGCACGATAGCTCCTCCGGTCAGCTCCGTGGACAAGAGCTTCTCGCTCCGGCCACTTCAGGGCGGGCACCTCGATCAGATCCTGGAGCAAGTCCACCCTGGCCGCAGGGGCGCTTGCCGTCCTCTGAGCCGCAATCATTGAAGCGGTTCCTACCTCGCGCCGGCTCCGGTCAAGACCACCCGGACCGTATCAAAGATGATAGATAGATCGAACAAAAAGGACATGTGCTTGATATAGTAAAGGTCGTACTGGAGTTTTTCCTTGGTTTCGTCTTTTGATGCGCCGTAGTGGTACTTGATCTGGGCCCAGCCCGTAACCCCTGGCTTGACGAACAGGCGCTGCGGATAGTACGGGATCTCTCTGGCCAGTTCCTTGACGAAGCACCTGCGCTCGGGCCTGGGGCCCACGAGGCTCATGTCCCCTTTTAGCACGTTGAAGAGCTGCGGAAATTCGTCCAGGCGGTACTTGCGCAGGAACCTGCCCACGCGGGTTACGCGCGGGTCGTGCTCCTGGGCCCAGGCAGCGCCGCAGGATTCGGCGTTTTCTACCATGGAGCGAAACTTGTAGATCGTGTAATCCTTCCAGCCTTCGCCGACGCGGTCCTGCTTGTAGATGACCGGCCCCTTGGAGTCGATCTTGATCAGGAGAGCGAAAAGGAGCATGAAAGGTGCAGCGAAGAGCAAGATGGTTGCGGATGCGGCAATATCCGTCCATCTTTTCAGGATCAAGGTGAATTTGCTCTTGCTGAAGCCCTCGGAAAAGATGAACCAGCTCGGTCTCAAACCGTCGAGCAGAATCTTGCCGGTGAGCCTCTCATAGAAGGATGGCGCTTCCTCGACCTGTATCCCCTTGAAGCGGCACTCGAGCAGAGTCTCGAAAGGGAGCCTGCCGCGCCTGTCTCCAATTGCCACGACGATACGATCGGTCTGGATTTCGTCGATTTTCGCGGAGAACGCCTCCAGCGGAATGACGGTGGGGACGGCGACCGGGTTTCCGCAGTGCGTCTCGCTGACTGGCTCTTCCACTGCGATCGCAACCACCTGGTAACCTGAGTCCCGCGTCTCGGCGATTTCCTCCAGGATTCTTCTGGCAATGGATGTGCTGCCCAAAATCATGACCTTTTCCACAAACGCGTCGGAGTGGATCACCCTGGGGTAAGTCTCCCTCCAGAGGAAAAGAGCCAGCATGGCAAGAGGCAAGGCCAGAAGGAAATTCACCTGTCCGACGCTGAGCTCGTCGAAAAGAAGATAAAGAATGGCCAGCACGATGCAGGTGAATCCCAGGGACTGGAACAGGCGGATCGTGAACTCCCTCCGTCCGCGGGAAATCTTGTAGTCATAGAGTTCGTTGAAGTACATGCAGATCTGGCAGACGCACACAATGACTAAGGCCCTGAAACCTGTAAGGTTCGGGTCGAACAGCCAGAAGGCGTCCCTGCCCCTGCGGACGAAGAGGGTGAGGAAACAGGTCCCATAAACGCTGCCGAATATCAGCAGAGACTCGAAGGTGAAAAGCAGCGCCCGCAGACGCGGAACGGTCCGGTGAAACACCCGCATGGGACCTCAGATCCTTTTCGCCTCATGTCTGTTCGCGTTTGCGGCCGGGCGAGTAATACTTGTTCTCGTAATCGTATCCGTACACATGGCTGTAGTAACTCGAGAGCTGCTTCCGCGCTCCATTGAACACTACGCCTGCGATCTTTTGTGGCTCCAGGGTTTCCAATGCAGCCCTGACCATGTCCCTCGAGGTACTGCTAGCTCGCACGACCAGGAGGACAGCATCCACCATCTCTGCCAAGAACCCCTGGTCGACGATTGGAAAGATCGGCGGACTGTCGACGAGGACGAAGTCAAATTCCTCCCTCAGGCGCGCAATGACAGGGTGGAGTTTTCCCTTATAAAGCAAGGGATAAATTTCTTCCTGCAATCTGCCTGCCGGGAGCACCACCAGGTTCTCGCTGTGTTCGCCCATGGAGACCATGACGTCTTGGACTTCACGCTTTCCAGCGATCACGGCCGCAAGCCCGGGGTTGGGCCGCAGCCCCAGGTAGCGGGCCACCTGCGGCCTGCGGAAATCGCAGTCCACGAGTGCGATCTTCCGTGTAGGGTCTTCGGCCATGGTGAGGGCCAGGTTTACTGCCGTAAGCGTCTTGCCTTCGCCGACCTGAGAGCTGGTGACACAGAGAGTTTTCAGATCGGCTTGACGTGCAAGGTAGAGGACCTTTCGATAAATGCGGCGATAGGCCTCCAGGTACGGAGCCTGGGGATCCGTGATCGGCAGTGCCAGAGGGTGTACCCGGTGGTTGTTCTTCTTTGGCGTAAACATCGCGCGGACGGACTGCTCCTAAAGGAAAAGGCTCGAAAGCTTCAGAGCCACCTTGTCCAAGCTGATCACGAAAAAGTGCATGCCGACCGCCAGAGTCACGAGGAAGCCAAGGGAGGCCGAGGCCAGGGCGAGCCTGCGTTTCTTTTCGGCGAGCACGGCCTCCCGGGTCCTCAGGATCGGAACGACGCCTAGAACAGGAAGCGCCAATGCCGCCTTGAGATCTTCGACTCTCTTGAACGACCGGTCCATATAGTCTGTTGCAAAGGCCAGGCACCCTCCAACACCGAGCCCAAGGGCCAATCCCATGGCCAGGAACCTCAAACGGTTGGGTTTTATGGGCTTCTGCGGCAGGTTGGCAGGGTCCAGGATCCGGAACTGCTCGCTCTTCTGGCGGGTTTCCAGGTTCTCGGCCACCTCGGCATTGATCTTGCGGGCCATGAGGGAGTCGTAGCTCTGCCGGATGGTCTGGTAGTCACGCGTGAGAGCCGCAAGCTCCTGCTCGCGCCGGGGGGTGTTTTCCACCCGTTGCTGGAGGTTTCTCATCCTGGCGTCAATCGACTGGATCTGCTCGCGGAGGCTCTCCATGGAGAGCCGGTTCGATTCGACCTGGCTCTTGAGCCGGGTGTATTCCGGGTTCACGATGGGCACGTTGCTCTGGGGCTGGGGCCGCGACTCGCCCGAGCGGGCCGCAGCGATCCGCTGCTCGATCTCCGAGATTTCTTTTCTCAGGCGCACCACGTCCGGGTAGGCCTCGGTGTACTGGGTGAGAAGGGCTGTAAGCTGCTGCCTTCTTGCCTCGAGCTGGCGGTAGAGATCGTTCTGGTCCGGGCCGGCGCCTGCAAGGTACTGGGGGGTGGCGGCAAGATCCTTTTCAAGAAGGATCTGCCTGTCTTCAGCGGTGCGGTAGGAGTCCATGAGGGCGTTTCTCTGGAGCTGGAGCTGGTCCAGGGCTCTCAGGTTGGCCTCCATCTGCTCCGGAAGTTCGCCCATGTGGGACTGGCGGAACTGCTGGATGGCCTCCTCACGTTTCTTGAGTTCCTGCTCCATGTCCTGGAGCTGCTTGTCCAGAAACTCCTTGGTGCCGCGGGCCAGAGACTCCCGCACGCGCAGGTTCTCCTCGATGTACATCATGGCAAGCCGGTTCGTGACCTTCTGAACCGTTTCCGGTTCCCTGCCCTCGTAAGCGAGCTTGAATGCCGCAGCGGCAGGCTGACCATAGGGGTTGGGTCTTTCCTCCACGCGAATCTCAATGCTGTCCCGCATGGCATTGATGACCTCTTCCATGGAGGCGGTCTTCTGGAGCTCCGGGTAGAGGTTGTATTCCCGGATCACGGATTCCAGGCGCGTGCGGCTCAGGATCTGCTGGCTGATCGTGTTCAGCCGGTCCTGCACCGAGCCTGTGACGGTTGACTGCACAAAGTTCTCCGGCACCTGCTGGGGCTCGACGAGGATCGTGGTCTCGGAGCGATAGACAGGCGGAAGTTTTAGGCAGAGCACAATGGTTACGGCCACGGCCAGGCAGAAGGGAAGGATGATGAGCCACTTCCGCCTGAGGGCGATGTCCACGTACTGGAGAAGAGGGTTTTGTTCCTGGATGGGTGGTTCCAATGTTCGAGAATCTCCCAAAAAGGGTTCACTCCGGGACTGAAAGGATGAGCCCCAGGAGGACCCGGTTGTCCTTGTAGGTGCCGCCCGAGCGCTCGCCGGAGGAATCCTGGTCGATATAGTTGTACTGGACCCGCGCGCTGCACCAGCGGGCAAGTTCATAGTCCATGCTGGTTCCTGCCTGGATGGACTCGATGTCCTCGGAGGGCCGGTCCTGGTCCTCGCCCGCGGACTCGCTCTTGGAGTAAAACCCGAAGGCTCTCAGAACCAGCCGCTCCCAGGGGGTGTAGTCGACGCCCAGTCGGACCGATCGGGACGTTACGGTCGTGCCCAGGCCCGAGCTGTCCGTGAGGCCATAGAAAAAGGAAACAAGGAACCTGAAGCGCTCGAGAACGTACGTGGCCCCGATTTCGCCGTATGGGTTGACCGAGGAGTCTGAGACCGTCGGCCCGGCCCGGTCTGGGCCGCGGTCGTGCTCGTTCAGGTACTGGACTCCGGCGTTTCCGTTGAGCGTGAGTGCGCTCGTAACCTGCCAGGTGTCGCCCAGGGAGGCGAGATAGATTCTTGAGTCCCCTTCGTCGCCGTAATCGTTGTAGGAGAAGCCGGCGGACGCGGAGACCGAATTTCGCGGGTGCACGGCGTAAGAGGCCGTAAGGCGCGAGTCCCCGAGGTGGTTTTCCCGGCGGGGCTCGATCTCGATCCCCTGGCTGCGGACCGGGTCGTAGTTGCTGTACCCGTAACTCAGGGAACCGGCGAGGCTGAAGCGCCGGGAGAGGGCATGGGTGGCTGTGAAAGCAGCGGTATTTACGATGTAGTCGCGGCTGCGGGGCAGGATGCCCGTGCGGGTGACGTCCGTAAAGCCGGCCTCGGCGAGGGACGAGACCTCGGTGCCCTTGCGGAATGTGTCGTCGAGTGAGAAAGAGGTCCTCTCGCTCAGGGCTCGGCCCAGGCCCAGGGTTGCTGTGTGATTGGTGCCTTTCACGTCCCGCTCGGAAAGGTCCTTGTGGAAAAGGAACTCGTTTTGATAGCTGGCTGAAAACCGCCAGGCGCCTTCGGGCCTGGCGAAGGCGATGCCCGGAATCACCCTTCCGATCCATTCGTCCCTGACCGGAAGGTCCGGGTCGTCGTCCGGCCTGAGAAGGACGTTGTCGTCGTAAGTGCCATAGAGTTCGAGGGTCGGCGTTATCACCGTGTTGCCCAGCCTGAGGGCATAGACGTCCGGCGGCGCAAGGAGGAGAAGCAAGGGGACAAGAAAAAGAGAAGCCGAGGCCGCGAAAGAGGCCCCTGCCGCAGGGCGGTGGTCGAGCTTCATCGGGGCTTCCTTCCTCGAGGCCCGTGGCCTCGGGCTTGTCTTTCGTGCGATCCGTGTCAACCCCACGCCTCCTCCCTATCGGCAGGACAGGCCGATTTCTTGAGGGCCGCCTCCTCAGGGAACGATGATCGTATCCCCCGGTTTCAAATAGATGTCGTCCTGGACCGACTTGTTCGAAAGGATGTGGTTGTAGTTTACGTCGATAAACTCGGTGGCGCCCCGGGTCTTGCGGACGACCCGGATCTTTCCTTTCTTTGCGAACTCTGTGAAGCCTCCGGCCATGGCGATGGCCTGGGAGATCCGGGTCTGGCTGCGCAGCGGATAGACCCCGGGCGAGCGGACCTCGCCCTGAAGATAGATCCTCCAACTGTTGATCTGCTGGACAATGACGGCCACGTTCGGCAGTTCCATGTAGGGCTTGAGGCGGGCCGCAATCTGGTTCTTGAGTTCTTCGGGGGTGAGCCCGGCAGCCTGGACGTCGTTGATAAGGGGCAGGCTGATCCTGCCGTCGGGCCGCACAGTTACCGTGCGGCTCAGGTCCTGGTTCTGCCAGACCGAGATTTCGAGCACGTCCTCGGGGCCGATCACGTACGCCTCGGGCGTGGCATCGGCCTGGGATCGGGGCAGACCGGCGTTTTGGGCCACGCAGGAAAAGGCCGGCAAAATCAGCGCCAGGATGAAAAGAAATAGAGGCGATAGCTTCATCTTGTCTTGTCTCCGATCGGGCGGTTGTGTTCTGGAGGCCATCCTCAAGAGCGACAGATTACGAAATTATAGACGACATCCCGGCAGTTGAGCAAGAGAAGATTTTGTCAAAATCCTTTTCGTTTTAAAATGATACCCCGCATGTTCGAAAGTGCGGTGGCAGGTTTGGCGGCAGGCCGTCCGGCATTCTTTGAAGGGGCACGGTCCCTCGTGCCCGCGGGTGGGGGGCCCGCGCCGCCCCGGGACCTTTGGAGGGGCACGCTCTGTCGTGCCCGCGACGTAAGCAAGGCTTTTGCCGGGCCAAGCTGGGCGTTCCCCCAGCCGCCCCAAAAGACGGACGCGACGGAGCGCGTCCCTCCAGGGTTGCAAAAGCAATGCGGACGCGACGGAGCGCGTCCCTCCAGGGTTATGAAACCGATGCGGACGCGACGGAGCACGTCCCTCCAGGTGCCGGAATCTCTTCTCTTTGGAGGGGCACGGTCTGTCGTGCCCGTGGGTGGGGGCCGGCGCCGCCCCGGGACCTTTGGAGGGGCACGCTCTGTCGTGCCCGCCGCCAGGCAAGGCGCCTGCCGGGCCAAGATGGGCCATCCCCGCGCCGCCCTGGAAGACGGACGCGACGGAGCGCGTCCCTCCAGGGTTGCAAAAGCAATGCGGACGCGACGGAGCGCGTCCCTCCAGGGTTGCAAAAGCACCGGCCCCGCGACGGAGCGCGTCCCTCCGCCGAGTTACGTTTTTGAACCTCCCGGCGCCGCAATCGTACTTGTGATGGATTGCGGACCGCTGTTTCCAAAGTCCAAGGTCCCTCCGGGTGCATGCTAAATAACATTCCAAAACCAATAGGTTACACACTAATCCTTCTCAAGGCCGCCGCTGCCTGCGACTCCGGAGGCACGGCCGTTGCACCACGAGCCGACGCTGGGCGACTGCACCCTGAACTGCTCGAAGGAGCCTGCCCATGCGAAGTTGCTCGTCCTTTCTTTCCCTTTTTCGTTTTTCGCCCGTTCTGGCCGGATTCTGTCTTCTGTTATTCCTTGCTGCCCCGCCTGCGGCCCGGGCCGTGGTCTACGTCCACAACTCCCCCATTACCCTCACATGGGACCCGGCGCCTGGGACGGTCGACCATTACAACGTATATGTTTCCGTTAACCATGCCCCGTACAGCCTCCATGGGGCTGTGCCTTCGAACACCGTGGCGCTCCCGGTCGAGGACAGCGCACGGTACGTGGTGCAGGTCGAGGCCGTGGCCCCGACCGGTGTGACCGGGCCTCTTTCGGATCCGTCCGAGGAGATCGTGGTGTACCTCCAGGGTTCGGCCGAGGATACGGACGGCGACGGCATGCCCGACTCCTGGGAGATCTCCCACGGCTTCAATCCTTACGACCCTGCCGACGCCAGGCTGGACGCGGACGGGGACGGCTTGGACAACGTCGGCGAGTGCGGGACAGGCAGCGATCCTGCCAACCCGGACACGGACGGCGACGGCGTATCCGACGGCGCCGAGGTCGCGCTGGGGCAGAATCCCGTAAACCCTGCCGACAACCGGCCTGTGGCCAATGCCGGTCCGGACAGAAGGGTCAATCCCACGGTCGTGACCCTGGACGGATCCGCAAGCAGCGACCCGAACGGAGACCCCTTGACGTTCTCCTGGACTCAGGTCGGGGGTCCTGTGACGGTCGAGCTTTCGGATCCTGCCTCTGTGCGGCCCAGTTTCGTTGCGACAAGGTGGGGCGATTACAGGTTCCGCCTCGCGGTGAGCGACGGCAAGGCCGCGAGCTCTCCTGACGAGGTCACGATCACAGTGCGCAATGTGGCCCCCACTGCGCAGGCCGGGCCGGACCAGGTGGTCGACGCAGGCAGCGCGGTCATGCTCGACGGACGGGGCAGCAGCGACCCCAATGGAGACTCCCTCGCGTTTGCGTGGAGCCAGACCGAAGGACCGGCGGTTGCTCTTGCCCGAGCGGATTCGGCGCAGACCTCCTTCATTCCTGTGGTAGCCGGGGTGTACGGATTCCGGCTCGTTGTTTCGGACGGCGTGAACACGAGCGCTCCGGACGACGTGCGGATCGTCGTGAACGCCACAAACCGCGTGCCCACGGCCAATGCGGGCGAGGACCAGACCGTGGAAGTTGGAAGCACAGTGCTCCTGGACGGCTCCGGGAGCGCTGACCCGGACGGGGACGGGCTCGTGTATGCCTGGAGCCAGGTCGAGGGGCCCGAGACGGTCGTTCTCGAGGGCGCTCACTCCGCTCTGGCAAGCTTCACGGCCGGCGCGGCCGGGACCTACAGGTTCGAGCTTGTGGTGAACGACGGCAAGGTTGCGAGCGCACCCGATACGGTCACCGTGACTGTCGTGAGAATCAACCGGCCGCCCGTGGCCCTGGCGGTCGCTGCCCCTGAGTACGTGGAGGTGGGAGACCGGGTTACTCTCGACGGGAGTGCGAGCTACGACCCGGACGGAGATCCTCTCGCCTACGAGTGGGTTCAGACCGGCGGGCCCGAGGTTGTACTGGAGGGTGCGGGATCGGCCAGGGCGGGTTTCTACGCGGTGAACGAGGGGGTGCTCACGTTCAGGCTCGTCGTGCGCGACAGCGACTTTGCAAGCGCTCCGGCCGAGGTTGTTGTCACGGTGAACGGAGTCAATCAAATTCCGGTCGCTCATGCCGGCAGGGATTTGCAAGGTTCTGTGGGCTGCGAGATCTGCCTGGACGGTTCCGGAAGCTACGACCCCGACCCCGAGGACACACTCACTTACCAGTGGTCCCAGAGGCAGAACGGGGGCGGCACGCTCGTCACACTGCGCGGGGCGGACACGGCAGCGCCGTGCTTCACGCCTTCCGACCCCGGCGCATACATATTTGCCCTGACCGTCTCGGACGGCAAGGCCGTGAGCGCCCCTGACGAGGTCACGGTCACGGTTGTGTCGCGCGGGCCCTATGGCAACCGAAGGCCGGTTGCCGTTGTCGACCGCAGTGCAGTTGTCACACTGCCCGGCACCCCGGTCGTGCTCGACGGAAGCGCAAGCTATGATCCGGACGGCGACGCTCTGCAATATCTCTGGCTCCAGACGCGGGGCGAGCCGCTCAAGGGCTCGGCGAGGCGCCAGTCGCTCCTCGAGTTCGTGCCCCAGGCCAAAGGGCTTTATGTTTTCACTCTTATGGTTTCGGACGGCAAGATCTGGAGCGCCCCAAAGCATGTGGCAGTCTGGGTTGCAGAGACCCTGCCGCCCGGGTGCTCCGTGGTTCCTAAGGCTCCATCGGCGAGATAGTCAAAGGGCCGGAAAGCGGCATCGTGTTTGCTGCTATGCTTTTCCTGCCTGCGGTGCGGCGCTGACGGTCCTCTGCAGCAAGCAGAGAAGACGCCGCAGGACCGATCCCGAGTGCCCGGGATCCCCCCTAGAATCTCTTTCTGAGGAAAGTGGCCATGCCGAGCAAGCCGCTTCCCATCAGAAGGAGCGTGCCGGGCTCCGGAACAGGGGCAGGAGTGTCTCTTTCCGGAACGTCGTATGTCAGTTTCAGGACCGACCTGGTCACATAGAAGTCGCCTATAAAGGCAACGACGGTGACGTCCAACCGACCGTCGTCCGTGATCTGGTCGATCGCGACGTTGAAAACCTGCGGGCCGCCGATGGGTAAGCCCTGGGCTGCCCACCACTGGCCCTCGGTGTAAACAAAGCCATACTCGTAAGCGCGGTCCCTGTCATCCTTGGTTGTGATGGTCAGGGTCGCTTCGACCAGGTAATCCAGATCCGGAAAGACACCGCCGTCGCCCGGGTGGGTGTAGTCGAGCCGAGCCTGTGGGCCGAACCCGAGATACCCCCTCACGTATCCGTTTCTGTCGAACTGCTCCTGAGTGATCGTGTCCTCGATGGTTAAGGGCACCGCCGCTGCCAGGGAGGGCAGCAGGCAGAAGCCCAGAAATGCCAGGGCCGCTACGCAAGTTGCATTCTTCATTTTGCCCCTTTCTGTTTTTGCCGAAGTTTTAGCCAGGCTATCCTGCCTGTGTGTTTCTGTCCAGCCCCTGACAACCAGTTTGGTCCCAACTCGCATAATCGACTTTATGATGTTCGTTGGAGCTTCCGGGTTTCTTGTGAATTCCGCGCTTGGGATTGGCTCTTCTCCTGCCATGCTCCAAGGCAAGCGCCGTGCCAGCCGGGATTCGACCACGCATGTCCAGTTCATTTCCCCGTCCAACTGGGCGCGGTTGCTGAGACTTTCTGCAAGTTCTCTGAAGGCAGAGGACTGGGTCGCACGCAACTTGAGGCCTGCCTGGGTAGTTACAGCGCTTCCTTTTGTGGGAAAAACATTTCCCCAGCCCGACTTGCTGGTTTGCCTTTTTCGCCACTGACCGTTGACAATGACCTGGGGCGCGGACTAACTTCCCATGGCTCCGGACCGCCGAGCGGGATGCAGGCCCATGGCAAAGAACAGAGGCAAGAAAGGAAAAGAGCACAAGAGCGCCGGCCGGCTGCGGGTGTTCTTTTTTCTGGCTGCAGTCCTTTGCGGGGCCGGTCTTTTTGTTCTGCGCTGCGAGATTGTCTCGGGAATCAGAACGTATGTCATGGGTGCGGGCAGACAAGTGATCGAGGCTGCCGCCGACCTTCCGGTTGCGCCTCCGGCCTGCCCGAGTCCTGCCGAGGTCGTGGGGATTCCGGATTACGCGAACGTCTTCCGCGCCGAGCCCGGGGGCAGAGGGCGCGCGGTTGCGTGCTTCCGCATCCTTGGGTTCGAGAACCGTCTGCTTGCGTGCAGCCCTCAGGGGCTGATCCAGCCCCGGGATATCGAGGAAATCATCCAGAAGAGGCGGTTTTCAGGGTCTCTCGACAGCCTTGACCGTACCCCCCTCCAGGCCTCGGCCAGAAGGGGCTTTCGCGAAAAGACCGGGGAGTCCCTCCCGCGGGACGTTTTCGTCCTTGAGGTCGGCAAGAGCGTGGTCCCCTCTGCCCGGAGATTTGCCCTCCTCGTATTTCTTGCCGTGGTCTGCTTCTTTTCTGCCTACCGCGCCATCAAAGGGTAGGGGTCAGTCCTTCATTTTCCGGACAGAGGGGCGGCAGTTGGAAAAAAGGCCCTGATTCGGGTAAAATAAGTTTGATCGAGGGCCAGCGAAAAAGCTTTGGGCGCAGGGGAGCAGGCGGGTCCTGGCTCCCCTGATTTTGCAGTAAGGCGTTCTCACGGAGGCTAGAAAGTCATGCGGAAACAGGTAGAGGATTCCCTGGCGAAGATCCGGCCCATGTTGCAGGCCGACGGCGGCGACGTGGAGCTGGTGGATGTGGACGACGGCGTCGTAAAGGTGAGGCTTCGCGGCGCCTGCGCAGGCTGCCCGGGCGCCAAGATGACCCTGCAAATGGGTGTCGAGCGCAGGCTGAAGCAAGATGTGCCCGGCGTAAAGAGCGTCGTGTCGGTCTGAAAGGCCGCTTTCCCGCGCTCGGGCAAAGGTCGGTTGAGTTGTGCGCCTCGGAGGGACGCGTTCCATCGCGTCCCTCTTTGTTTTCATGGGGTTCACCATAGGGGTCGGTCCTTCATTTTACGGATGCGCTTCGGGCCTACCCTCGCGGCGCCGTGCCCCCCACGCGCGGGCACGAGGGACCGTACCCCTCCAAAAAGATTCCGGGCCCCTGGAGGGACGCGCTCTGTCGCGTCCGTCTTTTGGCGTGGCCCTG
>FWPU01004091.1_pt1 | contig 28486 bp, 18 predicted proteins | sample 2228361 | NCBI WGS metagenome assembly FWPU01 (sample SAMEA103939777, study PRJEB20133) | metagenome
TCGCCGAACTCGCCGCCAGCCGCTGCACTCCCGAGGATTTTGAGCTCATCCAGAATCGCCTGGAAGAGCTGAACCGCTGTATCGGAGACCCCGACCGCTATATCGAGGCAGATGTTCAATTTCATGCCGCGCTGGCTCATGCCGCGCGCAACCAAATCCTTTTGTTGTTGCTGGATACCATCCGCGGCGCCATGCGGGAAAACATCCGCGTCCTGCTCGCCCGTCATCCGCAAGCCGTCCAGGAAGCGATGCGTTATCACCATATGATTGCCGAAGCCATCCGCCAGCGCTCACCTGCCCAGGCACGCGAAGCCATGCGCCTGCACCTGGAAAGCGTGCGTCAGGAGCTGCAAGAATTGAATCAACTCGAAGGGCAGGAAAACCAATAAGCCCCGGTCAAATCCCGTCGTGCGCTGACCGTTCATCAAGGAGATACTTATGACAAACACCCCCTGGCATACAGATCAATGGTTTGTCAGTCCCTGGAACTTCTTGCCCGAAGTCACACAGGATTTCCACTTTCCGCCGAAGATCGAAATTCACGACCTGACCCTGCGCGATGGCGAGCAGCAAGCCGGCATTCTCTTCCGCCGCGAAGAAAAAGTTCGCATCGCCGCCGCGTTGGCAGAGCTGGGCGTCCACCGCATCGAAGCAGGCACCCCGGCGGTCTCGAAAGAAGATGAGGCAGCCGTGCGCCTGATCGTCCAGCAAAAATTCGGCCCAAAAATCTTTGCCCTGGCGCGTTGCATCGTTGAAGACGTCAAACGCGTCGCCGACTGCGGCGTGGATGGCGCTATCGTCGAGATTCCTTGCAGCGAGCACATGCTCCAATACGCGTACCAGTGGCCATTGGAAAAAGCCATTGACATGTCAATTGCCGCCACGCGCTGCGCTCACGACGAAGGCTTGTACGTGGTTTTCTTCCCGATCGACTCCACCCGTTCGGATATCGAGTGGTACCTGACATTAATCGAAAGGGTAGCAACGGAAGGCTGGATGGATGCGCTGGCGCTGGTGGATACCTCTGGCGCCCTCTCAGCCCATGCAGTGCCGCTGATGGTTCGTCGCGCCCAGCAGCGCATCCACAAACCGCTGGAGCTGCACTTTCACAATGATTTCGGCCATAGCGTGGTCAACACCATCGCCGGTCTGGCGGCAGGAGCCAGCGTAGCTCACCTGACGATCAGCGGCATTGGCGAACGCGCCGGCAACACTCCGCTAGAAGAGACGGTCGTTTCGCTGCTGGTGCAATACGGCGTAGATGTGGGTTTAAGATACGAGAAACTCTATCCCACTGCCCGTTTAGTCCGGCAGATCGGCGGTTTCCCCACGGCAGATAATCGTCCGGTAACCGGCGAACGCCTCTTCCACATCGAATCGGGCATCATCACCGACTGGTGGCGCAATTGCGGCGATGAACATATGCTGGAGATCTTCCCCTACCGGTGGGAACTGGTCGGGCAACCCGATCCACGCATAGTGTTCGGTAAATTGAGCGGAACGGCTTCCATACTGGCGGCTCTTGAACAGCGAGGCATCACCGCCTCAGACGCACAAGTAATGGAAATCCTGCTTCAGGTTAAGGACAAAGCTATTCAGAAGAAGGCTGAACTGGACGAGTCTGAACTGGATGAAATTATCCAACAAGTTCTCTCCCGGCAACAAGCGTGACAACAGAGAAAGGAGCATCCCATGGCAGTAGAAGCCAAAACAGAAATTTTCGCCACCGCAACCGGTCAACACCCGGTGGTGCACCGCTCCTGGAAGCGGCCGCGCCCGGTGATTGATTACGGCGAGGGCATCTATCTCTACGATAAAGACGGCAAACGTTACATTGACGGCTCATCTGGCACCTCGGTGGTGGTCAACCTGGGGCATGGCGTGCATAGCATCATCAACGCAATGGCGGAGCAAGCCCATCGCGTGGCTTTCGCCTCTCCGCACATCTTTACCAACGAGCCAATGCTGGAACTCGGGCACATGATTCAGGAACGGGCTCCCGGGGAGATGAAAGGCAACTGTCGCACCTGGTTCTCCTGCACCGGCACCGACGCGGTTGACGATGCCGTGCGTCTGGCGCGCCAGTATCACGTTGCTCGAGGAAAGGCTTCCAAATACGTGATGATCTCCCGCTGGCAGCAATTCCACGGCAACCAGATTGGCATGGCTGGAGTCGCCGGACACACCGAACGCCGCCGCATGCTCTTTCCAATGTTCGTCAACTCGCCTCATATCCCACCAGCCTACTGCTATCGCTGTCCTTATGGTGATACATACCCAGGATGCCATTTGAAGTGCGCCCACGCCCTGGAGACCGAAATCCACCAAATCGGCGAGGAAAATGTGGCTGCCTTTCTGGCCGAACCGGTCGTTGGAGCTTCGTTGGGTGCTCTGCCCGCTCCGGATGGCTATTTTGACGTTATCCGCGACATCTGCGACCGTTATGATGTGCTGTTCATCGTCGACGAGGTGATGACTGCCTGGGGTCGGGTTGGTTCCTGGTTTGCCATGGAGCAATATGGCGTCACGCCAGATATCATTGCCACATCCAAAGGCTTAACCGCCGGTTATACCCCCATCGCTGCCACGATAGCGCGTGAATCGATCTGGCAGGTGATTGAAGATTCCGGCGTTCCCTTCATGGCTGGTCACACCCTGAGCGAAAACCCGCCGGCATGTGCGGCTGCAGTTGCCACGCTCAAATACATTGAAGAACATGATCTGATCGCCAATTCCCGCCATACCGGCGCTTACCTGCTCGAACGGCTGGGCGAATTGCTCGAATTCGATATCGTCGGCGACGTGCGCGGCCGCGGCTTCATGTGTGGAATCGAACTGGTACAAGACAAGGGAAGCAAGTCACCTTTCCCGCCTGGCCGCAAAGCCTGCCTGGTGGTCATGCAAGCCGGCATCGAACAGGGGCTGATCCTGTTCCCATGCACTGGCAACGTGGAGGGCGTTGCCGGCGACATGTTGCTGGTCACCCCGCCGATCATCACCACCCGCCAACAAGTGGATGAAATAATTGCCATTATTAAAGAGGCCATCCAGGCAGCCACGCCAAAGCTTCTATCCTGACCGGCGCCTGGCAGCGTATATCAATCGAAGGAGGTCCATTTGGAAGGAAAATCGTCTGTCAACGTTCGGGAAAAGCCAACCTAACCGTTCAAAAGATTTATGGAGAAGAGAAAGATGAACCAGCTTTCGCGAATGCTCTCGGCTTTGCTGGCGCTTAGCCTGCTGATCGCCGCCTGCGCCGGCCCTCCAGCCACCCCTACCGTAGTCGAGACCCAGGCTCCTGAGGTTACCGCCGCTCCGCCGACCGAGAAACCAACCTCTCCACCAGAACCAACCCCAACATCGCCGCCTCCAGCAGCCTGCATCAAAGTGGGGTTGTCCATGGCCAGCGGCGAAGCCAACTCCTTAGACACCATCAACGTACCCGCCAGTGAGCAGGCGGTCATCCTCAACCAGGTTTATGAGCAATTGCTGGAATTGGATAGCGATTTCGTTGTCCATCCCCAACTGGCTGAATCCTGGGAATCCAATGAAGACGCTACGATCTGGACGTTCCACCTGCGCAAAGGGGTGAAATTCCATGATGGCAAAGAGTTGACCGCCGCCGACGTGGTGTACACCTACAAGCGTCTGCTCGACCCGGCTGTCGGTTCCGAGGCGGCTGCCACCCTGGCTTTCTTGAACCCGGAGAAAATCACTGCCCCCGACACCTACACGGTGCAATTCGCCACCGACAAACCCGTGCCTGAGCTTCCCGTATTGATCACCACCAAGAACACCTGGGTGGTGCAAGAAGGCGCAACCTCGGAGACGCTCCGCCTGAATGGCGTCGGCACTGGTCCATTCATCCCGGTTGATTTCCAACCCGTCCAGCAACCACACAAGTTCGTCAAGAACCCCAATTACTGGCAGCCAGGGTTGCCAAAATCGGAATGCGTTGAGTTTTACGTCATTCAAGAGCCAACCACCCGTATCGCTGCCATCCAGTCGGGCGAGGTGGACATCGTCGAGCTGGTTGACTTCTCGACCGTACCAATGCTCGAAAACGATCCGAATGTCACCCTGCTCGAAACCAAGGCTTCCCAGTCGCTCACCCTCTCCTGCTTCAGCGACACCCCACCGTTCGATGATCTGCGCGTCCGTCAGGCGCTCAAGAAGCTGATTGACCGCCAGGCGATGTTGGAAACCGCCTTGCTTGGCCATGGCGACATTGGCGACGATAACCCGGTGCCGCCCGGCTCTCCATACGCCTGGCGCTCTGAGGTGCCCCCGCGCGACGTCGAAGGGGCGAAAGCCCTGCTGGCAGAAGCCGGCTACGGTCCGCAGAACCCGCTCAAACTGGAGTTCTACACCGCAGACGCCATACCCGGCATGATGGCCATAGCCGAATTGTTCAAAGAGCAGGCAGCGGAGGCGGGCGTGGAGGTCACCGTCATCACCGGTCCTCCTGCCGAATACTGGGACAATGTCTGGATGAAGATGCCTTTCGCCGGATCGTCCTGGTTAATGCGGCATCCGGGAGAAGGCCTGGCAATTGCCTACCGTTCGAACTCAGAGTACAACGAGACCCACTGGTTCCGCGAGGACTATGACGCCTTGTTGGACCAGGCTAACACTACCGCCGATCCGGAAGCCCGGACAAAGCTCTACAAAGAAGCAGCAAAAATGCTCACCGAAGAGGGCTGCGTGATCATCCCGGTCTTCATGCACATGATTGCCGCGATGAAGAAGAGTTGCTCGGGTTACGAACGCCATGTGCGCGTCGATCGCTTCGACCTGCGCAATACCGTGTGCACTCCGTAAAAGGATAGCACTCCACTTATGAGCGGCTGAGGAGTAAAGCCACCCGGCGTCGCCTCTATTGTCATCACACGCTTTACTCCTCGCCTCGCATAATCCTGCTTGACCATGTGGTCGTCAGGCTACCAATGGAGACACCCATGAAGAACTTGCTCACTATCCTTTCCGTACTGATCGTTTTGGGTTTGCTGGTAAGCGCTTGTGGAGGCGGCGCAACCCCCACCACCCAGGCTCCGCCACAGGCGCCGCCTGAGACGGAAGCACCTGCTGCCCCCACACAACCGCCCGCAGAAACCGAAGCCGCGGCGCCAAGTGAAGCTCCTGTTGCCCAATGTTTGAAGATTGCCCTCTCGATCTCCTCGGGTGAGACGAACTCCCTGGATCCATTTGCCATCCCCACTACCGAGCAGGCAGTGATGATCAACCAGGTGTACAATCGCTTGCTCGACCTGGACAACAACTTCGTCGTTCATCCCGAGCTGGCCGAATCTTGGGAATCCAACGCAACTGCCACAGAATGGACTTTCCACCTGCGGAAGGGAGTCAAATTTCATGACGGTAAGGAGTTGACTGCTAAAGACGTGGTGTATTCTTACCGCCGATTGGTGAACCCCGATGATCCCTCCGAGGCATCTTCATCGCTGGCGTTCCTCAAACCTGAGGGTATCATCGCCGTAGATGATTACACCGTAAAATTTATCACCGAGAAGCCCGTCTCTGAGCTGCCAGTGCTGATCACCATCAAGAATGCCTGGATCGTTCAAGATGGAGCCACAAAAGAGCAATTGCGCTTGAACGGCGTTGGCACCGGCCCGTTCATCCCGGTTGATTTCCAGCCGGTTCAACAACCCCATCGCTTCGTCAAGAACCCCAATTATTGGGAAGAAGGGCTGCCCAAGTCCGAATGCCTTGAATTCTACGTCATCCAGGAGCCAACCACCCGCATTGCCGCCATTAAATCCGGCGAAGTGGACATCGTCGAATATGTTGATTTCGCCACCATCCCCAACCTGGAAGGCGATCCAAATATCAAGATCCTAAAAACCAGCGGCGCTTCCACCTCCCTGACCTTTGCCATGTGGGTGGACACGCCTCCATTCGACGATGTCAGAGTCCGCCAGGCGCTCAAGAAGCTGGTGGATCGCCAGGCAATGGTCGACTCGGTCTACCTTGGCTACGCCATGGTTGCAGACGATAACCCCATCCCACCCAATTCGCCTTACGCCTGGCGCTCCGAAGTGCCGCCGCGCGATGTCGAAGGAGCGAAAGCGCTGTTGGCAGAAGCCGGTTATGGCCCAAACAATCCTCTCAAACTCGATCTGTACACCGCCGACTTCATGCCTGGCGTGGTGGCTTCCGCCCAGCTCTTCAAGGAACATGTTGCCGAGGGCGGTGTTGAAGTGAACGTCATCGTTGGACCTCCTGCTGATCACTGGGATAACGTCTGGCTCAAGCAGCCATTCGTGAATTCGGGCTGGGATCCACGACCGCCGGGAGAAGGTCTGGCAATCTGCTACCGCTCCGACGCCCTCTACGCTGAGTCGCACTGGAACCGACCCGACTACGACGCCCTGCTGGATGAAGCCAACAGCACAGTTGACCTGGAGGCTCGCACCAGGCTCTACCAACGGGCGGCACAAATGCTCACCGAAGAAGGCGGCGAATTGATCCCCATCTTCACTCTGGGAGTTGCAGCGATGCGCAGTAATTGCCAGGGATATGAACGCCACATCCAATCTGGCCGCTTTGATCTGCGCTATGCTTTCTGCACCCGCTGACAGAAAATCAGACGTTTGATCTACCCATAAATGCCTTGCGAAGGTCTGGTGAAGCACGACGGTTTGCTCCAATAAGACCTTCGCAAGGCGCAAAACGAGAATATCTGGACCAGAAATTGACTCTTATGGGTGATGCATGCTTGGAAGAATGATTTTCTCCCGTCTAGTATTGGCTGCGGTTACTTTGATCGCTGTCTCCGCATTGATCTTTTGGACAGCCGAGGTGCTTCCCGGAGACATAGCGGTGCGCGTTCTCGGGCGCGAGTCCACCGAACAGGCGCGCCAGGCGTTCCGCGAAAAACTCCATCTCGACCGGCCGGTTTATCAACGCTACCTCATCTGGTTGGGCGGCGTCGTGAAGGCAGATTTTGGGCGCTCGCTCACCAATGACCGCCAGGTAATCGAGATCGTCTCACCGCGCCTGCGGAACACCTTGATCGTCGGGTTAGCAGCTTTCCTGCTCTACCTGCCGGTTACTCTCTTACTGGCAAGCCTGGCAGCAACTCATCGCGACCGACCCATTGATGGCATCATCTCGATTGTCACCCTGATCGGCTTATCCATGCCGGAGTTTGTCTCTGGAACCATTCTGCTCTTCATCTTCGCGGTGAGACTGCCTTTCTTCCCGGTCATGTCCCTTATTGAACGCGCAAAAACGCCGGTTGAGATTCTGCGCACCCTGGCGTTGCCTGCCGTCACGCTGATGATTATCATGGCGGTTTACGCCATCCGCATGTTGCGCGATAACCTGATTGAAGTGCTGGACTCGGAATATGTACGCATGGCAGAGCTAAAAGGGCTGCCCCGCCGGCAGGTCATCCTGCGCCATGCCCTGCCGAATGCCGTCATACCCGCGCTCAACGTCACCGCTCTGAATCTGGCTTACTTAATCGGCGGCGTTGTGCTGGTTGAGCGCGTATTTTCCTATCCTGGTTTGGGAAGTTTGTTAGTCGATTCGATCCTGCTGCGCGATGTTCCGGTCATCGAGGCGGTAGCGCTGCTTGTCGCGGCAATCTATATCCTGTCGAACTTATTCGCCGACGTGATGACCATCTTGCTCAATCCCCGCCTGAGGACTGCTTGAAATGGCTTCCAGTTTGAAGACCTCCCCGTCAACGCCAGTGTTGTTTAGCCGTCCGTTAGCCTATAACCGTATTCGTCGTTTGCCGCCAACCTTCTTGATTGGGTGCATCATTTTGATCATCTACCTGCTCATCGCCATCACCGGCCGTTTTTGGGCGCCATACAGTCCGGCAAAAACGGGTACCGGTCCGCCTTTTTCGCCGCCCAGTGCTCAACACCTGCTTGGCACCGACCAGCTCGGCAGAGATTTGTTCAGCCGCGTGGTTCACGGAGCAGATGAGGTCCTCTTCCTCTCCCTTTCCGGCACGTTGCTGGCTATGCTCATCGGCGTTCCGCTCGGTCTGATTAGCGGGTTGCTGCGCGGCTGGTTCGATGAACTCCTGATGCGCATCCTGGACATCATCATCAGCATCCCGCTTTTAATCCTCGCCCTACTGGTTATTGCTGCAGCAGGACCGCAGCTCAGCGGCAATTATTTCCTGTTGATCAGCGTGGTAGCCATCGTATATGCGCCGCGCATTGCCCGTATGGCGCGGTCAGTTGCCCTGAACCTGGTCACCAGCGATTTCGTTACCGTTGCCAGAGCGCGCGGCGAGTCGATCTGGTGGCTGATCTGGCGCGAGTTCGCCCCCAACGCCACCGGCGTTCTGTTGGTTGAGTTTGGCGTCCGCGCCGGCTATGCCCCCATCTTGATTGGCTCGCTGGGTTTCCTGGGTTTCGGCGTTAGACCACCCACGCCTGAATGGGGAGTCATGATCAGTGAAAACCGCTTTGCCATTGTCACTTCACCGCTCACCGTATTTGCCCCAGCCATCGCGCTGGCTGTGTTGGTTATTGGCCTCAACCTTTTCACCGATGGGATGGCTCGCATACTGGGGCGCTCTACCCAGCGAGTTCCCTAAACCAGGTTAATGATGTCCCAACACACTTCCGAAACGGTCACGACGCCACTCCTTCAAGCCGTTGATGTCAGTGTGGATTATTGGTCCGGCGGTTTCTGGGTCAATGTAATCGACCGCTTCTCACTGGATATTGCCCCCGGGGAATCAGTTGGGTTGGTTGGCGAATCTGGCTGCGGTAAGACGACCATGCTGTACACCCTGCTCGGTTATCGCCGACCGAATAGCCGCATTCGTCAGGGAAAGGTGCTCTTCCAGGGGGTGGACTTGCTCAAGCTGTCTCCAGGCGAACTACAACGCCTGCGCGGCAAGCACATCAGCATCGTCCCTCAGAATCCAATGACCGCTCTCAGCCCGGGGATGCGAATCGGCAGACAGTTGATCGAGGCGCTGGAAACCCACCGCTGGCGCGAGCCGGGTCTCGACAATCGCCAGCGAGTGATCTCCCTATTCACCAGTGTCAGCCTGCCAGATCCTGAACAACTCATCCAGAAGTACCCGCATCAGATCAGCGGAGGTCAACAGCAGCGCGTAATCCTGGCCCTGGCAATCGCCTGCAACCCACAATTGGTTTTACTGGACGAGCCCACAACCGGACTGGATGTCACCACGCAGGCTCAAATCCTGAATCTGCTCACCGATCTCCGCCATCGGCTCGGAATGGCTATCCTGTATGTCACCCATAACCTGGGTGTGGTGGCTCAGATATGCGATCGAATCGGCGTCATGTACGCCGGGCACCTGGTGGAAGTAGCCGATCGCCATACTCTCTTCAATGACCCTCGCCACCCTTATACCCAGGGGTTGATCGCCGCTGTCCCGCGCATCAGCACACCCAGCTTTCGCCAGACGCTGCTACTGCGCGGGTTATTACAGCGCAGCGAACTCCCTCCTGGATGTCCTTTCGCGCCGCGCTGCGATTTTGTCGCCCAACGATGCCTGCAAGAGCCGCAGACACTCGAAGCCATCCGCTCCGATCACGCTGTTGCTTGTTGGCGATGGCCCGAGCTTCCCTCTTTTGCCGAGCGACTGGCAGACCGGCGTAGCTTGATCGCTGTAGGAGAGACCGGAAAGATCAGCGAGACCACGCCGCCCCTGCTTTCGGTGGCCAACCTCCAGGCTGGCTACACCGCCGAGCGGATTGGTTTCAGCCTCCGTCGCATCCCACGCGCAATCGTTGACGAGATCACATTCGATATCCGCCCCGGAGAGACTTTTGCACTGGTGGGGGAATCTGGCAGCGGTAAGACCACTGTCGCCCGCGCCCTCAGTGGGTTATTGCCCTACGTGCGCGGAAAACTCGCCTACCAAAGCGAGTATGACCTGAAACAGCCCATGGCCAGACGTCCCCCCGAGTTGCTCCACTCCATCCAATATGTCTTTCAAAACCCCGACGCGTCACTCAACCCGCGTCAGCGCGTCTCTGTGATCATCGGTCGGCCATTGCAGAAATTCTTTGGTTTGAAAGGAATGGAGCTGAGACGTGCGGTTGAACGGCTGCTCGCGGATGTGCACCTGGATGCCAGCTTCTATAACCGCTATCCCGATGAGCTTTCGGGCGGAGAACGTCAACGGGTAGCGCTGGCGCGCGCTCTGGCAGCCGAACCCCGACTCTTGCTCTGTGACGAAATCCTTTCCGCATTAGATGTCTCAGTTCAAGCGAATATCCTCAAACTGCTAGCCGAACTACAAGAAAAGCGCGGGATTGCATTCCTGTTCATTTCTCACGACCTGGCTGTGGTTCGCTCGCTCGCCCATCGCGTGGGCGTCATGTATATGGGCACGCTCTGTGAAGTCGGTAAAGTAGACGAGGTCTTCAATCCACCCTTTCACCCCTACACGCACCTGTTATTGAGCGCAGTTCCAGAACCTGATCCAGATCAGGTTATGCCAGCAATCCGCAGCGATCCGGGATTGATTCGCGAAGCTCGCCGCAGCGCCTGCCCCTTTGCCCCACGCTGCCCATGGAAAATCGAGCAAGTATGCGAAAGCGAAACTGTCCCCTGGAGATGGATGGGAGAAACCCACCGTCTGCATTGTCATTTGCCGATTGAACAACTCTCGCATCTTCAGCAACCTGAGGCAACAGAACACCATCGCTGATCAGGTCTACGGAAATACAAACCGATGATGAACACAAATCTGAAGATGAACATCCAAGAGCGAGTTGAAGCGGTGCTCCAGGGTCGAAAACCCGACCGCATCCCTTTCATCGACCGCCTGGAGGTCTGGTATCGCTGTCATAGCCGTGCGGGAACGCTGCCAGAAGCCTATCAGGGGATGACCGTTAACCAGATACATCGCGCCGTCGGCATTGGTCAGCAGGTATATCTGGTGCCGTACGCTTTCAGGATGCATGGCGTAGAAGTGATCGCCCGCCTCAACGGCGAGATCTTCTTCCATGAGTACGAGCCGGTGATGGAGTTTTTCTGCGGCATCTCAGACCTGGCTGCCAGCGATAAACCCGGTCTGACCGAGATTGAGTTAATCACCCCTGTGGGCAGGCTGCGCGCCTGCCACGAATTGCTGCCCGAGAATATCCTTTCCGGGACTGAACCGTACCTGAGGGAACATCTAATCAAAAACGACGAGGATTATCGCGTTGTCGAGTACATCCTGGAGCGTCAGGAGTTCATACCACGCTACGAGAAGGTCTATCAGGAATCTGCACGCCTGGATGGCAGCGGTTACGTGCTCCCCATGACGCCGCGCATTCCTTTCCAACAGGTGCTTCTCGAATATCTTGGAGAAATCCCCCTTTTCTATGCCCTCAATGACAACCGCAACAAGGTTGAACGATTAATCCATCTTCTGGATCTCCAACTCACCGATATTCTGCATAAACTGGCTGATTTGCATCACTTATATGTTGAATTTCCCGACAATCTGCATGGTTTGATGACCAATCCCGTTCTGTTCCAGCAGTACTGCCTGCCTTATTACCAGCGCTACTGCGAAATCCTGCACGCACAAGGTAAATCTGTAGGCAGCCATACCGACGGCAACATCAAACCTCTGCTCTCGCTTTTACGCCAATCTGGATTGGATGTATGTGAATCCTTCTCACCAACGCCGTTGACACCCTGTACTTTCGAAGAAGCCTGGGAAGCCTGGCAAGGGAAGCCGATTATTTGGGGAGGCATCCCCTCCCCCATCCTCGAAGAGCGCACCCCGGAGCAGGAATTCATCCGATTCGTGCAGAATGTGCTCGACCTTGTGGGCGATCAGCCAATTATCCTGGGCGTAGGCGATATGGTTATGGGGCACAACCTCATCGAGCGGGTGCGTTACATCGTCGAACAGGTAGAGAACAAGGTATTGTAAGTAATATACAGATTCAGGACATGCCTGGTACATCCATTCCATTCTTCCTTTGGACATCGGGTAATTCGCAGGAAGGAGGCAAACCGGAAATTAACCCAAGAAATACAAGCAGCAATTCCTGCCAAAATTGTTTGGCAACCGATACTCGCCACAATTTATCTTTCACGGCTCTAAGGAGTGAAACATGAACCACAAACCTGCTTCTCGCTTATCACGGCGGAGCTTTTTGAAGATAGCCGGCGCAGGCATGGCTGCTGCCGGGTTGGGTTCGATTGTCGCCGGATGCCAGCCGCAAGCGCCATCCGAAGCTCCTGCTGCAACCCTGCCTACCGGCCAGAAACTAAACTGGTGGTGGTGGGGCGAACAAGAAGCGCCGGGCTTAGAGGCCTGGATCAACGACTGCGCCCGCCTCTACCAGGAAAAGACCGGCAATACAATCATCCCAACCTTACAGGATACTGATGTTGTTGTGACACAATTCCAGACCGCCTCCGCCGCTGGCGACGCCCCAGATGTTCAATTCTTCTGGAACGGCTCCTACTGCCTGGAGAGCGCCTGGATGGGTTATGTCGAGCCGCTAAACGACCTCATCCCTGCCGATGTCTTGCGCGATTCTCATGCCACCATTCTGAGCATCTACGAAGGCAAACAATACCGCATTGGCTTCTACGGCTTGCCGATGCTCTGGACATACGGCAAAGCGGCGTTTGACAAAGCGGGTCTCAACCCCGACCAGCCGCCGCAAAACTGGGACGAGCTGCTGGACGCCTGTGATAAGTTGAAATCTGCCGGGATTACCCCCATCTCTGCGGGTTTGCGCGACGGTTTCTGGGGAGAATGGTGGCTCGGCCAGACCCTGGTACACGATTTGAGTTCCGCCGGTGAGGCGATCGATCTTTTCATCGGCAACCTGGATTGGCGGGAGGCTAAATACCTCGACCACTGGGCAAAGCTCAAACAGCTCTTTGATGCCGGGTTTATCAATGAAGACATGCTTTCCATAGACCTGTACCCCGGGATTGAGGTGTACATGTCCGGCAAGAGCGGAATGTGCTCCACAGTCGGCGGTATGGTGCCCGAATCCATGCGCCTGCTTGGCAAAGACGGCGTCGGGTTGATGGTCTTTCCATACGGAGGCCAGGGGAAATGGGCTGGCTTGAAACCGATCGCCGACACCCAGGGCTGGGGTATCTCGTCTCAAAGCAAGAACAAGCAAGTCGCCGCAGATTTTCTCATCTTCCTGCAGACCGAAGAGCGCCTGAATGCTCTATGGGATGGGCCGCGGCAGTTTCCAGCCAACCTGAAGTGGGATGGCAATCGCATTGACGATCCCACCCTCAAACAACTCTGGTCTGGATGGTTGAAGGCTGACCACCTGCCCTGGATCGCCGACCTGATGCCGGTGATGTTCTGGAGTGAAGCCATGTTCGTCAATGCCCAGAAGATCATCGCCGGCGAATGGAGCGCTGAAGAATGCGCCGAAAACTCCTACCAGGTCACCCAGAAGTGGAAATCACAGAATCCAGATATGGTAGAACGATATTCGATCTGGAAGAAGGACCTCTCTGCCTGAAACATGGCGCGTTGTCTGCGCTGCAGTATTTCCTTGGCTGATCATGCGATTATGATGCTCAGGAGGTAAACTATGCGATTAAAAGACAAAGTGGCTATCATTACCGGCGCGGCGCGAGGGATTGGAGAAGCCACGGCGATACTCTTTGCCCGCGAAGGCGCCAAAGTCGTTGTCGCCGACATGCGCAAGGAGGAAGGCGAACGCGTTGTTCAACAGATCAAAGACGAGGGCGGCGAGGCTATTTTTGCCTGGGTGGACATCACTAACGAAGAGCAAATCATCAAAATGGTCGAACAGACAATTGCTGCTTACGGCACGGTAAACATCCTGGTGAACAATGCCGGCACATTCGCCGTGAACCGCCTGCACGAAACCACAAACGAACAGTGGGATTTGGTGATGAACACCGATCTGCGCGGCTATTTCTGGTGCAGCAAGTATGTCATTCCCCATATGCTTAAGGCTGGCGGTGGAAGCATCATCATGACCTCGTCCGTTGATGGCCTGGTAGCCGAACCCGACTTGCCAGTCTATTGCGCGGCAAAAGCTGGTATCATGGGGTTAGTTCGCGCCATGGCTTTAGATTACGGCAGGGATAATATCCGCGTCAATGCAATCTGTCCCGGTGTGATTGATACGCCGTTGAACATCGAGTATTTTGCCACTTTACCCGACCCAGAAAAAGCCCGCAAGGAATTTGGGGCGGTGCACATGCTGGGCAGGCTGGGCACGCCGATGGAAATGGCGTACTGTTTCCTTTTCCTGGCCAGCGACGAGTCCTCCTTTGTCACCGGTTCCTCGCTGGTTGCAGATGGCGGCATGTCAACTTTCATCAATCCCGCACCATGGTTCCTGGAACAGTGAACCGGTTACCAAACCCGGCTTGATGATCAGGGCGATTGACTGCATCGGATGCAGTCAATCGCCCGCACCTCAGTGAGTATCGCAACCGCGGTATCATGCTTCGCACTCGCAGCTATATCCCCTACTTGTTTCTCACCCCAGCAACGTTGCTCTTATTGTTCGTCTTTGGTTATCCGTTGGCGGCAATTTTCGATTTCAGCACCCGGCGGATACGAGGAGCCAGTGGAGCGTTCATCGGCCTCGAAAACTATCGCCAGGTATTGGACGATCCCATCTTCTCACTTTCAGTTCGCCATAACGCTCAACTGTTGTTGGCGGTGCCGCTCCTGCTAATCATCTCCCTGCTTCTGGCAGTGATATTGGACGACCGGATACGCGGCTGGCGCTTCTATCGTTCCACCCTCTTTTTCCCTTACGTTTTGGCTGTGCCCATCGTCGGCGCAATTTTCAGCAACCTTCTTCAATACAACGGCGTAATCAACACTCTGCTGCGCGACGTGGGGTTCGACTTCCTGGCGTTGGACTGGATTGGCAACCGTTACATCACTCTCTGGACGATCATGCTCATCACCATCTGGCATAATGCCGGCTTTGGCATCATCCTGTTCCTGGCGCGCTTGCAAAGCCTGAACGAAGAGATCAAGGACGCTGCCAAAGTAGATGGCGCTGGATGGTGGCAACGCTTATGGTATGTGACTATCCCTCAGCTGAAAGACGTGATGGAATTCTACATTGTAATTACCATCATCACCATGTTAGCCTGGGTATTTCCATATATATACGTGGTGAGCCGTGGTGGACCCGGTAATGCCACCCAGGTTTTGGAATATTACATCTACAATTCGGCTTTTCGATATAGCGCGCCCGGACCAGCATCTGCTGTGGCAGTGATGCTTTTCATCATCACACTGGTGCTGATCGTGCCGTACTTTGTGATTCGCCGCGAAAGCGATTGACGAACTGGAGAATGGCAATGAGTCATTTACAAATGTCTGATTCGCAAAGCAGTTCCTTCAGCAAACCCCTTCCAGTGCGAGATCCCGGAGTGATCGTCAAGCAGGTAGTGATGATTGGCGCGATCTTATCGGTTGCGATACCGGTGTATTTCATCATAGTCACCTCACTGAAGACCTCCGCAGATTATGCTGTGAATAAGACAGGGTTGCCGGCAGAGTTCTACTTAGGTAACATCACCACAGCTTTGCGCAGCGGGCGATTCTTTCTCTGGTTTGCCAACAGCGTAATCCTGGCGGCTGGCTCGGTCTTACTTTCCACTCTCGTTTCTATCCTGGCAGCTTACGCCTTCGCTAACATGCATTTTCGTCTCAGCCGCCCCTATCTGAGCGTGATTACAGCCTTAATGGTTATTCCTCCGGTTGTCATGATCATCCCCATTTTCGTGCTGCTGAGCCGCCTCCATTTGACGAGCAATTATCTCGGCGCTATTCTCATCTACGCCGGGCTGATTACCCCTTTCACAATCTATATGTTCACCAACTTTTTCCGAAGCGTGCCGTACGAAATTATTGAGTCCGCCTTGATCGATGGCGCTTCCACAGCAGGCATACTCTTTCAGATTTTAGTGCCGCTTTCCGCTCCCGCCTTGGTGACAGCTACCGTTGTTAACGGCCTTTGGGTCTGGAATGACCTGCTGATCGCCCTGGTCTTGCTTCCCCGGGATGAGCTGCGCACATTGATGGTCGGTATTACCGTATTCGGCTCGCGCTACAACCGGGATATCCCCGTCGCCATGACCGGTATGCTGCTGGCCAGCTTGCCTATGTTCATCGTCTATCTTTTTGGACAACGCTTTTTCATCCGCGGCATGCTCGCCGGCGCCCTCAAAGGCTAGGCGCGCTGGATAACCGTACCTCATCGCTCCTCCAATAACGGCTATAATTCGCTAAATAGGCTGGCATGCCCGCATGCCTTTACAAGGGTACCCCGCCGGCTGCGCGCCGTCTGGCATCCCGTTGCCGTGGTATCATGAGCATCGGAAGGAGACCCCGATGAACCGTCCGCTCGCCCTCTTGCTCCTGCTCTCTCTGTTGCTCCTGCCCGCGCCCGCCGCGCCTCGATCCGTCCAGGCAGCCACCAACGAGCTCTTCTTCTCCGAGTACATCGAAGGCAGCAGCAACAACAAAGCCGTCGAAATCTACAATGACACCGGCGCTGCGGTCAATCTGGCTTCCGCCGGATATGACGTGCAGATGTTCTTCAACGGCAGCTCCACCCCCGGTCTGACCATCGCCCTCACCGGCGTCGTCGCCAACGGCGACGTCTATGTGCTCGCCCATGCCTCCGCCGATCCCGCCATCCTCGCCCAGGCCGATCAGACCAGCTCGGCAAGCTGGTTCAACGGCGACGACGCCATCGTCCTGCGCAAGAACGGCGTGGTGATCGACGCCATCGGTCAGGTCGGCTTCGACCCCGGCAGCGAATGGGGCAGCGGTTTGACCTCCACCCAGGACAACACCCTGCGCCGCAAGTCCACCGTCTGCCAGGGCGATCTCAATCCCTCCGACGCCTTCGACCCTGCCCTGGAATGGGATGGCTACGCGGTGGACACCTTCGACGGCCTGGGCGCCCACAGCGCCGTCTGCCAGATCGAACCCTCCCTGCTGATCAACGAGGTTGACGCCGACCAGAGCGGCACCGACAGCGCCGAGTTCATCGAACTCTACGACGGCGGCGCCGGCAACACCGCCCTGTCCGGCCTGGTGCTGGTGCTCTACAACGGCAACGACGACGCTTCCTACGCCGCTTTCGATCTGGACGGCTGGAGCACCGACGCCAATGGCTACTTCGTCCTCTGCGGCAACCCCGCCAATGTGCCCAACTGCCACCTGGACGTCTCGCCGGATACCAATCTGCTGCAGAACGGCCCCGACGCCGTGGCTCTCTACACCGGCAACGCTGCCAGCTTCCCCAGCGGCACGCCGGTGACCACCGCCAACCTGATAGACGCCCTGGTGTACGACACCGACGACGCCGACGACCCCGGTTTGCTCGTCCTGCTCAACCCCTCCCAGCCACAGGTGAACGAGAACGGCCGCGGCGACGCCCTCGCCCACTCCAATCAGCGCTGCCCAAACGGCTCTGGCGGCGCCCGCAACACGCTCTCGTATAGCCAGTACTCCCCCACCCCCGGCGCGGCGAACACCTGCGGCGCAGCCGGTCCCTTCGGCGCTTGCGGCGACCCCGCTACGCCCATCCACGTCATCCAGGGCAGCGGCGCCAGCACCCCATACGACGGCGATGTGCTCGTCGCGGAGGGCGTGGTCGTCGCGGCTTTCCAGGGCGCCGGCGGGCTGGGCGGCTTCTTCCTCCAGGAAGAGGATGCCGACGCCGACGCCAACCCGCTCACTTCGGAGGCAATTTTCGTCTATGCCAGCACCCCCGCGGTAGCGGTCGGCGATCTGGTGCGCGTCCAGGGCGAGGTGGACGAATACTTCAGCCTCACCGAGCTGAAGAACCTGGTCAACCTGGCAATTTGTAGCAATGCCAACCCCGCCCCCACTCCGGCGTCGGTCAGCCTGCCGCTGGCTGCTGCCGCCGACTGGGAGCGCTGGGAGGGCATGGCAGTGACCATCACCCAAACCCTGGTGGCTGTTGACACCTATTCTCTGGGGCGCTACGGCGAGGTGGAGCTGGCTCTGGAAGAACGCCTGCACACCCCAACCGATGTCGTTTCCCCCGGCGCGCCGGCTCTGGCGTTGCAGGAGCAGAATAACCGCCGCCGCATCCAGCTCGACGACGGCTCCAGCAGCAGCTATCCACTGCCGCTGCCGCCCTACATCGCCCCCGACGGCACCCTGCGCCTGGGCGATGCCACCGCCGGCATCTCCGGCGTGCTCAGCTACAGCTTCGGCAGCTACGAGATTCACCCCACTGCGCCGGTGGTCTTCACCCGCCAGAACGAGCGCACACCCGCGCCCGCCTCCCTGCTCGGCGACCTGAAGATCGCCAGCGCCAACCTGCTCAACTATTTCACCACTTTCACCAGCAGCGGCTCGATCTGCGGCCCCTCGGGCAACCTCGCATGTCGCGGCGCCGACAACCTCGCCGAATTCACCCGCCAGCGCGATAAGCTCATCAGCGAGCTCTCGACCATCAACGCCGACGTCTATGCCCTGATGGAGGTCGAGAACAATCCCTCCACCGCCATCGCCGACCTGGTCTCCGGGCTGAACGCCGTCCTGGGTGCCGGCACCTACGCCTACATCGACACCGGCTACATCGGCACCGATGCCATCAAAGTCGCCCTCATCTATAAACCTGCCCGGCTGACGCCCGCCGGCGCTCATGCCATCCTGGATTCCAGCGTCAACCCGCTCTTTTTGGACACCAAGAACCGCCCCTCGCTCGCCCAGACCTTCGCCGACGCCCACGGCGAGAAGTTCACCGTGGTGGTCAACCATTTCAAATCCAAAGGCTCCAGTTGCAGCGATGTGGGCGATCCCGATCTGGGCGACGGGCAGGGCAACTGCAACCTGACCCGCACCAATGCCGCCCGCGCCCTGGTTGCCTGGCTGGCTTCCGACCCCACCGCCAGTAACGACCCCGATTTCCTCATCCTCGGCGACCTGAACGCCTACACCATGGAAGACCCGCTCACCGTCCTGCGTGACGGCGGTTATATCGACCTGGCGCAGGCTTTTCTTCCCGAGGACAGTTACTCCTACGTCTTCGACGGCCAGCTCGGCGCCCTCGACCACGCCCTTGCCAGTCCTTCGCTGCTGGCGCAGATCTCCGGTTTCACCGTCTGGCACGTCAACGCCGATGAACCTGCCGCCCTGGATTACCAGGACACCAATCAGCCTCTCCTGTATCATCCCGATCCCTACCGCGCCTCCGACCACGACCCGTTGGTGGTAGCATTCACACCGGGGCTGTCACAGCGCCTGCGCCTGCCGCTGGTGCAGAAACTGCCATGACTGTATCTCAGGCAGCAGGTCGGGTATCCCTGCCCGACTGCATGTCAGGCAGCAGGTCGGGCATCCTTGCCCGACTTTGCTTTATAATTGACTCAACGACACCGATAACGTTGTCGGTGTTGTCCAGACATGTTCCAGGTTGAATCAGCCTACCTGAGCGACCCCGGCTTGAAGCGCCCCAGAAACGACGACTTCGCCCTGGCGTTCGAGCCGGACGATCCCGCCGTTTTGCAGGGCATCGGCTGTTTGTATCTTGTCGCCGATGGAGCAACCCCAGCGGACGTCGCTGCAGAACGCGGCGAGTACCCACCCCCCCTGCATTCGGGGAGACAGACCGCCCCGATCAAGACCTACCCCCCGCCGGCGGAGTATGCCTGCTGGAACGTGCTCGCCGCCTACTACGGCAACCCGCACCCCAACCCGGGCATCCGCCTCAAGCAGGCAATGCGCCAGGTGGGCAATGAGATCTTTCGCTACGCCTTCCACCGCCAGGCAACCGGCTCCCTTACCACCACCATGGTCGCTGTGGCGCTGCACGGCGAATCCTGCACGGTTGCCAATGTTGGCGACAGCCGCGCCTACCTCATCCGCCTCGGCGCCGCTGAGCAAATCACCCGCGACCACGCCAATCCCGCCGACCTGCCGTCAGACCAGGGAAGCCTGGATGCGCCTTTGCCACGCGACGCTACTGCAGGGCGCAGCCTCGGCGGCGAGCTGGAAGTCTTCGTTGACGTTTTCCCAGATATCCCCCTGCATCCCGGAGATCGCCTGCTGCTGTGCAGCAACGGGCTCACCCGCCACGTCCGCCCGCACGAGCTGGCGCAGCTTGCCAGCACCGAGGCGCCGGCGGAGGCTGTCGCCCGCTTGGTTGAGCTTGCCCGGCAGCGCGGCGGCGAAGACAACATCACCGCCCTGCTGGTAGCCATCGGCGAGCGGATGGTGCCTGCACCCCTGCTGCCTGGGGCGCCACGCGGCCGTCTGCCCAGACCGGTGAGCTGGGAAAGCCTGGAAGCCCCCCAACCTGCCTCATTAGAAAGCACCCAGCCCTCCGCGGCGCGCTTGCAACGCCAACAAGCCACCCCTTCGTCTGCGCAGCCGCCTTCCAGCGCTGCCCCGCCGCCCAACCCCCTCGCCGCCGCCCGCCAGGTGTTTGGACGGCACACCGCCCCCTTGATCATGGTGCTGGCGGCAGCGTCTTGCCTGGCGCTGGCGATTCTGGCAAGCGTGCTCCTGCCGCCCTACCTGCGCCAGCGCGGCATGCTCTCCGGCGCTACGGTCACCCCGCCCGGCGCATTAACGCCCGGCGTGATGCAGCCAACCGCTGCACCGTTGGATTCCTCCCCGGCAATTGCCACGCCCATCAGCGCCCCGGCGCTCGCGCTCACCCTCACCGCCATCCCTGCCATCCCCCTGGAGACGCCCACACCCGTCAGCGAGACCGCCGCTTGTGTTCTCACCGTACAGGAGGGCGACACGCTCTACGCCATCATCACCCGGCTGGAAATTGCCCTGCAACCCCAGGCGATTGCCTGCGCCTCCACCAATAACGGCGGATGCGCATACGACCCCGCCCAGCCCGACGTCCTCGGCGTGGGCTGGCGCATGGTCTTCCCCGACGTCAAGCGCGACGTCTGCCTGGCTAACGGCGGCGAACCGCCATAGCGCAGTCTGGCTACCTGAATCTCAGGTGCTCTGCTGCTTATTCGGCTCCCCCTCGTGCAGCTCGTTCTCTCTCAATGCGTTCGATGATTGCGGGAAACTCTTCCTCCACTGTGGAGAAGAGGTCGTGCGCCTCCATCAGGCGCTCCTTCAGCTCTGGCGGCTTGGATTCCATGATTTTCAAGCCGCGCTCGGTGATGTCGTGCAATGCGCTCATCAATCCCAACCACTGGCGCATGTAAATCGCCCATCCGCCTGGCTTGAAGCGGTAGTAATCCCGTCGCGGCAGCGGAGAAGCCACTCGCTCGATCAGCCCGTTTTCCACCAGCAGGCGCGCCATGATGCTGATGGAGCTCTTGCTCGCCCGCAAGCGCTCTGCCAGTTCGGTGATCGACTGCGCCGCCGGATCAGAGATCAGCAAAGCCCCCAAAATGCGCCCGGCCATGCGCGGCATGCCGATTTGCTCGAAGAACAAACCGATATCTTCGATAAAATGCGTCTCTTCGAGATGCTGCGAAACGTCCATTCCCCTGCTCCTGCCTTACGCCCAATTTACCCTACGCTTCACCACTGAGTTTGGTCATCCTGCCCAGCGGCGCAGCCAGTCGCTGATTGAGCCACTTCGCCAGTTCGACGATGCCCAACAGCAACAGGGCGATGCCAAAGACGACTCCCCACTGCGCCGGGTTGAGCGGCACAATCCCCAGCAGCGCCCGCGTCTGCGGAAAGGCAAATGCACCAATCGCCAGCGCCAGCCCCAAAAGCACCGCCAAAATCAGCGGTTTGTTCTCGCTCAGCGGCCTCATCCGCCACAGGGGATAGCGCATGCTGCGATAGGCAAAGATGTACACCATCGAGTTGACCGCGAAGCTGGCAAACACCAGCGAACGACCCTCCACCGCATCCCCATGGATGTTGAAGTAGTAGCCAAAAAGCAGCAAAGCAAAGAGCGAACTGGTCAGACTGATCACCGCAATCAAAGACAAACCCAGGCGCGTCAACACCGGCTCCTTCACGCTCTTTGGCGGCTCTTCCATGATGCCGTTTTCCTTCGGCTCGAAACCCAGCACAATGTCCGAAGGGCCGTCGCAGATCAGGTGAATCCACAAAATCTGCGCCACCGTCAGCGGCGCTGGCCAGCGCAACATCATCGCGGTGAAGATGGTGACCACCTCGGCAAACGAGTTCGAGAGGGTGTATGCAACCACTTTGCGGATGTTCTCGAAGATCACCCGCCCCTCCTCCACCGCCGCAACGATGGTGCGGAAGTTGCTATCCATTAATACCACATCTGCGGTTTCTTTGGCTAAGTCCGTCGCTGCGCCGACCACCACCCCAATATTGGCGCTTTTCAACGCCGGAGCATCGTTGACGCCGTCGCCGATCATGGCGATGATCTCACCGTTGGCTTGCAAAGCGTTCACGATGCGCAGTTTGTCTTGGGGGCAGATGCGGGCAAAAACAGCGATCTGGCTAACCCGCCGCTGCAACTCGCGATCGCTCAAGGTTGCCAGCTCCTCTCCCTCCAGGATATCATCGCCATCGCCCATCAATCCGATCGTGCGGGCAATGCGTTCGGCGGTGCGTCGGTAGTCACCGGTGATCATCTTGACCCGAATCCCCGCCCGGCGCGCCACCTGAATCGCCTCTGCCACCCCTTCCCGCACCGGATCTTCCATGGCAACCAGCCCCAGCCAGGTATAACCGCAATGCTCCTCCAACGGTCGGTGCTGCCGATACGCCAGACCGAGCAGGCGCAGCCCCTCGCTTGCCCAGGCGTCGGCTTCCAGCATCACCCGGCGCTGCTCCTGCGGCGAAATTGCGCACATCCCTAACACAATCTCCGGTGCGCCTTTCAGATGATCATACTGCTCCCCATTCAGGTAGGTGGCTGTGCTCATGAACCTGGTTTCGCTGCTGAAAAGCTCCTCCGAAAACCGTCGCGCCGAGTCCACCAGGCGCTGTGGATCGCCAGTGTAATGCTGTTGGGCGTATTCCCACAAGGCAATCTCCACCGGCCCTTCCAGGTTGTTGCACAAGATCATCACTTCCAGCGCCTGCTGCTCATCCACCAGGTCGAGCCGGCACAGGCGCATCCGCCCTTCGGTAATCGTGCCGGTTTTATCGGTGCAGATGGTGGTCACCGAGCCGAGCGTCTCCACCGCCAGCAACTTCTTCACCAGGGCGTTGCGCTTCAGGATTTTGCGCATCCCCAACACCAGGATCACCGTTACCGCGATTAACAAACCTTCGGGCACAGCAGCGATCGCCAGGATAATGGCAGTGCGCAGCATATTCAAGAACTCGTGGCCGAGCAGCAAACCCGTCCCCAGAATCGCCAGAGTGAACAGCAACACGATGCGCGTCAGCGTCTTGCTGAAAGCCTTCAAGCGCACCTGCAGCGGGGTGTCAGCCTCGATGTGCGCCTCCAGGCTGGCGGCGATCTGACCCAATTCAGTGCCGCGACCAATCTGCGTCACCTGCATCATGCCGTGACCGGTCAGCACCGTCGTGCCCATGAAAAGCTGGTTGCGCCCCGAAACGGCTTGTTTGTTCACCGGCTCGCTCTCGCCGGTGAGGATAGCCTCGTCCACAGAAATCTTTGCCCCTTCGATCAGTTCGCCGTCCGCCGGTATGCGCTCGCCGGCGCTCAGCACCACCAGATCGCCTGGCACGAGCAAGTGCGCCTCGATCTCCTGCCGGCTGCCATCGCGAATCACCGTCGTCGTCGGCTTGATCAGCTTCTTCAGGGCAGTGTACGTTTGCTGTGCCTGGTATTCCTGAATGAATCCCAAAGCGGTGTCTATCGCCACCACTGCGATGATGATCCAGAAATCGCCGTATTCGCCCACCGCCAGCGATACCAGCGCCGCCGCCAGGATGATGTAAACGAGCGGGCTTTTCAACTGATTGAGCAGAATTGCCCAGGAACTCGCCCCTCTCTCTTCGGGCAGGAGGTTTTCTCCGTATGACTGCCGGCGCGCCAGCGCCTCCTGAGTGGTCAACCCATGCGCTTTTCGCGCCTCTACTTTTTCGACCGCCAGATCCATGTGCTGCTCCATTGTCCCTAGAGCTCAACAGGAGTGGCATGCTGGCATCCCACTCCTGCAAGACAAATCTCAATGCGAAAAAAGTATATCTTGTTTATATAATTTTGTAAATACTAAACGTTGCTAATCATCAATAATTTTAGCAACAACTGAAAGCAGCATAGCCTGCGGCTGTGCAGAAAACCGTTGTGCAGAAAAACCCTATGAAAATACCCGCCGAATGATGTAAGATTATCGCCAGATGACGCCCGAAGACCTGCTGCAATGCCTGCCCGATTATTACTCGCCCGAAGAGCGCGAGCTGGTGCGCCGCGCCTGCGAACTGGCAGTGAAGACCCACACCGGACAGCTCAACAATGCCGGTCGTCCCCGGCTGGATCACCCGCTGGCTGTCGCCTGCATCCTCGCCGAGTTAGGGCTGGACGCCTCCACCCTCGCCGCCGGGCTGTTGCACGATGTGCTTCTCGACGGGCAGCGCTCGCTCAAGGAGATCGAGCAGGAATACAGCCCTGATGTGGCGCGCATCCTGCGCGCCTACCTGGGGCTGGCGCGCCTGCTGGCGGCGGCGCGGCGCTCGGTGCGCGACACCGGCCGCCTGTTGCCCACCCCCGACGACATCCCCTCCCCTCCGGCGCTCGCCGGCGTCTCTGCCGCCCGCGTCGTCCAGCGCATGCTGCTCTCCGCCGCCGACGATTTGCGCGCCCTGCTGGTGCAGATGGCAAACCACCTCGACCGGGCGCGCAACTGGAGCTGGATGCCCATCCCCGAACGCTTGCAGGTTGCCCAGGAGGCGATGGAATTGTACGCCCCGCTGGCTAATCGCCTGGGCATGTGGCAGATGAAATCCGAGCTGGAAGACCTGGGCTTCCGCCAGCTCAACCCGGGGGCGTATTTCGAAATCGACTCGCGCCTGGAAGACCGCCGCCTGGACCGTCAGCGCGAGATGCAGGCGATCAAAGAGCGCATCGAAACCCTGCTGGCGCGCAGCGGCTTCCCTTCGCAGGTCACACCCCGCCCAAAGCAAATCTACGCCCTCTACACCCGCCTGATTCGCAAGAACAAGCCGCTGGAGCGGGTGCACGACCTGCGCGGGGTGCGCGTGGTGGTGGAGGACATCGTCTCCTGCTACGGCGCGCTGGGGGTGCTGCACAGCGTCTGGCGACCGATGATGGCTGAGTTCGACGACTACATCGCCGTCCCCAAAGACAACTTCTACCGTTCCCTGCACACCACCCTGGTCTACGACGATGGGCGGCTGTTGGAGGTGCAGATTCGCACCCCGGAGATGCACCAGGAAGCCGAGCTGGGCGTTGCCGCCCACTGGCGCAACCAGGGCAACCCGCTGTTGGAAGAAACCTTCGAGCGCCGATTGGCGTACCTGCGCACCATGCTCGATTGGCGGCAGAACCTGGCAGAAGGCGCAGGAACGCCCGACCCCGCCGCAGCGCGCCTGTTCGAACAGCACATCTACGTCTTCACCCCCCAGGGCGACATCATCGGCTTGCCGCCGGGAGCGACGCCGCTGGACTTCGCCTACGCCGTGCACACCCAGGTGGGTCACCGCTGCCGCGCCGCGCGCGTCAACGGCAAGCCCGCCCCATTGGACTGGAAGCTCAAAACCGGCGATCAGGTGGAGGCAATCCTCGCCGAAGAACCAAACCCCGCCGACGAACCGCCTCCCCAGCTCGAGTGGCTATCTGCCGGGTTTGTGCGCACCCGCAAAGCCCGCCGCCAGATTCGCAGGTGGCTGCGGCAGCGGGGCTGGCAGCCCGCCTTAGCAAGGAAAACCGCTTCTCTACCAATTGGGGGATATTAGCGAGATTAGATTAAGAAATAAACGATTTGTGCACGAGTGCACACTGGTTGCACTCATTTGTCGTACAATACTTTAAATTCATGCAAATGGGGAGAGACATCATCTATGTCCCAAAGGCAGCAATTAGAACGAATATTAGAGATTGACCGATCCATCCGGGCAAAGGAATACCCCAACGCAACCCGCCTGGCGAAAAAGCTGGAAGTAAGCAAGCGCGTGATTTACAATGATCGCGCCTTTATGATCGATCGTCTCGGCGCCCCGATCGATTTTGATCGCGAGCGCAAGGGTTGGTACTACCGTGAAGACACCTATGCATTGCCAAATATCATGGTTACACAGGGTGAGCTGCTGGCTTTTTTCCTGAGCGTTGAAGTGGCACGCAGCTACCTGGGCACAGTTTTTGAATCCGCTTTGCGCAGTGCAGTGGAAAAAATTGCCCAGGTGCTGAAAGGGCCTGTTTCGGTTGACCTCGAAACGTTGCGGGCGCACTACACATTTCACCCTCCTGTCAGCGCCAACATCGATGAAAATATCCTGCTTGACCTGCACCAGGCTATTCAAACCTGCCGGCAAGTGCGCATGCTTTATTACACCGCCAGCCGCGGCGAATGGAACGAGCGCACTGTGAACCCCTATCATCTGTACAATACCGGTGGCGAGTGGTACCTGGTGGCGTTTGATCACCTGCGCTCACAAGTGCGCAATTTTCATGTGGGGCGGATTGAATGGCTGACTGTTCAGGCAGAACGTTTTACCCGTCAGGCGGATTTCTCCATCGAGAGTTGGATGAGCAAGGCATTTCTGGCAGAACGCGGCGAAGAAGCGACAGAAGTAGTCATCCGCTTCGACGAAGAGCAGGCACGTTACATCCGTGAGCGCCGCTGGCATGATAGCCAAACCATCGAGGAACTCGACGATGGCGGCTTGATCCTGAAGTTTCATACCGGCGGATTAGGCGCCGTAAAACGCTGGGTGATGCAATATGGCAGTCATGCTGAGGTGATCAAGCCAGCAGATTTGCGCCTGAGCATTCAACAAGAAGTACAGAACCTGGAGAGGGTATATTCAAGACAACCATCACTTCAATCATAGTCCGAAGATGAACCAAATCAAGGTAGAGCAGAACACCCAGAAGTTCTTTTACGCACATTCTAAACCAGAGGAAGATAAGAGTGAGTGGCAGCTATTAAAAGACCACTTGACGAACACTGCCAAGCTTGCCTCTGAATTTGGGAGCGATGCACGCGTATCAGAGCTGGCGTATATTGCCGGCCTTGTTCATGACCTGGGCAAATACTCTTTGGAATTTCAAATGCGGCTCGACGGCAAGAAAATACATGTAGATCACTCTACAGCCGGTGCCAAGGAACTATGCCAGCTCTATCAGAATTCAACACAAGCAGCCCTTGCCAAATTACTGGCCTATTGCATTGTTGGACATCATGGAGGTATGCCCAACTATGGAGATGCGACTGACTTGCCCGGTGAAGGCACTTTGCTGTCTAGGCTAAAAACCGAGCTACTAGATTACAAAGCCTATGCTGCTGAAATCAACCTGGCTGCCCTAAATTTCCCTGAACGCCTGCATATACGCCCGCTCAAAGGTAACCAGGGATTCTCTTTCGCGTTTCTTGTCCGCATGATCTACTCTTCACTGGTTGATGCTGACTTTCAGGATACTGAAACGTTCGTTGTCGGTAAAAAGCCCCGCGGCACATACGAATCGATACAGACACTCTGCAAAACATTCAACAAACACTTGAAAAAATTCGAAAAGCCACATAGAGAGATAGACCAATATCGGAACAAGACCTTGAACGCTTGCTTGGAAAAAGCTGCGGAACAACCCGGTTTTTTCTCGCTCACAGTCCCAACCGGCGGCGGTAAGACCCTGGCTTCGATGGCGTTTGCCTTAAATCACGCAGTCAAACACGGACTGAAACGAATTGTATACGTGATACCCTTTACAACCATCATTGAGCAAAATGCGGCTGTGTTCAAAGCCATATTAGGCGAAGAAAACGTACTCGAGCATCACTCGAATTTTGATTGGTATCAAATGCGTAAAACAATCGGCGAGAACATGGAGAAAGAAACCAATGACGTCTATACGAAACTCAAGTTGGCGACGGAAAACTGGGATATTCCCATCGTTGTAACGACCAATGTGCAGTTTTTTGAATCGTTATACGCCAATCGTCCCTCGCGCTGCCGCAAACTCCATAACCTGGCCAAAAGCGTCATCATTTTTGACGAAGCACAAATGCTACCGCGCGATTATCTATATCCAGCCATGTATGCGATATGGGAGTTGGTCACCAATTACGGAGCAAGCGCAGTCTTTTGCACAGCCACCCAACCAAACCTGGGACAATTCTTGCCAGAGGGTACATCTATAACAGAGCTGGCGCATGACCCGAGTGAATTATTCGATTTCTATCACCGCGTGGAAGTTGTCAATCTTGGTCAATTGAGCGATACGGATTTGCTCGCAAAGTTTCGATCTTATAAGCAAGCCTTATGCATCGTCAATACCCGTCGCCACGCCAAAGGTTTATTCGACCAACTCAACGACAAAAGAGCGTATCACCTCTCCACCTTAATGTGCCCGGCACACCGCCAGGAAATTCTTCGAGAGATTTGTCAAAAGTTGCACAATCATCAGAGCTGTCGACTAATCTC
>FWPU01004977.1_pt1 | contig 28484 bp, 23 predicted proteins | sample 2228361 | NCBI WGS metagenome assembly FWPU01 (sample SAMEA103939777, study PRJEB20133) | metagenome
TTCTTTATGATTATTCAATTAAAGTTTTAGTTTTGTTTCTTTTTCTACTTGAACTTTCAGCATTTCCTCTTTTTTTAATATAATTGAAATGTAAATTCTCTGGACGAAGCCAAAAAAGGAGGTGGTTTTGAAAAGATTAATTATATTTTTTCTTTTTACAAATTTCTATGCTTTTGAACTTAGGGAAATGGTGGTTTGTAGAAAAATTATTAACAAAAATCCTTTTGAGGCTGATACTGTTTTTAAAAGCGGTGTAGGATGGCTTTATTGCTGGTGCAACCTAAAAACAGAAAAACCGGGATTTATCTATCATGAGTGGGTTTATAAGGACAGTGTAATGGCAAGGATAAAACTGTCCTTGAAATTTTCTTCTAAAAATTACCGAATATGGAGCAAAAAAAGAATTTTTTCCTTATGGATAGGGGATTGGACTGTAAGAATAAAAAATGAAAAAGATAGTGTTTTAAAAGAAGTTAAATTTAAGATAACCGAATAAATAACTATCCTGTTAAATCCTCTCCGCCGTCAACTCTTATAATATTGCCTGTTATCCATTCTGTTCCGGGCTGGGAAAGCGCGTAAATTGCCCTTGCTATGTCCATAGGAGTTGTAAGTCTTTTTGAGGGATTTATTGATTTTGTATGCTTTAACATTCTTTCGTAATTTGGGATTTTTCTGAGAGAAGGTGTATCGGTTACTCCTGCCTGAAGTGCATTTACGGTTATTCCGTAAGGCGCGAGTTCAAGGGCTAACTGTCTTATAATTGATTCTAAGAGAGCCTTGGCAGCGGATACGGGTCCATAGTAATGCCACACCCTTCTTCCACCTGCGCTTGTCATCGCATATATTTTTGTTCCTTTTCCTATAAGTTTTCTTTTAAATAAATCTTGAACCCACCATAAAAGAGAATTTCCCATAACCTCTAAGGTCATATTCATGCTCTTTTTATCTATCACATCTTCATTTTCAGATACAAAATATCTTAAAGAACCAAAGGCAAGAGAATGGAGCACTATTTTTATGTATTTATTGTCCTTTTTCAAAATTTGTTCCACTTTATCAAGAATTTCTTTTCTTGCTCTATCGTCCGCAGCGTTCTTGTTAAAGAATATTGATTTACATTCCCTTGACCTTATGTATTTTATAATCTCTTTTGCCTGTGGCAGTGTTAACTTCATATCAAGGTGGACTCCTATTATGTTTACTCCATGCTCTGCGAGGTATTTTGCGGTTGTACCACCAAAACCACTTGATGCTCCAAATATTAAAGCCCATTCTCCTTTTAACTCCATTTTACCTCCTTCTTTCTTAATAAGTTTATAATTTTACTAATTATAAAGAATGTATGGCAAATTGAAGAGAAAGTATTTAATAGCTTAAAATAAAACTCTATGCAAAAGATTATAAATTATTTAATTCCTGTGGGTGCTGGAATCCTTGGCGGGATTATAGGTTTTGGGTTTGAAAAATACATTTTTAAGAAAATCCTTAAATTTATAAAAAAAACCAAATGGAGAGCAGATGAAGTAATTTTAAATTCTTTAAGAAAGCATGTAGTTCTCTGGTTTGTTATTATTGGAGTTTATATTGCAATTCAATTTGTAATTCTCCCTCAAAATGTAATAAAATTTTTTAAAATTTTCATCCTTATAATACTCATTTTTTCTGGAACCTTAGTTATTGCAAATATAACTGGAGGCTTTGTTAATGTTTATGCTGATAGATTCAAAGATACACTCCCTCCATCTTCAATATTCAGGAATTTAACAAAGGGAATTGTGATTTTTCTCGGTGTTCTTTTGCTTTTAAATACACTGGGTATATCAATAACACCCCTTCTAACTGCTCTTGGTATTGGTGGTCTTGCTGTTGCCCTTGCTTTACAGGATACCCTTTCAAACCTTTTTGCAGGTATCCACATATTGATTTCAAGGCAGGTAAAACCCGGTGATTATGTGAAACTTGAAACTGGTGAGGAAGGCTTTGTCCATGACATAACATGGAGAAATACAACAATAACAATGCTTCCGAATAATACGGTTATAATACCTAATTCAAAGCTTTCATCAATGATTGTAGTAAATTATTTTCTTCCCGAAAGTGAGCTTTCTGTCCTTGTTCCTGTTGGAGTAAGTTATGATTCAGACCTTGAAAAAGTTGAAAAAGTTACAATAGAGGTCGCAAAAGAGGTTATGAGTGAGGTTGAAGGAGGAGTTCCTGATTTTGAGCCTTTTATAAGGTATGGTGAATTTTCAGATTTTTCAATAAATTTCAATGTTATTTTAAGAGCAAAAGATTATGTTTCCCAGTTTATTGTAAAACACGAGTTCATAAAAAGACTTCATAAAAGATATAAAAAAGAGAAAATAGAAATTCCTTTTCCCATAAGGACGGTTTATTTAAAAAAGGAGGATTAAAACCCGCCTACTTTTATATCTTCCTTCGCACTCACAACATCAAAGGAAAATTTCAATTTAAATTCCTGATTCAAATCCAAATCAATTTTAAATTTGTAAACCCCTTCTACTTTATCAGTTTCAAAGGGCTTTTCAGAAAACTCTATATTCTCTATTTTCACATCAGGATGGGTTGATACAGGAACCTGCTCAATTAAAACAAGGTTAATCTTTCTCTTTCTTAAATTTTTTATAGTTGTCTCATATTCAAGGTGATGAACTATACTTTTTTTAACAAGCCCTTTTTTATAAACCTCGTGAATCTTCTTTTCTCTTTTAACTTTGATTACAGGATCTTCTCCAAAATACAGTTCAATTGAATCATTCGGTGAGAATGTGTTCAAATAGCCCTTGCCCCTGTATTCATCTTCAATGTATAAATTTGATTCACCGGCGATAAACAAGTTTTCAGAACTGTTAAATATTCTACCTTTAAAATAAATCCTTTGATCAAGTCTTGGATATGTGTAGTAATCAAATTTTGAATTCAATTTTGCCTTCTGGTATAAAATAGGGACAGGTTCTTTTCTTGAAGGAATGTCAGTAAACCCGGGTATTTCATAATGAAGGGTTAGAAACTGTTCTTCAGGGGGTAGGGGAGGTGCCTCAGGCATTTCTGTTGCGCTGGGAATGACTTTTGCTGTCTTAATGCGTTTTTCCTCTAAAAGAAAGGGAATTTCTCTGGAAATAATATCCCACGCAACAATATCTGGTGGCTTAAGCATCAAATGGGGTGCTCCTGTTGAAAGGATTATTTTTACATTTTTCCAATCCTCTCCTGTAAACTGATATACTTTTGCCCATCCTGTGATTTCGCATTTTCCCTCATCAGGCAAGGCATGTATTTCATAAAAAGGATACCAACCGACTCTGTTAGTCACTATATACTCAAGAATCAACTTTATATTATTTGAATTTGCATCAATGTCTATTTTTAATTTAACCCCTTCCTCACCAACAGGCTTTAACTCATTTATTTTTCTATTGATTATATCTACTTTTTTGTTAATCTCATTAATTTTCTTTCCAATCTCTATAATATCATTTCCGAGTTCTTTTCCTTCTTCTAATAGATAATCTATTGTCTTTGAAAGCTTCTGATATTCAAAGGGCTTTTCAAGGTATTCTTTACCAACCTTTTCCGAATATGCAACCCTGAAAGATTTTAAAAATTCAATCGCATTTTTTATCTGCTCCTCTTCATTTTGATAAAGACTCTGAATAGATTTTAACTTATCAAGAGAGTCTTGTAAAGATTTTAAAGGCTCTACTGGTTTTTCAAATCCTTTTCTTTTTACATCAACTGAGATTAATTTCCCACCTTTCACATCTATTTTTATGTTGTTCTCGTCGGCAAAGGGATTTAAAATTATTTCATAAGAATTAACACCGATTTTTGCTTCTAAATTCCTTTCATCAGTAACTATTCCTGAAGACGGATAAATAATTGCCTTTGTAATTTTAAATAAAAACAAAATCATTAAAACTTTCATATTTCCTCCTATTTAAAATTAAATTATAAGGTTTTCTAAACTTTATAATCAATTTCTTATAGGCTTTATATAGGCTCCTATCAGTCATGCTGAAATTTAAAGCAAAGATTGATTTAGATATCGTGTTTTCCATGAAAGTAAAGAGTGAAACACAGGAATTTAACAATGATTGATAAAAAATACATTGCCATTCCACTTTTTCACAAAAGTGAAAAACTCTTTAATAAAATGTATTGGTTAAAGTTACTTGTTTCCGAAACTTAATAATAAAAAATCTGAAAAGGCGATAATTTATAAATAGAAATAAAATTTAAATTAAATAAGATTTTAAACCAAGTTTTTAAAATATCTGGAAAACTATACCCTGCAATCAATTCCGGTTGTTTTCACTTTATAATTTGATTTTTTTGTTTTTTATACTTTATAAAATAAATATAAAATAAATTTGTAAATTTAGGGTAAGATTTTGATATTTTTTCAATGAAGGAAAAACGTATTGTATCAATACTTTACGCAGATATTGCTGGTTTCACTACTCTTTCGCAAAAACTCGGTGCTGAAGAACTCGCTGAAGTTATAAATGAAATATTCAATTTGATTGATTGCGTGCTCAATAACTACTCAGGAACAATAATCCGACATGAAGGAGACAGGGTAATGGCGATATTTGGGTTTCCCTGCTCCACAGGTAATGATTCTTACTATGCCCTCTGTGCCGCACTTAAAATCAAAGAGATGTTTAAAAATTCTCCCTATGGATTGGGTATTCACATTGGGGTAGGAAGCGGTGATGTAATGATTGTGGATAATGAATTGTTTGGACCGGTGATTCAAGAGACATCAAGGCTTGAGGAAATTGCAGGAGAAGATGAAATACTCGTAAGCGAGAGCACTTATAAAATGAACCAGGATAAATTCGTATGGGAGATAAGTGATTCAAGAATAAAACTGCTTGACCAGAATAAGTTACCGGTGCGTTACAGAAAGCCTCTTTTAGGAAGAAAGACTGAACTTGAAACCCTTATTAATTTTTTAAAATCAGGTATAAATATAATTGCTATTTCTGGCATAAAGGGTACTGGTAAAACCCATTTTATCTACGAAGGGTTAAGGAAAACTGGGTTAGAAAGAGAATCTGAAATATATGAGGCTACTTTTTTCTCAAATAATCTACTTATCCCCTACAGTATTTTTATTGATTTAGCAAAACAGATAATTCCCAATTTTCAGTTAGAACAATATGTTGAATTGAGTGATGAAAGTTACCGCTTAAAAATCTTTGGTCAGATTACTGAAGTTTTTTACAAACAGGCAAAAATAAAACCAATAATTATTGTTCTCCAGAATTTTGGCAGTATAGATTCAGATTCTTTGGAGTTTTTAAAATATTTCATAAATAATCTATCTGAAAATATAAAATTATTTCTTGAATTGGATACAGATAGTCGCGAAATGTTAGACCAACTGAAGGATATTAAAGAAATAAAAGAAATTTGTTTATCCGGATTAGACCAAAACACAGTTAAAAAGATTATTTGTAGTTTTTTATCTGGTTTAAATATTGATGATAAATTGGTAGAAGATCTTTGTGAATTCTCTCAAGGTAATCCCTTACATGCTGAGGAGCTATGCAGACTCATTAGAAATACGCCGGATGTTGTAGAAAAATTAAAGGGAGTATTGACCTCCTATCGTTTTCGTGAACTGGCATCTGGAATTATTGATGATATCCCTTCAGAATTTAAGGATAACTTTTTCTATATAAGCATTCTGGGAAATGGGTGTGATAAAGCAGTGCTCCAGCATTTTGTTCCTAATATTGATTCGTTCCTTAATTGGGCACAGGAAAGGGGAATTTTGTATGAAGAAGGGCAGAAATGCTGGTTTAAATCACCGATTTTACAAAATGAGCTTTGTGCACGTTTAACCAGAGATAGACGATTGGAGATTCACTTAAGGATTGCAGAAACTCTGGAATCGTCTTTCGCAATTCCTGAAAATTTTGGTACTATTGCCTATCACTATGAGCAAGCAGGTAGTAAACAAAAATCATTGAATTTCACTTTAAAGTGGGCTGAATACCTTAAATCAATGCACAGCACAAGCCGTGCTGTTGAAACTTACTATCACGCCTATGAACTTGTTGGTAACGAGGACGTTGAAAAAAAATTTAAGATTGTTTCCGAACTGGTGAATTTATATAATTTAATGGGTAAACGGGAAATGGAAGCAAAGATGATTGATGAAATGGAAAGACTTGCCAGAGATTATAGAAATGAAGAATGGCTTTGTTGGTCCAAAATTTCACGAGCAGTATATTTTAAAGCACTCGGTGAATATCGGAAGGCAAAGGAAATTATTGAAGGAATTAGCAATAGACTTGAATCCTGTAAAATTCTTGAATTACTGGGACTTGTCTATTATGAGTTGGGTGAACTGAACAGGGCGGTTTTAGTGTTTAATAAAGGTATTAGCCGGGCACGATTTGAAAAAGATCAATCCTTTGAAGCCCTTTTTCTCCAGCACCTTGGTCTGGTCTATTGGAAAAAGGGTGATAAGGAACTTGCTTTAATGAATTATCAAAAGGCAAAGGCAATTTATGAGAGTCTCCATAATGATATGGATATTGCAAGTGTATATGCAAATATAGCCAGTGTCTACTTTTATTTAAACAAATTTACTAATGCTGCAGAACTATACAAAAAAGCACTGGATGTGGCGGAAAGAATAGAGGACCAACTATTCCAAGCACAACTATCATCAAATCTTGGCTCAATTTATTTCACCATGGGTGAATACGAAAAGGCACTTGAGTATTTTCAAAAGGCATTGGTAATTGATAAGCAGATAATGAATCGTAAGGGAGAAGCTGTTCGTTATAATAATATCGCTAATATCTATGCTGAGATTGGAGATTATGAAAAGGCATTAAAGTATTTTAAGCAGGCATTAAAGATTGACAAAAGGATTGAAAATAAATCCGGCATTATAATCAGATATGGTAATATTGCGGGATGTATGTTTCAAATGGGCAAGATGGGTGAGGCAGTGGAATTTTTACAGAGAGCAATTTCAATGAGTGAAGAGATGCAATTGAAGGAATACCTTGCTTATTACTATAATGAATATGGTGCCTATTTGTTTCATAGTAACAGGCTATCCCTTGCTCAGAATTACATGGAAAAGGCACTTGAGTTATCAATCAAGGTAAATAATCCTTCATATGAAATTAACGCCCTATCAAATTTAGCACTTGTTTTTCTAAAGAAAATGGATTTGCCGCGGGCATTGAAATATTCCACTCAGGCAATCAATCAGCTATCTAACATAAAGACAATTGAGGGCAACAAGACACAGATATACTACAACCACTACAAGGTATTGCTTGCCAATCAGAATGCACAGGATGCTGAGAAATATCTTGAAATGTCATATCGCGAAATAATGGAGCGTGCAGAGAAGATTGTAAAAAAAGGTTTTAGGATAAAATATTTGAATAAGGAATTTAATAACTCTGTAGTAGAAGAATGGAAGAAAAAAAGGAAGCAAAATTAAAATCCTGTGTAATTCTTTTCGCTGAACTCTGTGGAATTGAGGAACTCTCAAAAAAACTTGAGATTGAGGACCATGTTGATTTGCATAAAAATATTTTTAAAAAACTGGATGAGGCAGTTTTGCGCTACGATGGACATATTGATAAGCATGAAGATAAGATTTTAATGGCAACATTTGGTGTTCCGATTGCCCATGAGGATGACCCGGAAAGGGCAGTAAGGTCTGCTCTTTTAATGAAAGCCCATATTTTAAATATAAAAGCAAATATTGATATTCCACTTGATATAAAAATAGGAATAAATTTAGGACGTGTATATGCCGGTGAGGTTGGTTCAAGGGTTAAGGCTGAATACACGGTTCTTGGTGAAGCAGTAAATTTATCTGCAAGGATAAAAGATAAAGCGGATGCCGGACAGATTCTTGTTTCTGAAGAAGTATATAGTATCATCAAACCTGTTTTTGAATTCTCAAGCCCGGTTAGGTTTCAACCACAGGGTATTTCTACAGAAATCGATGTGTATCCTGTGATAGGGTTGAAGACGGGATTTGTAAAAAGAAGGGGAATTGAAGGACTATATTCCATGCTTGTTGGCAGGACCGAGGAATTAAATAAACTTCTGACATTATTGAGTGATTTATTCAATAAAAAAGGAAACATCGTTTTTGTTTTAGGACCGGCTGGTGTTGGGAAATCAAGATTGGTTGAGGAATTATTCACCCATTCTTTAACTCTATCCCTTGAGCAGACTCGGAAAATAGATTGGTTTTTTGGAAGATGCTCTCCTTACTCTGAGACAATCTATTTCCCTTTCTTTGAAATAATCAGACAGATATGTGATATAGAAACTGAAGATGATGATAAGACCATAATCGAGAAATTACTTCACAAAATAAAAGGAGTGTTAAAAGAAGAGGCAGAGAATGTATTTCCCTATATTGCAAATATAATGAAGATAAAGGCCAATGGCGAATACGAGAATAAGTTAAAATACCTTAAACCTGAAGAGATTAAATTACAGACAATGTTTTCTATCTCTTCCCTTTTAAAGGCTTATGCCCAAAAGGAAACTGTTGTTTACTGTTTTGATGACCTATATCTTGCTGACCAGCCTACCCTGGATACACTGAAATTCTTATTTGAGACAATCCCTGATTTGCCGGCACTCTTTATTTTAATATCCCGTCCGGAAAAGAAAAAACCTTTCTGGGAAATAAAAGAAAGGATAAAGCAGGAACATAACGCATGCGAACTGGTGGTCTCACCCTTAAGCCACAGCCATACTTATGAACTTACAAAAAGTCTTCTCAAAATTCCAAGGATTTCTGAAGCACTGATAGATCAGATTGTTAATAAGGCAGAGGGTAATCCATTCTTTCTTGAAGAATTGATTAAATTATTGATTTTGAAAGGAGTCCTTGTTCGTCGCGGTAAGGAATGGGTGTCTACAGAAAAGAGTGTAGATTTTGAAATTCCATATACAATTGAAGGTATTGTTCAAGCAGGTTATGATACCCTGCCCGTTGAATCTCAGAGCGTGCTCAGCGAGGCATCTGTGATTGGACGAAACTTCTCGGTCAAAATTCTTGGATGCTTCAGTCAACACTGGGATAGGCTCGAGAAATTACTTGAAATGCTGGTGGAACGAGGCTATATTTACACAAGTAATCATCAGGACTATTCCTTTTATCATACCCTTGTGCGCGAAGTTATTTACAGGAGTTTAACCGAGAAAAAAAGAAAAGAACTTCATTTAAAAGTTGCTCAGACAATAGAGGCAGTTTATCGTGATCGCCTTGTGCAGGTATATGAAATTCTTTTTGAACATTATAAAACTACTGGTGTTTTAAAGAAAGCCCTTGAATATGCGGTGAAATCCGGTGAACTCTGCGAGAATAGATATGCAAATCTTGAGGCAATAAACTATTATCTATACATTATTTCCAATTTAGAAATTAAAAGTCCTGAAGATAAAAAATTAAAAATAGATATCCTGAAACGGCTCGGAAAGATCCATAGTATAATTGGTAAAAATGAAGATGCCCTGAATTTTTATAATTATGCACTTGAATTGACCGAAGATAGAAGAGAAAGGGCATTGATTATTGATTTGATTGCTGATGTATATCAGAGAGTGAGCAATTATGAAAGGGCGCTCTTCTATCATTATAAAGCACTGGATTTACTTGCTGGTTATCCAGAAGAAGATAAAGTAGAGGTAGATCTGGGTATAGCATGGATAAAATATCTTGAAGGTTATTATTCAGAAGCAAAGAAGATTCTTTTGAGTGGATTGAATAGATTAAAGGACCACCGTCAGATCAAAATAAAGAAATTACTGGCAAGGATTTATAATCAACTCGGTTCAATCTATTCCCGTAGCGGTGAAATAGAGTCTTCTTTTGAGATATATAATAAAGCACTAAAGATTTATGAAATGCTTGATGATGAACGAGGCAGGGCAGTTATTTATAATAATATCTCTGGATATTATGCCACCAAGGGAGATTATTACAGTGCCTTAAAATATCTTGAAAAATCCTTGGAGATTGATAATAAGACAGGTCATATGCTGGCTAAGGCAATTGCTACCTACAATATTGGTGAAACCTATTATCAACTGGGTGATTTTAAAAGGGCAATGGAAAAATTTGATGAATATCTGGAGATAAATGCACGCATTAATAATCATCTTGGAAATGGCTATGGAAATTGGGGAAAGGGGCTCATATTTTTGGAAAAGGGCGATTTTGGAAAGGCTGAAATTCACTTTCAAAAGGCGTCAGAGATATTTGAAAAACTCGGTGCCCGTTCATTGAAAATGATGGTTTTAGTAAGTATGGCAGAATTGAGTTTGGCAAGGGGTGAATTTGAAAAGGCATTTGAGCAATCCCAGGAATTGAAAAATGCTTATGAAGTTGTTGATAACAAAGAAGGATTAATGAGTTGCCTTCTGATAATGGCTGATTCAAAGATAAAACAGGGATTTGGTGATAAAAAATTTTTGACTCTTCATATAAGTGAGGCACAATCAATTTTGGCTCATGCAATTGGTTTAAGCAAAGAATTTGTTGTAGATAAAGAGAAATTTTTCAGGCTATTCTATTATCTATGCCTTACCGATTACTATCTTGGCAATTTTCAGAATATGATGAAAAATTATGAAAAATCGAAAGAGACCCTTGAAGATATTGTTAAAAAATTGCCTGATGATGAAGCAAGGGAGAAATTTCTTTCTAAAAGAATCTATCAGGAATTTGATGCATTCCGTAAAGATGTAATTGAGAAATAAACTCTGGTTAGCCGATGTTTGTCTAAGAATTGGGATTTTTTAATTATTTAAAGGTTTTTAGAGAGATTAACTCATGTTTGCCAGCTGGTGTTGGAAAAGCTTGATAATCAGGGACTTTAAAATTCATTTAGTCCCTATAAAGGTGATTTTACCATAAATTTTGGCAGACATGGGTTAATTTTACTTTTTAGGTTTTTAAAATACCACAGAGAGAGGAACTAAACTGATTTTTTATGCCCGTTTCAGTCCTTTAAAATATCTGGAAAACTATAAACCCTATGATTATAAAGGCTATTGCTATGTAAACAAGGTAGTCCTGGATTACGCCTGTCTGGATTGTTCTTAATCCTTTTCCTATTCTTCCTGTTGTGTATGTTACCCAGTTAACCGCTCCATCAACAATGTGCCTGTCCCACCAAGATGCAAGAAAAGCAAAGCCAAGTGCTATTTTTGAATAAATCCACTCTGCAATGTGGTCCATATAATATTTTTGATAAATGAGGTTATATACAGGATAGACCCTTTTTGTTGTTTTTTCAGCAGAGAAAGTTTCAGAACCGTAATAAAGATAGGCAAGAATAAATCCGAAGATTGCAAGTCCAAGGGAGATCATTGGTAAAAAGGTAAGAGATGCCTCATGAACTTCGTGATGTTCCCCTAAGAATTTGTAAAGTCCTGATTTATAGAATCCTGCAAATATTGAGAATACTGAAAGAATTATAAGAGGTATTGTCATTGATGGTTGTGCTTCATGGGCGTGCTTTGCATTTTCTTTTCTTTCTTTTGCCATAAAGGCTACAAAGAATACCCTTGCCATATAAAAAGCTGTAAGAAATATTCCTGCAATAAGAAGATAAAAAGGAAGTTTGAATTCATACGCATAGGCTGCATGTAAGATTTCTTCTTTTGAGAAAAATCCTGAGAATGGAGGAAATCCTGCAAGAGCTAAAAGACCTATTAAGAATGATATTCCTGTTATTGGCATTCTTTTTAAAAGTCTACCCATGTCCCATATTGAATTTGAGTGAACCGCGTGTATAACAGCACCCGCACATAAAAAGAGTAAAGCTTTGAAATAGGCATGTGTAAAAAGATGGAAGAAACCCGCATTCATATTTCCGACACCCAATCCTGCTGTCATGTATCCCAGTTGTGAAATTGTTGAATATGCAAGAACCCTTTTTATGTCATCCTGAACTATTGCCATTGTTGATGCAAGAACCGCTGTGAATGAACCTATTATTGCTATTACCCATAATGTTATTTTTGAAGCGGCAAAAAGAGGGAAAAGTCTTGCAACCATGTAAACACCTGCAGCAACCATTGTTGCTGCGTGTATTAGTGCGGATACAGGAGTTGGACCTTCCATTGCATCAGGAAGCCATATATGAAGGGGAAACTGAGCTGATTTGCCCATGGCACCTGTAAAAAGCATTAAAGCCCCTGTTGTCAGGATTCCTGCTGAAAGTTCTGGTGCTTTTACGAGTAAATCAGTGAGTTCAAAACTTCCTGTATGTTTATATAAATATAAAAGCCCCAGCATAAAGCCAACATCTCCGAGCCTTGTTACCCAGAATGCTTTAACAGCAGCTTTCGCAGCAGAAGGTTTGTAATACCAGAAGCCTATGAGAAGATAGGAGCACAGTCCTACAAGTTCCCAGAATACAAAGAGTTCAAGAATGTTTTTTGCAAGCACAAGTCCCATCATTGAAAATGTAAAAAGTGAATGGTAGGCATAGTATCTTCCAAGGGATGGTGGCGTCTCATCGGACATATATCCGAGTGAATAAATTTGAACCATTGATGCAACAAGTGCAACAACAAAGAGCATTGCAGATGAAAGAGGGTCAACCCATATGCCGAATTTAAAGACAAATATTTTTTGAGAAAGCCAGAGCCATTCAACAAAATGAGGTCCGGGATTTGTCTTAACCTGAAAAAAGGTAAGGACAGAGAATAAAAGAGAGTTCAGAACCGCGATGATTGAGATACCTGCAGAGAGTTTTCCCCATTTTCTCGTAAGAAGACCTGTAATAATAAATGCACTAAAAGGCGACAAAAATGAAATCAGAGCAAAAATTCCTGTCATTTTCTTACCCCTTTAAAATGTCTACTTCATCTGCTTTTGTTGTTTTACGAATCCTGTAAAGATAGAAAATAATTGCGAAACCTAAGGCAACTTCACACACTGTTATTGCTATTCCGAATAAAGGGAAAATGCTTCCTTCAACTCTTCCGAACATTCTTCCGAATGCTGCAAAATTTAAGTTTGCAGCATTGAAGATAAGTTCAAGAGCTATTAAAATTCCAAGTGCACTTTTTCTCGTTAAAACTCCAAAAACCCCGAGAGAAAACATAAATGCAGAAACAATTAGAATTGCCTTAACTCCCATTTTATCTCCTCCTTGCTATAACTATGCTTCCAAAAAGGGCCGCTAAAAGCAAAAGTGATAAAACTTCAAATGGTAAAACATAGTGGGTTGCAAGAAGTAAGTTTGGCAGATCCTTAACAGGTTCTGTTGAGAAGTTCTGAATCTCGGGGAATTCAGTTGAAAGTATCACCCAAACTAAAAATGTGAATATCAATGCAGATATAAGCCCTCCGAGCCATGTTCTTCTAAAACCTGATTCAAGGGGTTTTCCCACATATTCTCTTGCAAGCATCACCACAAAAAGGATTAAAACAACTACTCCTCCTACATAAAGGAGTATCTGTGTCCACCCGAGAAATTCAAATTTAAATGCTATGTAAAAGAACGCAGTTACAAAAAGAACTGCTGCAAGGGAAAGGGATGCTTTCATCAAGTCCTTATGGGCAATTGTTAAAATTGAAAAGATAAAAAGCAAGAATGTAAAAATTCCGTATAAAATCGGATTTATCATTTTTTTACCTCCGATTCTTTTTTTCTTGGTGGTGTCTGCATTTTCCTTAAAAAACTCGCTGTACTTTCTGAAATTAAATCTTTATATTTATCATAAACTTCAAGCATTTTTCCCTTTGTCAATACCAGTTCTTCCTTTTTATCAGTTGCCCAGCCAAAAATCCTTATCATGACTATTGCATCCGTAGGGCACACTTGAACACAGTATTCACAGGCAAGACATGCTTCGACAAGGAGTTCAAACTTTTCAGGATACAGTCTCCCTTTTTCATTTTTTTCCTTTGCAGGAACTACTGTTATTATTTTTGAAGGGCATATATTCTGGCAAAGTCTGCAGGCGATACAGTTTATTACACCATCTTCATCCTTTGTAAGGACAAATAAAGGGGATCTCATTCTCTTTGGCAATTCCCTTTCCCTGTTTGGATACATTACGGTAAAAGGTTTTCTAAAAAGATTTTTAAAAGTTACAGCAAGTGTTTTTATCATCTTTTCCTCCTATTTTAAAATTATTATAAGACCTGTTAAAAGAAGGTTCAGAATGCCAACAGGGAAAAGAAATTTCCATGAGAATTTAAGAAGTTGGTCAATTCTTAGTCTCAAATAGGACCATCTGATCCAGAGTATAAGAAAAAAAAGGGCAAGGGACTTTATTGCAAACCAGACAGGACCAGGAAGCAAAGGACCTTTCCATCCACCTAAGAAAAGGACAGTTCCTAATCCTGTGAGAGCAAGAAGATGGGCATACTCTGCTGCATAAAAGAGAGCAAATTTCATTGATGAATATTCAACTGTAAATCCTGCTACAAGTTCACTCTCTGCCTCAGGGATATCAAAAGGGGTCCTGTTTTCTTCTGCAAGTCCAGCAATTAAAAATATTAAAAATGATACTTGTCCAACAACAGGATAAAGGATAAACCAGAAATTCTGTGCTTTAACAATTTCAGTTGTTCTTAAAGAACCTGCAAGAGCACAGGGAACCACTATTGCTAAAAGAAGCGGAATTTCATAAGAAACTATTTGAGCACCACCCCTTATTGCAGAGATTAAAGGATATTTTGAGTTTGAAGACCAGCCAGCCATGAATACTCCCATTATACTTAAAGAGGAAATTGCTATAAATACGAGAATCCCTACAGAAAAATCCGATATAACTATTTTTTCTGAGAAAGGTAAAACAGTATAAACAAGCACCGCAGCAAAAAGAAATACAAAAGGTGCAAGGTTGTATATGAGTTTGTCAACATTTTTTGGGGTAATTTCTTCTTTTATAATAAGTTTCAGAACATCTGCAAGGGGCTGTAACCATCCATGTGGTTTTCCTACATAATAAGGTCCAATTCTTGATTGCATTCTTGCCGCAAATTTCCTTTCAAGCCATGTGAGATAGGCAACTATTGTAAAGACGACTAAAAGTATTGGCACCCCATAAATTAAAGATTTAATCCATACATTCATCGGTCCACATCTCCAAAAACAGGGTCAAGGGAACCCAAAATTGCAACAACATCAGCAATAAGGGCTCCTTTTAAAAGATAAGGGACTGCTGATAAATTATAAAAAGAAGGTGTTCTCAATTTTAATCTATATGCAGTTGGTTTTCCATCAGAAACAAGATATACACCATTTTCTCCTCTCGGTGATTCAACTGCTGTGTATATTTCCCCTGGAGGTGTTTTAACTGCACCCGCGACTTTTACAGGCATCTGTGAACTTATAGGTCCTTCAGGAATTCCATCTATTGCCTGTCTTAATATTTTTACTGACTGTTTCATCTCTTCAATTCTTACCTTATACCTGTCATAAACATCTCCATTTTTACCTGTGGGAATTTCAAATTCAAATTTGTTATAAACCGAATAAGGATTTGCTTTTCTTAAATCAAATTTAACTCCAGAGCCTCTTAATACAGGTCCTGAACAACCATATTCCATTGCAACTTCTTCTGGCAGAACGCCTACATTTTTTGTTCTTGCAAGAAAAATAGAATTACTTTCAAGCATTCCAGTATACTCTTCTATTTTCTTTTCGAAGTCATCAAGAAAATTTTTTAAATCTGTGTCAAATTCTGGATAAAGGTCGTATCTTACACCACCAAAAGAAATTAAATTAGGATGCATTCGTGAACCAGTCCATTTTTCAACTATATCAATAAGTTTTTCTCTTTCCCTGAAGGTGTAAAGAAATATAGTTGTTCCTCCACCAAGTGCTCCACCCATATCAAGGCAGAATGTTCCAAGAAAAACAAGATGGGATGCAATTCTCATCATTTCAGCGGATATAACTCTCAAATATTCAGCTTTTTCGGGAACTTCAATACCTGCAAGTTTTTCAACTGCAAGAGCAAGAGGAAACTCGTTGTTTATTGCAGAAAGATAATCGTCTCTATCAAGCATTGGCATAAATTGAACAAGGGTTACACTTTCACCGAGTTTTTCAACACCCCTGTGAAGATAGCCTATATGAGGTATAACATCTTTTATTACTTCACCTTCAACCTTTATCTGCATTCTGAATACACCATGGGATGCAGGGTGCTGAGGCCCCATATTAACCCATAATTCTTCAAAACCATTCTCAGAGATTTTCTGGGCTTCCATTTTTACCTCCAAGGTTTATAACCTGCATTTATAGGAAAATCTTTTCTTAGTGGATGTCCTTTATAATCATCCGGCAGAAGCAGTCTTTTTAAATATGGGTGATTCTTAAACTTTATTCCAAATAAATCGTATATTTCCCTTTCCATCCAGTTGGCACCTGCGTATGTATCCGAGATTGATTCAATTTCCTCATTTTCTTTCACACTTGTTTTAAGAAGTATGAGGTTTTTTTCCAGGATATTTCTCAAAACATAAATGAGTTCAAGATATTCCTTATAATCAACCGCTGTGATAAATGAAAGAAATCTAAATCCTTTTTGCTTTAGAAGTTTAAAAATTTCTTTAGTTTTATTTTTATCAAAAATCAAAAAGCCATTTTTTTCCTGAACTTCAAAATCTTTTTTTAGTTCATTGATAATTTCCTTCATACCTCCTCCATGATTTTTTTCTTGAGAAGTTCAATTCCTTCTATAAGTCCTTCAGGTGTTGGAGGGCATCCGGGTACATATATATCAACAGGTATAATTTTGTCCACCCCTGGAACGACAGAATAAACATCCTTGTAAAAATCGCCTGATATAGCACAGGAACCCATTGCTATAACCCATTTGGGATGAGGCATCTGCTCATAAAGTCTTTTGATAACAGGAGCCATCTTTATGGAAACTGTTCCTGCGATTATCATCAAATCTGACTGTCTTGGAGTTGCTCTTAAAATTATTCCGAATCTATCAAGGTCGTATCTTGAAGCATAGGTGCACATCATTTCAATTGCACAGCAGGCAAGACCGAATGTCAAAGGCCAAAGAGAAGACTTTCTTCCCCATGCAAAGAGTTTTTTTGTCTGGGTTAAAAGGATACCTCCACCTGGTATTTTTTGAAAAAAATCTGCAAACTTTAAAAAACTTTCACTGTAAAGTTCATTTTTACTTCTTTTTACTCCCATCTTATCACTCCTTTTGCAAGCATATAAATCCAGCCCAGAAAGAGAACTATAACAAAGATTGCAATCTCAATAAACCCCGTAATTCCAAGTCCTTTTGGGTTCAATGCCCATAATAGAAGAAATACCCCTTCAACTTCAAAGATTATAAATGCTATTGCAAGAATATAAAACCTCACATTATATCTTGACCATGCTTCTTCAGATACAGGAATTTCACCACATTCGTAGGGATTAAGTTTATATTCTTCAGGGACTTTTGGCGCAAGAATTTTGGGAAGAAGTACCAGTAATAACCCTATGAAAAGCACCAGCAAAAAGAATACAAAAAATCCAGTATAACCCACAGAATTTCTCCTTTTAAGAAAGAAAGGTTTTAAGTATAAAGAATTTTACTTTTTTCAGTCAAATTATTGCGACATAGTAAACTGAGGAGCCCTTGTCTGTTCCCACCAAAGGTGGAAATGGGAGGGGTTGGATAGGGGTGCATTCCATCGAGGGAGGGAAAATTATGAATTTTTAGACAGCTTGCTAACCATGGATAGAGTGATCTGTCTTTGATATAAAAAATTTAAAAAGATTAAGGAATCTTCTATTCTTTTTCCAGAGATACTCAATATGAAATTGAACACCTACAAAAAATGGATGATTTTTTACTTCTATTGCTTCAATTATCCCATCTTTTGATTTTGCAGTTGTTTTCAAATATTTACCCAACTTTTTAATTGCCTGATGATGGAAGCTATTTACCATAATTTTTTGTTTTTTGAAAACTTTATAAAGAATACTATTTTTTTCTATAAAAATTGTATGAGTGGGTTCTCTACCCGGTGCGGTTTGATAATGCTGGATTCCTGTTTTTATATCCTGAATTAAGCTACCTCCCATTGCAACATTCATTACCTGACATCCCCTGCATATTCCCAAAATAGGAATTTTATTCTTGTAACATTCCCTTGTTATTTTGATTTCAAACCTATCTCTTTCAGGAACAACAATTTTCACTGACTCAGGCTCTTCTCTGAAAAATTTTGGGAGAACATCTCCCCCACCTGCAAGTAAAAGTCCATCTATTTTAGAAAGAATTTTTTTTACATCATTTACACTATTATCAATGTAAGGTATTATAAAAGGAATCCCGCCTGCTTCTTTCACAGATTCAACATATTCTAAATTTAAAACAAACCTTTTAGAAACAGAGTAAAAAGAAGGAGTAATCCCTATAATTGGTTTTTTCATTTTTATTAATTATAAACCAATTCATTGCGATTTTCAAAATTTCCCTGTATAATTATTATCTTATGAAAAGTTATTTGACTCCAAAGCAGATCGTCCGTGAACTTGACAAATACATTGTGGGTCAGGATAAGGCTAAAAGGGCTGTTGCTATTGCTCTAAGAAACAGGTGGAGAAGGCAGGAAGTAAAAGGTGATATAAAAGAGGAAATTTTCCCTTTCAACATTCTTATGATAGGTCCCACAGGGGTTGGTAAAACAGAGATTTCAAGGAGACTTGCTCAATTAACAGGTGCGCCTTTCTTAAAAGTGGAGGCTACCAAGTTTACAGAAGTTGGTTATGTGGGAAGAGATGTTGAAAGCATGATAAGGGATCTGATTGAAATTTCTGTAAGTATGGTAAGGGAGGAAAAAACAAAAGAGGTTGAAGAAAAAGCAAAAGAAGGAGCAGAGGAGAGAATTCTTGATGTCCTTGTCCCTTCTTTTGGAGTTCCTGCGGATCACCTTGCAGAAACAAGGGAAAAATTTAGAAAAATGTTAAAGGACGGCGTTCTTGAAGAGAGAGAAATAGAAATAGAAGTGGAAAAGAAATTTTTACCCTTTGTTGAAGTTGTATCATCTCAGGGTGTTGAGTCAATGAACCTTGATGTTCCCCCTGAACTGGAAGATATTTTCCCGAAGAAAAAACAAAAAAAGAGGATGAAAATAAAGGATGCAAGGAAACATTTTTTTCAAGAAGAGGCAAGGAAGCTTATAAATATGGATGAAGTGACTCAGGAAGCACTAAGAAAAGCACAGGAAAATGGAATTATTTTTGTCGATGAAATAGACAAAATAGTGGGAGGAGGAGAAATCCGCGGTCCTGATGTTTCAAGGGAAGGTGTTCAGAGGGATCTGCTTCCTGTTGTTGAAGGAACTACAGTTGTCACAAAGTATGGTATTGTAAGGACAGACCATATACTCTTTATTGCAGCAGGAGCGTTCTCAAGGTCAAAACCCTCTGATTTAATTCCTGAATTACAGGGGAGATTTCCCATAAGGGTTGAACTTGACCCCTTAACCTCTCATGATTTTAAGAGGATTCTTGTTGAGCCTGAAAATTCCCTTGTTAGACAATTTAAAGCACTTTTTAAAGCAGAAGATTTTGATCTGGAGTTTCATGATTCTGCTCTTGAGCTGATAGCTCATTATGCGTATCTTGCAAATCAGAAAACCGAGGATATAGGAGCAAGAAGATTACATACTGTGATGAACCTGCTCTTAGAGGAGCCTCTTTTTGAACTTCCTGATATTAAAGAAAATCCTTTTGTAATAACAAGAGAGTTTGTTGAAGAAAAACTTTCAAAAGTTATTGAGGATGTTGATTTAGCAAGATATATATTATGAAAATAAGAAGACCTTATGTTGCAGGTTCTTTTTATCCTGATGATAAGAATTTATTAAAAAACACAATTGAGAAATTTTTAAAGAATGCAGAAATATTTAAAAAAGAGTTTTTTGCCTTTATATGCCCCCATGCGGGTTATTCCTATTCAGGTCAGACAGCTGGTTATGTTTACAGGCAGATTAAAGAAATGCAGGGAGTGGATACTGTTTTGCTTTTTGGTGTTTCTCATAATGCAATATTTAAATATTTAGCTATTGATGGCAATGAAAAATGGGAAACACCTCTGGGTGAAGTCCATGTTAACAAAAGCCTGATTGATGAACTGTCAAAAGATAAAAATTTCAGAATAGATTCTTCTCCCCATGACATAGAACATTCTCTTGAAGTTCAGATTCCCTTTATTCAAACAGTAAGTCCTTCTGTAAAGATTGTTCCTCTTCTCATAGGGAGTCCAAATTTAAATTTACTTGTGGCTGGTGCAGAAAAACTTTTTGATATTTTTAAAGACAAAAACTTTGTATTGGTTGTGAGCTCAGATATGTATCATGGATACTCCTATGATGAATGTAAAAAATATGATGAGAAAACTCGTGACATAATTATGGAGTTGAACTGGGAGAAATTTTATAATCTAATAGATAAAGAGGTAATGGCATGTGGAGCCTATGCAATTACTTTATTACTCAGGTTCTGTGAGCTTATGGACAAGAGCAGAGCAATGGTTTTACACCAGACAAATTCCGCAGATGTAACAGGTTCCTATTACGGATATGTTGTAGGTTATCTTGCAATGGGATTTTATAAATGAGAGAACTTGCAGAATTTCATGATAAAATAACTGTATTTCTTGAAAATATAAGAAAAAGTGCCCATGAGATTTTCCTTTTTTCCCAGAAATTTCAAAAAGAGGGTAGAGAGTTCAGAGAGGTTGTATTCAGAGTTGAAAGAGATATTGATGAGATAAACAGAAATTTTCAGGATGTGGTTTTTTCTGTTAATAAGATTTATGAAGATGTTAGTTTTCTCTCTGATAAAATAAGTGATTTTTCCTTATTTGTGAAGGAAAAATATCATGAATTTATAACTATAATAAATTCCTTGAAAAGGATAGAGACTCTTGGCAGTTCAATTATTGATACCTTTGAAGAAATATTTTTTGTCTCAAGAAATGCTGAGATAAAGGCATTTCACCTGGGAGAAGAAGGTGCCGGCTTGAGTGTTGTTGCAAGAGAACTTTCAAAACTTACTCAAAAAGTTAAGGAGAAGATTGAGGAGTTTCGCGTCCCCTTAGAGAGACTTAAAAAATATTATACAAGTTCAGAAGAATTCTCATCAAGGTTTATTGAAAAACTTGAATATGTGGTACCCAAACAGAAGCTCTTTGAGGAACTCTTTGAAAGAATTAAAGAGAGCAAGGATGTGCTTGAAACCACTTCTGTTACTATTTCAACTTTTCTCTCAAATATAAAACTTGCCATAAAAAACCTTAATGATTTTATCAACAGGTTTATTGTAATTGCTGAAGAAACGGTTACTATAGGGGAAAATGTATCCAATTTAATCTCCCTTATAAGTGGGATTCATGAAACCATAGAGTTCAATGAGAATATCCTAAAATCCCTTAAGTCTCCCGAAAAAAGGAAGTTTCCCAGAGAAAAGATTAACTTTCTTCTGCAAGATTTTGAGAGGATAGTAAAGAGTGCTTCTCAGAGCATGACAGAAATTTCAACAAATATTGAAAACTGGACAAAACTTTTACAGGACGCGGAAAAACAATTTGATTCCCATGAAGAGGGTGATTTTAAAAAAGAGGTGGCAAGAATTGAAAGTGTTTTTGAGGAGGTTTTCAGGGAGAAAATTTCTTTGATGGAAAAGGAATCCTATTCCCTTGTAAATTCTATAAGAGATATGTTTCAATATATGAATAGTTTAAAAGAGATAGAAATTAAAGCAAAAAATAGTATGGACCTGCTTGAAAATAGAACTCTCTCTTTGAAAACACTTGTTAAAGATAGTGATATACTTTCAATTTATTCTTTAATAGAGACAAAAAGGGCGGGCCTTGATGACGATACAATTGCCAGAGAACTTAAGTCTCTTGTGAGTTCATCCGAGATTAGTATAAAGGAAATTATAGATATTGCCTATTCTCTTGAGAAAAAAGATATTTTCTTTCATAATACAGAGATAGACCCTCAGGAAATTGTAGTCAGAACAGAAAATCTGATCAGAGAAATACCTCTCCTTGAGACCGGTATAAAGGGGGTTTTAGAGTTAATAAATACAATTAAGAAGTTTGACGATAATCTGTCAATGTGGCAAAATAAAGTGTCCGCATTTTTTGAAAAAATATATAAATTCCGGAAGTTTATAAAAGATGAAGTAGAAAGAATAGGTATAGAAATAGAAGGATTTTTTAAAGGTATGCAGAGAAAGAGATTTTTTGAACCACCTGATATTATTGGAACCAAAAATGAGGTTTTGAAACTCGTTATTACTTCTGACCCTGTGACTGTGAACCCCTATCTGGCAGAGGATTCTATCTCTCATACTATAATTGCGGAAATTCATAGAGGTCTTTTTGCCCTTTCTCCTTTTTCAACAAAAATTCTACCAAGTATTGCAGAGAGTTTTGAAATATCAAGAGATGGTATGAAGTACACCATAAGTTTAAGAAGAAATGTGTTCTTTCATAATGGGAAAGTGCTAACACCATTTGAAGTTTACGATTCTTTAAAAAAGACATTAAAGGGGACTTATAAGAGCTTTTTCATAATGATTGAAGGAGCAGAGAATTATGTTAAAGGATTATCAGACGAGGTTGACGGTATAAAGATAATTGATGAGAATACCCTTGAAATAAATCTTGAATACCCTTTTGCTCCTTTTCTATCAAACCTTACTCTTTTAAATGCCAGTATCACCTACGAGGATAATGGAAGGTTGTATGGACTTGGTCCCTATGTCCTTAAAGAGTGGGAAAGAGGAGAGAAGATTGTTCTGGAAAGGTTTGATAAATACTTTTACGGGCTCCCTTATTTTCATAAGGTAGAGTATTCGATAAATCCTGTTGAAAAAGGTGTTAAAAGAGTAATAGAAGGTAAAATACATTACCTTAGTCTATCTCCTGATGAGATAAAAGAATTAAAGGAGAAGTTTCCAGAATCTCTGATACACTTTGAAAAAATACCTAGTCTTTCAATCCACAGACTTGATTTTAATACCGAGATTAAACCCTTTGACAATGTAGAAGTGAGAAAATCTATATGTTATGCAATATCTGCTGAGGAGTTTGTAAAGGAAATTTTTGAAGATAGTGCTTTACCTGCCAAGGGCGTTTTTCCTCCTGGATATGAGTTTTATAATCATCATCTTAGAGGTTATGATAAGGATATTGAAAAGGCAAAAGAACTTTTAAAAAGGGCAGGATTTGAAAAGGGATTTGAATTTGTTTTAAGCTATAATCCAAGAGGTGTTTATGATAAAGCCTATGAATTTATCAAAGAAGCACTTAAAGCGTTAAATATAAATGTTATACCTGAAAGACTTGAATGGGCGGACCTGCTTGAAAAATCAAAGGGAGAGGGCGTTCAGAGCATAATGATAGGCTGGGGAGCTGATACCCCTGACCCTGATGCTTTTATTTTTCCTCTATTCCACTCATCTGAAAGAAAGCATACAAGATTTAAAGATAAAGAGATAGACGAACTCATTGAAAAAGCGAGAAAAGAAAGGAACATAAAGGAAAGGAAAGAACTTTATACTTTTATAGAGCAAAAAATTCTTGAAAAAGCACCTTGTGTTTTTCTATATCATCCATTAGTGAATGGGTTAAGAAATAAAAAGATTCTTGGAATTTTACCTCATCCAATAACGAGTCCTCAAGTTTTTTACGCTGTAAAAGATGATTGATAAAAGGGAAATAGATTTACCACTTCATCCGGGTAAGGCACCGAGGTGGCTCTTTGAAAAAATGAAAGAACTGAGTGGATTAATTCTTGAAGCTATTTATTACGAACTTGGAGAAAAAAAAATTCTCGAGAAACTTTCCAATCCTCTCTGGTTTCAAAGTTTTGGGTGTTTTCTTGGTTTTGACTGGCACTCTTCGGGGTTAACAACTGTTTTAACCGGTGCAATAAAAGAAGGGGTAAGGGAAAGGGGCGTGCCTCTCTTTATTGCAGGGGGTAAAGGTAAAACTTCTCTAAAAACGCCAGAACAGATTGAAAAAATATGTGAAAAAATAGGGATAGATCCTCTTTATTTCATTAAAGTATCAAGACTTTCTGCAAAAGTGGATAATACGCTTGTTCAGGATGGTTATAATTTATATCATCATGTTTTCATTTTTACAAAAAATAGTAAATGGGTTGTTATTCAGCAGGGTATGAACGAGAAGAAAGGGTGGGCAAGGAGATATCACTGGTTCAGCGAAAGTTTAGTAAGTCTCTTCATAGAGCCTCACAGTGGTATTATAACTTCAAAGAAAGGTTTTACCCTGAATCTTGTTGATAATGGTATTCAGGATACTCAGGATAAAATCACTGAACTCTCAAAAGAAAAACCTGATAAAATTGTAAGAAAAATAAATCTTTTAAAAAGAATCAAAATGCCACAGAGACATGAGGTTCTATTAAAGGATATAAAGCCTGAAAATTTAAGGAAAGTTTTAATAGAAACCTATGAAAGGAGACCGAAAAATTTTGAAGAGTTACTTTTAATAAAAGGCACAGGACCAAAAACAATGCGTGCTCTTGCTCTGCTGTCAAGCCTTTTATACTCATCACCCCTATCCTTTGAAGACCCTGCAAAATACTCCTTTGCTCACGGAGGTAAGGATGGATACCCCTATCCGGTTGATGAAAAAAATTATGATAAAACGATTCAAATAATGGAAAAGGCATTAAAAAAAGCAAAACTGGGAAATAGAGAATATTTTAGTATGCTTAAAAAAATGGAGGAAATTTTTATATGATAGTTGTAATTCAAAGAGTTCTAAAAGGAAGCGTGAAGATGGATGATAAAATTGTAGCAGAAACAGGTAAGGGATATGTTCTGCTTGTTGGATTTTGTGAAGGCGACAGAGAAGAATACCTTGATAAAATGGCTAATAAGATAAAAAATTTCAGAGTTTTTGAAGATGAAAATGAAAAGATGAACAGGAGTATAAGCGAAATTCAGGGAGACGTGCTCCTTGTTTCAAACTTTACCCTTTGTGCATCTCTGAAAAAAGGCAGAAGACCTTCTTTTGATAAGGCAATGGAGCCGGAAAAGGCAAAGGAGTTTTTTGATATATTTGAAAATAAATTAAAAAATCTGGGTTTAAATGTTAAAACAGGCATTTTTGGTGCAAAGATGGAAATTGAAATAATAAACGATGGTCCTGTTACATTTGTTTTAACAGAAAAAGATATAAATATGGGAAATGAGTTGCATGGCAGGGAATAGTATTTGCAGATTATAAGGTTTACTTACCTATACAAAAATTTTCAAATATTTTTTTAAGAATTTTATCTTCAACATCCATACCTATCAGGTCATTCATAAGTGAGAGTGATTCTTTTAATGGGAGAACAACTATTTCTTCACTCAATTTTTTTGAAAAACTGGTGAGAGATTCTCTGACGAGTGTCAGGACCTTCACGCATATTCCGCTTTCTCTTTCACTCAAGGAAAAATGAGGATTCCCCAAAATTTTCATTGTTTTTTCTTCTATTAAGTTTCGTAATTGGTCGATGTTTTTCTTTTCTTTTGCGCTTACAAAAATGCATGGTATATCCTTTAAGTCCTTTTTTACTTTTTCCCTATCAATTTTTATACCCTTATCAATTTTATTGAATACTACTATTATTTCTTTTTCCTTTTTTTTCAAGTCTTCAATAAATCCATCCAGATTCTCATTTCTGGATGATGCATCAAGCATATATACTATTATATCACTTTGCCCTATTATCTCTTCTGTTTTTTTAATCCCCATTTTTTCCACCTTTCCTTTTGCTTTTCTTATACCCGCTGTATCAAAAACCCTTGTTAGAACTTCCTTTATAAAAACTTCTTCAGATATATAATCCCTTGTTGTCCCTGGTATTTCTGATACTATTGCCCTTTCCCTTTCTAAAAGAGCATTAAAAAGAGTTGATTTACCCACATTTGTTTTTCCACATATTGCTATCTTTGGACCTTTTAGGAACTTTCTGCCCTTTTCTCCTTCTTTTATAAAATTTTCTAGTTTTTTAATTATTGTATTATACTTTTTCATGATTTTTCTGTTATCAAGGGGTGGAATATCCTCTTCAGGAAAATCTATTACCGCTTCAAAATCTTTTGCCAAGTCTATTATTTCATTCTGAATACCTCTAAATCTTTTGGATACATCTCCCTTTAATTTGCCCAAAGCAATTGATACAGCACTCCTTGTTGTTGCCCTTGAGATCTCATTTACACTTTCTGCCTGTAAAAGGTCTATTTTACCGTTTAAAAATCTTCTTTTTGTGAACTCTCCGGGCAGAGCAGGGGATGCTCCTGCTTTTATTATCGTTTCTTCTATAAATTTTGGCACAATATAACCACCATGTGATACAATCTCAAGCATATCCTCACCCGTATAACTTGCAGGTTCTCTGTAAAATACAAATGTTACCTCATCCACTATTTTTTTTGTTTCAGGATGATATAAAAAACTCCTGTAGATTCTTTTTGGAGATATTTCAGAAGGTTGTTTTAAAAAGATTTTTTTAAGTATTTTTTCTGTATCAGGACCGGACACTCTGATAACAGCCAGTGCTGAAACTCCGTTTGGAGTTGCAATTGCACATACAGTGCTCATTTGGGAGCTATTACTAAGATTTGCTCCTTTCCTTTCTTCACCAGATAAATTCTTATATCGCTTTCCCTTTTCAAAGCATTTCTTATTACCGTTAATTCTTTCTCATCAACAGGGTCAAAGGACATTTCCCTTTTTGTTCTTCTGACAACATTGCATATTGCCTTTGCTTTGTGAATTAGAAATCCAAGCCTTTTCTTCCTATAATCATTTATATCAAGGTAAACCTTATAGTCACTAAATTGTTTTTTAAAGCTCTGATAAAGTAAATACTCAAGGGCATCAAGGGTTTGCCCCTTTTTACCTATTAAAATGCTATCACTCTTTTTAGTGCTTAAATTTATATGAATCTTTGGGTCTCTGAAAGAAAAGGAACATTCTCCTTTGTCCCCCATCTTTTCAACTATTCCGAACAGAAAGTTTTCTATAAACTCAAACTCGGGATAGTCAACATAAACCCTTACCTTTGCAGGCTTTTTACCACTGCCTTCAGAAATTACCTCTATTTTGACCTCTTTTCTTTCAAGCTGAGTTTCTTCAAGCGCGGTTTTTATAGCTTCTTCAGGAGTTCTTCCTTCAACTTCATAGTATCTCATAACAACCCCTTATTTTTTAACCCCTATTTTTTTCAAAATCAGGGTTTCAACAATTCCCCACAGGTTATAAATAAACCAGTAAAGCACAAGACCTGCAGGAAAATTTAAGAATATAATTGTAATAAATGCAGCCATAAAAAGTCCAATGTTCCTTGCTTGCTTTTCCTGAGCAGGCTGTAAAAACTGCTGGGCAATGCTTGTAATACCCATTAATACCGGAAGTATATAGTAAGGGTCCTTTAAGGAAAGGTCTGTTATCCAGAGCATAAAAGGGGCCTTTCTGAACATTATATCATAGCTTAAAACCTGATAAAGTCCCCAGAAAATAGGAAGCTGGAAAAGCAGAGGAAGACATCCTGAAAATGGGTTAACCCCCATCTGTCTGTAGAGTTTGAAAGTCTCTTCCTGGAGTTTTTTTGGGTCGTCCTTGTAAGCTTTTTGCACTGCTTTTAAACGGGGTTGAAGCTGGGAAAGCTTTTGCATGGATTTTAATGATTTCAGAGAAAGAGGCATAAACACAATTTTCATAAGCAATGAGAAAATTATTATGAGCAGTCCATAGTTTTTTATGATTTTTGCAGAAGTTCTGAATATATAGAGAATACCTATTGTAAAGGGCTTCATAATAGACCAGCCTGAAGGATAGACGCTTTCCATACCATAGCCTATTTCTTTTAAAAGGAAGTAATCAATTGGTCCTGTATAACTTTCAAAGGAAATCTTATCATTCTTAAAATTCAATGTGTAATAATATTCATTTACTTTTTTAAGACTTGAAGGTTTTGAATTACCTGAATATATAATGGAAAATGTAAAATATGTGGATTTTGAAGTAGTCCAGTAAAGTTCCGAAGAAAAATTATACTCATTTAACTTTTCCCTTTCAAATTTCTTTGTTTTACCTTTTTCATAAATTAGAAGAAGGTTTTCTTTAATATTCTCTTTTTCATCAACAGGTTTTATGAAATAGACAAGTAAATTTCCATAATTATCTGATGCATAATCAAATTTGTAGGTATTTCCATAAAACCTGTATTTTTTAGACCTTTTATCTTTTCCAGAAAATGTCAATACCTTTGATTCATTGGCTTTTAAAAGTATGTGCTTTTCTCCATTATAACTGTAGATGGGTATTGTATCCTCTGCAAATAGAAAAACAGGTGAATTTAAAATATCAATACTCTTTTTACCATTGCTTTTATAATTTTTCAAATTCACTCTGTAAAC
>FWPU01004537.1_pt1 | contig 28462 bp, 29 predicted proteins | sample 2228361 | NCBI WGS metagenome assembly FWPU01 (sample SAMEA103939777, study PRJEB20133) | metagenome
CTTGCAGCTATTCAAACCCCAAACAGCCAAATCAATCCCCCCATGCGGTTGTTCTCATCCTTAGAAGATGAATATTACCACTACTTAACCATATTCCAGCCGGGCAATTGGTTGGATACTTACCTTCAACAAGATGAATCTCCTTTCTATACCAACCTCTTTAATACGCTCCGTTGGATCAAGGACACACCATCCAATCATCCAGCAAGGTCATTGGTGTTAAGAAAAAGTATAGCCTTCATTCAAAACGATATGCTGCCCTATCCGCTGCGACTGCGCATTTTGGCTGGTTGCGTATCCTCCAATGATGCAACTTTAACCATGTTCTTCAAACAGATTCTATCCAACCCGTCTCCAACAATCCGCTCCTTGGCCGCTTTAGGTTGTGGAGCCTTACAGGATAGCAGGACCATACCCAATCTTATTTCATTGCTAAATGATGAACAACCCCAGACCCGCATCGCAGCCTGTTTTGCCCTGGCTTGTTTTGAAAACCCAGACGCAGAGAAAGCAATTCTCGATTGCATTCATTTTGCAGAGGAATCGTTACGCTTAGCAGCAGCAGAAACTCTGACTATGGACAACCGAAAGGGACATCCTCTTCTGAAAGAATTGACCGAATCGGAGGATTTACTGGTCAGACGATCAGCCGTTTTTGGTTTATCTTTATTACAAACCGATTGGGTGGTTGATTTGTTGGAAAAAATTGCCGTAGAAGATAGTCAATGGGTTGTTCGCAATGCGGCAGGTCAGGCTCTGGAAAACCGCCAGAAAGCCAATCCTTATATTCCAATGCGCCAGAAAGAACCTGCAGATACAGCCTGGCTGATTGCATTTGCCGCCAAACGAGGCGTGGGTATTCCCAAAGGTGATCCGTCCATTCCCCTGTTATTAGACGCCTTAGCCAATGGAAGTGAAGACGAAAAAATAGCTTCTCTATGGTTCTTAAGACATTATCGTCGAGAATCTGTAATTTCTCAACTATATCCTTTATTGTATTCTCATCAAATTGAGTTGCGGGACACCGCGAATTATGCCCTTTGGCACATGTCCCTCTGTGAAAACTGAGTCGCATCAAGAGGGAATTCTGGCCACTTTGCCCACAATTTCCTGCACCTGATCCACGCTCACACCAATAATGCTGATCAGTTTATTGGTGGAATTTTTACCGCCGATGATATCAAAACGGTGGACAGGCACACCAAATAATTCGGACAAATACTTCACCAGCGCCGAATCCAACATAGGATCGCCTTTGGAATTGACTAACCCAATTTGTAGAGTACCGTCTGGCATTACTTTTTCGATTTTATTGACTTTGGAATTCAAACGCAGGCTGACCGTAATCGCTGAACCCGATTTAGCATCATGAAAGAGATGTTTTTTATGCTTGACCATTCTCCTACCTCAAAGCAGCCAACAGCGAAATCAACAGGGTCTGTATCACCTGTATCAAGATGATCAACACAAGCGGACTAAAATCTATCATGCCGACAGGAGGAACAACCCGACGGATTGGACTGAGAAGAGGTTCGACAATCCGATCAAGATATGCTCGAACTGGATGGTAGGGCGACATAAAGTAGGAAAGCACGACACTGACGATCACAAGAATGAACAGCACACTACCTAAGACTTGCACCAAAGTAATCAACAAATCTATCATAGTTTAACCTTTCGAATAATCTCGAGGCCCTAAAATTGCCTGTCCAATTCTAACCATGGTAGCGCCTTCAATGACCGCAGCCAAATAGTCAGCGCTAGTACCCATGGAAAGTTCTTTGAGATTGAGATCGGGAACCTTTTCCTGTAAAAAATCTCGTAATTGTAGTAGTTTACGAAAATACCCCTGCGCCTCCTCCAAAGTGGCAGTCAACGGTGGCATGGTCATCAAACCGCAAATTTGCAGGTGAGGAAATTGGCGGATTTGTTCAATTTCGGAAATTAATTCGAACCAGCAGTTTTGATCGCCTGCTTTCCATCCATATTTGGAAACCTCATCGCCAACATTGAACTCCAATAAAACTTTCAAGGGTTTGTTTTGCTCAACCATCAAACGTTCTAATTTTTCTGAGATCCGCACGCTATCCAAGGAATGCATCCAATCAAAATAGGTTGCGACAAGTTTGGCTTTCCGGCTTTGCAAATGTCCAATCATGTGCCATTCAATGCCTTCAACGTCCCGAAAAGCATTGATTTTATCCACCGCTTCCTCTGGATAATTTTCGCCAAAACAACGGATGCCAGCTTTTATGGCTGCTTCAACTACTTCCAATGGCTGGCTTTTGGAAACAACGACAATCCGAATCTCTTCCGGATTTCGACCCCATTTCAAAGCCGTTTGGTGAATTTCTTCCTGCACACGCAGGTAATTGGCTCGAATTTCCTCAACACTTAAGGGCATTTTACCGGCTCAATCCTCATGATGCTCTTAGTTTGATTAACGCTGCAAAACGGCCTGTATTTCCTTGCTCGGCGCGGTGAGAGAACCAACGCTCAAGATCACACGCAGTACATTGCCGTGCCACTTGAATGGATTTTACCCCAACTTCTCTCAAGAGAATTTCATTTGCTGACCATAAATCAAAATGAATCGCCCCATTTGCTGCATGAAGCACCTGCCCAGATTGATCACCAAAGGCTTCTTTAACTTGATGAGCCACATCTTCTCTGATGACATAATGGTGCATACCAATCGAAGGCCCAATACCCGCCAAAATATCAGCCGGTTTAGAGTCAAAATGATCCATCATAAATCGAACGGTTTTGGAGGTAATTTTCTGTACCGTGCCCTTCCATCCAGCATGTATTAATCCGACAACTTGATGAACAGGATCAAATAACATCAATGGAACACAGTCGGCAAACCGCATGAACAACGTGACCGCAGGATTGTTGGTCACAATCGCATCAGCCTTATCGTGAGGTTGATCAAGGGGACGTGGTTTTTCGGAAAAGATCACTTTGTCTGAATGAACCTGCCAAACATCAAAAATCGAGGACACTTCAATTCCAAGCGCTTCAAAGATGCGGCGGCGGTTTTCTATCACATTTTCGCGGGTATCTCCAACGGTTCCGCCTAAATTGAGCGTCGCCCATGGATGCGGGCTGATTCCTCCCTTACGGGTAAATACACCGTGAATGACCTGATCACCCAGCAGATCAAAATTGTAATATTCCAACCCATTGGCTTGTCTGAACGGCATTCAGTCCTTATCCTTGGGAGTGAATTTGAGCAACCACGCTTTGTTTTTGAGTCAACAATGCCCTTGTCTCACGCATACTCTCTTCAATCATCGGAAAGAGATACCAGCCTGTGGTGCCTCCAAAAAGAAGGCCTGTAATGGTTCTCAGCAAAGGAGTACTTTCCCGAATTACCGGCAATTCAGAAAAAAAGGATAATAGGCTGGGCAACTGAGAAACCCCATCAATACCGATTGGCACCAAACCAAATAGAATCCAAAGATACCACGGCAAAGATTTTAGTTTTCTGCCAGTGAGGGTAAAAATCAAACTAAAGAACAGCAAAGAACCATAGATCGCCACATCTCGCTGGCAAAGGGCAACTTTATAACCAATCCTTCCAGCGCCATAGCCGATTTCTTCCATACCCGTAAACTGACGAGCATACGCCAAATCTGCAGGAGATGTATTGAATAACTCCTCGTAAGAAGCCAGGTTCTGAACCTCGGCAAGGCTGCGTGGATAGTACGGTTGCATCCCAAAAAGAAACCACGAGCGAAAAGTCAGTTGATGACACAATGGACTATAAATCGTATATAGAACCCTCGCTGGGGCTGCCATTCCACTTAAAGCCAGCACAGGAGCAAGAAAGGGCAACCCAACGTAAAGGAAAATAAATAAATTGATCAATAGCATATAGCGATTGCTTAACCACAATGAAACCCGGTCAGCAGCGCTGATTTTCCTGCCTCGTTCAATGCGTTTTGAATAACTCTCATCACCGACTGCCTGAAGATGTCTGGAACGATCCAGCGCCGCTCCCAAGGTTATGCGTAATTGTTGTTCACCGAAGGGAGAGCCAAGCCTGTACGGTCCCACCTGAACGACAGGAGCATCCTTTTCATAGGCTGCTCTTAACCCATCGTCCTGATCAATGGTAACAACTGCTAGTTGATGAGGATATTCATCTCTCAAGCGATTCAGCATTTCCACAACTGTTTCTGCGGCTGGGTCGCCCTGCCGAATAAACACCGTAACCACCATCATGGGGCTGCTCCAATTTTTTCCAGATAGGATGAGAGGATATCCTCATCTAGTTGCCCAACATATACTTCCCTCAAGATTCCATCACGATCAACAAAATAAGTGGTCGGAAAACCAAAAACCTGAAATCTTTCAGCCATCTTTCCGTCTGCGTCCAGCAAAATTGGAAAGGTTAATTCTCTCTCTTCCACAAAACGGCGAATGATATTTACCGGTTCGTTATAGTTAACACCCAAGACAACCAATTCGCTATTTTGACGATGAACGGCTTCGAACAGGGGCATTTCTGCTTTACAAGGATCGCACCAGGTAGCCCAGAAATTGACGATAATTGGTCTGCCGGCAAATTCCGAAAAAGTATATTTATTACCGTCCAATGCTTCTAATGAGAAATCGGGGAATCTTTGCCCGCTTCGGGGAATCTGTCGTTCGCTTCGGGTGGTTGAAGCTGGATTACCTGCAAAAAAAACCACCACCCCTAACAGACTGCCCAGCGCCAAGCCGCCCACGAGCAAAAAAGCCGTTTTCCGCTTTACTGTGTCCCGCATTAAAGCCCCAAGTCAATGAAAGTACCAAATTGTGCCAATTGATTGAATATTCCCAAGAACAACAGAACTCCAACGATGATCATCAATACACCCATGGCTTTTTCAATGTAAAACATTGTCTTTCCATGGTTGCGGAGCAAATTCGTAACCCAACCAATACCCAATGCCGCAATTAAGAAGGGCACGGCTAGGCCGGCTGAGTAGAAACCCAACAAGACCAACCCCTGGTTAATCGAGCCGCTATTGATCGCAAGTGTTAGAATCATACCCAAAACTGGCCCAATACAGGGCGACCAACCGGCCGAGAAGGTTACTCCTAACAGCGCTGAAGAAAGAAAACTCCGGTTTTGCTGAATCTTGGTTTGCGGGCGCAGATCATATTCAAGAAATCTCAACCTGAACAAGCCGGTCATATGAAGACCAAAAACAATCACAATAATCCCACCTAATTTTGCCAGAACTGAGCGGAAGTCATATAAAAGACTTCCCACCGCCGACATGGTCAGTCCCAGGGTCAGGAAGACGGCGCTGAAGCCTAGAATAAAGGCCATGCCATGCAGAAGTGTGTTGAGCGTATTGACCTGCTGAGGATTGGTTTGGGCTGCTGCGACAGACCTCCCACTCAAATAACCGATATACGCAGGAATTAAGGCAAATACACAGGGAGATAAAAACGATGCCATACCCGCTAAAAAAGCAAGACCTGCTGTAACATTAACTGTGAGCATATTCCTTATTACCTCATTTTTCAATCACATCAACAATCGTTCCACCGGGCATACCGACCTGAACATCTCCGGGGTCAAGCGAAACAACCGGTAATGTCCAGCGGAAGATAAAATGGGCATCTTCCGGTGTGCAATTGATACATCCCCGCGAGCGAGGTGTGCCAAAATCGTTATGCCAAAAAGTTGAGTGGATGGCAACACCCTCACCGGTGAACAAAGTCGTCCACGCCACACCCGGCAGATCATACCCTGTTCCGGTTTGTCCACCACTCATGTGGATAGAAATAGATTTTCTCCAAATTGGATGAGCGCCGCTGGGCGTTCGCCAGGCTTCCACGATCTCCCCCGCCGCATTCCATATAGCCCCCGAAGAAATGAGGCAGGAATAGACTTCACCTCGGCCCTCATAACAGGATAAAATCTGCCGATTTGGGGTTACATCCACCACGATCCGTTTGTTTTCAACATCGGGACGAATAGGTTCAAGTTCTTTAGGTTCAAGCGGGCGAAATGCTTCTGCAGCCGCCCAGAATACATCGCCATAAGACCCAAATCTTTCGTTCACACGGTAAAGAATCTGTCCCTGAGAATTGGTACGAATATCGTCCACCCATAAGATTTGGCTGTAATACAATCGCGGGATCATATTATATTCAATGGTGTATTTCAGCCAGGGTGAAACAGGAGAACGATTTTCCAAAAATATCTGGGTGTGTGGGATCGTTACTTCCACCCACATTCCACGTCCAGTGCTGGTAATAGGCAATTCGGTAATCGGTTGGTTCGGTTGATATTTGACCGGTTGAAGGCTCGGCGCGTAAATATATCCATCCGGGGTCTCAACCCAGCGGCGGCTTTGTCTTCCCAAATGGGCTTCTCCAACCACTTCCCGCAGCCAAATGACAACCGCATCTTCGTATAATTCGCCCAGCGATTCCGCCTCAACTGAGGGCCTCTTTCTCACATTTACCTTGCCAACACAAACTCTTCCTAATCGCTCGGCATCCGGCCATTGTTGAAGCAGTTCGCCCCATACCTTCCATGGACGCATCGCCAGACTACCTAAACCAAAGAGACCTAATTTAAGAAAGTCTCTTCTGGAAAAACGAGTTTCTGCCCATTTCATAGTCAAAAAGATAACGAGAAAAATCCAATTTGTCAATCAGTACTCAATTAGAAACAAATAAGAGTTTATGTTGCCAATTCTCCACTTCCGATCAATTTTTCAACTGTTTCAATCTCCGGCGCCCACCACATATCTCCCTCACGGTAGGGCACCTTTTCTCTAAGGGAAGACCATAAGCGCTGAGTCCCTTGTCCCAAATGAAATTGAGGCATTTGCCTCATGCGTAGATCCACAGCACGCGCAGCCGTATATAACTCAATAGCCAGCACACGCTGTGTGTTTCGTAAAATCTGCCAACAGTGACGGGTTGCGGTCATGGCATTCGCGTTGTGATCTTCTTGCCCCCCCGATGTTGGCAACGAATGAACACTGTCGGGATGAGCCAGGGTCTGGTTTTCTAGTACCAGTGAAGCCGCTGTATAGTGAGGCATCATCAAGCCAGAATTAAGGCCAGCAGCTTCCGGCGAATCCACCAGCATTGGTGGAAGCCCCCCATTCAATTTTGCGTCCAATAATCGAAAAGTTCTTCGTTCTGAAATGGCTGCTAACTCAGCCAGTGCAATTCCCAGATAATCCATCGCCAATCCAATCGGTTCACCGTGGAAATTTCCACCAGACAAGGCTATATCCGGCTCAAACAAGAGTGGATTATCCGTGGCTGCATTGAGTTCTTTTTGAATGATACGTTCCGCAAATTCAATCGTTTCTAATATTGTCCCATGTACTTGAGGAGTACATCTTAGTGAATACGCGTCCTGGACCCGACAGGCGGCGTCAATGAAAGAACTGTCTTTGATCTCTTCTCGGATCTTTTCGGCTATGCGCATTTGTCCGATTTGATCTCGAACCTGATGAATGCGCTCATCAAAAGCAGCCGAACACCCCAGCAAAGCCTCCAAACTTAGCGCAGTTGCTTTATTGGCAATGTGTAAAGCCTGAAAAGCATCATGTATGATCAATGCAGCTATCGCAGCGCTGAAAGTTGCGCCATTGTTGATTGCCAATCCCTCTTTTGGGCCTAAAATCAGGCGGGGAATTCCTGCCTGATTCATCGCCTGTTTTCCGGTCATGATTTTGCCGTCAAACTCTGCCCAACCCGATTCCTCAGCTAAATCAGCTTCATCCGTAGTAAAAACCAACGCCAAATGAGATAATTGGCTGAGATCGCCGGATGAACCCAGCGAACCTTGCTGAGGAACCAGCGGGGTGACTTTTTTGTTGAGCATCTCGACCAAGGTTTTTGCAACTTCTTCTCGTACACCTGAAAATCCTTTGACCAGCGTATTTGCCCGCACCAGCATGGCAGCTCGCACCATTTCGGTTGGCAAGGGATCTCCAACCGCAACCGCATGGCTCAGGATCAAATTTCGGCTTAGCCGGTTGCTATCCTCCAGAGGTATCCGTTTTTCGGAAAAAATTCCAAAGCCGGTATTGATCCCATAAACAGCTTGGTTAGATTTTAGAATCGTTTCCAACACTTTTCGGGATCGCCTCAAGTTTTCTATTCCAATCGGGGTAATCTCTACTTCTTCTCCAAACCGTGCAACCGAGACTACGCTGTTTATATCAAGATGATTGCCATCAATTTCGATCATCAAAAACCTCTTAAATTAGAAAAGAAGATGCCCGATCACAACACTTACCAATGGCACGGTCAGGTTATCTACATCTTTCATTGGGAACGATTCAACTGCCGTTGCCACGATTGCGATTAAGGTTACCGGTATAAACATGGCAGAAAAAGGCATGGAAAGTTTACCAGTTGCAATAAACACCGATAAGATCGAGATTGAAAAAAGCCAACCGGCCACAAACATTGTGCCAGTGCCAAGCCATGTTTTTCGGGGTGACCATGGAAGTGGTTTGCTTGCAATCCGCTTACCAATAACATCGGCAAGTCCATCACCACCACACATCATCATCAAAGCCGTTATGCCGATTGGTGAGTCGTACCAGTATATCAACGTTAGGAGGATAAAGACAACCCCGTAATAGAGAGGGCCTTTTAAGATTTCGCGAGGATCGCCGCTTCGAGACATACCATCCACAGCAGCTTGATCATGGATAACGCCTATTCCGATCAGGAAAAATTGAACTGTAATAGCAAACGGCACTAAAGCCGCCAGCCAGCGTGAGGATGGATGATCAGTGAATAATAACCAGCATAAAATAAAAATCGGGCCGGTACCAGCATGAATGATTTTTCGACTTAATTGAGAGCTAATCCAACCACGGTGAGCAAGAAAATCATTGAAACGCAACCAGAGCAACGCCAAAGCAAATGTTATCACCAATGCCAGAAAATTATTCCCCAGCATAATCAACCCCCATTATTGGAGGGGTTAAGCCATTCTCAAAAATCACGACCTCTTTCTCTTTCAATCTCTCTGGTCTGATCACGCTTGGCAATTTCATGGCGTTTGTCATACAACTTTTTCCCCTTTGCGATAGCAATTTCTACCTTCGCTTTGCCATCTTTCAAGTACACTTGCACCGGCACAATCGTCACCCCTTTTTGACGCACAGCATTCCAAAGTTCGCGGATTTCCCGCTTATGAAGGAGCAATTTTCGCGGACGGCGAGGATCATGATTAAATCGGTTAGCCTGTTCATAAGGCGCAATGTGGGCATTAATCAGCCAAGCTTCCTTTCCGTCAGTTTGAACATAAGCCTCTGCTAAACTAATCTGCCCCGCTCGAATAGATTTGATTTCACTGCCCTGAAGTGCCAGGCCAGCTTCATAAGTTTCCAGTAAAAAGTATTCAAAACGCGCTTTTCGGTTAGTGGCAACAACTTTCACAGACATACCAGCGATTTTAACACATCTACTTCCAGCGGACTATGTTCAACCCTGTCCAAAACCGTAATACCGCGAATATCAACAAAGCCCATCGGATACCGATGATCGAACTTACCCAAGGGCCTAACAATGAACCCAGCAAAATTCCTGCGTTAGCAAATAAATTAAACCATGCCAAATGGGCAGAACGGGTTTCGGATGGGGCTTTTTCTAGCACAAAATTAAACATCGTGCTGCTCGCCAAACCCCAGCCTGTTCCACCCAATAAATGAGCAGCCAGATAAGGGAAGGGATTATCTGAAAGGCTCAAGACAAATGGATAGCCTGCAAGGAAAATCAAGCCCCAACCAGTCACCTTTTGGTTGCCTATCCGTCCAACCAGCCGTGAAACCTGACTGGAAATGATCAGCATTGCCAGGAAGAAAATAGCATTGGCAATACTAATGACTTGATCCGAAACTTTCAGCACTTTGACCGCAAAGATCGGAAATAAAGGTAGCGGAAGATATTGTGCAAAATGAAAAGAAAACATCATCAACAAAACAGAACGAAACGGACTCTTGAGAATCTCAAGGTGCAGTAGAAAATGCGTAGAACCCCTAGTGATTTTTGCAGAATTGTTATTCTCCTCGTCTTTCTGCTTTTGACCATCATTCGCCACTTCTTTAAGACCAGGAAGAGATTCCTGAGATAATGTTGGCCGAATCAATCCTAAATGCAATGTAGAAAGAGCCGCGCTAATGAAACCGATCCCAAAAACGATCTGATATCCCAGCGGAAACTCGAATTGATTCAAAATATAACCACAGATTAGAGAAGTAAGGATGGATACGATTGCAAAAAACACATTACGAATTCCCGCAATCTGGGCCCGGTCTTGAATAACGATTGCCTCCGCAAACAGCGCATTAAACGCTACACCCAATCCCGTTGCCGGGATATGCATCAAGAAAGCCATTGCCAGGATCAACGGAACTTGAATTTCAATGGGTAGGCGGGATGGGATGAGAAATAGAGGAAAATAAAAAACCCGCATTAGAATTGCAGTGATTAAAGTCGCCCGGCGTTTTGATTGAGGTTCTATCCAGCTGCCAAATGGCAGGGAAAATATCAATGCCATGATGGCTGGCGCAGCATTGATCAAGCCAATTTGTTGGGCATTGGCTCCAATCCGAGTAGCATAAACTGCCAAAAACGAAAGAGCGCTACCATTTAATACCCCAAACCAGATGACATCGGCGTAAAAATGATAGTAGTTGTGTTTTACTTGTGGTGTGGTTTGCGGTGGTAAGATTGAAAGGAGACGAAATGTCATAGCGGAGATTATTCCAATGGATTCCCAAATTCAGATCAGGCAAACATCCTATCGCTCATTCTTTATGCTCAGACCAGAGGTCATTTTTCTCAATCACGGCTCTTTTGGAGCAACTCCAATACCCGTTTTTGAACGATACCAATACTGGCAGAGAGAGTTGGAACGCCAGCCGGTTGAATTTTTAGGACGCCGGGCTAAAAATCTTCTTGCACAATCACGGGCAGCATTAGCCGAATATCTCCACACCCAACCCACCAACCTGGTTTATGTTACAAACGCCACCACCGGCTTGAACATTATCGCCCGTAGTTTGAAGCTTAACCGTCAGGATGAGGTACTGAGTACCGATCATGAATACGGAGCGCTGGATCGCACATGGCGATTTCTCGCTCAAAAGCGCGGTTTCAAGTATATCAACCAGCCGATAAACTTGCCAGTAGAAAACCCAGATCAAATTATTGCAGACTTTTGGGCAGGAGTTACTTCAAATACCAAAGCGATTTTCATTAGCCACATTACATCGCCAACCGCTTTGATCTTTCCGGTTCAATCCATCTGTAAACTTGCCCGTCAACATGGGATTTTATCCATCGTGGATGGGGCACATGCGCCGGGTCAAATTGACCTGGATTTGGAAAAACTCGGTGCAGATTTTTATGTTGGCAACCTCCACAAATGGCTATGCGCACCAAAGGGCTCTGCTTTCATTTTCGCCCGCCCCGAAGTTCAACAATTTATTGAACCCTTAATCGTTTCTTGGGGCTGGGAAAGCGACAGTCCCGGCGAATCGCCTTTTATTGATTACCTTGAATGGAGTGGCACTCGCGATATTTCAGCTTTTCTAACCGTGCCAGATGCTATTCGATTTCAAAACCAATTGGACTGGAGCGAATTGCGTCTCAGATGTCATCAATTGGCATCTTTGACAAGGCGGGTTATTGAAGGAGCAGCCAACCAATCGGCCTTGTATCCGGACGACCCATCTTGGTATATGCAGATGGGTAGCGTCCCTTTGCCTGCCTGCACGGATCCCTCAATGGTTCAGGATAGATTGTATCGGGAATATAACATCGAGATACCGGTTACTCGTTGGCGAAATCGCCACTTATTACGCTTTTCACTTCAAATTTATAACGATGAATCAGACATTGATGCGCTGAAGAAGGCTCTCTCTGTTATACTTCGCGAGAATTGATCTGTATTTTTTGAGGAGGTCTTGGATGACTGATATAGCGCTGGCTTTGGGAGGCGGTGGGGTCAAGGGAATTGCCCACATTGGCGTGATCAAACAATTAGAAAAAGAGGGTTTCAAAATCCGCGCAATCGCCGGCACCAGTGCGGGTGGTATCGTTGGGGCCGTTTACGCTGCCAGGGTCAGCCTTGATCTGATTGTTTCCGAATTGGGAATGGTCAACCAGAAAGAGTTTTTCGCCCGCCAACCGGATGATCCCCCTTCCTTACTGGGTCTAACTGGTCTGGTCAACTTCTTAAACACCTATCTGGAAGGAAAATGCTTTTCGGATTTATCCATGCCTTTGGCATTGACTGCTGTGGACATTCGCTCTAAGCAGGAAATCATTCTTAACAAAGGCAGCGTGGTTCAAGCAGTGCTGGCAACTGTCGCCATACCCGGTGTATTTCCGCCGGTTATGATCAACGATTTGGAACTGGTGGATGGCGGTGTACTGGATCCAGTCCCTGTTGCCGTCGCGCGATGGCTGGCACCTCACTTACCTGTCGTAGCTGTTTGCCTCTCTCCTACTCCAGAGGAGTGGCGAGAAATGCCGGAACTTAGTGTGCCGATCGAGCCGCCTCTACCGCGCCCAATTCTTCACCAAATTACCCAATCCAGGTTCGCCCAATCCTTGCGGATATTCGTAAACTCAATGGACATCACCAGCCGCATGGTAACTGAATTGCGCTTACAGGTTGAAAAACCGGATGTGATCATTCGTCCCGAAGTCCACCATGTTGCCCCTTTGGATCGAGTGAACCCACAGGAATTACTGGAAGCAGGTGAAAAGAGCGTATTGGACATTCTGCCTCGTTTGCATGAATCGCTGGCCTGGTATTATCAGATTATTCGTCGCTTCCGCGGTTCTCAACCTCCGGGAAAATTATTGGAAGAAGGTCTCGCCGATTAAACCAAAGCCAATGACCCGCGATTTGCGCCATTACGCCCGTCAAACCACTCTCCGCTTAATCATCGGTGGTGTATTACTGATTTTACTTGTCGGTGGTGGTTTAATCCTTTATTTCTATGGCAGCGGTGCCCTTGCGCTTGGAATCCTTTGCTTCTTAGCTGGTTTGACCCCGATTGTTCTAATTATATTTATCTTGAGCTTATTGGAGTGGATTGTCAAACGTGAACGGAATAACTGAATCAGAAACCATCCTATACCAGAAGTGGGTGCTTCGTCTTCGCCCGTCGCCTCAAAAAAATTCCTCAAGAATCCTTTTGATGATTCATGGTTGGACAGGCGATGAAAATTCGATGCAAATCTTTCATCGGGATATTTCCCCTGATTACTACATCATCTCTCCTCGCGGTTTGATCCCCACCCCCGAAGGCGGTTATGGCTGGATTGGCCATCGGCCCGGCAAAGAAGCAACATTGGAGGCTTTTCTCGAACCATCCCAAGCCCTGCATCAATTGATCGGCCAATTTCGCCGTGACTATTCCCTTCCCAATCAGCCAATTGATCTGATGGGTTTCAGTCAAGGCGCTGCCCTTTCTCTCACTTATTGTCTGCAATACCCTGCTCTGGTTCGCAAAGCCGCGCTGATCGCTGGCTTTTTGCCCTTTTTACCAAACGAATATCGGCCTCCGGCTGATCTTTCAAATATCCGCTTCTTTGTTGCCCACGGAAGTCAAGATGACATCGTGCCGATCCAGCGCGCTTACGAAGTCATTGATTTTCTGAAAAACGCTAATGCTGCAGTGCGCTTTTGCCACTCACCAGTCGGACATCGCATTAGTTCAGCCTGCTTCCGGGAGCTCAATCACTTCTTCGCCACTTAGCGTCGTTGAACAAATGAGAAAATACCCAGTAAAATGCCAATGGTAAACAAAACTACAATGATCAACCCCATTGGCACTCCCGGCACAACCGATCCAGAAGGATTCTGAAAAGTTGGTATCACCAAGGGTGGCGGTGGCGTGAAAGTTGGCAGGCGGGTAGGAGCAACGGTGACAATAAACTGAGCAGCCAGGGTTGGGTCTATGGTTGCGGTCATGTCCCGCGTTGGGGTTGGCGGCGGCTCTACGATGGGCAATTCGCCTGGAGTTAGATTGACAAAGGCGCTGTAAACCCAGCCGACATTGCCCGGCGCGCCGGGGTATTCGATTAAAATCCAATCACCACCCGGTGAACGACCCTTTGCCACTGCCGTCTGGCCAATTAACAAAACACCGACGCGGGGATACAAAGCGTTTGGGCCGCTGCGTACATTAATGGATGGTTCGTTGCTCCCTGCTCTGACCGAAACAATCGGCCCACTTGGCGTGCTGGTTACTGTCGGTATGTCTATTGTGGGGATCTGCGCCTGTACAGACGTTTGTTCAAACATCAGCAACCCACATGGGATGATAATCGTTATAATAAACAGTAGTAAAAACCCGTGTCGTTTTTTCAAATGCATTCCTTCACCTGATCAACGAAAGCCTGAGCCATGAACATGCCTACAGATTATAACCGATCCGATCAGCTGCAGCGGATTTATCACGGCGCGATCACCCCAGCGGATGTATCGCGCAGTTTGTTCGCAGCCTTTAATCGTGGTAATTTCCGCGCTCAGCAAATCGGTGGTGGAGAAAAAATTATCGTTCAGATCGGCACTCATCCCAACGCTGCCTCGGGTGGTCAAACCGCCATCACCGTTTCAATTCAATCTCACGAAGACGGAATCATCGTCCAGATAGGACGGCAAAACTGGTTAGGGTTGGCTGCCAGTATAGGAAAAACGGCTCTGTTGGCTTTACGTAACCCCTTGAATTTACTCCATCGCCTGGATGATCTGGCGCAGGACATCGAGTCAATTCAGCTGATCGATCAAATTTGGCAGGTGATTGACCAAACCGCCAAATCATTGAACAGCACACAGGAATTGTCTGAGAGATTTCGACGATTAGTTTGCGAATTCTGCAATACACCCAATCCAATTGGTGAACCACATTGTATTGCCTGCGGTGCCCCTTTAGGCAACCTCCAATTGAAGACATGCCGTTTTTGCGGTTATGTTCTCAAACCCGGCGAACGTCAATGTCCAAATTGCGGCAAAATGGCTTGACTCAATCAACGGGAGGATTGCGCCATTGCCGCCCATCTTGCTGGATAAAATCATCAATACCCGGCGGCCCCCAGGTTCCCGCTTCATAAACCGGTAAATTGCGAACGGGGAATTGCTGCCAAGCCTCCAGAATGTTCGAAGTGAATGTCCACTGGCTTGACACCTCATCTGATCGGGTGAAGAGGGTCGCATCCCCTTGAATACAATCCAGCAGTAATCGTTCGTATGCCTCAGGCGGTTCTGTGCCAAAAGTTTCCTGATAGTTGAACTCCATGTTGACCGGCGCAATTTGATTGATCGGGCCCGGGGCCTTTGCGCCAAATTCCAACCGAATGCCCTCATCTGGTTGTAGGCTGAGTACGAGGGTGTTAGGTGCATCACCCGCCAGATTGTGCCAGTCAAACAGCGAGAGGGGAGCTTGCCGAAATCGAATCACAATTTCAGTCAGGCGGGTGGGCAGCCGTTTCCCAGAACGCACATAAAAGGGAACCCCAGCCCACCGCCAGTTGTCAATGTACAACCGCGCCGCCAATAGAGTCTCGGTCACTGAATCGGGTGGCACACCCGATTCATCTTTATATCCTGGCACACGCTTACCATCAATCGTCCCAGAAACGTATTGTGCACGGTAGGTATTTAAGATGGCATCTTTTCCCTTCAAGGGACGTAATGCTTTCAACACTTTTACTTTTTCATCCCTTACTGCATCCGCATTAAAACCAACCGGAGCTTCCATCGCCGTGAGGGTTACTAACTGCAAGAGATGATTTTGAAACATGTCGCGGATCACACCCGCATTATCATAATACCCGGCACGCGTACCAACACCGACTGTTTCAGAAACAGTAATCTGAACGTGATCCACATAGCGGCGATCCCAAAGAGGTTCAAAGATGGCATTCGCAAATCGAAAAACCAGGATGTTCTGAACCGTTTCCTTACCAAGGTAATGATCAATACGATAAACCTGCTTTTCGGAAAATACCCGGTGAACGGCTTGTTCAAGAACGGTTGCCGACTCAATATCCCTCCCGTAAGGCTTTTCGATTACGATTCTTGTCCAACCCTGATCCCTTTTATTGAGACCGCTTTTTCCAAGTTGCTCAACAATGATGAGGTATTCCTCTGGAGGGGTTGCTAAATACAACAAAACATTTTGAATCTGATGATGATGAATCAATTCGCGAAGGCTTTGATAACCCTGAAAATCCTCAAAGGTGGATTGAACATAATGGGTTCTGGCCAATAAACGCTCCAAAACCTGCTGATCGATTGGCTTGGTACGGGAATGTTCCTCGATGCCGGCTTGCAACTTTTCGCGAAGAAAGTCGTCATTCCAATCTCTGCGGGCAAAGCCAATCAGGTGTAGTTTATCGGGTAATTTATCGGCTTTCATTAACTCATACAAAGCCGGCAGCAATTTTCTTCGGGTCAAATCACCCGTAACCCCAAAAATCACAATCCCAAGTGAAGCGTTTTTGATTTCGGAATTATTCGAATTCATATCTATAAATCCTCTGAATGGTTCTTCAAAGCATCCTACAATTGCTATCAATTTTACAACTTGACGATTAAAATATACAAAGAAAAATATACAAGTATGGGAAGAATAATGAAAATCCAAAATGGTCAATCCTTACCCCAATTAAATACCCTGAGTGAATTCCCTCACCCCCAAATTCATCCGTTAATTCAATCCCGCCGATCCTCAAGACTTTATGACCCGGATCGGTTGTTAACGTGGGAACAAATCTATCTCTTGCTGGAAGCGGCTCGTTCAGCCCCTTCCAGCAGCAATCGCCAGCCGTGGTTTTATCTGATTTTTGAGCCTACGAACCCAGAACAATTAGCAAAAGCCCGCTCTTGCCTCAATCCCGAAAATCAGGTTTGGGCAAACCGCGCTCCATTACTTTTGCTGGCAATCAGTCAGGATATTCGCCCCGACGGCAGAGAAAATACAAAAGCGCTGCATGATTTAGGTATGGCTAACCAAAATCTTCTACTCCAGGCTACGGCAATGGGTCTGAATTGCCGGCCAATGGCTGGATTTGATGCCGACAAAGCCCGTCATCTATTCAACATTCCAGACGGATACACTCCAAGGGTCATGATTGCCGTTGGTTATCCGGGAAATTTGGAAGATTTACCGAGCGAAGTGCAAGCCAAAGAGCAAAAAGAGCGCACCAGAAACCCAATTGATCAGTTTGCTTTTCGAGGGAACTGGCAAGAGCCTCTGTTTGAGAATTAATCCAAGCCCCCAATCAATGTATAATAGCATCACACAGACGTGATGCTATTTTTTCATTTATTCAAATAAGCAGAAAGGAATCATCATGGTTACGATTGTAGCGGATACGACATCCAGCATTCCCTTGAAACAAGCTCAGGAGTTGGGAATACCCTACATTCCTCAAATCATCGTTTTTGGGAATGAAACCTACCGCGATGACACCGAAATGGATAGTAAAACTTTTCTAAAACGGCTGCGCGAATCAACCACCTTGCCAAAGACAGCAGCCCCACCCCCCGCTTTATATCATCCTATTTATGAAAAGTACACGCAGGATGGCAATACCGTCATCGTCCTGACCCCTTCCGCCGACGTCTCCGGAACTTTCCGAAGTGCGGAAGTTGCGGCTGCAGATTTTCCTGAGCGGGATATCCGCGTTATAGATACACGTACGATCGGCTCCGGTTTGGCTTCAATCGTTTTGGAAGCACATCGCTGGGCAAAAGAGGGGATGGATGCTGATACCATTATCGAACGCGTTAAGGATATGAGCCAAAGAGAGCGAGTCTACTTCGTAGTGGACACACTCGAATACCTGTATAAAGGCGGCCGAATCGGTGGAGCGAAAATGCTGGTTGGCAGCCTCCTGCAAGTTAAACCCATTCTTCAATTCAAGAACGGACGAACCGAGCCGGTGGAGAGTCAGAGAACAAAACGACGAGCCATGACACGGCTGAAAGAACTGGTTTATTCTGACTGCCCACGCCATGACGGAGCTTTGCTCACCATCATGCACGGCGACGCTGAGCAGGAAGCCCTGAACTTAGCCGAAGAATTTAAAACACAATTAGGCATTTCAACCGTTCGTATTTACGACCTGCCACCCGCTATTCTCGTCCATGCCGGACCAGGTGTCATTGCGGTCAGTTATTTTACTGAGGCAGCATAACCCCGGCTTACTTTAGAACGCTTCTTCTAAAATCTGAAATAGCTCGTCGTCCTCCAACTCGATCGGGTTGGCCTTCATGCTGCTTGCCTTTTTGGCGCTATCCATCACATAGGTAAAATCACTTTTCCGGATACCAAACTCCCGCAAGCGGGGAATAGTTAACTCGTCACATAATTCTTCCAACCACTCAACACCTTGCCACAGAGTCGCATCACTTTTTCCAACCAGCCAGCCTGTCAGTTTTTGATAACGTTCCAACGCCGGATGATTCGGGCTGCGTTTCTTTAATGCCTGAATATTTACGCGGCAAACCACCGGCAACAGGCGCGCACAAATGGCACCGTGAGGCGCTTCGAACATTCCACCCAATGGTGCAGCAAAGCCATGTACGGCACCCAAACCTGCATTTGCCAGAGCCAATCCACCCATCAAACTTCCAAAAGCCATTTCTTCCCGAGCCAGCAAGTTACTGCCCTCATGATAAGCCTTACGTAATGACCCGGCAATTTTTCGGATACCACCTTCACAAAACAAATCCGTTAAGGCATTCGCGCGGTTGGAGACAAATGGCTCAATCACTTGGGTCAGAGCATCCATGCCAGTACTCGCCGTTACAGCAGGTGGAAGATCTAAGGTCAAGGAAGGATCAACCAATGCAACCGCCGGCAGCATTTTGGGGCTGCGCAGGCTGACTTTGACTTTATGCTCGGGGAGTGAAATGACCGCATTTCTGGTTACTTCACTGCCAGTCCCGGCTGTTGTCGGAACTGCAATTACAGGTAATGGGTTTACTTCCAATGGCTTCCCCTTGCCCACTACTTCGAGGTATTCCAAAGGGTCTCCGGGATTAGCCGCTAAAGCAGCCACTGCCTTGGCACAATCCAGTACACTACCTCCCCCTGTAGCAATGACTAGATCGGGTTGAAACTCCTTTAGCCGATTAACCAGTTCAAGAATCTGTCCAAGTTTTGGCTCACCCTGCACAACGGCCAAATGAAATGAGATACCAGCCGCGCGCAACGACTGCTCCAAACGATCATGAAATGAGCGGCGGGTTAGCGAAATCCAAAATGCCCGCTGACCAAATTCAGCCGCGAGAGAGCCAAGCCTAATTAAAGAACCGCTACCAAAAATAATCCGTTGGGCAGTTTGAAAGTCGAATACAAAAGTTTCACCTACCACGCTCCCTCCTCTGGGAAAATATTGGTGTAGCGTATACCCTGGCGTGGTTCCGCCATCATTTCTGCGACTGTGTCCCGCCATTTTTGATAATGGACTGTCTGACGGTGTTTTTCCTGATCCGATTCAGTATAGTAAACCTCAACCAGTGTGAATCGATTGGGGTTTTCCTTTTGTTGCAAAAAATCGAAGCGCGCAATTCCTTCTTCCTGAATGCTGTTGCGGGCGTTTTCAATGGTTGCTTGAATGAAGGCTTCTTGGAATTCTGGCTTTACATGAATATGAACAAGCACGATGTGCATTATCAACCTCCGGGAAATGGTATGATTGAACTTAACAAATTATACCCATGAGGTTCAAACCCTTCCGTCATTTTTGTTTTCAACTCCGGCAAGTTATATGGCACAGGACATTGAAATAATCCTTCTCTATTCGGATGAACACCTGCTGGCAGTGAACAAACCCGCTGGTTTACGCGTTATCCCAGATGGTTATCACAAAGACTTACCCAATCTTCATCATCTCCTGATAGAGAACTTTGGAAGGCTTTGGGTTGTCCACCGTCTGGATCGTGAAACCAGCGGCGTTACCCTCTTTGCCCGGGATGCAGAAACTCATCGCCATCTGAATTTACAATTTGAAACTCGCCAAATAAAAAAACTGTATCATTTGTTGGCAATCGGTCCTCAAATCACCGCTCCTTTTGAAATATCATATCCCTTACGGGTTAATGGAGATCGCTCCCATCGGACAATCCCTGACTTTCAGAAGGGTAAACCATCCCTAACCTTTGTTCGTCATATTCAATCCTTCCAATCGGATATTTTGCTGCTGGAAGCAGAACCCAAAACTGGCTATACGCATCAAATTCGAGCCCATCTCTCCGCCGCCGGTTACTGGCTGTTGAACGATCCTCTGTACTTCCCCTGGAGTAATCCCCCCGGTCAAACCGATGCGCGCCCCCGTTTGCCGGCACATTATCGAGACATTTGCCAATCCTTACCAATTCAACGGATTGCTTTGCATAGTTGGAAAATTGAGTTTTTTCATCCGATACTATTAACCCCTCTCCAGATCACAGCGCCCTATCCCCAAGATTTTTTAATGACCTTGACCAAATTACAGAACGAGGGCGAGAGGTGAATCCGCCCTCGTTCTGATTCGCGTCCGTTCCCCTAGATCGGTTTATCTACGTCGGGCACAGGCCGTTTACTCTGCCATATCGCCCAGATAAATCCAGCGAAGAGGATCAAAACAACCACGATCCCAACAAAGGAATTCAATTGGAAGTTGACAATGATGGGAGCAGCCAGCAAAGATACCAAATTGACTACTTTGATCATTGGGTTCAACGCCGGTCCGGCAGTATCTTTTAGTGGGTCGCCGACAGTATCCCCCACCACGCCTGCCTTGTGACGTTCAGAGCCTTTGCCGGTGTTCTGCTCCAGACTGCGAGGCTCGTCCTCGATTGCTTTTTTGGCATTGTCCCATGCCCCGCCTGCATTAGCCATAAAAACAGCCAGCAATTGACCGCTTAGAATGACGCCCGCCAGATATCCGCCCAAGGCTTCCACTTGTAATACCAACCCCACCAACAAAGGCATAGTGATCGAAATAACGGCCAGCGGGATCAGTTCCTTCTGAGCAGAACGGGTAGAAATGGACACTACACGGGCATAATCGGGCTTAACCGTACCTTCCATAATGCCCGGCACGCGAAATTGTTTTCGCACCTCTTCCACTATTTCACTAGCAGCCCTTGAAACCGCCCGAATGGAAAGTGAACTGAACAACCACGGCAAAGCGCCGCCAAGCAGGAAACCAATGAAAACAGTCGTGTCCGATATGCGGATAGCTTCCATGACACCGCTCTTAGCTCGGTTCACGTCCGTAATGTAGGATGCAAAAAGGCTGACTGCCGCAATGACGGCGGAGGCAATCGCGATTCCTTTGGTGATCGCCTTGGTGGTGTTCCCAACCGCATCCAGATCAGCCATAATTTGGCGAGCCTTCAACGTTTCTGGATCGTCCATATCATGCCACGCCATTTCGGCAATGCCATTGGCGTTATCGGAAATCGGCCCGTAGGAGTCCATCGCCACATTGTTTCCCGTATGGCTGAGCATCCCAATGCCAATCATCGCTACCGCATATAATACGAAATTTGCGCCGTCCGCCTGATAAATTAATTTAGCCAGGGTAAAGGATATTGCGATCACCACCAGTGCCCAAACGCTTGATTCCATACCCACTGACAAGCCAGAAAGAATGGTGGTTGCTGGACCGGTACGGGTGGATTTCACAATCTCTTGTACCGGAGCCTTACGGGTAGCTGTAAAGTAGGAAGTCAAAGGATTGAATGCAACAGCCAGCCCAACACCGATAGTGGTCAGTAATCCCAACCGCCAATCACCCGCGTATAGAATTGCCAGCAAGAAAGAGAAAATCACAGTATTGACACTGGAAACCTCATAGGAGCGGAACATGGCCTCTTCAGCATCATGCGCCCGCAAAAACTTGATTGGAAAACGCTCCCAAATTGGAACCGTAAATGTTCCGATGATCGAGCTGATCACCCCAATCGCACGAATTACCAAGGGATACACAATGTAGTGGATTTGACCCGTCGCCTGATACAATACCAAGCCCAATATCAGGGCAGAGACAATGGTCACTTCATAACTTTCAAATATATCTGCCGCCATCCCGGCGCAGTCACCCACATTATCACCCACCAGATCAGCCACCACTGCCGCGTTGCGCGGATCATCTTCGGGAATATCCTTTTCCACTTTGCCCACCAGATCAGCGCCAACATCAGCCGCTTTGGTGTAAATACCACCCCCAACCCGCATGAACAGTGCCAGCAAGGTGCCGCCAAAGCCAAAACCCAGTAAAGCATCTGGCGCAGCCCGACCAAAGACAATGAAAATCAATGTTCCCCCCATAAGTCCCAAACCATCGGTCAACATCCCGGTGATTGTGCCAGCATAATAAGCGATGGAGAGTGATTCATTGAAAGATCGCCGTGCGGCTGAAGCCGCTCGGACGCTGGCTTGAATAGCCATGCGCATACCCAGTTGACCGACAATCAGGGAGAAGGAGGCCCCCATGATAAAGGCAATCGTCCTTCCAAAAGCCACAATCAAAGTGACATTTGTCGCTCCAAGGTGACCAAACTCCTCTTGCGCTTCAAGGCTTGGCTCAACTACCGCCACGCTTAGGAATAATGCAATCGTCAGCAGGGCAATGGCAGGCAAGATCGTTTTCAACTGCCGTTGAAGGTACCCATCCGCTCCTTGACGAATGGCTTCCCAAACTTCTTGCATCTTTTCGGTGCCTTTGTCCTTGGTGAGAACGTTGTTACGCAGCAGCCAGGCATACAAAAGGCTGAGCAGCGCAACAACAAGCACACTGAGCACGGCTATCTGCTCAAACGGCGTTTGCAGACCGTGCCTGGAAAGACCGAGAATATCCATATTGCCTCCAGGTTGGTAAAGGGATTTTGGGGTGATTAACCCATGAATGCGTCTGAATTCCATCTAGACGCACTCAATCATTGTATAACAACCAAAGCAAATGTCAATCAAAATTAATCACCCGTTTTCAGGACAAATATTAGGTTTATGGGAATAAATTTCCCTTCATTAATCCGATATTGGATTAAAGTTTGATTAGAATTTCAAAAACCTATTGAAATTCTAATCAGTTTGTTATATAGTGTTATGCGGCTGTTTATTGCCAACATGACTGAAACCACCAAATGCAGCGGGCGGGATAGGCTATCCGCTCGTTTATTTGTCGCGGTGATAGATGGTAAATGATCCAGCAGTTTGATCTGCACCGGAAATCGCCTCATACAACAAAGTATTGATTTTCCTTAAAAAAAAGTGTATTCTGAATAAATAGAATACACGAGCAGAAAAAACATGCTGGATAAACAGAAAAAATTAGAACGAATATTGAGATACTTTTCTCAAAAAAGGAAGTTTGTGAAACGTATGGACAATCCACTAATTAATGTTATTGACGAAGAAGAAGACGAATATCCAGCCATTGCTCGCTTAATTGAGCTCGGCCGGCAAAAGTCCTACGTCACAATTGATGACATCCTTCACTTTTTCCCCGAAGCAGAGCAGGATGTCGAACAGCTGGAAGAGGCTTTTGCCGCCCTGATGAGCGCTGGCATTCCTTATATTGAGGACGAGTCGCTGATTCCAGAACCTGCTGAGGACGAATTGGCGCTGGATGAGGAGATTGAGGAACCCGAGGAAGCTGCCAGCGAAATCATCTTTGACGACCTTCAAAACATTGACACCGATGACACCATTGGCTTGTATCTCAAAGAGGTCAGTCGTGTTCCACTTCTAACCGCTGAAGAGGAAGTGGAACTGGCCCAACGGATCGAGCGCGGCCGATTGGCTCGTGAAGAACTGGCACGCGGCAATGTGGGCAACCGTCGCCGTCACGAACTACGCAAGTTAATTGAAGACGGCTGGGCAGCTCGCGAGCACTTGATCACCGCCAATTCCCGCCTTGTTATCAGCGTTGCAAAGAAATATATGGGTAGGGGTGTACCTTTCTTGGACCTGATTCAGGAAGGCAACATCGGCTTAATTCGCGCAACCAAAAAGTTTGACTACCGCCGCGGGCACAAATTCAGCACCTACGCCACTTGGTGGATCCGCCAGGCGGTCACTCGCGCTATCGCCGATCAGGGACGAACGATTCGCGTTCCAGTTCACATGGGTGATCAAATCAACAAGTTGCTGCGCATTCAACACCAGTTGACCCAGCGGTTAGGCAGAGAACCTTCGGTGGACGAATTGGCCATCGCCCTTGACGTTCCACCCAAAAAAGTGGAAAACATGATTCAGGTAGCACGCCGGCCACTTTCTTTGGAAACGCCCACCGACGACGAAGAAGACTCGGTACTTGGTGATTTCATTGAGGACGATGAGGCTCCCCCGCCCGATGATACAGCAACCTACAATCTTCTGCGCGAGCATCTGGAAGAGGTATTGAACACCTTGCCGCCGCGAGAAGTCCGCATCTTGCAGCTTCGCTATGGGTTACTAGATGGACAGGCTTATACCCTTGAAGAGGTCGGCCGTAAGATGGGTGTCACTCGTGAACGAGTCCGGCAAATCGAGGCTCAAGCTCTCAGCCGTCTGCGCCATCCCACCATTCGGCGCAAGTTGCGCGACTATCTTGGCGAGTAAAGATCAAACACCAACTGATACAAGAAACCGCCTAGCATGACGTTGGCGGTTTCTTTTTTTACCTCATCTTTCAAATGACTTGCATAATCCTAAAAGTTGGGGCATACTAACCATTGGGAGGTGGCTTATGGCTAAAATTCCTTTGCGTGCATACAACCGTGAAATTGAAGCAATGATCGATCGCGGCGAATCCAGTGCTGCCATTGCTCATTGCCGTCATATACTCAAATATTATCCAAAACACATAGACACCTACCGCTTGTTAGGAAAAGCCTATCTCGAATCTCAGCGTTATGCCGAAGCTGCTGATGTACTTCAGCGCATCCTTTCCGCCGTGCCGGATGATTTCATCTCACAAATTGGTATGAGCATTATCCGGGAGGATGAGGGCAATTTGGATGCTGCTATCTGGCACATGGAAAAAGCCTTTGAAGCCCAACCCTCCAACACTGCGGTTCAGGATGAACTCCGTCGTTTGTATGGCAGGCGAGATGGTGTTGAACCCCCAAAAATTCGTCTGACACGTGGCGCCTTAGTCCGCATGTATGCTCGTGGAGAATTGTACCAACAAGCCATCGCAGAAATCCGGGCTGCACTGGCAGAAGATCCCTTGAGAGTGGATTTGGAGGTCATTCTGGCTCGGATGTACTTTCTCTCCGGTCAAACTGTGGCAGCCATTGAGGTTTGCAGCCGACTGATCTCCAAACTCCCCTATTGCTTTGAAGCCAACCGAATATTAGCCGAAACCCTGCCCCAAACCTCCCGGGCTGAAGATGCACAAATCTACCAGCAACGCGTATTTGCAATGGATCCTTACCTGGCTTATCTGCCTCCCACTGCCATCAGCAGCCTGGAAGTGCCAGATAACGCGGTCACTTTGGATCGGCTGGAAATCGAAACCATCGAGGAAGAGACTGCCTTACCAGAGTGGGCTCAAACGGCAGGTGTGGACTTTAAAAGCGAGGATGAGCAACCATTGCCGGATTGGTTCTCCGAAATTAAGCCCACTGAGCTGGATGAAGAAACCCCACCGCCATCTCCTATTGCCCCAAAGCCAGCACCGGTCGAGGAAGTTGCTCCCGAATACTCTACAGACCTAATTCCTGAGATTTCCGAAGAAGGAACTATTCCCGAATGGATGAGAGAAGCCGGTTGGACTCCCACTGAAAAAGTGGATGAATCAGTAGAAGTTGGTTTCAACCTCCCCGAAGAAGAACTGGAAATGGGAGAAATCCCGGAATGGCTTCAAGAAATCGCCCCCGAAGAATCCATCCCAGAGGAAAAATCCTTAGAAATCGAAGATGCTGGATGGCTTGAGCAAATTTTTCCAACAGAAGAGGACGGCTTTGAGGAAAACATACCCCAAGCAGCTTTGGAAGAAGAAATCCAACCACCTGAGATACCTTCTACACCTGAGCCTGAGACCCTGGAAACCACCGAAATTGAAATACCAGCACCTCCATCATTTGCGGAACAGGAACAAACAACCGGAGAAGATACTGAAATCGGATTGGAAGAAATACCCGACTGGCTGAAAGACTTAAGTCCTCACGACGAGCAAACAGCCGGGTTTGACGCCGAACTCCCTTCCTCTGTGACACCACCTTTGGATGAAAGTGTTTGGGAAAACATTCAGGAAGCACCTCCATTGCCGGTATCAGAGGAATCATCTTTTCAAGAGACACCAAATTTAGAAGACATGGATGCTACTTTGGCCTGGTTGGAAAGCCTGGCAGCCCGCCAAGGAGCTGATGAAGCCACTCTTTTGACTACGCCCGAAGAGCGGCAGGATACCCCGCCGGAATGGATTCAATCCCTTGTTGAAGAACTCCCCGCAATTCCCCCCTCACAATTCGAGGGTGAAGAGGTAACTCCCACCGACCAAGTGGCGGAGGAAATTGTCCAATCTTTTTCTTCGCAAGGAGACCTAACACCAACAGATGATGAATCAGCGGAAGCCATACTGGGCGGCGATGTGATGGGAGAAGGTGAAAAAAGTGTATTAGAGCAGCCCACACCAGATCAAACCCCAGAGCCGTTACCGGATTGGCTGATGGAATCATTGCAAGAGGATGAACTTGATTTTGAAATTCCTTCCGAATCAAATGAACAATTGCCGCCGGAGAAGATTCAAGAAGAAATAATCACCCCTCCCTTCCCTGCCCGCACAGAGGAGTTGGGTAACGAAGATGCCACTTTTGCATGGCTGGAGAGCTTGGCAGCCAAACAAGGCGCTGCGGAAGAGACCCTCTTGACAAAACCCGAACAACGTCAGGAAGATCTCCCCGAATGGGTTAGAGAGGAATTAGGTGCTGAAGGTAGTATCGAATCCTCAGCCGAAGTGGAAACTTCCTCCGATATAGTTGCCCCTCCACCGGCTTTTGAATTATCCGAGGAAGAAACCGAAACCATTGAAGATACCCAACCCATCCACCTCAAAGCAGTCACACCATCGGTAACCGAACCAGAAAGTGAAACCGCGCTTGAAAACAGGCAAGAAACACCTTTCACTCAGATTGAGGAAGAAGTACCCTCATGGCTGAAAGGTTTTGAAGACGAAGAAAGTCAAGAAGAACAGCAGGCAATGCCTTCAGACTGGGTACCTGAATTTGAGGCAGCGTCCGTTAAAACACCCTCCCTTGAAATTGAAGAAATCAAGCCATCAGCCGCAACGATTGAAGCGGGCAGTCATGCGGAACTATTAAACATCGCTCAAACAGCGCTTCAATCTCACAATCTGGAAAAAGCCCTGCAGGCATATAATCAATTGATCAAAGAGGGGCAGTATCTGGAAGAAACCATTCACGATTTGAGAGATGCCCTTTACCATTATCCAATTGACATCACTATCTGGCAGACACTCGGAGATGCTTACTTACGCAGTAACCGCCTTCAGGAAGCTTTGGAGGCCTATACCAAAGCAGAAGAATTGCTACGATAAAAAACTTACATTTTGGAGGACAACGTGGAACGAACTTTTGTACTCGCCAAACCCGATGCTGTACAGAGAGGTCTAATTGGGGAGATTATTAAGCGTCTTGAACAACGTGGGTTGAAATTAGTCGCTGCAAAATTCCTGCAGGTATCCACTGACCTGGCAGAACAACACTATGCCATTCACAAAGGAAAACCTTTTTACGAAGGTTTGATTCGATATATCTGTTCTGCGCCGGTGATGGCAATGGTGTGGGAAGGCCCTCAGGCAGTTGCAGCCGTACGTCAAACGATGGGATCTACCCGTCCAACCGAAGCCGCCCCCGGTACTATCCGCCACGACTTTGGGTTAGAAGTAGGACGCAACCTTACCCACGCTTCCGATAGTCCCGAAAATGCTCAGACCGAAATTAATCTTTGGTTTCGACCGAATGAGATTGTGGCTTGGAAGCAAGCCAACGAAGAATGGATCAGTGGTAGTAATTAATATTATAGTGGTATAATTTTCCCCAGCAAGCGATGAGGCTCGCTGGGTTGAAACCAAACCGCCAGTAAAGGCTGATAGCCTCTGATGATAACGAAAAATCATCAGAGGCTTTTGTTTTTTGACGAGGCAAGAATGGAAGAAAGCAAACACCCTATCCCAGAAAGTAGCATAAACGGCCCAGAAAATAGCGTAAACGGTATGTTGACCTTAAACGATGCTCAAAAACGCTACCTTACCGCATCTTTGGCTACCTTGGAAAAAGTACTTCGTCAGGTATTATTCTTATTGCAGGACAACAACAAAGATGAGATTTTTCATCAAAAGGAAAAAGACATTTCTGAAGAAAATTCTCTAGTCCTCAAGTACCAAATCAACTCCTTACTGGAAAAATTCGAAGAATTGAAAAGTAAATAACGTGAGTTCGGGT